>Ga0129313_1000160_pt1 | contig 67730 bp, 80 predicted proteins | sample O1105metagenome_FD_94436 | JGI IMG/M metagenome (GOLD analysis project Ga0129313, IMG submission 94436) | Orangutan group fecal microbial communities from fecal samples from Wisconsin, USA - O1105 metagenome | ecosystem: Host-associated > Mammals > Digestive system > Large intestine > Fecal...
AACAGATAACAGGTTTAATAAATGGGTTAAGTGGGTGGCTCAATATAATACAACTTGTACCTATAAAGGTAAACATGATATGTGGCAATATGCTAGTGATGGAAGAGTAAATGGCATTAGTGGAAATATAGATATGAACTATTGCTATGTAGATTATCCTGGATTAATTAACCCTAAAAATAACATAGCTAAACCACAAAAACCAAAATCTAATACAGATAGCAAAGAGGAAAATAAAATGGATTATATTATACAATATTCAAATGCAACAGACCAAGCAATAGCAGAGGTAATGGCTGATAGGCTTAACTGTCCAACAATAAACTGTTTAAGACCATATGCACATTATGGACAATATAAAACAGTTATTGCAGTAGGAGAGGCTAAGAATAAGAGTGGTTATACTAATGTACTTATCCAAGGCAAGAACAGAGAGGAAACATTAGATAAGGCTATAGCTTATTGTAAAAGCTTAGGAAGATAATATCAAAGGCTAGTGACGTAAAACTTGCTACCCTTATTTTGTTTATTTCTAAAGTATTGGTAAAATGTCTCGATTATAAAAATATAATATAATTCAAAAGGGGGGGGTGAACTGGATGATAATTTTCCTCGCTGAAGGATTAGAAGCGTTTTTATTAAAAATACTATACTATATAATGTTAATGATTTTAATCTTAGGAACTTTAGTTTTTTTGAATGAAAAGTTTAAAAACAAGAAATACTAAATTGTTTTAGTAAATTTGGGAGGAAATTATAAATTTTGAGGTCAAAGATTTGTACCTTAGCTTATCATTGAATAAGCTCGCACAATATGTGCTTAATATAAACCACAAGCTCACCGTACTTAAATATTTTATTAAATCTAAAAAAGCTAGTAGGGAATAATAAAATCCTTACTAGCCTATTTTTCTTTTGTATAAGCATTTATGATCTAGAGAAAACTAAAAAGATATAAATAGGTTGTTAGTTATGTTATTCTTTATCGATCAAGAATGTAGCACAATTAACATCAATGTAATATGATATAGTATATACTAGTATATTTGATAAATTAAATAAAAATAGCATACGGTTCTCCTAAATAAGAATAATTATGATTATCTTTATAATTATTGGATATCATAGGAACAAAATAACAGCATTATTCATAACTTGGTTATATAATCTCCTTGAAAGTAATATACAATTGTTATGTGCGTCATAATAATATTAACTAAAGATAAAAAGCAGTAATTAGTAGAGGGGAATTACTGCTTTTATTTATGTCACTAAATATTTATGCAAGATATAAATTAACAGTATTGAGTTTTTGAAATCAGTGTAAATGCTTAAACTTAAAAGGAAGTAGTTGTTAATCATGGGAATTAGGTATTCCAATAACTATTAATTTATATTCTAAGTTAGTATTAGTAAATGTAAATATGAATATTCAAAATATATTATTTTATATAGGAAATATTTTTAATGAAATTTAATAGTATATAGTATAGGTCCTCACCTTAACCAGAGGTTTGCGAATAAACATGGTAATGGTATAAAAAAGAGCCACGGTACATTTTATATACTGTAGCTCTTTTTCTTTTGAATCTCCAGCATAAAAACTTTTAGTTCCCCCTTTTAACTTCTAATATTAAAATACCTCATAGTATGTCACTTCATAATTATTTCTTCATTTCAATAATAATTAGATGTGAAGTTTCTAATGCTTTTATTTTTAGATTCTATAGTATTTGTGTAATCATCTATTTTTTTATATAATTCTTTAGGCATCCTTATATAAAAATTAGATGGTAGATGATTCTGACTTCGAGTATTGCATTCATCATAACATCCAATTAAAGGATATGACCTAAGGTTCTCAAAAGAGCCTTCGAGATTTAACATTCCATATCCCCATTGTGGATTTGGATATATATCACCAATTCGTTTGCTAGTACCTCTTGTGAAATAAGAGACAGCAGTAGGACCATATATGTTAGGATCATTTCCAAGGATTATTCCCCATTGTAGTAGAAGAAGTGTAGCACCACATAGTACGGCGCCAGCTACGGAACCTCCTGTAAGTAGAGTATTTTCATTGTTGAGACCGGTAGTCAAGGTCATGACACCACCAGTAGTTAAATCAGGCTTGATTCTATCATCAGCTGTGAATCCTCTACCAGATTCTGGAACTATGGTATTATTATTTTGATCATAAAAGGATGTTGATATAGATTTTTTAGCATTGGCAGGGGATTGTAGTGTAGTATAAGGGTTAGGATTTACTACTAGGGTATTTAATTGTATAAGAGGTCTTTGAGGTAACCATAAGTTGTATCTGCCATGAACTATATAATCTCCTTTAAGTCTTAATTGCCAAAGCCCTGGTTTAGGAGTTTTTATAGTTATATATATAGATTCATTTCCACTAGCAAATTCAGAGGTTATAAAGGCAATACTAATTATACTACTTTCAAGAATTAAATTAATTTGCTCAAACTTACTAGCCACAAGGTCAGATTGTATAGGCTTTGCAATCTCACCACTAGGAGAAATTATTTCAATAGATACTACATCAGGCCTTTGAATCCAGAGCATGAGAACTAAATTATCTTCATTTTCACCTACAATAACCTCTAAAGTTTGCAGTGAATTACTTTTTAAAAATGTGCCAGAGCTGTGTATTAAACTAGCCCCTTGATTACCTGTATTAGTTACAAAGATAATTCCCTTTCTTGCTGAAAAGTAGTTAATATCTTCTTCTATGGATGTTACACCTTCATGTCCACCCCAATTTGTTCCAGCAGATATCAGAATACTCATAGGTCTTATCGAAGGTAAGGGATTGTAATTTGTTACAAACCTCATTGCAATATAAATATCAATACCTTCAAAAATTGGTGTGTTTCTTCTATTATTAATTCCAACTAGTTTAAGATTACTATTTTTGGCTTCCTTAAGTTTTACAATTAAAAATTCACATTCAGGAGCACTACCCATCACATCATTTAATCCTCTTGCACCAACCAAACCAGCCATGTTTGTACCATGACCTAACTCATCCATTGAAGGAACTATATCATAAGGATTTCCACCTTGGTTAGATGCTTGAATAGCTCTATTAATTTCATCTCTGCTATAAACAGTACCAAAAAATGTTATAGCATCATCATTAATGTTACTTTGAATAGTTTGATCCCAAATAGCCACAATCCTTGTAGTTCCATCAGGGTTTTGAAATTGAGGATTTAAATAATCTATTCCAGTATCTATTATTGCAGCTATTGTACCTTTGCCTGTAAGACTTAAATGATCTTCTCCATGAAGTTGAGTTATATTAGCAGCATCTATTGGTTCTATGGCTGACAAGGTGTAAGGAAAGCTGATATATCTATGTTTAGTATATGTTTGAATTTATTTATGAAGTCATTATAATTAAGAGTGTTCACAGAAGCAACATAGGCACCCTCAGATACTTTAAAGGCACAAGCATAGTCTATTTCTTTAAGTTCGTTAAAAAGGTCTCCCGAATATTTAATAAATAAAGTTACATAGTCTTCGCTAAGGTAGGCTTCTTTACACAGACTAATTTCTCTAGCTGTACTTAAGGTATTCATTATAAATTTACAACTCCTCCCAAATATTAATCTATTTATATTATTCTATTGTATTTAAAGAGGTTACAAATTAAATAGACATAAAGTCAATTTATATTAATTTTATATTTATACACTTGAGGAAATACTAATAAGTACAATTAGAGGAAGTCTGTACTTATTAGCGTGCACATTAAACATATACTCCTTCTACGTCATCGACAGGCAGAGAAAAACACATTCCTTCTCCGGGAGTTTTTATTCCAACTTCTTTTCCTATTGCTTTCATAATTCCAGTTTTACAACTATGTTTAGTTAAAATAAGTACTACTTCTTTTTCAGATTGTAAACATATACCTAAGAACTTTTTAGCTTCATTTATACCCAAACCGCGCCCATTAAGTATAGTACCTCCAGTTGCTCCAGTTAGTTTAGCAGCTTCTATAGCTTGGTTTCCAAAACCATTATTTACTATTGTTATAATTAAATCAAATTTTTTTTCATTCTCCATTTAATTTTATCCCTCCTGATTCATTAATCCAGTTAATAGTTGAAGTGTAACTACTCCACCTACACTGTTTATTGGTATTGTAAAAACAATTCCATTTCCTGGTTTATCAAATTGCATTTTTTTAGATAATTCCTTTATAATAAAACTAACACTATCTTCTGGCACTGCACTAATTACTATATCTTTAGCTGTATCACCTAATCCTAAATATTCTAATATATCAGAATTTGCTGTTCCACTACCCAAACAAATTAAATGAAAATTAATACTATTTTTTTTGCATATATTTGTGACCTTTTCACCTTTTCCACGATCAGTAATAGTAATCATTAGTTTAATTCCATCACAAATAGATAGTCTATCAGTCATAATATTGTTTCCTCCTTTTAAAAATCAATTATGTCATTATCTTCATCTGTCGATATATTATTAGTAGAGTTTCTTTTCTTAGTTTTTATGCTATATATAAGTCCTAGTATTTGTATAGTAACAAGAGGTGTCATTGCTACCATGGCAACAATTCCAAAGGCATCTGTAAGTATATTTCCACCTAAAGATTCACACGCTCCCATAGCAAATGGAAGTAGAAAAGTTGCTGTCATAGGGCCTGATGCAACACCACCTGAGTCAAAGGCAATGGCCGTAAATATTTTTGGCACAAAGAATGTCAGAGATAACGCAATTATATATCCAATAATTAAGAAATACCATATACTTATACCTGTAATTACTCTAATCATAGCTAAACTTACTGATATAGACATTCCAATAGCTAAACTACCTAGCATAGATTTTTGAGAAATTGTTCCACCTGAAATCTCTTCCACTTGTTTATTTAATACATGAACTGCTGGTTCTGCTGTAACAATAAAGAAACCTATTATCATTCCTAAGGGTACAAGTATCCAATGGTAAGAAAGTGATGCAATCTTTTTACCTAAATAATTTCCAGCGGGCATAAATCCAACATTTACACCAGTTAAAAAAAATACGAGTCCTAGGTATGTTAACAACAGGCCTATAGATATTTTTCTGATTTGATATTTAGATAGTTTAAATGAGAAAAACTGAAATATGAAAAAGAAAATTATAATAGGTAAAAGAGCAATCGCTACTTCCTTTGCGTAAACTGGGAAGCCATTAATAAATAGGCCTAAAAGCTCTTTTATACTATGAACCTCTGCTATGTTTATTTTCATATAGCTACCAGAAGATGAATCATAAAACATACCTAGAATTAGCACTGCTAAAATTGGACCAATAGAGCTTAATGCTATTAACCCAAAGCTATCATCCAATGAATTTTTATCGCCTCTAACCTTAGCTACACCAATTCCTAAAGCCATTATAAAAGGAACTGTTATGGGACCTGTGGTAACCCCACCAGAATCAAATGCCACTGCAAGAAAATCTTTCGATGTGAAAGCTGCTAAACCGAAAACTAATATATAAAACATGATTAAGAGATAAGATAATTTAATTTGAAAGATTATACGAAGTAGTGATACTACTAGAAAAAAACCTACACCAATTGCTACTGCAGCAACTAAAACAATATCTGGTACTGCTGGAACCTGTTTTGCTAATACTTGAAGGTCAGGTTCTGCAACTGTAATCATTATGCCAATTAGAAAACTTATTATTATCAAAATATTAATTTTTCTGGATTTTGTAAGATGCCCTCCTATTTTCTCTCCCATGGGCATCATTGACATATCAGCCCCCAGTGTAAATAGGCCCATCCCAATGATGAGTAATATGGCACCTATCAAAAACAATGCTAATGTTCCAAGGGGCATTGGTGAAATTGTGAAATGTAGCAGTAGTACAATAATTGTAATTGGAACTACAGCTACTAAAGACTCCTTGATCTTTAATGCTAAATTTTTATTCAATAGATTTCCTCCTTACATTATTGATATTAAAATTTTAAAATCAATTGATAATCGTTACTACTTTAATAGTAACAGATTTTACAGAAAATTCGTCAACTTTAACTTTTTGTTTACTTAACTTTAACTTAATTTTAGTGTATTTCTATAATAGATGTTATTTAATATTACAATATATAGTATTGATTATTACTTATACATTTGTATTTGATAAATTAAATAATAATAGCATATGATTCTTCTAAATCAAAATAATTATAGTTATACTTTCAATAATTGAATATAATGGGAACATTTTTGATGGAATTTAATAGTATGTAGTATAGATCCTCATCTAGATTAGAAGATTAACAATACAATTAGATACAAATAGATACAAAATAGAAAAAGAGCTACAGTATATTTATATATACTGCAGCTCTCTTTCTACTGAATAGAATATAAATCTAGGTTGAATTAAAGAAAATACAGACTGTCAACACTTGTTATATATGTTAAATGTGAAGTATAAATTGCTTAAGATAATCCTTGTTATTCTTTCTCTATTTTATTAGTATAAAGATAATAATATTAAGTATAGTGATTATTTTTTAGCTATAGTTTCAGCAAGAATAGGTTTAGTTAATTGTAAAACATGCTTGGAACTATCTAGAAAAATTAAAAAATAGCGAATTAAACTTATGGAAAGTTTGAAAATCTCTCTTAAGAGATGACATAATATTTTTTATGTTTACCTTGAATAAATTTGGAATGAGATTAATTTTAAAATACTATTGAGTACGTATTATGCGCATGATACTATATAAATATAGAGATGCAGTAAGATATTAAATGTAAGTAGGAGATGGATCATGCATAATGAAACTTTTATATATCCAGCTATAATTAAAAAATTAGGAGATAAGGACTATAATATAAGATTTAAAGACTTTGAGAATATAATATCTTGTGGTGAAAGTATAGATGAAGCTTATAATATGACTGAGGATGCATTAAAACTAGAAATGTTTGATTTATATAGTGATAAGTTAGAAATACCTAGTGCTACAGATATAACAGATATAGAAGTTGAAAGTGATGAAACCCTCATATTGATTAAGGTTAATATGAAAAATATATTAAAAGAGTATAATAATAAAGCAATAAAGAAAACATTGAGTATACCATCATGGCTTAATAAGTTAGCAGAGGAGAAGAAAGTAAACTTCTCGCAAGTGCTTCAAGATGCTTTAAAAAATATGTTGGATATTTAAAATATAAATAAAAATATAAAAAGGTAGAAAGCGATTATGATATTACTTTCTACCTTGTTTTTCTTTTGTATAATCGCATGGTTTAAGGTGTAATTAGATTATAGACAGTAAATAATTATTTATGCAGCCTATATTATATTTTTCTTGAAACAAGAACAAATGTTTGATAGAATATATTTACAGGGGAAATGTAAAATGCTGACTAAAAGGCAAAGAATAGTTCTTAATGTTATAAATGAATACATAAAGAAAGAGCAGATTTCACCGACAGTTAGAGAGTTATGTGATATTCTAGGGTTTTCTTCAACGTCTACAGTTCATAGATACTTAAGTACTATTGAAGAAAAAGGATATATATCAAGAAAAAAGGAATCTCCGAGAAGTATAAGGATAATAAAGGAATAGTATTTAATAAGAGACAAGACTAGGAGCGTATACTGCATCTAGTCTTTTTTAGATGATCTTTTTCTCTTTTTATTAATATCTACAACTAAGTTATTTACCTTTATGTAATTGGTGCTTCTGTACCTATATCAGTAAGTAGTGCTTTAGATTTTCCAGTAGGCATAGTGTAACGTTGATTCAAATATCTAAGTGCTGCACTTAATTCTCCATCTGGGCCACCATATTGAGCTACTAGAAATTTTGCCATTCTAAGATCTTTAGATTTAAGATTTATTGGATATTCTAACATTTTTGTATAATACCACATATTATAATCCTCCTGTGTTAATAATTTTCCCAAGGCCATGGTAATGAAGTCCAACACATTGGACTTTCAACAGAAGCTGAGCCGAAATTAGTAAGTGGGCCATATTTTTCTTCATATTGACGTACTAATATTCCGAGCTTATGAGATACGGCTTGTAGATCCTTAGTAGCTTCCTCGTTATCAGGGAAGTTATCTAGATATAGATTTAAATCTATGCAATAAAATTGAAGTTTTCTTATATTATTTAATAATTCTTGATCATACATAATATCTCACCCCTCTATTCCCATCTTGAGTTTTTCTTCTCGTTGTAAGGTTTATATAAATCCTTAAATATTGTGCCCTTTGATAGAGCATCTTTAACTAAAAATAAATTTTCATATGCTTGAGGTAATACAAAAGCACAAGCGTATTCCATTTTTCTATGTGAGTAATTACTATAATTGCTCATTTGTTTTCTCCTTGAATTAATTTCTACCTAATAGTATGTTATGTTATATATGTAATATTTGTGAAAATAAATTTCAATTTCAACGAGGTTTTTATATAAATATTCCATGGTATGTTGTAAAATATTTATATATATGGATATATATAATGTTCGTTGATTTAGCTAAAAATATTTTTATGTAAATTTTATAACGATTTATTAACATATACAAAGGAGATGTATTATGGAATTACAAATATTACATACTAACGATATACATAGCAATTTTGAAAATTTAGCAAGAATAACTACAAAAATTAATGAGTTAAAAAATGATGATACAATTGTATTAGATGCAGGAGATCTAGCAGATTTTAAAAGAGTAGAAGTTAATGGAACTAAGGGGAAGGTTGCAATAGATTTACTTCAGGAAGCTGAATATGATGCTATTTCCATTGGAAATAATGAGACCTTTGATGGAATTCATACTTTAGAAGGATTAACCTCTGATGGAAGGATACCTTTTTTGAGTTGTCATATAAGAAAACTCAATGGTGGGGAAATAGAAGGGCTAAGCAAAAGTATAATAATTAATAAAGCAGGATTAAGGATATTAATTATAGGTGCTTCTCCAAATTTAAATGAGTTTAGTACAAGTTGTGGATTAGATATTTTAGATTATCTTCAGGGAATAAATAAGGAGATAAATAATAATAAGGGTAAATATGATATATGTATAGTTCTATCCCATTTAGGTATGGATAAGGATGAAGAGATTGCAACAAAAATTTCAGAGGTAGATGTAATAATAGGAGGACATTTTCATATTCTTATGGATGAACCTAAGATCATAAATAATACCATAATCCATACCTCAGGACAGTTTGGAGAACACTTGGGAGTATTGAAACTATCTATAAAAGATAATAAAGTAAGTTTAGTAAAAGGCGAAAATATAAATATAGAAGGCTTAGATATGGATAAAGGTATAATTAAAGTATTAAAGAAGAATAAAGAGATAGCTTTAAATAATCTTTCTATACCACTATATGAAGTTAAAGAAAATTTATGGCATGATGTAATAGAAGAAAATCCTATTACTAACTTATTAGCAGATGGACTATCTAAAGTTTATAATTGTGATTTTGCTTTCATAAATAGTGGAGTATTAAATGGAGGAATAAAAAAAGGTGCAGTAACTAATCTTAAGCTATTACAAATAGAGCCATCTCCATTAAATCCTACATACTTTGAAATTGAAGGAAAATCTATATTAGAAGCTATTAAGGAAAGTTTAGATGGAGATATAGTTTTAGCTGATGGTAGGGGGCCGGGCTTTAGAGGAAAATATGTAGGAAGACTTCATTTTTCTAGAAATGTACAGATTAAATATAGGGAAAGAGAAGTACTAGAAGTTATTATAAATGGACAACCTCTTAAGGAAGATAAAGTTTATAGGGTAAGTAGCTCTGATTATCTTCATAGAGGTTCTGGATATAAAGATTTAAAGAATAATTCTAATCATCAATATGATGATAGATACATAAGAGATATATTAAGAGAATATTTATGTGATGAAGATATGGTTAATAAAGCATTAGAAGATAGATGGATAAGAATATAGTTATGAAAGGGGATTGAAGTGGAAGATAATAAGTTATTAGAGAAAAATAAAAAAGTAAAAAGAAGAGTTATTATAGGGTTTATAGTTTTGATATTGCTTAATCTGTGGGGTTTGTTAAAAGTTAATTCTCTTAGACAAGACCTAGACAGCTTACGAGGTGATATTTATAATCAGTATAATGATATGAGGACATCCTTAAGTAGCATTAATACCACCGTAGAAGAAACCCTAAAAAAGCAAGGGAGTATTTTAAGTGACTTTAGTTACTCAGTAGAAGGGCTAGATGCAGAAAACAAAACCATTAGTATTAAGCTTAAAGGAACTCCTAAGGTATATAAAGAAGGATTAAAGTTTTATTTTAACTATGACTGTAGCGATGGAGATAGTAAGAGTGTTGAAGGTAAATTAGATAAAGCTTTAAACTATAGTGCAAAGATAGCAGTTCCCATAAGGAGTACTGTTAAATTTGGATTTACTTTAGACTATGGAGAAGAAGTGAAAAAAGAAACATGGGAAGATGAATATATAGATCAAATGGAGTATCAACTTCAAATTATGCCTCAACCTTTTAAAGGGAAATATGAAACAAAGGGTGATGAAGTTATAATTGATGGACGGATTGAAAGTGTCATTTATCCAAGTTCTATAAAAGGAAATTCTGTAGAAGAAGCTTCATGTAAGATAAGAATAAATGAGGAAGTTATAGATGAAATTAAATTAGAAAAAAGTAATGAACCTTCAAGTGAAGTTAGTAATTATACTGGAACTATCAAAGAGAAATATAAATTAAAAAATGGAGATATGTTAGATGTGTTAGTTGAGGTTCAAGACACCTATGGATTTAAATATAAATATTACCCTATGACGTCAATTAATAATAATGGTACACTTAATAAGTTGGAGTCCTCTGGGGGAAATACTTTTATACAGGTAGAGCCATAGAATCTTGAAAAGGCAAGTATATAACTATGTAAATATAAAAATATAAAACTTTACAACTAGGAATATATATAACTAGTTAAATAGTTGTTTTGTTCATGGGACTTTAAGGAGATTTACAATTTAAATAGGATGACTAAAGCTACATCAAAGGGTAAGAGATTAATAATCCTGAGTTGGTAATTTAACTAACATAAGGAGTTTATTAATATAATTTTATATTGAGGAGGAATTGATATGAAAATTTATAAATGTAGTGTATGTGGCTACTTGTATGATGAAAGCCAAGAAGAGGTACCTTTTGCAGAATTAAAAGAAGACTGGAGATGTCCTGTTTGTAAAAGGGAAAAAAGTTTCTTTAAACCATTAGAGGAAACAGATTCTGTAGATTAGATAAGTAAGTAATTAGAGAAGTAAATAATTAAATAATGTTTAATTTAAGAGTGTCTTAAAATATTGGATTATATTTTAGTAAAAACTAAAGTATAGTATATTTTAAGACACTTTTTATATTTAATTTTATAATTTTGTAAGAAAAGCTATATTGCTTTCGATATATAGGGTGAAGAAGGAAATTTGGAGGAGATTTAATGAGGGTGGATAAAGACAATTTTATTGCAGAATTAAAAAGAAAAAATCCTAAAGCTCTTGATTATATCATTGATATATATGGGCCCTTAGTAAAAGGAATTATATCTAAAACCTTATGTTCTATAGAGGATAAAGGTTTAATTGAGGAATGTATGTCAGATGTATTTATGGCAATTTGGGTTAATGGGTATAAGTTTACTGGGGATAGTTCTAAGTTTAAAAGTTGGATAGGGGCTATCACAAAATTTAAAGCAATTGATTACTACAGAAAGTATGGTAAAAAAGAAAATAACCAGCTTATGGATGAAGCCATCACTGATGGTAAAAGTGCAGAAGATCATTATCTTGATGATATAGAAAATAGCAGGTTAGTAAGTATTATAGAAAGTATGGAGGAACCAGATAAAACTATTTTTATAATGAAATTTTTACTTGGAGAGAAGAGTAAAAGCATTAGTGAAGCATTAAAGCTTTCTGTAAGTAATATAAATACTAGAATTAGTAGAGGCAGAGAAAGGATAAGAAGAGAGTACTATAAGGAAGCTAGGGAGGGGGTATAGTTATGGATAATAAGGATATATATGATAAATTTAATGAGATTGATTTTGATATAAGTGAGTTTGAAGAAATTCCTATGGATGAAGTTGAAAAACACAGATTGAAGAAATCCTTGAAGGAGAAAAACGGGAAAATGCAAAAGTCTATGAAGAAGTATAAAGTGGCTGCAGTGGTTGCTATATTAGCCCTATTAATAGGCATGTCACCTTTAGGCAAGGAAGTCATTGCGCAGATAGCTGAAAAACTAATATTTACTCCTTCCCAAGGCATTATAAAACAGCAAGCAGATAAAGAGCTATATATGTTAGAAGAACCAGTAAGAATTAATATTGATGATAGTTCTGCATTAGTAAAAAGTATTGCAAATGATGGTGAGAATATATATGTTGAGATGTGGTTTAACCAAGATGCAGAAGCTGAAGGCATAGGATATCAAAGAGAAATAATAAACAACTTAAAATTAAAGACTAGTGATGGAAATATGTATAATGTAGGATTAACTAGCTTTGCAAGTGGAGGATATGCAGGATTTACTTTTCAGCAGGGTGAGGGTTTAATAACAGATTTTAAGTTGCACTATAAGGATAAAGATATAGGGGAGTTTAATTTAAAAAAGGTAGATTTTAAAAATAGTTATGATGAAATTGGTGGAAATGCCATAGATAAAGAAGTTCTTTTAGGGGCAACCAGTTATTATGAAGAAGGAGAAAGATACTTTAAAATATGGAGCAATATAGATTATCAGCAGCGTGAAGATTACACCATTAGTTTAGATGCCATTGGAAAAGTTGAAGTTAGAGATGAAGAAGGTACTTTATTATCTATAGAAAATGCTAATGATGGAACTGGGAGAGCTTTTAAAATATTAGATCCGTACAAAGGCAAATTAGATATAAAAATAAAGGATATAGATATAAATTATGTTTTAAAAGAAGGAGGTAAATTAGCTATAAAAATTCCTAAGAAGGGTGAAACTTCTGAAATAAATGAAGACCTTAAACTTAAAGGGCTTCAAGATAGTATTAAAGCTGCTTCTATCACAAATAAAGGTGGAGAGTATACTATACACTTTGATTTTAGTAATAATTATGATGAAAGTAGAACAATATTTATGGTAAGAGAAAATTTTAGAACTGGTGGTGCCATGGGTGATATGGAAAATCAGCAAGGTGAGGTATACCTAGATAATGAAGATTTAAGTATTACAGAAAGATTTTTAAGAAAAATATATATAGATGTAAATAATATTTTAGTTCATCAAGAGGGTAATTGGCAGTTCATAGTGGAATAAATTATAAAAGCACTAGCTTTAATTAGTTGGTGCTTTTATAATTAAATTAGGAATATTAATAGTATAAGGATTTACAAGAATTTTACCTTAATATAACTCACTTAAAACATAAGAAATATATAATTATAACAGAAGTCAGAATATTTAATGAATTTGAAAGGTGGATTTATATGCCCGCAAGTTATACTCACTATAGTTTTGGACATACTGTCTTAGAAAAACTGCCACATGGGATAAAAGATATTATAACCCAAAATAAAGAAGCATATTATATAGGGCTTAATGGTCCAGATATACTTTTTTATTATAAGCCCTTATTTAAGAATGAAATAATTAAGTATGGACATAGATTACATGATGAAAAGGCCTATGGATTTTTAGAAAGGTCGAAAAAGTATATTAAAGAAAGTAAGGATGAGATTTGTCTCTCTTATATTTTAGGATTTGTATGTCACTTTGTCCTTGATAGTAGTTGTCATCCTTTTATTGCAGAAGCTATGAAGGAAAGTAATATATCTCATGCTGAAATAGAAGCAGAGTTAGATGGAGCATTAATGAGGAGAAATAATTTAAGTCCACAAAGGCATAGTGCAGGAGCTCATATTATTCCTAATAAGGTTATAGCAGCACATATTGCTAGCATTTATGATAATGTTAGTGGAAAAGAAATATATAAATGCCTTAAGTCTGTAAGGTTTTATAATAAACTACTATTATGTGAAAACAATTTGAAAAGAAAGATTATAAAAGGCTTATTAGGCTTAATTAAAGGTGGAGAAGGCTTTAGCCGTATGATAATTAATGTAGAACCAAATATAAAGTGTATAGAAATAAATAAAAAGCTTTTAAAGCTTTATGAAGAGGCTATAGATGAGGCAGTACATAGAGTTGAAGAGTACTATAGTGCTATAAAAAGTAATGACAACCTGAGGGAATTCTTCAATAGAAATTTTCTATAGGAGGGGTAAAATGAGTAAATTTACTAAGTTAGAAAAGCAGTGGATTCTATATGATGTAGGAAACTCAGCTTTCACCATGTTGGTGTCTACTATAATTCCTATTTACTTTAAAAATGTTGCGAGTTTATCAGGGATTTCACCATCAGATTCAACAGCTTACTGGGGTTATGCTGTATCCTTATCTACAATTATTGTAGCGATACTTGGACCTATTCTTGGAACCGTAGCGGACACTAAAGGTTATAAAAAACCACTATTTTCATTATTCATGATGTTTGGAGTGTTAGGTTGTGCAGCTTTAGCTCTTCCAGTACCATGGATTGTATTCCTAGCTATATTTGTCATAGGAAAGGTTGGGTTTTCAGGAAGTCTTATTTTTTATGATGCCATGCTCAATGACATAACTACTGATGATAGAATGGATGAGATATCATCTCATGGATTTGCTTGGGGGTATATCGGAAGTTGTATTCCTTTTACAGCAAGTTTACTCCTTGTACTTTTTGCAGATAAAATTGGACTTACAACTGCAATGGCAACAGGGACAGCCTTTTTATTAACTGCTCTATGGTGGTTACTAATAACAATGCCCCTACTAAAGAACTATAAACAAAAGTATTATGTTGAAAAAGGAAATAAGCCAGTGGCAGAAAGTTTTAAGAGGCTAGGTAAGGTTCTTTTAAACATTAGAAAAAACAAGAAGATTTTCTTATTCCTCCTTGCATTTTTCTTCTATATAGATGGAGTTCATACAATTATAAGCATGTCCACATCCTATGGAAAAGATGTTGGAATTACAGATAGTAATTTACTATTAGCATTACTTTTAACTCAAATAGTTGCCTTTCCTTGTGCTATTTTATTTGGAAGATTATCTAAAAAATTTAAAAGTGATAAGTTAATAGCAGCTTCAATTATGGGGTATATAGCAATAACCATATTTGCATTACAGCTAGATAAAGCATGGGAATTCTGGATTCTTGCAGTATGTGTTGCAGTATTTCAAGGGGCAATTCAAGCACTTTCAAGATCTTATTTCTCAAAAATTATTCCTAAGGATAAATCTAGTGAATACTTTGGACTATATGATATATTTGGTAAAGGGGCTGCTTTCATGGGAACTATGCTCATGAGTATAGCAACCCATATAACAGGAAGCTCTAAGGCTGGGGTAGCAGGAATTGTGGTAATGTTTATTTTTGGACTTATAATATTTAAAGCAGCCAATAAAGTAAATATATCTACGGAAAAAGAAACTACTGTTAGTTTATAAGGCATCTGAAAATAAATAATAAGTCAAAGGTGGAAAGTATATTTTGAGATAGACGAGCATTCTGACTTATTTATTTTTGAAGATTCCTAAAGTGTAAATTTAAAATATCATATTAAAACCGCTTATAGATACTTAAAACTAGTAATCTATAAGCGGTTTTTATTATTTACTTATTTATATTTCTTACAAATTTTTTTATAAAGGATATACCTACTATATCCGCAATGAGCCAACCTATAGGGATAGACCACCAAATTGCAGTTATACCAAAGGTAGGAGCTAGCCAATAGGAAATTCCTACACGAAGTCCTAAGGATATAATAGTAAGCAAAATAGATATATTAGTGGAACCTATACCTCTATAAAAACCATAGAACATGAAAAGATATCCAATGAGAAAGTAAAATACACTTACTATACATAGATATTGAGAGCCGTAAGCTATAATTTCAACTTCTGATGGAGATATAAATATAGTCATTAATTGTTTTGAAAATATTACTACAATTGCTGATATTATAATGCAAAATAAGGTAATAATCTTGAATGAAGATTTTACTCCTTTTTTTATTCTTAAAGCTTCACCAGCACCTTTATTTTGGGCAATATAGGTGGAAAAAGCATTACCAAAATCTTGAACAGGCATATAAGCAAAGGAATCTATTTTAACAGCTGCGGCAAAGGCTGCCATTATTGATACTCCAAAGGAGTTTACTAGGCCTTGAATTAATAAAATCCCGAAATTCATTATAGATTGTTGGATACTTGTTAGAAGGCTATAATTTGCTACTAACTTTAAAATCTTTATATCTATTTTAAGGTCGCATTTTTTAAATCTGATTTCAGGTAGTTTAATAAAACAATATATGGCTGTTGAAATTCCAGAGATGCCTTGAGCTATTATGGTAGCATAAGCTGCCCCTGCAATACCAAGATTAAACACAGTTATAAAAACAATATCAAGAACTATATTAATTATGGCTGCTATTATTAAGAATACAAGAGGTATAAAGGAATTTCCAACAGAACGAAGTAAACAGCAAAAATAATTATAGATAAAGGTAAAGCTTATACCGTAAAAGATTATAATTATATACTGTTTAACATCATTAAATAAACTCTGTGGGATATTCATAAAAATTAAGATATTATCAGTAAAGAAAATAGCACATAAATTAATTATGATAGTTATTAAGCCGATAAAGATAAAGGCAGTAAAAATACTACTTTTTAATTTAGAATTATCTTTAGCTCCGAAGCATTGAGAAAATACAACGGATGCGCCCATACAAAGTCCCAGAATAATAGATGTTAAAAATACTATAATAGTAAAAGAAGATCCAACTGACGCTAAAGCAGATGCACCTATATATTTACCAACGATTATGGAGTCGGCTATATTATATAATTGCTGAAATATATTTCCTATAATAAGGGGAATAGCAAAGCTTATTATAGCTTTGGTTTCATTTCCTTTAGTTAAATCCTTAGTCATAAAAACCTCACTTTATTAATTCAATATTTTTATTCTACATTAACATTTTTTTATATTATAATTTAGTAATACCAATATTTAAATTTAGTAAAATGCTTTCAAAATATAGGTAATTATTAAGGCATTACATGTCCATTATACAATAGAAAATAATTTAATCAATTGATTATTAGATTTATAATAATATAAAAAATATGACTATAGCACTTTAACAGCGTATATAAAGTGAAACTAAATTTAGAGGTGAGGTTATGAAAATAAAAAAGATAATTTCTTTAATGCTTATAGCTATAATAGCTACTTCTTTAATTGGATGTGAGAAATTTTCTAGTAAAAATAAGGAAGAAATTTCAGTTAAAGAGGTGGATAAAGAAGTGGTGGAAGGAAATAATAAATTTGCATTTAATATATTCAAAGAAATTTCGAAGGGTGAAAATAATAAGAATGTGTTTATATCGCCTTTGAGCATTTCCATGGCACTTACTATGACCTATAATGGAGCTAAAGAGAATACAAAAGCAGAGATGAATAAGGTACTAGGCTATGAAGGAATGAATGATGATAAGATAAATAATAGTTATAAAATTCTTCATAGTTACTTGGAGAATATAGATGAAAATGTAAAGCTAAATCTAAGTAATTCCATATGGATAAGAGAGGGCCAGAATATAAATAAAGAATTTATAAACATTAATAAGGATATCTTTGGTGCAAAAGTGGATAACTTGGACTTCTCTAAATCCTCATCTGTGGATAAAATTAATAATTGGATTGAAAAATCTACTAATAACATGATTAAAGATATGCTAAAAGGTCCTATTGATGGTGATGTTATTATGTATTTAATTAATGCTATATATTTCAAGGGACAATGGCAAGAACCCTTTGATACAAACAATAATACTATAGGTGAGTTTACAAATTCAAAGGGAGATAAAACAGAGATAGACTTTATGAGGAAGGTTGCGGCTGATGATAAAACCTTTTATGGAGAAAAGGATGATTTTAAAGCTATAAAAATGCCTTATGATAGTGGAAAAGTATCTATGTATACAGTACTACCAAAGGAAGGTTTAAGTATAGATAATTTTATAAATAATTTAGATATGAATAAGTGGAATTCTATAAAAAAATCCATTGGAAAAGAGCAGGAAGCTGTTAATGTAAGCTTTCCGAAGTTTGAAATGGAATATGGAACTAAAGAATTAAAAGGACCTCTAGTGGCCCTAGGAATGAAGGATATTTTTAGTGATAGAGCTAATCTTAGTGGAATAAGGGAAAATATATACGTTAGTAGCGTTTTACATCAAGGGAAAATAGAAGTAAATGAAAAGGGAAGTGAAGCAGCTGCAGCTACTATAGTTGAAGTTAGGGAAACTGCAATGCCAATAATTGATGACCCTAAAGAGTTTATAGCTGATAGACCTTTTGTATTTATTATAGAAGATGAAGAAAGTGGAACCATACTATTTATGGGTAAACTAGAAGAAGTGAAAAAATAATAAAGGGAAAAGATAACAGGAGTTAATAAAAACTCCTGTTATTTGCCTTTAATTAGCTTATTTATAATACATGGTTAATCTTTTCTTCATCATTTACTAAAATCATAAAAAATTTCTAAAACCTACTTAGAACTTCTTTTTTAAAGTTTTCTATTGAAATTCTTTCAATAAAAAAACTTAATTTTTCTCCATCATGAGCATTTTCTTTATAAAAATCAAATATAGCATCTACTAATTTTAAAGTGTCCTCTTCTGATAAATCATTAGCTATAATATCTGCAATCCTAGGGTTATATCCAGCTGAACCACCTGCTGTTACCATGAGTTCACCATTAATATCTGCTATAACACCCACATCTTTACTATAAACACTTCCACAAGCATTTCTGCATCCAGCTACACCTATTTTAGTTCTACAAGGCATATCCATCCATTGATATTTTTTAGATAATTTCATACCTATACCAATTGTATTAAATTTTGATCTTTTACAATATCCTGCTGGACACATCTCTACATTTTTAACGGAATTTTGAGTTTTAACAGCTGGTTCCATATGTAGTTCCTCCCATATTTGAGGTAGATCATTTTCCTCTAAATTAGTTATTAAGATTCTTTGTCCAGATGTTATTTTTATAACTCCATTATACTTCTTAGCTACCTTAGCTATTTTTTCAAGGTTTTCTGGAGTTATAAAACCTCCAGGAATATGAGGTGTTATACCATATTTTCTTTTACCATCCCTTATTTTTTGAAGATTCCCGTAATGTGCCAAAACATATTGCCTCCTATATTTTTTAAATATATTATACCTCATTTAATAAGAACTAATCTACTTGACCTTGCTGAGTTTAAAAGAGTTATGATAATGAAGGTACTTAAATTTGTAAAGGCATGGAGGTTATCATGTGACTACCATGCCCTATTTTTATTTAATATTTAAAAGAGAACTAAATTTAATTCCTCTTGTAGGTTTTTGTCTGCATACACAAAGTAGTTCAGTGATAATTGTTAATTATTTGAAACAAATACAGGTTATTATTTAATTTTTAGGAAAATGGTACGAGTATATACTTATATATTTATTTATATGAATTGGGTTTATGGGGGAATTTTTATGAATTTAACTTTTTTTGTGTCATTGCTGTCAGAGGAGCTAAGGACCAAATATTATGAAGAAATTATTAGAAATGGACAAGTAACAGAAGAACTTTGGAAGAAAATATCCTACTATCTAGAAAAAACATACAAAGAAATCTTAAGTGTAGAAGAACAGATAATAGAATTACTAAGGAATCTTGAAGATGTTGAAAAATCTAGATTAATGATGACAATACAAGAAAATGACATATATTTATTTAACAAAATATCTACGAAACTATTTAGTTTTGAAGATATTATTAGTATAAATAGGGAAAGAGTGAAAACAGTTTTGTGTAAATTAGATATGAATACTCTATGTAAGGCTACATTAGGGTCTTCACCAAGGGTTATTTATTATATTCAAAATATATTTCCAGATATTGATTTTGTAGAGGTGAGAAGAAAATTAGGAAGTGTTCAATTGGATGAAATACTTCAGGCTCAAGATAAGATAATAATGGAAATAAATAATAAGTAATAAAAGTTTAAGTTATGAGATTATACACCATGTTATTACTTTAAGTTATAGAATAATATTGGCTTATATGGTATTATGTAGTCCTAGAGTGAAATAGTTCAATAAATTCATGTTGAACGCATTTTACTAGTGCTATTGAGAGAAGTTGGAGGGTAATTTAAATGTACGAAATGAAGGAAGAATTTAAAACAGGAATAGAGATTGTTGATAATGAACATAAAATGCTTTTTGAAATAGCTGATAAAATTTATGAGTTATTAAATAATGAGTTCATTATTGATAAATATGATAGAATAGTAAATTTAATTGAAGAATTAAAAGGGTATGCTGCTCTTCACTTTAGAGATGAAGAAGCCTATATGGAGAGTATAAATTATAAAAAAATGTTTACTCAAAAAATAGATCATGATAACTTTATAAAAAAATTAGAGGAAATAGATTTAAATAAAATTGATGAGAATCAACATAAATATATTCTTGATTTATTGGAGTTCGTAAATCAGTGGTTAGTAAGTCACATTCTTGAAAAAGACAAGCTGATTGCACAAGGGTAAGTTTTTGTGAACTATATAAAAATATAGAAATAAATGGTAGTCCTATGGGCTACCATTTAATATATTAGTTAACTCTTTGTTTAAGACAAGTTTTTAAGTCCTCTTCTGGTGTACTTATAGGAGTTAATTGGAAGGTATCTACTAAGTATTGAAGTACATTTGGACTTATAAATGCAGGAAGTGAAGGTCCTAGGAATATATTTTTAACTCCTAAGGACAATAAAGCTAGTAAATCAGCTACAGCCTTTTGCTCATACCAAGATAGTACAATGGATAATGGTAAGCCATTCACATCAGTCTCAAAGGCATCCGCTAAAGCAGTAGCAATTCTTACTGCAGAATAAGCATCATTACATTGACCTACATCAAGAAGTCTTGGTAGTCCAGCTACTTCACCAAATTCAAGTTTGTTAAATCTATATTTTCCACAAGCTAAAGTAAGGATAATACAATCCTCAGGAACCATTTTTGCAAAATCTGTATAGTAGTTTCTTCCAGGTCTTGCACCGTCACAACCACCTATTAAGAAGAAGTGGCGCACTTCACCCTTTTTAACTGCATCAACAATTTTACCAGCATTACTTAAGGTAGCCTTATGACCGAAACCTACAAGAATTTCTTTTCTGTCTTCAGAAGCAGTAAATCCACCTAATTCTAAAGCTTTATTTATGATTTCAGAGAAGTCCTTTGTTCCATCTTCTTTAAGAGTGACATGTCTAACTCCATCCCATCCAACTACGTTAGTTGTAAATATTCTATCCTTATAGGTTTCTCTAGGTCTCATAAGACAGTTAGTAGTCATGAGTATACAGCCAGGGATGTTATCAAATTCTGTTTGTTGGTTTTGCCATGCACTACCATAGTTTCCTACTAGATGAGGGTATTTTTTTAGTTCAGGATAACCATGAGCAGGAAGCATTTCACCATGGGTATATATATTTATTCCCATACCTTCAGTTTGTTTTAATAGCATCTCTAAATCTTTTAAATCGTGACCAGAAACAATTATAAAAGGTCCTTTTTCTACTTTAACATTAACTAGATGAGGAGTTGGATTTTTATAACTTTCAGTATTAGCTTCATCAAGTTTTTTCATAACAGCTACACTTATATCACCAGTTCTCATAGTCATTCTAATTAACTCTTCCACAGATAAGTTATCATTAGTTGTACATTCTAATCCTAAAAAATAGAAGTTATCAACTTGGTCATCATAGTAACCTAGAAACCTAGCTTGGTGTCCATAGGCACTTACACCTTTTAGACCATAAACAATAGTTTGTCTTAAAGAACGTATATCAGCATCTAAATCTCCATCATACATAATGCCAGCTTTAACGGCATCCTTAAGCATTTCTTCTTTGGTTTTACTTAAATTATAGGTTGCTTGATCAGGATACGCCTTATCGGTAGATGCCTTACTTCTTAGGCTTTCTTTAATCTTTTGTGATTCTTTAAGCATGTTTAGATGACTTGCCACATCAAAATTAACATTAGTTAAAGTTGCAAATAGAGCATTTTCTACAAAACTAACCACTGATTTATCTATAACTTGCTCATTATCAAGTAAATCTTTAGCATAACAACTAATTCCTTTTAACTGATAAATTAATAAGTCTTGCAAATTTGATATTTCAGGGGTTTTACCACAAACACCTAACTTAGTACATCCCTTTCCCCCTACAGTTTGTTCACACTGATAACAAAACATTGCATTATCCATTTAATAATCCTCCTTATTGTATTAAGTTTTATATAGTATTTGTTTATAAAATAATATTATTCTTTTTAAACAAAATCATATTAATTAAACCCTTATTTAATTAAGTAAAATAATAAAAATCTGATATAATAGAAGTGAACTAACTAGGAATACTACAATCATTGAAATTTATTGAGGTGATTTTATGAATAAAGAAAAACGAAAGAAAATTTTAGAAATATTAGAAGAGACCTATAGAGGAGCTGCCTGCGGGTTAGATTTTAGAACACCCTTTGAACTTTTAGTATCAACTATACTTTCTGCTCAATGTACAGATGAGAGGGTTAACATAGTTACAAAGGAATTATATAAGGAGTATAATACTCCACAGGCTATACTAACTTTAAGTGAAGAAGAATTAGGTAAAAAGATTCATAGTTGTGGATTCTATAAAAATAAAAGTAAAAATATATTAGGGGCATGTAAATCCATTGTAGAAAAACATAATGGTCAAGTTCCAAGAACCATGGAAGAACTTATAGCCCTTCCAGGAGTAGGTAGGAAAACGGCTAATGTAGTTTTATCTAATGCTTTTGGAGTGCCTGCTATAGCTGTGGATACCCATGTGTTTAGAATTTCTAATAGAACAGGTTTTGCACCTGGAGATAATGTAGAAATTGTTGAAGAAAAACTTATGAAGTATATACCAAAGAACATGTGGAGTGATGCACATCATTATATTATTTGGCATGGAAGAAAAATATGTGATGCTAGAAAGCCAAAGTGTCATCAGTGTCCTATAGCACCTTATTGTGATTACTTAAATAAGGCATCTTCAAAAAAATAGATTATTTTAATTAGGAGGATTTAATTATGTCATATGGTGAACAATCTTTAAAAATGCACAAGGAGAAGAAGGGAAAACTAGAGGTTATAAGTAAAATTCCTGTTAATACAAGAGAAGACTTATCTATAGCTTATACTCCTGGAGTTGCAGAGCCTTGCATTGAAATATCTAAGGATAAAGATAAGGTTTATGATTATACAATAAAATCTAATACTGTAGCTATAGTCTCAAATGGAACAGCAGTGTTAGGACTTGGAAATATAGGAGCAGAAGCCTCAATTCCAGTAATGGAAGGAAAGGCATTATTATTTAAGGAATTTGCTGGAGTAGATGCTTTTCCAATATGTATTGACAGTGAAGACCCAGAAGAAGTAATAAAAACTGTAAAATTAATATGTCCTGTATTCGGAGGAATAAATCTTGAAGATATAAAGGCTCCTGAATGTTTTTATATAGAAGAAACTTTAAAAAGAGAATTAAATATTCCTGTATTCCATGATGACCAACATGGAACTGCAGTAGTTGTATTATCAGGTTTATATAATGCATTAAAGTTAACTAAGAAGAATATTAAAGATGTTAAAATAATAATAAACGGTGCTGGTTCTGCTGGAATTGCTATCTGTAAATTGCTTTTAAAGGCGGGAGCAGAAAATATAATCATGTGTGATAAGAAGGGTGCTATTTATGATGGAGGCAACTGCTTATTTGAATCCCATGAGGAAATAGCAAAGGTTACTAATAAAAATAAAGAATCAGGTTCATTAAAAGAAGTTTTAGTAGGAGCTGATGTGTTCATAGGAGTATCTGGGCCTAACATGATAAATGCAGAGGATGTAAAGACTATGAATTCAGATGCAATTATTTTTGCCATGGCTAATCCAACTCCAGAAATAATGCCAGATGAAGCTAAATTAGGAGGGGCTAGAGTAATAGCAACAGGCCGTTCAGATTTTGCTAATCAAATTAATAATGTTCTAGTATTCCCTGGTATATTTAAGGGAGCTCTTACAGTTAGAGCAACAGAAATAAATGATGAAATGAAGTTAGCTGCAGCAAGAGCTTTAGCAAACCTAATTCCAGAAGAAGAATTAAATGAAGAAAACATAATCCCAAATGCCTTAGACAAGAGAGTATCAGGCAAAGTAGCAGAGAAAGTTATGAGAATAGCAAGAGAAATGGGAGTAGCAAGTCTGTAGAGACTAAAAATGTGGAGCATGTACCTATATTAAAGTACATGCTCCATGCTTTATAAAAATTAGCAATATCTTATCACTGTAATATTCAACAGAGCCATAGATTTGGATAAATTATTTTTAAAAGCCTACTTCTATACTAATGATATTGCAAGGTTGTGAGGAGGCAATTTCTATGGAAGAAAGGCTATCTTTTTCATAACTTTCTATGATTAAGGTGTGATTTTTAGGTAGAGATATATTGTTACCATCTATTGTAAGGGTTAGGTCTGAATTAGGTGAGAAAAATATATAATTATGATAAGAGTATCTATTTCTCCTTTTGTTTAAATTCAGTTTTAGTAAAGAACCTTCAGTTAAATTTAGTGCATTCATTACCCCATCACATCCAGGTCCTATCATTAAATTAAAGTCTGTAACAGTACCAAAGCTTTCGGTGTTTACATCTCCAGAAAATCCATGAACTTCAAAAGGTTCTAAGTGAATTAGAGGACCTTTATTGTGACAAAGATCCATGGAACCCTCCAAAGTTGTGATATATCTATAAACTTTTGGAAGATTAGTGAAGGTGGAGTGTTCTAACTCTACAGTGGCAGAACTAATTCTCCATTTAAAGTTTAAATCTTTGTAATTAGAGTCTTTAGGATAAATATATATTTCATTAGTAGTTCCCCCACTCCAATTAGAAGTTTTTATTTTATCCTTTGTTATTATTTCTGTTTTATAACCCATAATATCACCCCATTAATAATTAACATATATAATATTAATACAAAAAACTCATCCATATATGAATAAATATAGGAATGAGTTTTAAAATGCAATACAAAATTAGAGTATTATATCTAAAAGGTCTTTTTCTATTAAATCATTATATTTTCCGGATCTATATTCTGCAACAAGAACTTTTCTCTCATCATTAGAGATTACAGGAAGTTTTTTAAATAACTCCTTAGGCATTTCTACATAGGCACCCTTAGGATCCATTTCTTCAGTAAAAGTGATTACTGCAGGAATACTTTTGCAGCCTACTGCTTCTTCAAGAAAACCTTCGTAGCCCGTTCTAGGAAATAAATGAACCTTTAAGTTTTGGTTTTCTTCTGAAAGTTTTTGTACGAAAGGAATAGTTACGATACAATCAGGGCAAAAACCTTCTGTAAATATTGCAGCATGAACAACCTTGTCTAGTTTTTTTATTTGTTCCTTAGTATCACTAGAAAGTTCAGTGTCTGCATAGGTTTTATCTTGGATATTTCCATATTTGGCATGTTGTTTTTCTACATACTCCTCAAAGCTTAAGGCTTTATTAAAATCTAACATATTATCTTACCCTCCAATTACTTATAACTAAATTTTGTCTTTTATAAATTAGAATGTATTGTATTAAATTAAAATTATTCAATATAATACATTATGTTAGCATGGAATAGACATAGCTTGTTCATGATTATTATAACAAATAAAATTGATAAATAGTAGATATATACAATTTATTAACTTGTAAAAAAAATTAGAGTTTTATATACTAGGGTTATGGGACAAAATAAATATGATAAACAATATAAAATATTTATAAAATTTTAAAAAGGCGGCGATATTATGTCAAAAGTTATAGAAAGATTTTTAGGATATGCTAAGTATGATACACAATCAAGTGATTCTACGGGAACAACTCCAAGTACTGCTAGCCAAAGAGTTTTAGGTGAAGTTTTATTTGAAGAATTAAAAAGAATCGGCATGAGTGATGTTACTATTGATGAAAACAATTACGTAATGGCTACATTGCCTGCTAATACAGATAAAAAAATACCAACTATTGGGTTCATATCTCATATGGATACTGCTCCGGATTATTCAGGTAAAGATGTTAAGCCTCAAATGGTGAATTATGAAGGTGGAGATATTAAATTAAATGCAAATACAGTTTTATCTCCAGAAGATTTTCCTGAATTAAACGACTATATAGGAAAAACTCTTATCACAACAGATGGAACTACTTTATTAGGAGCAGACGACAAAGCTGGTATATCAGAAATTGTTACTGCTATGGAATATTTAATTGCAAATCCAGATATAAAACATGGGACTATTAAAGTTGGATTTACTCCAGATGAAGAAATTGGAGAAGGTGCAGATCACTTTGATGTAGAAAAATTTGCAGCAGACTTTGCTTACACTGTAGATGGGGGAGCTGTTGGAGAAATCGAATATGAGAACTTCAATGCTGCTGGTGTTGAAATAGTTATTAACGGAAGAAATGTTCATCCAGGAAGTGCTAAAAATAAAATGGTAAATGCTCAGCAAATAGCTATGGAGTTAAATGGATTATTACCTGTTAATGCAAGACCAGAATACACAGAAGGATATGAAGGCTTCTTCATGCTTTGTGATATGGTAGGAACTGTAGAAAAGACTACTATGTCTTATATCATAAGAGATTTCTTTAGAAAAACCTTTGAAGAAAAGAAAACTTTAATTAAAGAAATAGTAGAACTTCTTAATAAAAAATATGGTGCAGGCACTATAGAAATTTCAGTAAAAGATCAATACTACAACATGAAAGAAAAAGTAGAACCTGTAATTCATGTAGTAGACACAGCTGTTGAAGCAATGAAAGCTCTTGATATCGAGCCAATTATAGTTCCTATAAGAGGAGGTACTGATGGAGCAAGATTATCCTTCATGGGACTTCCAACACCAAACATATTTACAGGTGGACATAACTTCCACGGAAAATTTGAGTTCATTCCTGTAGATTCTATGGAAAAGGCAGTAGAAACTATAGTTAAGATAATAACTCTTTATGCAGAAAAATAAAAAATTCTAACATTTATAATACTCATACATAAAAATTAACTCCTTAATACACACTATAGTAAAGTGATTGAGGAGGGCGATATAATATGAGTAATGATAAATCAAGACCAATATATCCACCAGATACACATAACTATTTTGGTGATTTTAGAAGCATAACCCCTATGTCTGATTCAGTTTGGGAAAATGTAAGAGAAGCTGAGATAGAAGCTGCAAAGACAAGAAGTCGAAGAAGTTACAATATGGAGACTAGTGAAGAAATTGCTTTTGATGATTTAAATGAAGATATAAAAAGCGAAAGTGAAGTTGACTTTGACTCCATTATAGATGAAGTAGACATGAGTGATCATGGTAATGATTACGGAGATTATGCTAAGAAAAGATTATATTAATATTTCTTAGAGGAAGAATTTATTCTTCCTCTAAGTTAATTTAGGGTTCACATAGGAAACTACTGAAGCTATAAGGCTTTAGTAGTTTTTTAGAATATTATATTTACATATATGGTATTTTCAAATTTTAATCCTTTAAGGACATTTAAGAATTCATTCATATTTTAGTCACTTAACTGACACATAAGTGTTGATAATAATATATATATATAAGAAAAGTAAACAAATTAACTTTTAATAAGGGGGAAGATTTAATATGGATAAAGATATAAACAATAATGAATTAAATAACAATGAATTAAATAATAATCAAATTAATAGCAATAGTAACTTAAATGAAAATACCGGTATTAATAAAGATAATAATGACAATAATACTAGTGACAATATAAACTACACTGTGATTCAAGATGTAGAATATACAACAAATGATGACTTAAAATTCAATGAAGTTAATACTTCATCATGGCAAGAAGAAGAAAAAAAGAAGAAAGATAAAAAGAATAAAGGTAAAGGTTCAGCTAAATCTTATATAGCTATAGCTCTAATATGTTCTATATTAGGAGGAGCAATTGGTACAGGTGTTACTTATGGAGCTATGAGAGGCACTATACAATCAGCGATTAAGGAAGCTAAATCAAAAACAAATAACGGTGGAACAACAACAAATATTAATCCTATAAGCAGTATGAATATACCAGAAGTAGTAGCAAAGGTTTCCCCAGCTGTAGTTGGTGTATCAACCACTTCAGTTTCAACTAATGTATTTGGATTTGATATGGGTGAACAAGAAGGCATTGGCTCAGGATTTATTTTTTCAGATGATGGTTATGTACTTACAAACTATCATGTAGTTAAAAATGCTAGTCAAGTTAAAGTTATATTTAGTACAGGTAAAGAGGTAAGTGCTAAGGTTGTAAACTATCAGGAAGATGCAGATTTAGCAGTTGTTAAGATTACTGATGATGTTGAAATGCCAGGTAAAGTAGAACTAGGAGATTCTGATAGTCTTCAAGCAGGAGAACAAGTTATAGCCATAGGAAATCCACTTGGAAAAGAATATCTAGGCTCTGTAACAACAGGAATTATAAGTGCTGTTAATAGAGGAGTAGCATTAACTGAGGGTGGAGAAAAAATGAACCTTATCCAAACAGATACTGCTATAAATCCAGGGAATAGTGGAGGACCATTAATAAATTCTCAAGGTGAAGTTATAGGTATAAATACAGCTAAGATAGGTTCTACTGGAGTAGAGGGAATAGGTTTTGCAATTCCAATAAATGATGCCACTGAAAAATTAGATACCTTAGTAAAACAAAAAATAAAGTTTGGTATAGCAGTTAGAAATATAACAGAAGATTTATCAAAACAATATAATTTGCCGGTTGGTATATATATTCAAAGTATTGAAGATTTTAGTATAGCACAAAAGGGAGGATTACAACCTGGAGATGTAATTACTAAAATAGGTAAGAAAACTGTTAAGACCGTTGAAGAATTAAACAAGGAAAAAGAAGCATACAGTGATGGAGATAGCATTCCTATAGAATTCGTAAGAAAGGGTCAAACAATGCAAGCTACTTTAGTAGTAGAATAACAATGTTAATACTTATAATTATCCCCTAATTATAATATTATAAATTTCAAATAGGTGTGAAGCTTGAGTTATCAATGTTTCATGCCTATTGCTTTTTATATCCGTCAAAAATTCGTCAAAAATTATTTTATAAATACTTATTTATAATTTTAGTAGCATTAAGAAGCATTTCATCATTAACATGGGAATATGTTTTCATTGTCATTCCAACTGTATGACCAAGAAGTTGAGCTGTAGTTTTAAAATCTAAATTTTTAGAAATAAGGTTAGTAGCATAGGTATGCCTAAAAGTATGAATACTCGTGTTAGTATAGCCTATTTTTTTGTATTTAGCTATGAGTTCTGCTACAACACATGCAGTATTTTGATATGAGAACAATCTGTTATCATACTGCTTTAGAACTTTTTTTTCATATCTTTGTAATTCTTTAAGTAATATTGAAGGCATTGGAACAATTCGAGTACTATTTTTAGTTTTAGGTTTTCCAAATCCATATTTATTCTTAGATATTTCTTTCCATTGTTTATTTACAGATATTGTACTGGTTTTAAAATCAATATCATCCCATGTAAGGCCTAATATTTCGCCTATACGTAATCCGGATTTCCACGCTACTAGTGTTATATAATAAAATTCACTTTCTCCAAGAAATTTTAGAATTTTATCTACATCTTTATTGCTGAGAACTTTAATCTCTTTTTTTTCATCAGTTCCTTTAACTTTTATCTTAGTTAGTGGATTGATAGATATAATGTTATATTCATCAACTGCAGCCTTAAATATAACATTCAATTTACCTAAATAATCTTTTATAGTTGAAACTTTTTTGCCTTCTTTAATAATATTATCAACTATTTCTTGTATATGAACTGGTTTAATAGATGACATACATATATGATCCAATCCATTAAATTTACATAATACAGTTTCATAGTTTCGATACGAACCTTGTTGAAGAGATACTTTTAAATGCTTCATATATAATGTTGTAAATTCTTTGAATGTTATTTCTTTATAATCCTCATTTATTTCTGTACCAGTTAAATTTTTTAACTCTTGAAGGGTTTCATCAGCCCATAATTTAGCTTTCTTTTTACCAATTCTGCTATTTTCAAAACCTTGCTTACTTTTTTGTTTCCACTTGTTACCTTGCTTATATGAGATTATAGCCTGTAACCCGTTATTTTTCTCCCTATAAGTAATGTTATAATCCATAATAACTACCTCCTAATATCAATTTTTATTTCTTTTAAGAGTGTTGAAAAGTAATTTGCTTCATTATCGACTTCACATGAATGAGGATATAATGAGTCATGTATATTAACATGTAATATTGCATGGCCTAATTGATGTCTTAAAATACGTTCTTCATCATAGCCATACAAATAATTTCTAATAAAGATGGCTTCATCTCCTTCGTAGTTTCTAAAATATCTAGAAGATTTGCCATAGAGAATAGGTGAGCTAGGTTCTAATCTTATTATTGATATTCCTAGATGCCTACACAAGTGATAAGGACTTCTTAATTTATATAAATCTGTTAATCCTCTGACTATATCCTCTATCCATGCCATTTGATTATAATTATTGTCTGTTTGAATAATTTTTAAATTAGCTAAGTTCATGTCATTACCTCTTAGTTTTAAGTATTTACATACTATCAAAAAATTTTTTAACTTTTTTAAACCCTTCTTCTAATGATTCTAAATCAATAACAGTAAAAGGGGTCTTTTCATAACTACGTCCTAAATTGCATAATAATACCTCCTTTGCACACATATGTTCGTGCGAAACTAAAAAAATATATACTTAATTTAAATTAAGTCAAATTTAAGCTTTAAATATTTATAATTAATACCTTCACAATTAGCTACAACTTCAGGACAAAAATCTTCATACATATTTAAAAGGTCATCGTCAATTAGTAACTCAGCAGCAAATGTGTCGGCTTCAATTTCATATTTGCTAGTTGATAGAAGAGTGTTTTTTTCAAGAAATAAAACATTAGATTTATAGTGAAATATTGCATGACCCAATTCATGTGCACATGTAAAAAATTTATCTATATCACTCAGTTTAGAATTTATATGAATAATTTTATTTCTTGGAGCTGCTTGGAAAAAACCATTAGTATTTTTACCTAAATCCTCAAAGAATACTTTAATTCCCAAAAACTCACATAATTCAAAAGGATTATTTGTATTATATTTCTTTTTTAAATAATTTACCTTTTTATTTATAATATTTTTCAATATCCCCAATCCCCCTAATAGAAAACTACTTTTTATATTTTTTAGGAGTGTACTTTTCTTTATTCATTTTTTTAGCATATTCAAGACCATTTTTTATAGCATTTTTTATAAGTTCCCAATCATCATCATCTACTGGATTACCAGAAAGCATAAGACCATCTTGTTCTTCTAACTTTCTAAGAGTATCTTCAAGGTTTTTTTCTATATCCTTTTTATCTTTGCCTGTTAAATTATCTTTTTTATTTGAAGTTTCTTCTGTTAAGTTTTCACTATCAGATAGCAGTTCGCTAATATTAACACCCAAACTTTCAGCAATAGATTTAAGCGTATCAACACTGGCATTGTATCTATCTTTTTCTATATCAGCTAAATATGAACGGGATATACTAGATTTTTTAGCTAATTCAACTTGTGTCATTTTATTTAATTTCCTCAATTCACTTATCTTTTCACCAATACTCATTATATATCCTCCAACATTTCAATATAGTCGGTATCACCGACTTAATAAGTTAATTATATATTATAAAAGTCGGAATTACAATGCAAATAATGACGGAAATACAAGTATATTTTAGCATTTAGGAGGATTAGCTTGCTAATTTTTAAATTTGCTCCAAAATAGTCGGAAATACAAGTAAATAAGCTTTGAAAAAATGACGGAAATACAATACAATAATATCAGAAGGAGGGAGTAAAACATATGACAGATACAATTGCAAAGAAGATAGGTAATGAAATTAAGGTAGCAAGAGAGAGAAATAATCTAACTCAACAACAGTTATCTAAAAAAACCAATATATCAAGAAATTACTTATCAGATATAGAATGTGGAAGATATATTCCTAGTACTGAAAAATTATTAGTTTTAGCGAGAATTCTCGATATTGATTTAAATTTACTTAAGATTACGTAAAAAGAAAAAAACAAACATGAACAAACTCAAAAATTAAATTAAAGAGGAAAAGATGAACAACTTACAGATTTTTAGAAATCAACAACTTATACCATAAAAGATTTTAGTAATAAGGGATGGGAAGAAATAAGGTATGGAAGATATTGTTTTGTTAACTGTTAAAGATTTAGCCACTAGATGGAAATGTAGTGAAAGATGCATCCGTGGATATGTTGAAGATGGGGTTATAGTACCTTGCAAAGGTGTTCCAGGAGTAAAATTCCATCCGAAGCATATAGCTGAACTTGAAGGTGTGGGATTAGATAAATTTTCACCTATAGAAAGAAGAAAAATGCAACAAAGAATTGAGGATTTAGAAACTATGGTCAAGCTACAAAGTGAACAACTTAGGAAAGTAGCAATGCTAGGGACGGAAAGTATGAACTTATTACAAAAGATGATGTAGGACAAAAATTATTCAATCGGCTCCAACGTGAGGGTAAAGAATTTTAAGGAGGAATGAGATTGAATAACATTCAGATTTTTAAAAATGAAGATTTTGGACAAGTAAGAATGGTTCAAATTGATAATAAACCATATTTTGTAGCAAAAGATGTAGCAGCTTCATTGGGATATAAAGATACAACTAATGCAATTAAGCAGCATTGTAGGTGGGTGGCAAAACACAAGGTACCACATCCACAGAATAAAGATAAAGTTTTGTTGGTTAATATAATTCCGGAAGGTGATATGTATAGGCTTATAACTAACAGTGAACTTCCTAGTGCTGAAAAGTTTGAGTCCTGGATTTTTGACGAGGTACTACCAAGCATAAGAAAAACTGGTGGTTATGTAGATAATGATGATTTATTCTTGAACACATATTTACCCTATGCAGATGAACAGACAAGAGCCATGTTTAAAACAAACTTAAGCATGATTAGAAAACAAAATGAAATTATAGCTTTAAAAGAGAAGGAAGTAGAGCATAAGGATGAAGTTATAGTGGGATTAGTAGATGAAATTACATTAGCAGAAAAGAGACAAGTTCTAAATAGGGTTGTTAGGTATAAAGGTGCAAATTTTCAAGAAAGATGGAGAGAACTCTATAAGCAATTTGAAATGAAGTATCATATTAACCTAAAAGATAAATTTGAAAAGTATAATTCAACCCATAAACCTAAACTAAAAAACAAGGTTGATTATATAGACAAGATAATGAATAAGATACCGGAGCTATATGAAATAGCTTGTAAGATTTATGAAAATGATGTTAAAGAATTAGCTGAACAAATATATTCAATTAATTAAGGAGGAGGAATGTTAATCATGAAAGCAACCGGAATAGTAAGAAAAGTAGATGATTTAGGAAGGGTGGTATTACCAGTAGAATTAAGAAGAACTTTAGGTATAGACATTAAGGACCCACTAGAAATTTATGTGGATGGGGACCAAGTTATATTAAAGAAATATGAGCCTACTTGTATCTTCTGTGGTGAAGCAAATGGTGTAAAAAACTATAGTGGAAAGAATATATGTCCAAGCTGTATTAAGAAAATAAAGAGGTTATAAACATGAATAGCTTAGGTTACCTAATAACAGGAGTAGTAAGTATTATTTTCACATCAATAATATGTATTGCAAGTTTAGTTCAATATGGGAGAGAGAATAACGTCGGTAGAAAAGTTTGTGGCGGAATATTCTTATCTGGATTTATAACATTACTATTTATAATCAATGCATTCTATGAATTGGTGGTGTAGTTACGGTTATGAGAAAGCAAAGTAAAGAAGAGGTTGTTCAAACAATACTAGAGCTCCAACGAAAGAGAAAAAGAGAATATCTAGTAAGTGATGCAGACATTCACGCCATGGAAAATTCTCGAAGAATACGAAAGAAAACTAAAAACTACAAGTGGGGAGGTACTAGAAAGTGTCAACATTGCTAGATTTAAATGAAAAGCTTGATGAAGTCAAAAGACTTTGTGAAGGGGGAAAAAGTATAAGTGAAGCTATAGAAATAGTAAAAGGTTGCTCCACCGACCAAAGTAAGATGCAACCTAAAGAAAATATTCTTTCTGAAATTATACCACCTGGCACAGAATTAGACAATAATGAAATTCACAACGAGCATACAGGTGAAACTATCAGAGATTTAGATTATAAGGGGGAATGCATATGTCAGAAGTAAAAGAGGCAGCTAATAAGCTAAATATATATCAAAAGATTCAAAGAGCTAGAGTAGAGCTCCAAAGCAAAGAACTAAAGAAAACAGGATACAATAAGTTTTCTAATTATAAATACTTTGAACTTGGTGATTTTTTACCTCATATCAATGAAATATGTGATAGATTAGGGCTTTATTGTGAATTTCAATTCACATCAGAACTAGCAACATTAGAAATAATAGACTCAGATAAGAATGAGGAAAAAAGAAGATGGTCTACACCAATAGAAATAGCTTCATTAAAAGGTTGTAGCAGTATACAAAACATTGGTGGATCACAAAGTTATGCAAGAAGATATTTATATCTAATGGCTTTTGAAATAGCTGAAAGTGATGTTATTGATGGTGGAGAGATAGACCAGGATGCAGAAGAAGGAAAAGCAAAGATAGGTAAGGCTGCAGTAATGACTATTAAAAAGCTTATAGATGAAACTGGAACAGATATTAACAAATTCTTAGCATGGGCCAATGTTGATAAAGTTGAGAGTATCCAAAACTCAATGCTACATGAGTGTATAAACATGTTAAGAGAGAAAAAAGAGAAACAGGAAGAAAAGAAGAAAGAAGAAAACTTTAATTTTTAGGGGGATATGTAGATGAAAGAGATAATTTTAAATAAACAATTACCAATAATAAATATGAACTTCGAGGAAGTAAAAGCTTCACTTATAGAAACTACAGAAAAGTACAAAGGAATAATAGTTACAGAAGAAGGACTAAAAGATTGTAAGGCTACTCAAAAGGAACTAGCAGGAGTTAGAAATAAAATTGATGACTATAGAAAAGCCATTAAAAGAGAAATGGAAAAACCTATTAAGGCATTTGAAGGGCAATGTAAGGAGTTAATTGGACTTGTAGAAGAGGCAGAGAAACCAATAAAAGATGGAATCTTAGTCTTTGACAATAAGCGAAGAGATGAAAAGAAACTTAAGGCACTAGAGTTAATAAATGAATGTGTACAAGCTTTAGGACTAGAAGAAAAGTATGCAAGTAGATTAACTGTGCTAGATAAGTATTTAAACCTTAATGGAAGTGTAAAGAGCGTTAGAGAAGATATAGAGCTAAGAGGTAATATACTTAAGAATGAACAAAGCATGGAGAAAGCTAAATATGAAATGCTAAAGGGAACTATAGAAACTACATTAGAGAGCATAAATAAAACTATAAAAACACCATTGAATTATGAGGACTTTCAAAAATATATAGATTTTGGTTGGGATGCAGCAAGGATCATTAAAGAGATAAATGACAGAGCTGAACTAATTAGGGAGGCTGAAAGACCTAAAGAAGAACCAAAACCAGTAGAAAATGTAGAAGTTCTTAAGCAAGAAGAACCTAAAAAGGAAGAGGTAATTCAACCACAGACTGAACCTAAGAAAGAAGAACCTCTTTACTTTGTAGATATTAAAGTAATTCACACTATGGAGAATATAACTAAGTTGAGCCAATTCCTTAAAGATAATGGGTACGAATACTTAGTCAAGAGTAAAGGTAAGCATAAAGAAAATAACGGGGTTCAATAACATGTACATTATAGATATGGACATTAGAGCAAATGATGGAAAGCGAATAACCATAAAAGAAGCAGGTGGACACTTAGAGTTAAAAATTGATGATGGAGACTTAGAAGGAAACATCAAGATTAGCTATGAGACATGGAATGAACTTATAGACAGTATTCGTATTCAGCATAACCAAAGAACGTATGAAGAAATCGAAGATGAAAATTTAAGACTTAAAGGAATAAGGTAAGGTGAGTTTATGGCAAGACCACAAAAAGAAGGTTTAGATTATTTTCCATTAGATGTAGATATAGATCAAGATGATAAGATTGCACTCATAGAATCACAATATGGTATAGAAGGGTTTGCCGTAATAATAAAATTAATGATGAAAATTTATAAAACATCATACTTCTATGAGTGGACAGAACGTGAACAATTACTATTCTCAAAGAGGGTTAATGTAGACATTAATCGAGTTAATGTAATCATTAATGATTGTGTTAAATGGGAGTTATTTGATGAAACAATACTAAAAGACTATCAAATCCTTACATCAAAGGGTATACAACGTAGGTATTTGGAGGCAGTTGGTAGGAGACAGAAGGTTGAAATGTTTAAAGAATACCTCCTATTAGATGAAAAAATAATTAATGCATACAAAAACTTAGTTATTGTTAACATTAATCCAGTTAATGTAGACAACACGACAACATTAATCCCTAAAGTAAAGGAAAGTAAAGTAAAGGAAAGTAGAGGAGAGGAAAAGAAAGAAAACCCTCCTTCACTTCCACCTCTATCCGTTCCTACTCCGTATCATGAAACTATATTTAATCAGTGGTCAGAGAATACCTATAGGACCTGGTTCATGGATACAGAGATAGAGGAGAAGGAAAGTGAAATAGTTATGTCGGTAGGCTATGAATTAGCAAAAGAAATAATTGAAACTAAGTTCAAGGAGCAGTTAGAGATATTACTAGATAAAAAAGTATTAGTTACCTTAAAAAAATAAGGGGGAATAGAAGATGAATATAATTTTAGGCTTAGGAATAGGTGTCATAGGGGTTTTAGTTCTTATGGGACATATTACTCTAGAAAAGAAGTTAAATATCTTAGACAAGAAAATGGACAAGCAGAAAGCATATTGGAAAAGTGTTGAGAGGTCTATAGAGATACAATGCAATCAAATTAATGAAGAGATTGTTGAAAGAGGACAATTCAATGAAAAAGCTATAGGTCAACTAGCACAGAATGTTGAATCAAATAAGATTAAGTTAGAAAAAACCATAAAGGGTGAATCAGCAAAGATTATGTTTACTCCATTCAAGATTAAATGTGATTGCAAGTAGTGTTAATAAAGTAGGAGGTATGATTTATGAATAAGGTAGTTTTAATAGGTCGCATGACTAAGGAGCCAGAGCTAAAATTTACTCCAGGCACAGGAACCGCAGTATGTACATTTACGATGGCAGTAAACAGAAGATTTAAAAAAGAAGGTCAACCAGATGCTGATTTTATACCAATAGTAGTTTGGGGAAAACAAGCTGAAAGTACAGTTAATTACATGAGTAAAGGTAAACTTTTAAGTGTAGCTGGTAGGATTGAAACTAGATCATATGAAGCCAAGGATGGTGGCAGAAGATATGTTACTGAGGTCGTAGCTGATGAAGTAAGTTTCTTAGAGTATGGTAATAAGAATGAAGGACAAGCAGCTAATGATTATATGCCAGCAGATGATGACAACTCTATGCCATTTTAAATAAATAATAAGGAGGATTAAGTAAATGGATAAAATGATTAATTTAGAAACCTTTGCTAATGGGGCACTAGCAGAAAGAATGAACCAAGGTTTAAAGGAGGTGTTAGAAAATATTGCTGATAAGAATACAGATAGTAAACCCAAAAGAAAATTAACTTTAGACATGACATTTAGTACAGATGAAGAAAGAGAGCTTACAGAAGTAACGATAACTGCAAAGGCAAAACTTGCGCCTAGAAGTGCAATAGCAACTAAGATAATTATTGATAAGGACCTTAATGGAGAAGTCCTAGGAACTGAGTTCAAGAAACAAGTTAAGGGACAAACTTACATGAAGGTTGACAATGAAACTGGAGAAGTATTCATGGGTGGAACAGATGAAGCGCCAAGCAAAGTAGCAAATGAAAGTAATGAAAATGAATTAGCAGGCTTACAAATAGTAAAATAAATAAATTTTAGGAGGAATAAAAAATGATAAGTGAAGGATTAAAAGGAGCAATTGAATTACTAATTGAGGAAGGAGAAAACAAGTATATCAAAGAGGATATCAATGGGGCAATTTACACTAATAAGGATTTGAGAAGAATTATACAACCTATGGCGAGTCCAATAGAAACAACTACTTTAACGTCAATAGTGGATTATATTATGGATAATGTAGATGATGTAAATTCTAGTAATATAATAGTTCATGTTGAAAGCTTTAATAGGGTAAGTCTTAGGAAAGAACTTAATGGTGACAAGAAAAGAGAATGTGTAATGGTAGCTGAGGCATTAACACCAAGTATAGTGACAGATAGATTTATAGATCCAGAAAGATTTAATATTATGCTTCAATCATCTTTTGTAGAGTCAGAGGATAGAAACAAGTTATTAAAAGTAAGTGGAAATATTAAAGAAGAGAATGTTAAATCTGTAGGTGATGATGGAGTAAGTCAAAGTGCTGCTATAAAGGTTGGAGTAGCAAGTGTAGCAGAAGTTGTAATACCTAACCCGGTTATATTAGCACCATTCAGAACATTCCCAGAGGTAATTCAACCAGAGAGTAAGTTTATATTCAGAATGCAAACAGGTCCACAATGTGCGCTTTATGAAGCAGATGGAGGAGCATGGAGAAGCGTTGCAATGGAAAGCATAAAAGAATATCTAAAGGCTAGGTTAAAAGGCTTAGACAATGTGAAAATAATCTCTTAGTTTAGGAATAAGGTCATATGGGAGTACTGCTGCAAGGTGGTATTCTCATATGACAATCATATGATAAGGTATGCTCTTTGAAAATTGAATAGTGCGGTATTAATAAAGTTTAATAGTATGATATTTACAAAAACATTCCATATTATTTAGGGAAATTTAAAAGTTTTTAGATTAAATTAACAATTTAAGTAGTATGAGAAATAAATATATATTTTACTAGGAAATATTGTATAATAAAAACTATAATGCATAAATTTTATAATTTAAAAATATATTTAAATGGGGGATTTTATATGGAAATAGACACTAATGATATTATTACAGGTACACTTACAAATATTGTTGAGGATTCATTTTCAGGAGCATGGGGAAAAGTAAAAAAGTTTTTTAAAGATTTGAATGAAAAAGATTCAATAAGATATGGATTTGCTTATGAGCGATATTTAGAGAATACAAAATTAAAAAATAGTAAAATAAAAACATTAATATATAGACATTCTCCAAGGGATTTATATTCATTTTATGAGTGTATAGGAGTTAGGTATAATGGTAAGGTTATAAATACATGTAACATTAAAAACTTAATAAAATTTAATAAAAAGATAATTATTTCTGGAACAGGTGGTATTGGAAAAACAACATTATTAAAACATTTATTTCTAAATACAATTGAAGAAACATCTTTTATACCTATATTAATTGAATTAAGAAGTTTTAATATACTAGATAATAAAGATATATCTTTATATGACGCTATTTATAAAAATTTATGTGATAATGGATTGTGTTTAGAAGAAGAGTACTTTGAATATAGTATGCAGGAAGGAGGCTATGTTATTTTGTTGGATGGATATGATGAAATTAGCAGTGAAAAGGTAATAAAAATATCTAAGGCTATCAGAGACATAAGTAATAAATACAATAGAAATCATTTTATTATCTCATCACGTCCGACTGAAGAATTTATAGGGTGGAATGATTTCGCGGAGATGGATTCATGTATATTATCTAAAGAACAAGCATTAAGCTTAATAAGGAAAATTGATTTTGACGAAAAAGTTAAGGATATTTTTTACAACGAGTTAGATAAAGGTTTATATAGTAAATATAAATCTTTTGCTTCGAATCCGCTATTATTAACGATAATGTTATTAACTTTTGAAAATAGAGCTGCAATTCCCGATAAATTAAATGATTTTTATGAGCAAGCTTTTTCAGCATTATTTAATATGCATGATGCAACAAAGGATGCATATGTTAGAGACATAAGTTCAGACTTAGGGTGTGAAGATTTTAAGAGTGTATTTTCTTACATTTGCTTTAAATCTTTCTTTGCAGATGAATATGAATTTACAGAAAGTGGTTTGCAGAAGTATATAAAAGAAGCAAGGGAGAAATTTAAAAATATTAATTTTGATATAGAAGCATTTCAAGATGATTTAATAAAGTCAGTTTGTATGATTGTAAAGGATGGATTAAAATATAGATTTTCTCATAGGTCATTCCAAGAGTATTTTGCAGCTGTTTACACTTGCAAATTAACTGATGACATCCAAAGTAGATTGCTTTCTAATTGGATTAAAGAGTCTGATTTAACAAAGATAGAATCATACTTTACAATGCTATTTAATTTACAAAGTGAGAAAGTCAATAAAATTATTTTTTCACCAGGTATAATTCAAGTAGAGGAGTTATATAACAAATATGGATTTTCTGTAGATTTTCTTAAGAAGATGTTTGATACTATTTCAGTTAGAAAGATGGGTAAAAAGGAAGAATATTCAACTTCGTTATTCATTAAGGATAGATACTTATGTTATACTTTAATGCTAACATGCAGATCAAATAATTATAAACAATTAGAACGAAGTAGTATTAAGAGTAATACAGCAAAGAGTTTGTATGAAAAAGATAATGGTGAAGATTTAACATTTGAGGAGGCTTTAGCAACTGTTTCAGAAGAAGAATTGTTGGAAGAATTAAAGTGGTTGGAAAATGAAGTGAAATTTGCTATTCATGTCTTAAGAGACAATGAAAGTCAATCGATTAATCGAAAAAGGAAAGTTGCTTCAATATTAGATGAGTTATAATAAAAATAGTTGTAATATATTACAAAAATAAAATTAAATATTAAATTACTGAAAATACCGTACTATTCAATTGAATATGCGGTATTTTTTTATTCAAGTTTAATGAAAAGGAAATAGGTTATGAAGTTAATAGATTTTTTAGAGAAATATATATTTGTGAGTAGTGAAGAGGAGGGAGAAGATGATAGTAGTCGAAGGGAAGATAAAAGGAAAGGCTAGACCTCGTTTTAATACCAAGACAGGAAGAACATTTACTCCAGGAGATACAGTTAGTTATGAGAATTGGGTAAGAATTAATTATAAAGACCAATTTGGAAAGTATCTCGAAGGCACTATAAAGGCGAGGATAATTGCATACTATAAAATACCTAAGTCCTATGCTAAGAAGAGAGTGCAAGCTATAAGAGAAGGCTTAGAGCATCCGCAAAAGAAACCAGATGCAGATAATATCGCAAAGATTATTCTTGATAGCTTAAATAAAATAGCTTTTGATGATGATAGCCAAGTTGTAGAGCTTACAGTATTAAAGAAATACACAGAAGAACTGGAGAGAGTTGAGTTTGAACTGGAGGAGATAAGACTTGAATAAAGAACTATTTAGAAAGACAGAAGGCGAGTTATATGGCTATTTCTATGATATAGAGGATTTAAAGAGAGTAAGAGCAGAAATAGTATCTCTTAATATTGCTATAGAAAATTTAGATAGAAGAATTAGAGAATGTAATATAAAGATAGATCCGGAGCAGAGTGGATGCATGCAAATTACTGAAAGAGTTCAAACTTCAACTAACTGTACAAGCTATGCTGAGAAAGAGATATCTAAAGCTATAGGAGATATGGAAAGGGAGCAGGCACATAAGATAAGAAAGTTATTTAAGCTAGAATGTAGGGAGAGAAATCTTAGCTATAAGGTTGAGAGTATGGAAAGAAACATAGGTATGCTGAAAGAAGAATATAAAAAGTTCCTAGAGTTAAAATATAATACTGTGGTACATGAAAAGATGGGAATGAGAGATATAGCTTTAGAATTAAATATGGGTAAGAATAGAGCTTATGAACTTAGAGAGAAATTAGTAAGTGACATAGCAAGATTTAATAAAAATTTCGGGACAAAATAGGGACAAAGTAAGGACACATGAAAGAAAAAAGTTTAGTAAACTATTATTAAGGAAAGTAAAGTTCTCATGTATTCCCTCTATAAAATAAATAATTACCCTGCAGATTAAGTCTGTGGGGCAATGTGGAGATATAACCCTAATGGTAAGGGAGCAACTTGCTAAGTTGTTAGTAATCGAGTTATCGGTGTATAGGTTCAAGTCCTATTATCTCCGCCAGGAGCAATTTAGATGGTACTACAGTTTACAACGGGCTCGTTAAATATAGGTTAAACTGATGTACTTAATATCCCCAAAACCCCTAAGAGGCACTTATGAAAATAGGTGTCTTTTATTGTTATATTTTACTAAGTGTTGTAAGATTATTGTGGGGAGGGATGAACAAAGTGAATATAATAAAAGAGTGGAGAAATAGAGATTGGATTTGGGTAATATCTATTTTATTAGGAATTATCATTATAATATTAACATGGAGATTAAACGATAAAGATAATGTTGTAAATATAATTTCTATGTTTGCTAGTGGAGCTTCAATAATTCTAGCAGTAGTGGCTATTGTACAGAGTACTATTTATAATAGTAGTTCAAATGAACTTTATGCAAGGATGACAGAAAAATTATCTAGTTTAGAAAATAATGTAGAATTAGTAAAAAGTAATATTTTAAATAATGCTAGTGAAGTTATTGATAATGCTCCAATAAAAGAAGAAATAAAAGAAGAGATGAAATTAAGCTTAGAAAATGTTATAAATGATGAATATTATCTAAATAATAATGTAGCGTCGGCATATGTAATTGAAAAGATTATATACGATAAATTTAAATATGCTTATTCAGAAAATTATAAGGTTAGAAGTAATATAAGAATTGGAAGAAGCGAAGTAGATAGTATACTTGAGAGTGATTCAAAGATAATTATTGTGGAGTTAAAAGTATGGTCGCAACCTAAAATACCAATGTTAAAGCAAGCAATCAATAAGATTAATGATTTTCAAGATAAAGTAGATAATCCAAATAAAAAGGAAATAATACCAATATTAATTATTGTTTCAAATGATCCTAAGTATAGAAGATTAATTGAGAATAGCAGTGTCAACATAGTATATTTTACACAAAATGAATTATTAAATATTAGCAATAATGAATTTAAACAAAAAATAAATATTTAGAAATTGTTAAAAGTTGAAGCATGGGCCAGATATGGGCTCACTTTATATAATGCTAAATCAAATATAAAGGCACTTATAGAAATATAGGTGTCTTTTTTAGAAGGAATTTTTATATTTATGTAGAAATGTAAATATAAGGGGGTGAGGAAATGACTGAAAATTTAAAGGATGTTATAGTTGCTTTAATTAATAATGGATATTTTGCAAAGTATGCAGATGATAAAGCCGAAAATACTGCTAAGGATATAGCTAAATTTGTCAAAACATATTTTAATGAAACAAGAGACTAGGAAATATAAGAGAGAACCTTAGAGATAAGGTTCTTTTATTTTATACACAACATATTGTGTATAATGTGGACAAGTAACACTACATATAGAAAGTGAGGTGGCATTATGGCCAAGCTAACACCAAAACAGAAAACATTTTGTAATGAGTATTTAATTGACTTAAATGCCACACAGGCAGCAATAAGAGCAGGATATAGTCCAGATAGTGCGAAGGAGATAGGTTGTGAAAACTTAACTAAACCTAACATACGCGCATATATAGACAAAGAAATAGCTAATAGATCTAAAAGAACTGGAATAAATCAAGATAGAGTAATAAGAGAGCTTGCAAGAATAGCATTTGTTAATGCTAATGATGTTATTAATATGGATGAAGCAACACTAAAAGTAGATGCAAGTGAAGATGATACTGCTACAATTGCATCAGTAAAGGTTAAAACTATACCAACTAAAGAGGGAGAAGGTGTTGAAAGAGAAATAAGGCTTGCTGATAAACTTAAAGCCTTGGAGCTCTTAGGTAAACACCTTGGTATGTTTAAGGATAAGCTAGAGATAGAGGGAAAAGTTCCAGTTCAGATAGTAGATGATATAGATGATTAAGGTTAAGTTAAAGAGTATAATAGCTTCAAGTTTTTATGAAGTGCATAAAGATATTAAAAAAGGACTTCACACTCACTACTGGTTTAAAGGTGGTAGAGGTAGTACGAAGTCCTCTTTTATTTCTATTGAAATTGTCTTAGGAATAATGAAGGATGCACAGCAAGGTATTATGTCTAATGCATTAGTACTAAGAAGAGTAAAGGATACTCTATCAGAATCAGTAAGAGACCAGATTAAGTGGGCAATAGATACTTTAGGTGTAAGTGATGAATGGCATGTACCAGAAGCGAAACTAACAATAACCTATAAGCCTACTGGACAAGTAATAAGATTTAAGGGTGCTGATAATCCTAAGAAAGTTAAGTCTACTAAAGTACCTAAGGGATACATTAAGTATCTTTGGTATGAAGAGGTTGACGAGTTTGAAAGCAAGAATAAAATAGATACAATTAATCAATCTATTTTAAGAGGTGGACCTAAATTCTGTGTATTCTATTCATTTAACCCTCCTGAAAGTCAAAGGAATTGGTGTAACCAGGAAGTAGTAGAGAAGAGAAAAGATAAATATATACATCATAGTGATTATAGAAGTGTTCCTAAAGAATGGCTAGGTGAGCAGTTCATAATTGAAGCAGAACATATGAAGAAGGTTAACCCAACTAAATATGAACATGATTACTTAGGAGCAGTTACAGGAACTGGTGGAGAGGTATTTAGAAACTTAACTATAAGAGAAATATCAGATGAAGAAATAAAGATATTTGATAGATTAAAGAATGGATTAGACTTTGGTTATGCTGCTGATCCATTAGCCTATATGTTAATGCATTATGATAAGACAAGAAAGAGATTATATATATTTGGTGAAGTTTATAAGGTTCAACTAAGCAATAGTAAATCAGTAGAAGAAATAAAGAAGTTAAATCCACTTAATAAAAGAGTTACTGCAGATAGTGCAGAGCCTAGAACAATATCAGAGTTTAAAAAATTAGGATTAAATATTATAGGTGCAAAGAAAGGACCAGACTCAGTAGAGCATGGTCTTAAATTTTTGTCTGAAGAAATAGAAGAAATAATAATAGATCCAGTAAGATGCCCTAATGCAAAAAGAGAATTTGTAGGGTATGAGATAGAGAAAGATAAAGAAGGTAATTTAAAGGGAGAATATCCGGATAAGAATAATCATACTATTGATGCTGTTAGATATGGTATGGAGGATGAAATAAATGATAGAAGGCTGAAAGTTAAGAGTAAAGCAAAGATAGGATTAAGGTAGGTGAAATAGTGATGGCAATTTTAAAAGACCATGATTTATTAAATGAAGATGGAAGTATTCCAGATGAATTACTAGCAAAGTGTATATCTAATCATAGCGCAATGCTGGATAGGTATAATCTCTTAAATAAATATTATGATGGAGAACATAAGATATTAGACAGAACACTATCAAGTGACTTATTGCCTAATAATAAAATAGTAGCAAATCATGCTGAATATATTACTGATATGGCTACTGGATATGTATTTGGTACACCAATAACTTATAGTGGTGATGGTGCTGATGAACTAAATACTATCTTCACTGAGATAGATGAAGATAGTCATAATAATGAATTAGCACAAGACATGAGTGTTATGGGAATAGGATATGAATTGTTATTTATGAATGATGATGAAGTACCTTTTCCAGAATTAGCAGTATGCAGCCCTCTAAATAGTTTCTTAGTATGTGATACAACAGTAAAACAAAAGCCTTTATTTGGAGTAACTTACTTTGAAAAGAGAGATATTGAAGAGCAGTTAAAAGGCTATGATATCAATATTTATACTGAAGATAAGATATATCATTATTTTACACAAGATATAAAGAGTAAGGTATTTGAATTAAAGGATGAAGAAGAACATTATTTTAATGGAATACCTCTTATTGAGTATAGAAATAATAAGAAACTTAGAGGTGACTTTGAAGGAGTTATTACTCTGATAGATGCTTATAACCTTTTACAATCTGATAGGATAAATGATAAAGAACAGGTTGTTGATGCATTACTTGCAGTTATAGGTGCTTCATTAGGGGATGATGAAGAGGAAAAGATTAAGACGGGAAGATTACTTAAAGAATTAAAGATTATAGAGCTTGATGAAGGTGGAGATGCCAAGTGGTTAGTTAAAAATCTTAATGAAACTGAAATAGAAGTACTTAAGAAGTCACTTAAGGATGATATACATGAGTTTTCAAAAGTCCCATGTCTTACTGATGAAAACTTTGTAGGCAATGCTTCAGGTATAGCTATGAAGTACAAGCTACTAGGCTTTGAACAGTTAGGAAAAACAAAGGAAAGATACTTTAAACAAGGACTAAGACAAAGATTAAAGCTTATGTCTAATATAGAGAACATAAGAGCTAAGAATATTGATTCTAGCAATATAGATATAGCTATGAAGAGAAGTCTTCCAGTAGATGATGAACTTATGGCTAGAATAGCACAAGAAACAGAAGGTTTTATTTCATGGGAAACTAGAGTTAAAAGGTTTGATGGTGAGATAGATATTGAAGAGGAAAGAAAAAGGCTGGATGAAGAAAATAAAAAGAAAGTAGAGCAGCAACAAGAGGCCTTTGGTAGTTATGACTTTAAAAATACTAATCCAGAAGATGGTGAGGTAGATGAAGAAGAGAAGTAATGCTTATTGGAAAAAAAGATCTAACTTAAGAATGGAAAGCTATCATAAGTCTAGTGATGAAACTATTCATAGAATAAATAATGCTTATGATAAGGCTCTAGAGGATATTAATAAAGACATCAATAAGATATTCTTTAAGTTACAGAGCGACAGTGGATTAAGCATAGCAGAAACAAAAGGATTACTTAATAGTAAAATACCTAATAAAGAGTTAGATAGCATTAGGGCGAGAATACATGGAATACAAGATAAAGAATTGAAAAAGTATATGATGGCCCAATTAAATGCAAATGCTTATAAAGCTAGAATGACAAGACTAGAAGCATTAAAAGAAAGTATTTATATTAATACTAAGTTAGCAGCAGATGTAGAAATAAATAAAAGTACTAAACTATATACAGATAATATAGAGAAAGCCTATTACACTAACCTATTTGATATTCAGAAAGGATTAGGTGTAGGCTTTAATGTTGCTCAAATGCCATTAGGAACTATAGAAGAGATACTTAAGAATAGGTGGAGTGGTAAACACTATAGTAAGCGTATATGGCATAATACAGATGTATTAGCAGAGAAATTAGAAGAAGTAATAACAAGTGGTTTAATGAGTGGTAAAAGCTCTAGGAGAATGGCGCAAGAGTTACAAGACATGACTGACTATGAGAAATTTGCTTGTGAGAGAATTATAAGAACAGAGACTACTTATATAACAAATGCAGCAGAAGTTGAAAGCTATAAAGAATGTGGGATAGATAAAGTAATATTTATTGCTACATTAGATTTAAGAACATCTAGTATATGTAGAAGTATGGACGGTAAGATTATAAAAGTAGATAAGTTAAGAACAGGAAGTAATTTACCTCCATTACATCCATACTGTAGAAGTACAACAAGAGCATACTTTAAGAATATGGAAAGACTACAAAGAAGAGCAAGGGACCCAGAGACAGGTAAAACCTATACAGTACCTGGAGATATGAAGTATCAAGAATGGTATGATAAGTTTGTAGTTGATAAGTATGGCAAAGATAAAAAGATAATAGGATCTAATAAAGAGGATTACGAGTCAATAATAGAAAAGTGTACTAGCATAGAAGATTTAAATAAAAAAGGTACAAAATTATTAGAAAAGAATAATATTAAGGTTGTGTTTGAAGATAAGCATAATATAGAGGTAGCAAAAGAACAATTAGTGGAATTTATAAAACTTAAAAATAAATATAATACTGATACTATTTATTCAATTGGAAGTGACAAGTTTGGAACAACACTTCAAGGTAGATTCTTAAGGATAGGAGATGATACAGGAGGTATTATTCAGGTAAAGAATAAAAAGATGTATACAACACCGGAATCTTACGAGAAGCAATTAAAAGGATTCGGCGTTAGTTTTAATGCAGTAGTTGATTCGAAAAATGCAAATAAGGCTATTATAAATCATGAATTTGCTCATGGATTTGGTGTTTACAAACAAAGAAAAATAAGTCCAGAAAAGAATGAATTTTGGAAAGAAATGAGGAGTATCCATAGAAAATACAATAAAGCTGTAAGAGAAGGTAAAATTAATTCAATTTCACAATATGCAAGTCAAGATATAGATGAATTTATGGCAGAAGCTTTTGAAAGTGCAAGGCTAAATAGCAATCCTAATGAATACTCAATAAAAGTGTTAAGTACAATAGATAAGCACTTTAAAAAAACTATAACCAATTCAAGTGATGGTGTAAATAATGAAGAAATAACAACTGTATTTGAGAAAATGATTAAGAATAAGTCATCTGATAGAAATCAATACAGTAAGTATAAAGAAATACTTGGTAAAGATGCTCCTAAATCATTTACAGATTTCAGAGAATTGAAGTATAATGATAGTAATGAATGGAATCTTGTTAAGGATTATGTGAAATCTAGGTCAAATAATATGATATCGATTTTTACTCCATATAGCCAGTATAAAGAATATAAAAATATTATTGATACTGATATTATAGGATTAACTACTTCGAATGGGATTAAAATAAAGGGACAAAGCAAGCACTTTATAGAAAGAGTATTTGGAACATCTAAAGACCCCAATACTGGTAGACCTAGAGACGGAGTTGCAATTAATGATATTAAAGATGCTATTTTAAATGGTGTGGTTAGAACAAGAAAAACTGATCCTAATAGTATAAAGCTTGTAACAGATAGATGTATGGTTTCAATAAATCCTAATACAGGAGTTTTAATTCAAACTAATCCATAAAGATAGGAGGGAAGTTATTATGAAATTTAAACTAAACAAAAGTTTATTTGATTTACTAATCAATATACCGGAAGTTAATCAATATATAATTAAAAGAGTTAAAATAGACGATTATATTGAATTTAGTATAGATGCTAAGGATTTTAGAGAAGTACAATTATTAATAAATGATGAAATAGTATTACATGGTATGGATAATCAAGATACTGTTAATGACTTAGGATTAAGGCTATACAAATTATATGATGATATTCTATATCAAAAGAATAATCAATAGAAGGCACTTACTTAGATAAAGAGTAGGTGCTTTTATTATTCCTATTTTTAGTATATCATAGTATTAGTGATAAAAAAGGGCGGGGTTTATATGTTAGTAGATAAAAAAAGATTTAAAGAACTTATTAAGGAAGACGGAAATAAATTATTAAAGGGTGGAAATGCAGTTGTTGAGATAGTAAGTGGCACCACAATTGAAAAAGGTAAAACATGTAATTTGTATATATATTCTAATGGTATTTATCTTGATGTAACTTTTGGCCCAAAAGAGTATTTTGATATAAAGAACTTATCTGCTATAGAAAAATATAATACAACTATTGAATTAGGATTTAGAGATGGTGAATCTATTTCATTTAAGTTCTCAACTAAAGGAGCAATGTTAAAAACATATAATTTATTTGATTGTCAACTTAAAGCATATAGTAACAATATAAGCTTAGAAGAATCTATGAAAATAGAAAAAGAATTATTTAAAGAGCAAAAAGAGTATGAAAAAGAAATTACTAGGGAGAAAACATTAAAGGAAAGAGAAGAATTAAAAGAGTCTTGGAATACTGTAAAAACCACATTTAATGAATGCCCATTAAAAAATATATCAGTTAAGAAAATGGATGAAGGTGATGATAATGTAGCACGTTGTCCTAAATGTGGTAGTACATCAATTACAGCTAATAAAAAAGGCTTTAGCTTAGCAAAAGGTGCTTTAGGTGTAGCAACCGTAGGAGCGTATGGAGCTATAGCGGCAGGGCATGGAAAAAATAAAGTTATTGTAACTTGTTTAAAATGTGGGCACCAATGGAAACCGGGTAAAAAATAAAATATATAAAATTTAAGCGCTTACTTATGTAGGTGCTTTTATTATGTTTAGAATTAAGTCTTGGGAAACTAAGGCTTTTTATTATGCCCTTAGCAAGGCTTTAAAAGGCTAGAATAAAATAATTGAACACTATGGGCTTGATTGAATGTAGTGGGCAAGGAGGTAAGGTATGAATACAAAACTATTAATAAACTTAGGATTATGCAGATTTAAACCACTATTAGCACCAGACACTGGAGCTGATATGGGTACTGGTGAAACTGGAACAGATAATACTGGTACAGAAGAAACCAAAGAAGGTAAAGAAGATAAGAATTTTGATGATGTTCTTAAAGATAAGAAATATCAATCTGAATTTGATAAACGAGTTGCTAAAGCTCTTGAAACTGCAAAATCTAAGTGGGAAACAGATAAGGCTACTGAATTAGAAAATGCAAAGACAGAAGCAGAGAAACTAGCTAAGATGAATGCTGAACAAAAGGCAAAGTATGCGGAAGAAAAAAGAATAGCAGAACTAGAAAAGAGAGAAAAAGATATAACTACTAGAGAACTTAAAGCACAAGCTTACGAAACACTAGCAGAAAAGGGACTACCTAAGGATCTAGTAGATATACTTAACTATTCAGATGCTGAAACTTGTAATGCAAGCATTGAAGCAGTAGAAAAAGCTTTTCAATCTGCAGTAGAGAAAGCTGTAAATGAAAAGTTAAGAGGTAAAGATACTCCTAAGCTTGGAGGAAAAAATACAAGTGATAACACACTAACAGGTGCACTTGCAGAATTTTATAAAGGTTAAAAAGAGAGGATGATGTAAAAGTGGCAATAACATTAGCACAAGCAAAAGTAGGAATGGCAAATAAAGTAGACCAACAAGTTATAGATGAATTTAGAAGAGGATCTATCCTTATGGATAAATTAATATTTGATGATACAGTATCACCAGGAACTGGAGGAAGTACACTTGTTTACGGATATACTCAATTAAAGACTCCAGCAACAGCAGGATTCAGAGATATCAACACAGAGTACACTCCACAGGTTGCAGATAGACAAACAAAGTCAGTAGAGCTTAAGGTATTCGGTGGAACATTTGATATTGATAGAGTAATAGCAGATACTTCTGGTGCAGTAAATGAAGTTGACTTTCAACTTAAGGAGAAGGTAAAAGCTACAATCAATTTATTCCACAATGCAGTAATCAATGGAGATAAATCAGTTAAGGGATTTGATGGGCTAGATAAAATGTTAGTAGGTTCATCTACAGAGATCAATACAGGGTCAGTTATAGATTTATCAAGTGCTTCGGCATTGGATACAAATTATAAGTTGCTATTAGATCTATTAGATGAATTTTTAGCTGAAATGGATGGAATACCAGATGCATTAATGGGTAATGGAAAGTTAATTACACGTATTAAACAAGCTGCCAGAAGAGCAGGGTATTTAGAAAAGGGCGTTGATGGATTTGGTAGAAGTGTTGATTCATATAATGGTATTCCTCTTGTCGATTTACAGTATTTCCATGATGGTTCTGCCACAAAACCTACAGTTCCAATAGTTGCAAGAACGGTAGGTACGAGTGCAACAGGACTAACTGACCTATACGGAGCTAGATTTGCTTTAGATGGGCTTCATGCAGCATCTCCAACTGGTGGAAAACTAATAAAAACATGGCTACCAGACTTTAAAACAGCTGGAGCAGTTAAAAAAGGTGAAGTTGAAATGGTTGCGGCAACAGTTCTTAAAAAGACTAGAGCAGCAGGAGTTCTTCGTAACATAAAAGTACAGTAGGGTGGTGAAGTTAAATGTATGAAGTAAAATTTAAAGATGATAATAAGTACACTGGTGAATATGGACCAGTTATTTTTATTGAAGGTGTGGCCAAAGTTAAAGATAATTGGATTGCTACCTGGTTTGAAGGAAGAGGTTTTATAGTAAGTAAAATTGATAATACCGATATAGATCTAAGTGATTTAACTATTGAACAGTTAAAAGAATTAGCAATTGAAAAGGGAGTTGAAATACCTTCAAAAGCTAAAAAAGATGAAATAATTACAATGTTAGAGGATGCTGAGTAGTATCCTCTTTTTAGGTGGTGTTAATGTGACACAGTTAGAAAAGTTGAAGGTAAGATTACCAGATACAGATAATAGTCTACTTACACAAATGCTTGAAGATGCTGAGGCTGATATATTGGACTACACTAATAGAAATGTTTTATTGCCTAAGATGGAAGGATTACAAAGAGAGTTAGCTATAATCTATTACAACAGGCTAGGCTCTGAAGGTGAAGCTTCCAGAAGTGAAGGTGGTATATCTGTTAGTTATGAAATACCTGAAGGTATTAAGAAGAGACTTAAAGCTTATAGAAGGCTTAAGGCGGTGAGCATGGTTGAGAGTAAAGAATAAGAAAACTTATTATCTTAAGAAAAAAACTATCATTGAGGATAATGAGGGTGGTAAATATGAAGACTTTGAAAAAGAAGGTCTTGAAATCAAAGCTAATATAAGTCCAGCATCCGGAAAGTTACAGGCTGAAATATACGGAGAAAGACTTAATTATATTCTAAATATGCTTTATGATGGACTCTATAAAGTAATAGTAAAAGATAATATAACTTTATATGTAGTTAATGATATAGAGCTATGTGAAGGGTATGGAATATGTGTTTATGTATCTAAAGAAAGTGAGCCGGATTATAAGATTATATCTATAAAGAGATATTCACATCTAGTAATAGAGCTGGAGAAGATACTATGAGTATAAATGGATTAGATTCTTTAATGAAGAAGCTTAATACTCTTGGGGGAAATGCTAATAAGGTTCTGGAAACAAGTATTGCAAAGCAGACTAAGTTAGTTCAAGGCGAAGCTAAAGACTTATGCCCAGTAGATAGTGGAGATTTACAACAACGTATATATACAGATGTTAAATCACAACAAAGTAAAGTTATAGGAAAAGTCTTTACTAATGTTGAATATGCAGCTTATGTTGAATTTGGAACAGGAAAAAAGGGAGAGGAATCTGGTGGAGATAAATATCCTGGACCATTAAGTTATAAGCAAGATAAATGGTTAGTTGATATTCCAGACGTAGGTCCAAGATGGATTGAAGGTCAACCAGCTCAACCATTTATGTATCCAGCTTTAAAGAATAATAAAGAACTTATAAAAAAGAATATAGCAAATGATTTAGAGAAGAAGATAAGGGAGGTGGCAGGTAAATGATAAATGTTAAGGATCAAGTATATTCAGCCATTAAAGATATATCTTCTAATGTAAGTGACAGTTATCCCGCAGATTGGGCAACGTTCCCAGCTATACAATATACAGAAGAAGATAATAAAGTAGCTGAATGGGTAGATGGGGAAGAATCAAAGTCATATCTGAGATATAGAATTGACATATGGCACAATAGAAGTACATCAAGTTCAGCACTAGATGTAGATAAGAAGTTATCAAAGCTAGGGTTACAACGTACATTTTGCCAAGATGTTTCAGATACCAGCGGATTAAAACACAAGGTTATGAGATATGAAGGTATTATAGATACTTCAACAGAGTTTGTTTATAATGATTAAGTTTATATATGAAAGGATGATATTAAATGTTAGCAAATGGAATTACATTAAGTTATAAATCTACAGGAAGTACTTTTATAAAATTAAAAGGATTAAAAGAAGTTCCTGAAATGGGTAATGATCCGGAGAAGGTAGAAAATACAACCTTAGAGGATTCAACTAAGCAATATGAATATGGAATAGGAGATTATGGAGATTTAGCTTATAAATTTAAGTATGCTAATGATGCAGTAGACAGTCCATATAGAGTACTAAGAGCATTAGCCGATAGTAAGGCAGTAGTAGACTTTGAACAAGCTTATCCAGATGGAACTAAGTTTGTATTTAAAGCTCAATGCAGTGTAAAACTTGGTGGTGGTGGAGTTAATGGTGCAATTGACTTTACTCTATCATTAGCATTACAAAGTGACATTGCAGTAACGGACCCAACAGTAACACCGTAGTTCATGAGGGCATACTTGATTGTATGTCCTTTATTATTTTAAGAAAGTAAGGAGATGTTTATATGTCAATGTATAAAATATTAATAGTAGGAGAAAAAGAATATAAATTAAAGTTAAATACAAATGCAACTATATTAGTAGAAGAGAAGTTAGGAGAAAATATTTTAGATGAGGTACTTGGATTACAGAGTGTAGCAGCTAACTCCATGGATACTAAAGGAAATATAAAAGTTGACTCCATGAATAAGATGCCTATTCCATCTCTTAAGTATTGTGTAACTATACTTTGGGGTGCATTGCAAAAATATCATCATGGAATGACTTTTAATAAGACTTGTGATCTAGTTGATGAATATATAGAAGGTGGTAAAACTCAGCTTGATTTATTCGGAGAAGTTATGGAATTACTAACTGAAAGTGGAATACTAGGTAGTCCAGAGGAAAAGGTAGAAAATTTAAAGTAGGGGAAGAGGGTGAAAGTACCACTTCCCCATTTTTGAAGAAAGCACCTGAGACATACACAGAGTTTATTGAAGAGTACTTACTTGATGATGCTTTAGATTGTGGAATAAGTATAAGTAATTTTTACGATATGACAATTAAAGAAATAACCAAAGTAAGAGATTCTTTTCTAAGAAAAAGAGAAATAAGAAGAAAAGATACAGCGGATATGGTTTATAGGCTTTCTACATTAATTACCAATGGTACAGCATGCATAATAAGTAAGGATAATCAGCCAATTCAATTCTTAGATATGTTTGCAGACTTATTTGAAGAAGAAAGTAAGGTTAATGAACAAAATAAAATAAAGGCACAAATGGAAATAAATAAGCAGCACATGAAAGAGTTTGCACAAAGAGTAAACTCACTGAAAACAGAGATTGGAGGTGAGAATAATTGACATTAGAAGAATTACAAGTAGTTATTAGTGCTAATGCTAAACAGTTTAATAATCAAGTAGCCCAAGTTCAAACAAAAGTTGATAGTATGGCCAGTAGAGTCAATAATAGTGTTAATGGAATGAGTGGTACATTTGATAAACTTGGTAAGATGTTAGCTAGTGTTTTTGCGATTGCTTCAATAGCTAGGTTTACTAAATCATGTTTAGAGTTAGGATCTAATCTTACAGAAGTTCAAAACGTTGTTGATGTTACTTTTGGAAACATGAATACTAAGGTAAATGAATTTGCTAAAAATGCTATGAGGACAGTGGGACTATCCGAAACTATGGCTAAACAGTATATGGGTAACTTCGGAGCTATGTCTAAATCAATGGGGTTTGCGGTAGATCAAGCGGAGGAAATGGCTGAAACCCTCACTAATCTTTCTGGTGATGTAGCTTCCTTTTATAATATAAGTCAAAATGAAGCCTATACAAAGTTAAAGAGTGTATTTACTGGTGAGACTGAAAGTTTAAAAGAACTTGGTGTTGTAATGACACAAGAGAATCTTAATCAATATGCTTTAGCTAACGGATACGGGAAAACTACAGAGGCTATGAATCAACAAGAAAAAGTTGCATTGAGGCTTGCCTATGTTACACAAACATTGAGTGCAGCTAATGGGGATTTTGCTAGAACAAGTGGAAGTTGGGCAAATCAAGTTAGATTGTTAAGCCTACAATATCAATCATTAAAGGCAAGCATAGGTCAAGGTTTGATTGCAGTACTAACACCAGTTATTAATGTTATAAATACTATTATGGCTAAATTAGTGCAAATGGTGAATACATTCAATTCAGTTCTTAGTGCAATAGGATTTAATATAAGTGGTGGTTCTGGAGGTTCTGATGGAGCAGGAGCAATTGATTTTGGAGGAGCTACAGGAGGAATTGATGATGCCACTGGTGCTATGAATAATTTAGGTGGTGCTACTGATAAAGTAGGTAAAAAGGCTGATAAAGCAAAGAAACAGTTAGAAGCATTAATGGGAATTGATGAAATAAATAAATTAAAGTCCAATGATGATTCTGGCAGCAGTTCCGGTGGTAGTGGTGGTGCAGGAGGAATAGGAAGTATTTCATCACCGGCAATAGATACATCACCAACAGAAAATTCACTAGTAGAACTGAATAATAAAGTTAAAGATATATTAGCTGAATTGTTAAGTCCACTTAAAAAGGCTTGGGATAATTATGGTGAGTGGTTCTTATCTAAATGGGATTATTTTAAGCAAGCATTTGGGTATAGTTGTGATGCATTAAAAAGCTTCTTAGTATCTGTATGGAACCATGGAGGAAAAGAGTTTGTACAACACATGGCTGAAATAGGAATAGTAGTAGGTGGTGTAGCTCTACAAATTGGTGGAGATATACTTGTAGCGTTAGGTGACTTGTGGAATCATCTTAATCCAGACAATAATCCTTATACTAGAAAGTTTATAGATGCTATGAATAGTCTAGCAATCGCAGTAAGAGATTTTATTATGAGTGCTGGTAATTGGTTTGGTAAATTCTTAGATTTAGGAGGCCAGGCGTTTATTAATGTTATAGGTGATATTGGTATGTTGGTTGGAACAATATTAGCAGAGGTTATGAGAGATGCAATTAATTTTATAACTGCATTTATGAATAGTTGGGCTGGTAGTGTAATTATTGGTACCGTGGCATTAACATTAAATATAGTTGCAGGAGCAATTAAAGCAGTACTAATAGTAATAGAACAATGTCGTTATGTATTAGAGGCTTTTCTAATATTATGGGGAGCATGGAAATTTACTGGCATAATAGAGGGCACTTTGAAAGGTACTAATGCTTTAGGTAAATTTATAAATAAAATATTGACGCTAAGTGGAAAGATAATTACTAATATAATTGAACTTGGTAAATGGTCTAAAACTATAGTGGTTAGTTGTATTGGAGCTATACAAAAATTTAGCAGTACAATATCAACAAATGTAATTGCTAAGATAATTACACTGAGTACTAAAATAAGAGTAAGTACTAGAGAATTTATTAGGTGGGCAAAAAATATATTATTGCATCCAGTTGCTAGTATGAAAACTCTATGTGTAAATATGAAAACTTTAATTTTATCAATAAAAGAACAGGCAAAGGCCCTATTAATAAATATTGGAAACTGGATAAAGGATACTGCGGGTAAAATTGCGAATACAATAGCAACAAAAGCTCATGCAGTAGCTACTGGTGGAGCAACAGCAGCTCAATTAGCCTTGAATTTAGCTATGGATGCATGCCCTATATTATTACTTGTAAGCCTTATTGCAGGATTAATTGTAGTAGTAAAAAAAATAGGCGATAAATATGGTTGGTGGACTGCAATATCTGATGCATTAGGTTCTGTATTAGGTTGGATAGGTGAAAAAGTAGGCTGGTTATGGGACAAGATAAAGAATTTCTTTGGATGGGATACAGAACCAGAAGTTAAAGAAAATATTGAAGAAGTTGGAACTGTAGCAGAAGAAACTGCTAAAACTACAGATGATGCCTTTGGAACTGTTACATCTAATGTAAATAGATACTTAGATAGTATTCATTTTAATGCTACTCGACTTGCAGAAGAAGTTGATGAAGCTACTAAAACAGCTACTGAAAAGTTTGGTATGTTATCTCAAAGCGCCCAAGAGTATTTAGATGCTATAGTTAATCACGACCAAGAAAAACTCAATGAAATGGGAGAAAACCAATCAGTTTATAATGAAGAAGTTAAAGCTATGTATGCTGATCTAACAGAAGCCGAGAAAAATGAGTTCATGAAACAGTATGGTATTCTTAAAGGAATAAATGAAGACATGCTTAGTTATGAGGGTTTAACCTATGATGAAAGAGTTTCTAGACATGCAGCTTATTTAGCTACTATAGAAGCAGATGAAAGTTTATCTTATCAAGAAAAGAAAGCTAAATTAGATCAAGCCAATGCAGATTTCCAAGCTAGTATTAATAGTGAGGTAGCAAAATATCAAGAGAGTATTGCATCAAAACAAGCTGCACTTGATCAACTGTTATCTACCCATGGGAATACTACAACTCAAGGAAGAATCTATGAGGAGCAGCTAAGAGAAGCAATTGATGCAGATAGGGCACATATAGATGATATAACTAAAACTTCTTATGATAATCAAGTTACTACTGTAGAAGGTGCTACAGATGCTATGGCACAGGCTAATCAAGATAGTGCTACAGCACAAGAAGAAGCCTATAAAAATGTATCCACTACAGCAGAAGAATCTATGACTTCAGTAAATAAGAGTATAGATGGAGCTAAGAAGAATATACAATCATTTTCTAATGAGGCATCTTCATTAGCGAATAAATTAAAGAGTTCATTTAATGGTGTAGGGGCCAAGATATCTAGTGAGTTTACCAATGCTAGCAATATTATAAACATTACGCTTAATAGAATAAGGGCTGTAGTAGGGAATACAACATCAAGCATAAGGAAATCAATAGCTAGTGCATTTTCTAATATATCATCAATTATTTATAGTAATATGAACCAATGTTGTAATATTATTAGAGCATCCTTTTCTAATATGTCTAGTACTGTTAGGAGCTCATTAAGTGGTATATCGCGAACTACAGCTAGTATGCTTAATAATATAATAGCTGTTTATAATTCAGCTGCTAATATTATTAATAACATCACTAGAAATTTAAGTAATAGTATGACTAATGAATTTGTTTCTATAGCTAATATGTCTACCATGGCTTTTTCAAATGTAAGAAATAATATAACTAACAATATGAATCAAGCTTATAGAAATGTAGCTAATTGTATTAGTAATATTAAAGCTTTATTTAATAACTTTAATGCAACGCTTAGAGTTAAAGTTCCTCATTTCTATATGTATGGTGATTTTAATTTACAAACTAAAGAAATGCCTAAAGTTGGAGTTAATTATTTTGCTAAAGGTGGGGTAGTTGATAGAGCAACATTGGGGATATTTGGAGAAGACGGGAAAGAAGCTATAATGCCTTTAGAAAACAATACCGCATGGATAACAGATTTAGCACAGAAGGTATCGGATAGAATGCCACAAGGAAATTCAGATAATGGATTTGGTGATGGAGATTTAATTCTACAGATTGATGGCTCTATAATTGGTAAGGTGGCTTTAAAACAGCTTAGGAAGATGCAAAGACAAGGTAATATAACATTAATTCCAACATAAAAGGAGTGGTAATATGCTTAAAGTTAATGGAGTGGCTATTGCTGCTCCTAGTAAATACGAAGTGACAATTCAAGATCTAGACGGAGAATCTAATAGAGTTGCAGCAGGGTATATGATAAGAGATAGAATTGCAGTAAAAAGAAAAATTAATTTAGAATGGCCACCATTAAGCCAGGTGGAAATATCAACACTACTAAATTCAGTAAGTAGTGTTTTTTTTACAGTTACTTTTCCGGATCCACAACAGGGGATGATAACCAAGACGATGTATGTAGGTGATAGAACTGCTCCAGCGTATCAATATAAAAATGGAGAAGTAAAGTGGAGTGGACTTAAAATGAACTTTATTGAAAAATAGAAAGGATGATTTAAATGTTAAAAACAAATAAAAGTATTACACTAACAGGATATAGCATTATAGAAAATAAACAAGTAGCATACATGAATGCAACTATAAGTACTAATGGAGGAAATGTTGGAAGTGTAACAAGGAGCATACAAAACCAAGAATTGTATAATGCCAATAAAGCTGAAGTAAGAGCCGATATGGATAACTTTGATAAGGAACTTTATGCTATAGAAGATGAATTAGTAGGAGGTGCTGCAAGTGAAGCTTAGTAATGAAAGAATAGTAAATGATGCAAATGTACTAGGTGCAATATCACAGAAGAATTTACCTATAAAAGTTTCTTATGCTATAGCTAAGAATATCTCTAAAATTGAAGCAGAGATTAAAGTCTACAATAAAGAAAGGCAAAAGCTTATAGAAAAGTACTCTGTGAAAGATGAAGAGGGTAAACCATTAATAGAGGATAATAGCATTAAAATTGCACCAGAACATGTTGAAGATTGGAATAGAGATATTAAGGAACTATTAGCCATAGAGAATGAAGTGGATATTCATAAATTCCATATAGATGAACTTGTAAACTCTAAGTGTGATATGAGTCCAGCAGAGCTAATACTTATAGATTATATGATAGAGGAGTAATCTCCATGACTCTTAACATAGAGAAGGGAGGTTAATTATGCAGACAACAAGTGCAGATTATAAATTAGAAATAAAGAAACCGAGTAGATCCTTTGAGTGTAAAGTAACTATAGGGAATAATATATATACTAATGATGATATAGTAGATATCATTTTAGAAACTATACAGCCTGGAGAAGGGTTTAGCATTGGTAATACACCTTCACAAACTCTTGATTTAACACTATTAAATAGAGGGGATACTATTTACTCTACTAGCCAAGTTAAAGTAGAAATAGGGCTTAAAATAGGATCTACAATAGAATATATATTAATGGGTTACTTTAATATTGATGATATAGAAAAGACTGATTATACAACTAAAATAACAGCATATGATAATATGATAAAGTTTGAAACTCCATACTTTAGTAATTTAGGAGATACACCTACATTACAACAAGTAGTTAATGAACTTGCAACTAAAACAGGAGTGCAATTTACAGGAAGCCTTCCAGCTTATACAGTTAAAAAGTTGGAAGGCTTTACTTGTAGAGAAATACTTGGATATGTATCTTCTTTATACGGAGGGAATGCTCTTATAACTAGAGGTGGAAAGTTTACTATAGTTACACCTAAGGATATAGATTACCCTATTACTCCAGATAACTATATTGATTATAAAAGAGAAGAAGTTAAATATAAGATAGGTAAAGTTAGTTGTAAGGTTGGAGATAAGGAATTAAATAAAGGGTCTTTGGGCATAGATTCTATGGAAGTTAAGTTTGAAAATCCATGGGTAACTGATAGTGTACTAACTGATATTTGTACTAAGCTAAATGGGTTTGAGTACTTAGGTTATACAATGAAATGGCAAGGTGATATCTCTTTAGATGTAGGAGATATAGTTACTTGTACAGATATTAAAGGAGCAGTAAGGAAAATACCTATTCTATCTCAAAAATTTACCTATAACGGAGGACTTACCGCTGAAATAGGAGCCAAGGGGGAAACTAAGAATAAAAATAGTTTTAATTCTAGTGGAGGTGGCTCAAATAAGCTCGATAGAGTTGTAACTGAATTGTTGATAGTTAATGAAGCATTAATTAATAAAGCTAACATTCAAGATTTAGAGGCTGTATCTATAAGAACACAAACTATTGAAGCTAAAACTGCAGCAATAGAAGTTGCAATTATAGATGTAGCTCATGTGAGTGATTTAACTGCAATTAATGCTAATATAGAAAAGTTAATAGCTGCAGATGCAATTATGGGCCAGGCTATTATAGGTAAGGCTAACATAACAGACCTTACTGCTAGTGTAGGAAGAATAGAGATATTAGAGTCTAGTGTAGGAGATATTGAAACCCTTGTAAATGGAAATCTTACATCTAACAATATACAATCTCTAATACTAAGTTCGGACAAAGTAACAGTAGTAAATGGTTTTATTAAAAATGCCATGATTGAGAATTTGGATGTATCTAAAATTAATGCTGGAGACATATCTGTAAATAAGTTTAGGATAAAGTCTGATAGTGGAAATCTTTTAATATTCGATAACACTATACAAATTAAGGATAGTACAAGGGTTAGGGTTCAGATAGGTAAGGATGCATCAAATGACTACAACATGTATGTGTGGGATAGTTACGGAAAGTTAATGTTTGATGCCACAGGACTTAAAGCAGATGGAATAAAGGGTAAGATTATCCGAGATGATATGGTATCTGATAATGCTAATATAAGTGGAGATAAGCTTAATATATCTAGTGTAGTTACAAGTATTAATAATGGAGCTACAACTCTAGATTCATCCAAAGTGCTTTTAGATGGTACTGCACAAACTTTAAATGTTGCTTTTAATAGCCTTACAACTAAGGTGGATAGTGCTCCTCCTAGTATAACTACAGATAGCTCTATAACCAAGTTAGATGGTGCTATAGATGGAATGTTGAAGATTAATAGTATTAAGGGAAATACTTTACAGAATGTTTTACCTAAAGTAATATTCCTGGACGCTATTAAAACCTATAGTACAACAAGTACTGTTAATGTTGGATTAATAAGTGAAGCACCTGAAGTGTTTAATATTAAACCAAATACAGAGTATACTTTAATTTTTAAAGCTAATTATACAAACCTTACATTAAGCTATTTTTACTTAGCCATGAATTATACAAATACTTCTGATGTTAATAAAGGTGTTCATTATCAAGCTTTAACTTCTACGGATAGTGGCAAAATATTTAAAATTAAATATACTACCACTTCTGATATAAAGAAGATAGTTAGTGTGTTTTTTGGTGGTAAAGAAGGTTCTGTTGATATACAAACTGGTGGTTACTACATGATGTTGGAAGGAGATTGGACTAACAAAGAAATACCTTACTTTGAAGGTATAAGAAGTGTCTCAGAAAATGGAGAGGTTTCGGAAATTGTAAGTAAAGGCGAGAATTTATTAGATATAAATAAAATAAAAGATTCTGGTAAGACAACATCAGATGTTGTAGGTGACACTGTAACAGTATCTTCATTTGAAGCATATGCGTGGCTAAGAAGCTCTGTAGAGTGCAAAGTAAAGCCTAATACAGATTATTATTGTGATTTTGAAATTTCAGATACAACTAACGGGTTTGTAAATATAAATACACCTTTAGGATTTTTAAAAGATTTAGGTATAAAAGGTGGGACTTTTAACTCCGGAAATAACTCTAAGATAATCATAGGTCTCTATGCAACTACAACTACTGCTAAAATTAATAATGTTACTTACTCTAATTTAAGATTAACCGAAGGAAATACGTCTAAACCTTATGAACCTTATAAGGAGCACAGACAACTTATAACATTAACTAACCCATTAAGGGGTTTACCTAATGGGGTGAGAGATACTGCTAAAGAAAATGAGGTTACTAGGAATGTAGGTAAAGGGAATTTAGCCGACGTAGACTCATGGAATTGGGAAAGATACAACGCTAGTACAAACCTAGACGAGTTCTATACAAGATACTTTTCTGTACCCATAGGCTCCCCTAATGTTTTAGCTACAATATGTGATACCTTACCAGCCCTTACAGATTATTATACAGGTTCAGCATTATTAGAAGGTGTATCCACATCTAACGCATATGCAGTTACAAGAATTTCATTATCAAGGAATAAAACAGGGATAACCGACACTGATGACAGAATACAAAAGGCAGTTAAATTAAAAGCGTGGCTACAAGCTAACCCAGTTACAATATATTATCAACTTGCAACACCAGTGAAAGAACCTATTAGTGTGGAGCAGTATATGAAGCAATTCAAAGATGGATATTTCTTAACTGAGGGTAGTCTAATTAATCCAATCGTAGATTTAACTTACTCTACAAGTCTTGCAAGTGCATTGTCTACCATGAAAGAAGTTACAGAGAGCAATACTACAGCTCTAAACATTCAACAAGGAAAGATAAGTACTCTTATCTCTAACACTACAATAGTTAAAGATGGACAGAATATACAACTTAAAGATGCATATAACTCCACAGTAGCAACAGTAGACTCTATAAATAGTGTAATTAGTAGCCATACAAGTAATATAGATGCTTTGACAGGTCAAGTGACTGAAGTGGAAACAAAGACTAATGAAGTAAGAAGGGACTTAGATGGCATAGTAGACACTGTAGCTAAGACAAAAGTTACTGCAGAGAGTGCATTATCTACGGCTACAGAAGCAAAGCAAACTGCAGCTGGATTTACACAAAGAGTATCTAATATAGAAACTAACTATGCTACTACTCAAGCCATGAATTCTGCTATTACTCAGAGTTCTAAGAATATAAAGTTAGAAGTAAGTAATGATTTTGTATCTAAAAATGATGCTACGTTGACTTATGCTACTAAAGCAAGTATGGAGCTCACAGCAAATCAATTGAAATTAGATTTTTTCTCTATAGATATAATAAATCTTTTAAGCAATTCAAGTTTTTCGAATAGAGAAACTACAGGCTGGAATATGAGTGGTATCGGATTATATGCTGGTAATGATAGTTTTTTCATGCCTACAGATGGATGGAGAGCTTTCAGTCTAACAAGTGATAGGGGACTCTTATATCAAAAGGGCATGACGAAAGATAGATTACCTAAAAGAAATTCACAGTATACTTTTTCTCTTAGCAGCATAACAGAAAGTAATATAGAAACATTTAGGCTATATATAGACTATAAGTTAGGAGCCAGTTATGTAGCTAATCAATTTATTAATCTAAAAACTGGCTATAATATTAACCGATACTCTGTAACTTTTACGACAAAAGATATTAATTATGATACCTTCTTATTATATATAGAGGTAAAACCTAAAGCTGGTACTACTGGATATAGAGTGTTTAGTATTGGACTACCTTGTCTATCTAAGGGTGAGAATGGTTCTTATACAGCAAGGCAAAATGAAGTTATTAGTGGTTCTACAGAAATTGATGCCAATGGAGTAACTATTTATAACGGAGCAATAGATGTTAGGAATAGAGCAGGTAATTCTGTTTTAAAAGGTGATGCAAATGGAAACTTAATGGTCAGAGGTAATCTTTATGCAGACCCAGCAAACCCAATTTTACACTTGTTTGGTGGATGCTCCATTGATGCGACATATAACAATGAACAAGGTGTGGGAAGTGCAGTAAGGCTTAAATGGGATGAAAATAGCTATATTCGTATTGATACAGGTTCTACAGATATATACCAAAATGGTATTGCTAGGTTTAGATTTAATCCTAATTATTTGGATTGCAAACCACCAACTATTTACTTTGCAGACCAATGTAAAATAGATGCTAGTTCTGGTACATTTAGATTCTACATTTCTAAAAGCGTAGATACAGGAATAAGAATATCTCCGGATGGTACTATTAGTTTTATGATTGCCGGAACACCTAGACATGTATTTAACACAAATGGAACGAAAGCTGGAGGAACTATAGTTGTAGATGGAGCTACACTTGGAATGTCTCCAATAGATAGTCCAAAGGTATTATTAGAAGATGTATTATTTGATATAGATATACAAGAAGAAGGAACTACAGTATCTTTAGACAGTACATTCCTTAAGACTATATCTACTTATGCAGTATTCTGTAGTAATCCAGGGGTAATTATAGTTTCTAAGGATAGAACTAGCTTTACAGTAAGAGGATATAATGGAAAAGTTGATTTTAGAATAATAGGATATCGTATTGGGTATGAAGAACAATATTATCAAGTAGTTGGTTAAGAGATTAGAGAAATCTAGTCTCTTTTATTATGTAAAAAGGAAGGTGTAATATGAATAAAATATTAAACTACATTAAAGTAATAGTATTGCGATAAAAATTGATTATTTTGGAATGTATTATGTGGTATAATTTAACATAAGTTATATTGTTATAAGATAATCTAGGGGGGAATTAAGAGTGAAACAATTTCTTAAAAAGCATATTCGATTAGTTATAGTGATAGTAGTATTATTTATTATTTATATGGGATATCTCACTTCCAAACAATCAGTTAACGTAGATGAAAAACTAGATAAAGCAATATCAGATTATATTCTTGATAAATTTGATGCTGGTTATAAAGAATTTGAAGCACATAAAATTTATGGTATTGAAGAAAAAGAGAATATAATTAATGTGTATATGTATTCATTATGCAGAGGATACTCATTAAGTAATAAAAAGTTTTATATGAGAGGGCAATACTCACATCCAGTATTCATGACTTTAAAGAAAAATAATGACAAGTATAGTGTTGTTGAATTTAAAGAGTCTGAGTATGGTATTAACTATGAAGAATCTATAATGAATATGTTCCCTAATGAATATGTAAAAAAAGCCTTATATGATACTGAATATTCTGCTGGATTGAGTGGAAATATAAGAAAACAAGCTAAGAGGTGGTTAAAGGAAGAAGGCAAAGATAATTTTTCTCTAGAATAAATTATATTTATATGTAAATTAAGATTTTTATATACCGTATTATTCAAATGAATATGCGGTATTTTATTATGCAAAAGGAAGGTGTAAGATGAGTGAAGCTGATGCAATACAAGAGGTGAGAGAGAGTTTAATAGAGATAAAAGGCTTGCTTAAAAATATGAATGATACCAATGAACTTAAACTTAAAAACTTTGAGGAAAAGTTAAAGGTTGCAAACAATAGAATTTCAGATTTAGAAGATGCTAATAGATGGTTATGGAGAGCAGTTGCTGGAGCTTTAATAAGTGCAGTAATTGCTTTTTTAATTAATTTTAAATAAGAAGGAGAGATAATTATGGATTTAATGACTTTTGTACCAGAACATTTACTTATTTTAATTGTAGCTACTTATGTAGTTGGAAGATTTCTAAAGAAAATAGATGGATTTAAAGATAAGTATATAACTATTGCACTTATGGTATTTTGTATTACCTTTGCTATACTGCTAACTTTAGTAAATGCAGAATACAAAAGAATGTTTGATGCTATAGTAAATGCTATTTTACAAGGTATCCTATGTTGGGGTGTTAGTGTAGGTATTAATCAAACTTATAAACAAATTAATAAGCAAGAATAGTTTACAGAGTGGGAGCAATCCCACTCTTTTATATTATCTAAATTTAAGGAGGAATGGTTTATGAAAATAGGATTAAGATATGGACACTCTATTAATTGTAGAGGTGCCAGAGGGAAAATTGACGAAGTAGATAGTTGTAGGATTCTTTATGGTAAGATTAAAGCTTTACTAGAAGCACAAGGCCATACAGTTATAGATTGTAATAGCAATGCTAATAATGTAAATTCAGAATTAAGTGAAGGTACAAATAAAGCAAATAATGCGAATGTAGATATATACATTACCATACACATGAACTCATTTAATGGTAAAGCAAAAGGTGTTGAGTGTTGGGTATATGATACTAATAGTAAAACTGCAATAACTATAGGAAATAAAATATGTGCTAATATATCAAAACTGGGCACTCCAAATAGAGGGGTTAAATACAGTACAGGTTATCATGATTTAAATGCCAGTGGTATGGAATCTATAATAGTAGAAAGTTTATTCTGTGATAGTAGTCAAGATGCCGAATTATTTAATAAGAAAACTGATGAATTAGCAAGAGCTATTGCCAATGGAATTGATAGTAGAGTGAGTT
>Ga0129313_1000161_pt1 | contig 67677 bp, 49 predicted proteins | sample O1105metagenome_FD_94436 | JGI IMG/M metagenome (GOLD analysis project Ga0129313, IMG submission 94436) | Orangutan group fecal microbial communities from fecal samples from Wisconsin, USA - O1105 metagenome | ecosystem: Host-associated > Mammals > Digestive system > Large intestine > Fecal...
TCAAAGTGTAAGCGTGGTGACACGTTCAGCTTGCGAGTACTAATCGGTCGAGGGCTTTTCCTTTTTACTTCATTCAGTTTGAGTTTCGCCTCGCATTACGCTTTATTCTCTTCAAAACTTCAAAAAAATTGAAAAAATCGCTTGACAAATCATTTTAAATGTGATATAATAGTTAAGCAGTTATGAAATGCACCATTAGCTCAGTTGGTAGAGCAACTGACTCTTAATCAGTGGGTCCTGGGTTCGAGTCCCCGATGGTGCACCAATTTTTTGGCCCGTTGGTCAAGCGGTTAAGACACCGGCCTCTCACGCCGGTAACACCAGTTCGATTCTGGTACGGGTCACTTAATATAGTCGGTGCTTATGGCAATGAGGTCACACCCGTTCCCATTCCGAACACGGAAGTTAAGCTCATTCGCGTTGACGATACTTGGCTGGCGACGGCCCGGGAAACTAAATCAGTGCCGACACTTATATTCCTCCTTAGCTCAGTCGGTAGAGCACTCGGCTGTTAACCGAGTTGTCGCCCGTTCGAGCCGGGCAGGGGGAGCCAAAAATGAAGAGAGATACTCAACTGAGGTAGCATTTCTAATAGAGGTGCGGCTTTCTTTTGTTTGAGTATCTCTCTTTTATATTACTGCTATTAAACTGTCAAGTTCATATTATAAAGTTCAAGGACTCGATTTTAGGCGTTTTCATATTTCGTGAAAACGCCTAAAATCGAGTCCTTTTTTGTTTCCTCCAAAGCCATGTGATAGGAAAACTATCAACGATTTGTGAGCCGTTTTCGACGGCATTGGTGGAAGGTCGGGAAACTTACACCTTCGAGAGCAACTGAAGCCGCTGTGAGCGATTTGTGTACATTTGAATGATGCATTTCACTTGGATTTACAAAATTGTTCTTTACTAAGACACTCTACAATAATCATAAAGACTTTTTGATGAGATTCAGATTCATCTACCATCATAAGGATGAATTCAGAATAGCAAAGATGGCAGAAGTACTGAAAGTAACAGTCGGAGGCTACTATTCGTGGCTAAAGCGATTATATAAAGAAGACGATAGTCCAGATGCAGACATAATAAAAAATTATAACTGCTAAAATCGTTGTACAATTAGAATTTTAGTGTTATAATGTAAGTAACAAGACTGATATTAATCAGTGGTTTTATCGACTCAAAAATTATGGGTCCAGTTCATCTGCAATTGCGGGCGCTTTTTTATTATGGTTCGATTCTTTTCTCTGTGTTCTAATTCATAATGAAATCATCTTTTTTCATAATTAAACTTTTTCTGACATAAAATATGCTATTATACTATTACAGACAAACTATTAATTTATAAAACGGAGGTATAAAATGTATAATTTATGTGTAGAAGAAAATAACGCAAAACATTTCATGGAACTTACGAACGAGAGGGAGATAATCGCCTCTTTGCTTAATCAGCTTGGAATTCCAAGAAACACAGCAGGGTATAATTATCTTTTATATATAATCTTAAAGATAAATAAGTCGCATGGTATAAATGTAAAGCTGACAACTGAATTGTATCCTCAGATTGCTGATGAACTTGATTCATCCGTTAAGAGAATAGAGCGAGGTCTCAGATATTCTATAGAGGCTGCATGGGATAGAAACAGAGAAGTAATTAAGGATATTCTCGGATATTATGATGACTGCAAGCCTTATTCAAGTGAATTTATATGGCTATTAGCAGATAAGTACAGAATGATTAATAATAAAAACAGATATGCATTAAAGTCTTGATTAATAGTTACAGTAAGGGAGTAAGAAATGAAAGATGTATTTGAAATAGCGGTCTGTGATGACAGCAGCTTTGACAGATTTGTAATTGCAGAAATGATAGATTGCTATTTTAAAGACAAGTCTTTTTTGTATCACGTTACAGAATATTGTAATGAAATTACTCTGATCGATGATATAGAGGAAAGCAACAGATATGATATTATTTTTCTTGACATATACCTTAATAGTCTTCTTGGTATCGAAGTTGCTAAAAAGCTTCGTTCAGGTGGCTATAACGGAAGAATAGTCTTTCTTACTGCTTCTGATAAGTATGCTGTAGAAAGCTATGACGTAGATGCGGCAGGATACTTGTTGAAGCCGCATAATTATGAGAAATTTTGTAATGTAATGGACAGGGGCCTCATAGGCAGACGAAAAAATACGATCATAGTTAAGAAACGAAGCAGCGTAGAATATATTTCCTATGATAATATCAGATATATCGAAAGCTCGAATACAAAATGTCTGATTCATTGCAGTGATGGCAAGGTTCATACTATATATACCCGTCTTGATCTGTTGGAGAACGATATTGATGACAAGCGTTTTTTACGCTGTCACAGAAGTTTCCTTGTTAACCTTTATTATGTAAGGAGTATGAATGAAAATTTTGTTATGGATAATGATGAAATAGTTTTAATCAAAAAAAAGAGCATTAAGGATATAAGACGTATGTATCTTGAGTACAATTCAAATGCTGTGCTTACAGGTGATTTAGCTGAAATAGTAGGAGTGTGACTCTGTGGAACTTAGGGATTTTTATAATGCAATAGGTGAGAATTATGATCTGTTACTCAGCAGGCTTCTGAGTTCTGATAGAATAGAAAAATACCTGACTATTTTTTTCAGTGAAAATAATATTGAAGATCTGAAAAACCAGATTATTAATATTGATTTTCAGTCAGCGATCAATACCGCTCATACTCTCAAGGGCGTCACTTCTACTCTCGGATTTGACAGGTTGGCTTCTGATATATGTGTGATACATGGGGTACTGAAAAATAATGAAACTGAAAAAGCCGGTATATTGTGTCAGAAGATTGTGGAAGAATATGCGCATATCTATAACCTTTGGTTTAGCATGCATGGTAAAGTCAGAGCATAATAACAATTATCCCTGTAAAGGAGAAGCAATATGATAACAATTGAAAAACTCCGTGAATTCGGGGCAGACGTTGATGACGGACTTTCAAGATGTCTGAATAAGGCAGATCTTTACATATATCTTGTTTGTAAGCTTACAGAAGATAAAACGCTTTATCTGCTTGAGCAGCAGCTTATCAGGAAGGACCTTGATGGTGCTTTTGAGACCGCACACGCACTAAAAGGGGTATATGCAAATCTATCTCTGACACCCTTGACCGGCCCTGTTACTGATATGACCGAATTGCTGAGAAACAGAGAAGATACAGATTATACTGAGCTTATGGACAGGCTTAAAACCGAGTTTGTAAGACTGTGTGAATTGTAATCAATAATAATGCTTTGAGGGAACGGTTCTTTTGAAATGTTCCCTTTTTTCATGATAATATTTATATTTGGAGGAATATGCCATGTTTGGCAAGCATTTTGAACTGAATGAACAGACAATGCATATCGTAAAGGCGATAGGCAGAATGATGCCGGGCGGCTTTTTTATTTACAGAGCGGATCAAAGCGAAGAACTTCTTTATGCAAATACCGCAGTCCTTAGCATTTTTGGGTGCAAGGATATTTCCGAATTCAAGGAACTGACAGGTTATACTTTCCGCGGAATGGTACATCCTGATGACAGGGCATCTGTTGCCGCTTCGATTATTGAACAAATAAAGAAAAACGAGGATAATTTTGACTGTGTAGAGTACCGTATCATCAGAAAAGACGGAGAAGTCCGCTGGGTGGATGACTACGGCCATTATACCGATACAGAAGCCTATGGCGGAATTTATTATGTGTTTATTTCAGATATTACCAAAAAACATGAACAGCAGGAGCTTGAAAAGCGCCTTGCTTTTCAGGAGAAGCTTATAGAAGAAAAAAATCAGCGTGAACAGCAGGATAAGATGATAACTGCACTTGCCTCGGATTACAGAAGCGTTTATCATATAGATCTTGATATGAATGATGCCGTTTGTTATCGGGGTGATCTGAATGATAAGGAGCAAACAGCAGAAGGTGTTCATTTCCCATACTATGAACGATTTAAATGGTATGCCGAACATTTCGTTGACGAGAATTACCGTGATGGTTTTATTGAATTTATTGATCCCGATAATATCAGAAAGGCACTGTCGGAGAATATCATTATAGCCTATCGCTATCTTGCACACAGGAACGGTTTTGATTATTATGAGATGATAAGAATGGCAGGAGTGCGTCATGCCGAGGACAGAGACGATAATATAGTCCATGCGATAGGTCTGGGACTCACTAATATCGACAAGGAAATGCGTGAAACAATGGCAAAGAATCAGGCATTAAGCGAAGCTCTTGAAGCTGCTGAACAGGCGAACAGGGCAAAAACTGCCTTCTTATCCAGCATGAGCCATGAGATACGTACACCAATGAATGCCATAATCGGTCTTGACAGCCTTGCACTGAGAAATACAAATCTTGACCCTGAAACAAGGGAATATTTTGAAAAGATAGGTGAAAGCGCACGCCATTTGCTGGGACTTATTAATGATATTCTTGACATGAGCCGTATTGAATCGGTAAAAATGATACTCGGGAAAGAGGAATTTTCATTCCGTGCAATGCTTGAACAGATAAATACTATTGTAATGACACAGTGCAGTGATAAAGGTCTGAAATATGAATGCAAGGTCATCGACGGTATTTCCGATTACTATGTCGGCGATGATATGAAGCTGAAACAGATACTAATCAATATTCTCAGCAATTCTATAAAATTCACAGATGCTCCGGGACATATTTCGCTTACTGTTGAACGTACTGCGGTTTTTGAGGATAAATCAACAATCAGATTTATTGTCAAGGATACAGGGATAGGCATGGATAAGGCATTTTTGCCGAAGGTTTTTGACACCTTTGCACAGGAAGATTCAAGCAGGAATAATAAGTATGGCAGCACAGGGCTGGGAATGGCAATTGCTAAGAATATAGCAGATATTATGAATGGTACTATATCTGTTAGATCGGAAAAGGGCGTTGGTACGGAATTTACCGTTGTTATAACGCTGAAAAACTGCGAGCGCAGCGGAGCGGAAGAAGTATTTATTGATCCGAAAGAAATGCATGTGCTTATAGTAGATGATGAGGAGGTAGCTGCCGAACACGCAAGGATAGTTCTTGATGAAGTAGGTATCAAGGCTGATATCTGCCTTGATGGCAGGAGCGCACTGGAAATGCTTGAAGTGCAGCATACAAAGCATGAACCATATAATCTGGTTCTTCTCGACTGGAAAATGCCTGAAATGGACGGTATCGAATGTGCAGAAGAGATACGAAAGCTTTACAGAAAAGAAACGACTATTATCATACTTACTTCTTTCAACTGGGACGAGATCATGGATGAGGCGATACATATCGGAGTTGACAGCTTCCTTGCTAAACCGCTGTTTGCCTCAGATGTAATAAGTGAATTTGAGCGTATTGCAAGAAAGAACAATATACTCATGCTCCGTGAAAGAAAACGTGCAGATCTTATTGGAAAGCATATTCTTCTTGCTGAAGATGTCTTTATTAATGCAGAGATAATAAAGGAACTGCTGAAAATAAAGGGAATGATAATAAACCATGCAGAGAACGGGAAAATTGCTGTTGAAATGTTTTCGGATAGTCAGGTCGGATATTATGACGCTGTACTGATGGACGTTCGTATGCCGGAAATGGACGGACTCGAAGCTACAGCAGAAATACGCTCCCTTGAACGCCCCGATGCTGAAAAAGTGCCGATCATTGCAATGACTGCCAATGCCTTTGACGAGGACGTTCAATTATCATTACAGGTCGGAATGAACGCACATTTATCAAAGCCTGTTGAAGCAGAGCGTCTGTATCATACGCTGGAAGAATTGATATGGAATGCAGAACAGACCAACTGACACCTGAGAGGATACAACAATGCAGAAAAATAAAGCAATAGCCGCTTTTATTATAATACTGACAATAATAATGACATTTGCTGTACCGATAAGAGTTTCTGCACAGGAACAACCTAAAACGATACGTGTAGGATATTATGAGAATGAGGTGTTTCAGGAAGGCGCAAAAGACGGTGTCGTCAAATCGGGTTATGCATATGAGTATTATCTTAAACTCTCTGAGTACACTGGCTGGGAATATGAATACGTCTATGGTAGCTTCGGGGATGTATATGATATGCTTCTTGCCGGTGAAGTAGATGTTGTTGCGGGACTTGCATATAAGGAAGAACGGAAAGAGCTTATAGGATATCCTGATCTTCCTATGGGAAGTGAAACGTATAACTTTGTGAAGCATGAGACAGATACTGACATTACTGCTGATCCTCAGACATTTAACGGAAAAAAGATAGGTGTGCTGGACAGTGCAATGGTAGATACGCTGAGAGAATATCTTGACAGTCATGCCATAAAAGCAGAGGTAATGGCATTTTCTGATTATGAGGAGCTTTTTTCCGAATTTGATTCAAAGAATGTTGATATACTGGCGGCTGAAGGTGACGGCGCTTACGGCAGAGACCACGCCGAGGTTCTTTTTCCATTCGGAGACTCAAACTATTATTTGTGTGTAAGCAGATACCGCAGTGACATCCTTTCTGAGCTTGATACAACACAGAATATGCTTGCGGCTGATGAGCCTGATTATCTTAATTATCTGAATCACAAATACTTTCCTGTAAGCGTTTCGTCAAGAGCTTTTTCAGCTGCTGAAAAAGAATGGATAGATACTCACAGTGAGATAAGGATTGGATATCTGGAAAACTGTCTCCCATACAGTGACACGGGAAAGAGCGGCAGCGTTACAGGTTTAATAAAGGATCTTATCCCTGAAATATTTAATGACCTTGGGCTTAATAAGATCAATGTGACCTATACAGGATATAAAAACTATGATGATATGATAGCTGCTGTGCAAACGGATATGATAGATGCAGCTTTTCCTGTTGGCGGAGGTCTTTACTATTCCGAAGAAAATGGGATATACCAGTCAAGTCCTGTAATTTCTACCACGACAGAACTCGTTTACAATAACGGATATGATAACGATACAGTAAGCAGTTTTGCGGTAAACCGAAACAACACGATACAGTACTACTATATCATCACAAATTATCCTGATGCAAAAATCATCAGCTGTGATTCTATTGAAGAATGTCTTGAAGCTGTGCTCTCAGGCAAAGCAGGGGCTACTACACTCGATGGCATGAGAGCTACAGATATTCTGAAAAACAGCAGATTCCGCAATCTTTCACACCGTAATATAAGCAGAAATGATGATCGCTGTATCGGTGTAAAGATAGGAAACGAGGAGCTGCTTAAACTGATCAACAGGGGAATTGCAGTTGTTGGCAGTGAATATGCTCATAATCGGGCATACAGATATACAGATGAACTGTATAATTATGGCTTTACAGAGGCGTTAAGGGATAATGCAGCCGTGTTCATTGCAATAGCTGGTGTAATAACGGGGCTTGTTATGTTTCTGCTTGTCCGTGATATAAAGCGTTCGAGAAAAGAACTTGCTATTATAGAAAAGTCAAGACTTGAACTTGAACAGGCGAATAAAGAGCTTGATGAGAACAAGGACGCACTTTCCGATGCGCTGTCGGCGGCAGAACACGCAAACCGTGCAAAGACTGTATTTCTCAATAATATGTCACATGATATACGTACTCCTATGAACGCTATTATAGGATTTACAGCGCTTGCGGATTCGCATATAGACAACAAGGAGAAGGTGCGGGATTATCTTGGCAAGATAAGTGTTTCAAGTCAGCATTTGTTGTCTCTGATAAACGATGTACTGGATATGAGCCGCATAGAAAGCGGCAAGGTGTTGATAAATGCATCTGAAGCACACCTGACAGATGTTATAAATGATATATGTACCATTGTTCATGCCAATATTTCATCTAAACAGCTTAATTTCAATATCGACACAAATGACATCATACATGATGATATCTTTGTCGATAAGCTCAGACTTCAGCAGGTATTGCTGAATATACTTTCTAATGCGGTAAAGTTCACTCCCGCAGGCGGAATGATAAGCCTTAAAGTTATAGAGAAACAGCTCACGGATAATAAAACGGCAGGGTTTGAATTTCGTGTAAAGGATAACGGAATCGGTATGAGTGAAGAGTTCCGCGATATGATATTCGATGCCTTTACCCGTGAACAGACCAGTACAGTCAGCGGTATTCAGGGAACGGGACTTGGCATGGCTATCACCAAGAAAATAGTAGACATGATGGGAGGAACTATTTCTGTAAACTCCGAGGAAGGGAGCGGAAGTGAATTTATAGTTTATCTGCCTTGCAGGATAGTTGATAAAGTATCAGAAGATGATGGCACAGACAAGAATAAGGGTGATACAGTCAGTATTCATGATATTAAAGGAAAAACGGTTCTTATTGCAGAGGATAATGAATTGAATCAGATGATCGCAAAAGCAATTCTTGAAGAAATGGGCTTGACAGTTGATATTGCCGAAAACGGAGAAAGTGCTGTCAGAAAGATCACAGAAGCTGATGCAGGGCATTATTCTATTGTTCTTATGGATATACAAATGCCTGTTATAGATGGCTATGAAGCAGCAAAAAAAATACGTTCACTAAAGGATGATGGAAAAGCTGATATTCCTATAGTTGCTGTAACTGCAAATGCGTTTGATGAAGATAAAAAACTTGCTTTGTCTGCAGGAATGAACGGTCATCTTGCAAAACCATATGATATCGAACAGATCAGAAAGATGCTTATTGAACTTTTGATATGAAGTGTTTTTTATCTTTTTTGTTGTAAGCATCATTTTCACTCATTTGGATTTTGATGATCGGGGCTTGAAATCATAATGAATTCATGATATAATTCCCTGAAATCAAGTATTTATAATTAAGTGAAGTTTTGATACTTTTTGGTGTGAAATATTTACAGCGGCAGAGCACTCGGCTGTTAACCGAGTTGTCGCCCGTTCGAGCCGGGCAGGGGGAGCCAGAAGGACATCTGCAATAGCAGGTGTCTTTTTTTATTTCATGAAGTTTTTAGTTTAGCTCCTGTTTTGCAGGAGTTCTTTTATTCATATACGGATATAACTGCAATTATATGTTTATACACCTTGACAAATGAGGGGAAACACTGTATAATTAATAACTGTGCGATGATTTAATTAAACAGAAATTAACATATATTAATTATACTTCTGTTTATAGGCGATGCACTTAAAAGATGTGAGATTAACAGAATGAACTTTCCAAACATAATAATTCGGAAAATGCTTATCCTGATTGTTTCAGGCGGCTGTAGACAGAAAATATTTCCGAAGAGAAAGTGGGAAGTTTTAAATGAAAATTTGTGTTCTTAATTGTTCTCCGAAAGGCAATTTGTCCATTACCATGCAGGCTGTTCTTTATTTGCAGAAATGGTTTCAGGAAATGTTGGATCATGACGAGTTCAATATCGTTCCTGCATTCAGCGGAACAGTTGATGAAAAAATCGAGTGTGCTGTGAAAAATGCTGACCTCATTGTAATGTCAGGTGCGGTTTTTCATTTTGATGTTCACAGCAGTATGGGGAAATTGTTGGACGTTTTGTCCGATGAGTACCATGATTTAATAAAGGATAAGCCTATTACCTTTATTTCGACTTCGGGTATGGTGGGAGATACATTGGCTCATAACAGATTTGAGATATGGGCTAAAAGGAACAATTTGATGTATATTAACAGCCTGAGCCTCGAAAGTTCGGCGATTCTTTCGACTGTCGGACGTGAGGAGCTTTTCTGCTGGTTTAAGTATGTAAGAGCTGTAGCAGAATATTATCATGACAGAAATGTGCCTGAGATAAAAACTCATGGGCGCGTGGTTCTGCTGGATACCTACGAAAATGAAAATGCGAAAATCATATCTGCTCTGGAAACTGCAAAAAAGAGATTTGAAAAAAGCGGCTTTACTGTCAGCAGCATTATTTTAAGAGATAAGGATATCCGCTGCTGTACAGGCTGTCAGAGCTGCTTCAGCAACAGAAATTGTATCTTTAATGACGACTGGGAGGACACCTTCGAGGACCTGTATCTCGATACGGATATGATAGTTTACTTCGGTGAACTTCACTATTCGACGCTGGGAAGCTGCTATAAGACTTTCCTCGAAAGACACGCAAGCTTAGGACGCTCCGGAATCGAAGACGAGGTCATCAAGTCTTATTTCTTCGTTCTGGACGCAAAAGCCGACAGAGAGGATATTACCGAATTCAAGATACATTGCGAGGTTTTTGACGGTTTGAACTGCTCATATCTCAGTGATATCTGTGAGATAGGGGATAATGATAATATCATAGAGCTCTGCGATAAGATGACCATAGCTTATAATTCAGATATCATGCCCCAGAACGGTTTCTTAAAGAACGGCATCAGAAACGGTTTTGCTGCCGTGGCTGCCAATGTAAGGAACCGATGTCCGGGAGATTACAACTACTTCAAGGAAATCGGCTGTTATGATGAGATATCTCCAAGCCCTTATGTGCAGTGGATAGATAATGCCGACGAAGCTAAAAAGGACAGAGAAGCAAGAATGATACCTTATAAAATTACTCTGATGCACCTTGAGGGACTTCCCGAGATAACCGAAAGAAGAAAGAACAAAGGCGTATCTGTTATAGAAAGACAAAAAGCAGCGGTTCAGTTATTTGAATTAAAACGCAGCTGATAATTATAATATGTCCACAACTGTGGACATATTTTTTTATCGTGATAATGACTTCGTTTTATTTGGGTTTAGGAGAATATGGTCTGATATCTACATATAGTATACAAAATGTTATAATTTTATGAATTTTATGGAGTTTCTCTTGACAAAGTATACAGAGCGTGATATAATAAGGTCAACAAAACAAGTATGTTGATCAATTTCCCTTTCTTAACCTTTATTAATTCTTCCTTTATAATTTGTCCCCTTCTTCATTTAAAACACGCGAATGCGTGTTTTTTCTTTTTCGGAAGTTATGCAATCGGCGGCAAATTTTTTGTTTTGGAAAAATACAGCGGATATTTACGTGCAGTATACAAAATGTTATAATATTGTGAATAATTGGCAGTGCCACTTGACAAATTATACAAAAAGTGATATAATGGCCTTAGCAACAACGGATAATTCTGATAGGAGGGAGAGAAATGAATGACACGTCAGAAATGAAAAGCAGCGTAAAAAAGGGCTTTACCCTGATTGAGCTTATTACGGTTCTTGCTATAATCGGCATTCTTGCCGCTATGCTCGTTCCGAATATGTACAACTATCTTGAGCTTGCAAGAAACAGAGCCGATGTTCAGGCGGCTTCTGTTATCTGTAAGGCTATACAGGTCGAAATGGCTATGGATTCAGAGCGTATCGAATCCTTTACACGTAATCCATGGGTGGGCGGCACTAATGCTGACGGTTCTCATTTCGATCCTGATGACCATGGTTATGTTTACGTTGACAAGAATGAGGTCCGCGTCAGCAGCTACGCTATAGCGAAGATACTGGAACAGAACGGATATATCGATTCAGCAGGTCCTCGTCCCAATGACGACGGCATACACGAATATAAATTCCCGAAGAGTCAGTGTCACGGTCTTATCTGTAAGTCTAACCGCAGCTGGTATCGCTATCAGATCAATGTCAACAACCGCGGCGGCGAAGTTTCCTTTACCTATTCCGCCAATTCAAAATCAGGCGAAAGGCATAATACCTCAAATATGAGCAGTGCCGATAATTACCACGATCAGGGCGCTTCTGAAAAGTTTGCGGCTATGATAGGCGGCGAAGCTGATGATTATGTATCGCTCCCGAATCTCGGCTGAGCGTGACGATACTGTTTGATTTCCGATTTTTATAAAACACGCTTTTGCGTGTTTTTTCTTTTGTTCCGGCTTGACTAATGGCTGCTGATGTGCTATAATTTTTCTTCATAGGAGGGATAACATGGAAATAAGACATATTACCGAAAACGATGACTTCAAGGCTGTAAGAAATATTTACGAGAAGAGCTGGCAGTTCGCATACAAGGGCATAATACCTCAGGACTACCTCGACAATATCCCTAAGGAGAAGTGGGGCGGAAATATCCTCAAGAACGGCAGGACTGAAATAGGCGCCTTTGACGGGGACAAGATAGTAGGCACGGCAAGCTTTTGTCCGTCAAGGTGGGAGAATTTCAGCAGCTGCGGCGAGATAGTGACTATTTACCTGCTACCTGAGTATATTGGCAGGGGTATTGGTTCTCAGCTTATGAAGGCTTGCATTGAAGAGCTGGAGTTCCTCGGTTTTACTGAGATACTCCTGTGGGTGCTGGAGGACAACCACAGAGCCAGACGCTTCTATGAGAAGCAGGGCTTTGTATGTACGGACGACTATATGGACGATATTATCGGCGGTAAGCCGCTCCGCGAGGTAATGTATCTGCGGAGAAGGTAAAAGAAAGGGCATGATATTATATCATGCCCTGATTTTTATTTTTTTAGGGACGCCCTCACTTGCAGGGCGTCCCTCTCCCGAAAACAATTCACAGGATTGTTTTCGGGATTCACCCTTGCGGAGCGCTTTGTAACTGCGGGGCTTTGCCCCACACCCCACCAGAGGCGCTGCCTCTGGACTCTGCCAAAGGAACGCAGTCCCTTTGGAATCCCTTTCTTATACGCTGCTGCTTAGCCGTTGGCTGCCTGTGCTATGGATTCTACCTTGTTCAGGTTCTTGATAGCAGGTATTGCGGCGATAATGGATATCAGCACATTTATACCGAATGCAAGCACCACTACAGCAGGTATTGCTGCAATGTCCTGAAGTCTGAGCTGTTCTGCAATCAGCTGTTCTATAAGCGTCAGCATATATAAGCCTGTGCCGAGTATCGCTCCCGTGATTGCGGCTGTGGTGGAGAACATTATAGTCTCCAGCATTACGCTCTTGCGGAGCTGTTTCTTTGTCATGCCTACGCTCCTGAGCATCATAAGCTCGCGGCTTCGGTTCAGTACGCTGGTGTTTACCGAGTTTATCATGGAGAGTACTCCTACCAGCCATATTGATATGAGGAATGAAGCCACTATCTTTACTATAGCGCTGATCAGACTGAAAAGTCCTGTATTGCCTATATAAAGGTCTTCGATACCTGATGAGCAGTTGTTCAATGCAAAATCGTTTACCTTTTCCTTTGCCGCTTCATAGTGCTTGGTATCAGATACATTCAGCAGGATATCGAATGTATTTATGCCGTACTGAGGGGCTTTTTCAGCGGGGATTATAATAGATCCCTCGCCTAATTTACTTGACAGCTTTCCGACTATATGGTAGTTGTGGTCGTCGTAGTCGGTTATGGTAAAGCCCTTGCCAAGATCTATGTAGCTTTCTTCGTATGTGGGGACGTACTTGCCTGTTTCTTCATCATAATAGCTCGATGAATCGTATATGGAGTTATTGAAGAATAAGCCGTCCATGTTTTTGTACTCTTCATAGCTGATGCCTGTAAGCTTGTCAATACCGTACTTGTTGTAATCAAATTCACTGATAATATTGATAGACGTCGTGGCGGCACCTTTTTTCGATGTGCGGAGGAGCTTGTTGCGAACTATCTTGTCAGAGCCGTCCCTTGAATTAAGGCCGACAATATTGTAGCCCTGTACATTGTATTCAGAGAAGATCTCCTTGTCGGAGAAGTATTTTTCGGGCTCGGCAAGGGGAGCATCGGGATCGTCGACGACATATCTGTCGATATAGAAATCGAAGTTGAGGTATTCGTCCATATCCTTCATCTCACGGCGGAGATTGTAGCCTATAAGGGCTGTTGCGGTGAACATGGCAACTCCCAGAGCCATTGTTATGGTTGCGATAACGAAGCGGCTCTTGCAGGCTTTGATGTTCTTCTTGGTGTAGCGGCGGAGCCACTTCCTTGAGCTGAGGTTCAGCTTTGACTTTCTTCTGCGGAGCTTTCTTTTGCTCTTGGGCTTGCCGAAGTTGAGCGCTTCGGCAGGGGAGAGCTTTCTCGAAGCCCACATAGCCGAGGTATATGCCGAGATGAACAGTGCGATTATGGTGAGGAATGCGGCAGCTGCAATGAACAGAGGCTTTGCGGAGAACTCGAAGTATTGCAGTCCCGAGTTCCTAAGCGAGTTGAAGCACAGACGGCATATAATTACCGCTAATATCATGCCGAGAGGTATTGCCGTGAAGCAGTAGAACAGGGCTTCATTGAGGACTACAAAGGCGACCTGTGTTTTTGAAGCGCCCATGATACGCATTGCCGCAAAGTGGGTGCTGCGCTCCTGTACTGCCATTTCAAAGGTGTTGTCGATAACGAATCTTGCTATGAACCAGCCTATAAGAAGCACTAAAAGCAGGGGCACGATAGCTACCATTGACTTATACATGGCATAGGGGCTTTTCAGCTCCAGTGCAAGAAGAAGCGTGTTTTCTCTGTGAGGATATTCGTATTCGTCAAGGAACTGATTGTCATAGTCGAAGCCTAAGTCTGTGAACAGCATTTTCAGGGCTTCGTCATAGTCGCAGTTGTCGATAAGGCGTATCTTCACTAACGGATTATATTGTAAGGTGAGCTGTGGATTCTTTTTACAGAGCTCAGAGAGGTCAAGCTTGTCGTTTTCTGTGCTGAGCGTTAAAAAGTCCTCGTTTCTGAAAAGGAAACTGTTTGGAGTTATAAAGCCTGCTATTTTAAAGGTATAGGTCACAGGCTCGCCGTATGTGATGTCGGTGTAGGGTATCTTGCTGAGGGGGATACGCTTTTTTATGCGGAGATATTGTTCTATGGTACTGTCGTAAGCCTTTTTGCGCTGCTCCTTTGTGAGCCTGTTATAGCCCTTTTCGCCCTTGCAGTATTCGGTGCCGTATTTTTCCTTCAGCTCCTCACGGGCTTTCTTGACGATGTCTGAATCCTCGTCTACAACGCCTGTGGCAGGACGGACGGTGAGAGATATGGTGTCGCCCTCGGAATAGCCCATATCCTTTATTTCCATAGGAACGTAGATACCTGATTTCTGCATTACGGAGTTCAGGGATACAGGCATACTGTTTCTGTCAAACTGACCTATGAGGTCATAGTTTCCGCTGACTGCGTTTGTCACAATATCCTTGCAGGCAGTGGTGTTTTTGCCGTCGGATATCTCGATGAAATAGGACCTTCCGTCAGGTGAGTCTTCTTCCATATACTCAGCGGCGGTATTGACAACAAATCTGCTTTCTACGCAGAAGCAGTCATCGACTACGGCATGATGCTGTATTATATCTAACGCCTTGTCTTTGTCCTTGGACTTTTCAAGCCATGAGGAGATGTCTACCTCCCATTTGCCCTCGTCATATATAGATTCATTATATAATGTGGTGTAAAGGCTGCTGCCGTAGCAGCATATTGTGGTGAGGATAAATGCCGACAGGGTTATGCACATGAATGTAAGGAATGTGCGGAGCTTTTGTCGGCGGATATACTTCATTGAAAGTGCAATAAGATGTTTCATTGTACCGCCTCCTTATTCGGAAAGCACACCGTCGGTGATACGGCAGACGCGGTCTGCCTGAGTTGCTATGCTGCCGTCATGAGTGATGAGTATCAGCGTCTGGTTGTATTTCTTTATGGAGGTTTTAAGTATTGAGATTATCTCGCGGCTGTTCTTGCTGTCAAGGTTGCCTGTAGGCTCGTCAGCAAGTATTATCTGGGGCTTGTGTATGAGGGCACGGGCAAAGGCTACACGCTGCTGCTGACCGCCTGAGAGCTCGTGAGGATAGTTCTGACGCTTCTTGTCAAGTCCAGTAAGGCGCAGGAGCTCCTCCAGAAACTCCATATCGGGGGGAGTGTTGTCAAGATTCAGGGGCAGGACGATATTCTCCTCAACGTTGAGCACGGGGATAAGGTTGTAGGACTGGAATATAAAGCCGATGTTCTTTCTGCGGTAGGCGGAAAGTCCCTTGTCGTCAAGCTTGGTGATGTCCTTGCCGTTTACAAAGATACTGCCGCTGGTAGGTCTGTCAAGCGAGCCGAGACAGTTAAGCAGAGTAGTCTTGCCGCTGCCGCTTTCGCCTGTTATAGCTACGAATTCGCCCTTGCGGACCTCAAGGTCGACGTTGTTTACAGCCATGAGCTTGGTCTCGCCCTCGCCGTACTGCTTGCAGAGCTTTTCTGTTTTTATTATAATGTTGTTTTCCATATAAAGACCACCTTTCTCTTATGTTACTCTCATTATAAAACGCCAACCTTACAGCAACATTACAATCCTGAAATTTTTTTAGGTAACACCGCAGAGAATTTGTGCTGAAGTTGTCTATATTACATTTGCAATATCTGAAATGTGACAAATGTCATATGAGAAACTGACGCAAGACACTACAAAAATCATTTTCGGTATTGTATAATGATTATAGTGAAAAACATAAGGGAGGAAAACACTATGAATACAGTTGTCAAAATAAAGGACCTCGTTAAGCGCTACGGCGACCTCATAGCTCTGGACCACCTCGGTCTGGAGATACAGCAGGGGGAGATATTCGGACTTCTCGGACCTAACGGCTCGGGCAAGACCACTACCATAAACTGCCTGCTGTCACTTCTCTCATTCGATAAGGGCGATATTGAGATATTCGGAAAGAAGATGACTCCCGTCAGCTACGATATCAAGAAGGAGATTGGCGTCATCATGCAGAATGTGGCAGTCTTTGACGAGCTTACGGTATATGAGAACATCGACTATTTCTGCGGACTCTATATCAAGGACAAGGAAAAGAGAAAGAAGTATGTCGAGGAGGCTATCAAGTTCGTGGGACTGGAGGACTTCCGCAAGTTCTATCCTCAGAAGCTGTCAGGCGGTCTTCTCCGCAGACTGAACATCGCCTGCGGAATAGCTCACAAGCCAAAGCTCATTATCCTCGACGAGCCTACAGTTGCCGTTGATCCTCAGAGCCGCAACCGTATCCTCGAAGGCATACAGGAGCTCAACAAAAACGGCGCTACCGTTATCTACACCTCGCACTACATGGAGGAGGTAGAGCAGATATGCACACGTATCTGTATCATAGACAAGGGCAAGAAGATAGCCGAGGGCACTAAGGACGAGCTCAAGCGCATGATAAAGAATACGGAGACTATCATCATTGAGATACTGGAGCTCCCCGATAAGGTCATGGGAGGGATAGCTTCACTGCCGCATATATATGATTCAAAGTTCGAGAACGGCAAGCTCTCGGTATACTGCTCGGGCGGCAAGCACAACCTCACAAGGGTTCTTGATATATTGCAGAAGAACGAGCTGAGCTTCGGAAGAGTATACACCGAGCTCCCAACACTCAACGACGTATTCCTTGAATTTACAGGTACTGCACTCAGAGATAAGGAGGACTGACCATGTTCATGCATATCCTTAAATATGAGCTTAAAGGCGGTCTGAGAAGCAAAGACCTCATTATATGGCTCATACTTTTTCCCATAATTCTCGGTACCGTATTTAAGGTGGGCTTCGGAAGTATCTACGAAAAGACCGAGAAATTCAATTCCATTCCTGTTGCAGTGGTGGAGGAGAGCGAAAACAAGGCGTTCAGACAGGTCATCGAAAACATTGAGAGCGCTGACGAGCCCTTTATCACGGCAAGCTTTACAGATAAGGCAAAGGCTGAAAAGCTCCTTGATGACGGCGAGGTCGAGGGCATAATCTTCTCGGGTGAGAAGCTGAGCCTGACGGTCAAGGAAAAGGGACTCCGCGAGACTATGCTGAAATCCTTTGTGGAGCAGTATTCAGTCCGCGAGAAGATAGCTATGGACGCTTTTGAAACAGCTCCCGAAAAGGCTCAGCAGGTAATAGAGACACTGACAGCAGAGACAGTTTCCTCGTGCAGGGAGATACCTGTTACACAGGGAAATCCCGACGTTTATGCGCAGTATTTCTACAACCTTATCGCTATGGTGGCTATATTCGGCTCTATAACAGGCATGACAGTCACATCGCGCAGACAGGCTGACCTTTCGGCTCTCGGCGCAAGAAGCTGCTGCTCGCCTGTGCCTAAGTCAATAAGCGTTCTTGCAAGCCTTGCAAGCAGCTTCTTATTGCAGACCATATGCATGACAGTATGCGTCACTTTCCTTGCGTTCGTGCTCAAAGTGGACTTCGGCGACAGACTGTGGCTGGTTTATCCTACGGCAATATTCGGCGGTATCCTCGGAGTTTCCTTCGGCTTCTTGGTAGGCTCTTTTGCACGCGTCAGCGAAAAGGTAAAGACGGCTATACTTATGACCACATCAATGCTGCTGTGCTTTTTCAGCGGTCTTATGATGGGCAATATGAAGGCTATCGTGGCTGAGAAAGCGCCGTGGTTCAATAACATCAATCCCGTTGCAGTAATATCGGACTGCTTCTACTGCCTCAACATCTATGAGGACTATGACCGCTACTTCACAAAGCTCATAACCATGGCGGTCACAATAGTGATATTCATAACCCTCGGCATTATCGCTTCAAGGAGGAAAAAGTATGCAAGTATTTAAGGCAATGATGAAGATAATGAGAAAGAGGCTGCCATCTGCTATGATATATATCATAGTATTCGTGGTCATCTCTATCCTTGTTACCAATGCTTCCACAAAGGATAATAAATTCGAGGTGACAAAGCTGGATATATGCGTGTTCGACGAGGACGACACTCCCGAGAGCCGCGCACTTACCGAGTTTATCGGAAAAACCAATGATATAGATGAAATAGAGAACGACAGGGACGCTATCATCGACGCTCTGTATTATAAGCGCGTCAACTACGCACTCATTATCAATAAGGGCTATGCCGAGAAGCTGGCGGCAGGGGATACAGCCGACCTCTTCGGAAGCTACCACATCGACGAGAACTACTCGGTAGTATATATCGGACAGTTCCTCGACGAGTACACCACTTCGGTAAAGGCTTATCTTGCTATGGGCAAGACCGTTGACGAGGCTATAAGCTGCACTGAGGAGGCGCTCTCACAGCACACTGACGTTGATATGCTGAGAGTTGACAAGGGCGGCAATTCACACTACAGTGTGGACTTCGCAGGCTACTTCCAGTATATGCCGTATATACTGATTGCGGCTGTATTCACTGTAATATGTCAGGTGCTTGTTACTATGAACAATAAGGATATACGCTACCGCACCAACTGTTCCTGCATGAACAGTTCAAAATACACATTCCAGCTTATTTTCGGAAGCGGCTTGTTCGTTATCTCGGTATGGTTCCTGCTTATTATAATAGGAGCTGTGCTCAACAAGGAAATGTATACCGGCAGAGCTTGGTACGCAGTATTCAACAGCTTCATATTCTCATTGGTGGTAACTGCTATGGCAGTATTCGTGGCAAGCTTTGAGCCAAAGGAAAACGTGCTGAACATCATCACACAGGTGCTCAGTATCGGTATGAGCTTCCTCTGCGGTATATTTATCCCTATGGAAGTACTCAGCGACAAGGTACTCTCAGTAGCAAGATTCCTGCCTGCTTACTGGTACGTAAAGGCTAATAATATGATAGCCGATATCGAGCCTTTCAGCAGAAGCGATGTGCTACTCTGCTGTCTTGTAGAGGCAGGCTTTGCATTAATGTTCATTATCCTCACTCTTCTGGTGAGAAAGGTAAAATACAGCGGTGCGGCTATTGCTACGACTGCTAAGAAAGCGGCTGTAAGTCATTGAGCTTCAGAAATTAGAACTAAGAGCTAAGAAGTAAGTGCTAAGAAACAACGGGCTGATGTAAAAATCAGCCCGTTATTTATTGTTGTTTAAGTCTGCAAATCCGTCGTCCGCATAAAACATCATATACGCGAAAAGGGCGGCTTTCCGCCGCCCTTACTAATCACTAATAACTAATCACTAAGCCCCAATCGCTCTGTGATTATTTTGCAGACCTCTTCCTTGTGCTGCTGGAAGTAGAAATGGTCGCCCTCAAAGGGAAAGACCTCGCATCTGCCGTCTGTAAAGCGGCTCCAGCTGTTCATGTCTACGCTCTGCATAAGGGGATCGTCCTTGCCGTATATCACTGTGATATCACAGCCGAACTTTACCTCATCGGGGGTGGCTTTATAGCGCTCTGCCATACGAACATCGGTGCAGAGCACACGGTTCAGCGCACGCATGAGCTCCTCGTCGGGAACGGGGGCGTTTGACGAAAGTGAGTTCTTCGTAAAGAATGATACTATCTCGTCATCGGAAGCGTTCTCAACATTCTCGAAGCAGTGTACGTCCTCGTCGGGAGGATTCTTGCCCGATAGGAATATGTGACATGGCTGGGGGAGTCCCTTTGCCTTTGTCTGCTTTACGAACTCGGTAACGAGAACAGTTCCCATGCTGTGTCCGAAAAGCGCATAGTCACCGCTGAGAAGCTCAGAATGCTTCTCTATGAGGTCGGCAACGCAGTCCTGTACATTATCGAGGAGAGGCTCAGAGGAGCGCGTAAAGCGTCCTGAGAGCTCCATAGGCACTACAGTCAGCTCCTTTGGCAGAAAGCGCTTGAAGGAGCTGTAGCTCTTTGCAGAGCCGCCTGCGTGTGGGAAGAAAAATAATACCATATTACTCGATTGGTGTGCCCTTTTCGTTGAGGAGGTCGAATATCTCGCCTACCTTGCTGATAGAAGCTACCAGTGAAAGGGGAATGTTGAGCTTGAATGTCTCTGTTATCTCAGAGCCGAGACCGAAAAGTCCGAGTGAATCGAGGAAGAGGTCGTCGTAAACGTCCGTATCTCTTGTTATCTCGGAAGCGTCAACGCCTACATAATCGGAAATTGCCTTTGTAAACTCGTCAAAATTAAGGTTATTCATTATTTATACTCCTTTTTTCTCAGATATTTGAACTGTATCTTGCCGATGTCCTTTGGTATCTCCTCAACGGGAACTACCTTATCGGGCACCTTGTAGGCGGAGAGCTTTCCGTCAAAGTACTTTGCGATATCGCCTCTTGTTATTCTTGCGTCGCCCTTTGGCTGGATATAAGCAACTATCTGCTGACCGATAACGGGGTGCGGCTCGTCTGTAACTGCCGCAGCAGCTATCTTCGGGTGAGTAAGGAGGCAAGCCTCAACTTCCTCAGCGTGAACGAGGTTTCCGCCGCGCTTGATGATACGCTTGCTTCTGCCTGCGAAACGAACGATACCGCCCGGGAGCTTGTTTACAAGGTCGCCTGTGCAGAACCAGCGGCGTCCCTGATCGTCTGTGAGTATCTTCTCTGCTGAGAGCTCGGGGTTGCCGAAGTAATCTGTGATTACGCCGTCTGTGTATACGCAGAGCTCGCCCACTTCGCCCTCGGGAACGTCATTGTGCTTCTCGTCGATAACGCGGATATCTGTGAAGCTGAGCTTCTTGAAATCACTTGGATCTGTGCCCTGATCTATAGCTGAATCCCATACTACCATTGTGCAGGTCTCGGAAGAACCGATAACGTTGATAACACGGATATGGAGCTTCTCAACGAAGATGTCAGCTATCTCCTTGGGGAGAACTTCGCCTGCGAAATAGCAGATACGGACGCTTGAAAGGTCGTACTTGTCAAAGTCGGGAGTTGAAAGAAGTACCTTTGCAAGTGTGGAAGTGAGCTGGATAACGTTTATCTTGTACTTCTGAACAGTTTCAAGGAATGTAACAGGGTTGAACTGTGGCTGATACATAACTGTACCGCCCTTGAGCACCATCTGCTGTCCCATGCCGAAGCCGCCCTGATGATAGAGAGTCATGCCAAGCATCATTACGTCGTCAGCCTTGAATTCGAGATAGTCGCCCATGTCCTTCTGTGTGGAGAGGAATCCGCCCGAAGGAACTGAGAGTATCTTAGGTGTGCCTGTGCTGCCTGATGTGCAGGCGAGGGACATTGTGTGGAGATAAGACGGCTCGTATATCTCGCACTCCTTGCTGCCGTACTCAGCCATGAACTTATCAGCGGAGATGTAGCAGCTGTCCTGTGGGATAACGCTGTCATCAGCGAAGCATATTACCTTGCCGAGAGCTATCTTTGAAGGTACAAGCTCGCTTACAGCAGCGATGATGTTGTTGTTTCTGTACTTCTCTGTTACGAACATTATCTTTGATGTTGTAGCAGGGATAAGTTTTGAGAGCTCAAATGAGCCGCTCTGTGGATCCATAGGAACAGGCTGTGCGCCTATTCTTACTGCTGACCAGTATACAAGGTACCACTCGATGCTGTTTGGCATACAGATGCCTACCTTGTCGTTTGCGGCAATGCCTGTCTTTTTCATTGCAGAGCCGAGAACTGCGGTCTTTTCCATGAACTCACCGTATGTGAGCTCGTTCTCGTCTATTCTCAGGAGCACCTTGTCGGGAGTTTCCTGAGCGTACTTGCCATAGTAATCAAAGAACTTTTCGGACATTATTTCTTACCCCCCATAAGTCTTGCAGCGATGAAGTCAGCTGCGATGTGCTTTACCCAGTGGTACTGCTCGCCAACAGGCATTGCGTGCATGATAGTTTCCTCGGAAACGTATGCAGGCTTATCCTCGATGTGAATGCTTTCCTTGTAGCCCTTTGCCTTGTCGAGGAGCTTCTGTGAAGCCTCGGGAGTCATCCAGTTGTCGTCGCTGCTGTATACCATAAGGAAGTCGGACTTGTGTGTGCCCTCTTCAAGAGTTCTCATGCCCTCGAGGTAATCGTCGCTGTACTGGTAGGAGCTCCACTTGCCGCGCTTCATCCATACAGGGATACTGCCCTGATCTGCGAAGTTCATGAGAAGTGGGAAGAGGCTTACGCAAGCCTTTATCTTCGGGTTCTTTACAGTTGCGCGGAATGCGTAGCCGCCGCCCATGCAGAGACCGAAGTTAGCCATGTTCTTTTCATTGAGCTTCTTGTGGTTCTTAACGAACTTGTAGATGCCGTCGAAAGCAGCTTCTATCTGCTTGCCGCCGCACTTGATGTTGTTGTAGATGATTGAAGCGCCTGCGCCGGGCATATCGGGAGTGATAACTGCGATGCCTCTTTCGTTGAGGGGAGCAGCCAGCATTTCAAGCTCCTCCTTGCAGCTTCCGATACCCGAATATGTGATAACTACAGGGTAGTCTGTCTTTCTGCCCGAATCGGGGTAGTGGATATAAGCAGGTATCTTGCCTGCCTTTGTGTCTATCTCAACGTACTCTATCTTGTTCTTGCAGAGCTTTGCATAGTGCTTGTAGCTCTCAACGAGACCGTTGTATATCTCGGTCTTGTGCTCTACGTCCTCGATGTTTACCATAAAGCAGGCATAGTGGCACTGTGCGATCATCTTTGCATATTCTCTTGCTGAGATCTTGTTTCCTGCTTCCTCAGCCTTGTCGCGGAGCTCTGTATAGCGGTCTATCTTTGCGTGCCATTCGTCAAGCCATACATTCTGTATCTGCTTGCCGCTCTTTACCTTTATATTGTCTATCTTCTTGAGTATCGATTCCAGATCGAATGGGTCTGCTCCGTAAAGGAGTGAACGTGTTGCTACGGGGTTAAGCAGGTCTCTGATTGCCCATTTCATATTTATCTATATCCTTTCCTATCCTATTTATGTCTCAGCCTGTGTACTTCCAAGCGCCCTCTCGCGTCATCTCCGTGAACTGCATATATATGCGGTAGGGATCGACCTGAGTGTGCTTCTGTATGAGGCTCAGCATTCTGTCTGCAAGCTCCTTTAAGAATGCTGCCTTGTTGTCTGCGTACTCCTGTGGGAGAATGTATCTGAACTCGGCAAAGAACACTGTGTCCTCGGACTTGTTCATGTACATCGAGCAGTCGTCAAGCATTACCATTATTGCAGGCAGGGGCTTCTTGAGAATGTCTGCCAGCTCTGTTGCTGCTTCGTCAAGGAAGGCAGTCTTTGCAGCAGGAGCGCTGAACCTGAAGTTTGTCTTCATCTGTGCTATAGGCATAATTATTTATCCTTTCAAAAAACGATCCTACGGGCTGTCGGGGACGCCAGCCCCTACAAGAGCTTTTTTATCCTGTAGGGGACGGCGTCTCGACGTCCCGAAATATCGTTATATATCATAGAACGCGAAAACGTTCTTACTTTTCATATCTTTTCAGTACAAGAGTTGCATTGTGTCCGCCGAAGCCGAATGAGTTGGAGATAGCAACGTCTACCTTGTGCTCCTGCGGTTTGTTGGGAACGTAGTTGAGGTCGAGCTCGGGATCAGCCTCGTCATAGTGTAAAGTAGGAGGTACGATGCCTGTCTCGATAGCCTTGATACAAGCGATAGCTTCGAGAGCTCCGCCTGCGCCGAGAGTGTGACCGATAGAAGCCTTTACAGAGGATACGGGGATATCATATGCTCTCTTGCCGAATACTTCCTTGACTGCCTTTGTCTCGTAGAGGTCGTTGAGACCTGTTGATGTGCCGTGTGCGTTAATGTAGTCAACGGAATCAGGGGAAAGTCCTGCGTTGTCAAGAGCAAGTCTCATGGACTCAGCCATGCCTACGCCGTCTGTCTTTGGAGCTGTAAGGTTGAATGCCTCGCCGCACATTGCAGCGCCTGCAAGCTCGCAGTATATCTTTGCGCCTCTTGCCTTTGCGCTCTCCTCGGATTCAAGAACGACTGTACCGCCGCCCTCGCCCATGATGAAGCCGTCGCGGTTCTTTGTGAAGGGGCGTGCAGCTGTTGCGGGATCGGGATTTACCGACATGGCAAGGAGCTGATTGAAGCCGCTGATAACAAGGTGGGTAACTGTGTTGGAGATACCGCCTGCGATGACCATGTCACAGAGTCCCGACTCGATGAACTGCTTGCCAAGTGTGATAGCATACGCAGAAGAAGCGCAGGCTGTGCTTACGTTGAAGGAAGGACCTGTGAAGCCGTACTTGATGGATACCAGAGCAGGGAGCTCGTTAGGCATCTTTTTCAGTGTGATGTTGAGGGGCTTGTCAAGCTCGTAATCCTCATATGAATTATCTATAACGCCGTAGATAACGCCGACTCTCTTGCCGTTGTAGGTGGTTATGTCCACTCCGCAGTCTTCGATAGCTTCGCCTGCGGAAGCAAGTCCCATTCTTGTTACGGTAGTGGTAGCGTTGAGCTGACGCTTTTTCCAGTATTTTGAAGCCTCAGCCTCGAATGCGTCGTCAACCTCTGCGGCAACGGTAGTGTCGTGGTTGTCGAGAGGGATACGTGTGATAGTTCTCATACCGCACTTGCCTTCGATGAGTCCGTTCCAGTAGTCCTCAGCGGTATAGCCTATTGATGTAACGGCACCAATGCCTGTGATAACAACTTTTTTCATTTATTCAACCTCATATCATTAGTTATGGATTTATGCGAATGTTTTGTCCCAGATGTCCTTATCCTTGCGGACGTATGAGCCGAAGCCCGTCTTTGCACTGAGTTCGTCAAGTGCTGCGAAGAGCTTTTCAGCGCCGAATTTATCGTAGTAAGCCGCAGGAGTCTCGGCAAGTCCTAGGGTATCCTGTACAGCTTCAAGAAGTACAGCCTTGTCGCCGCTGTATTCGCTGACGGCGTTTACTGTCTCGTTGAGAATGAGTGCTGCCATATAAAGAGCAGCCTCGCCGCAGTCCTTGCCGCTGGGGCTCTCGTGCTCTGCCATGAAATCAAGGAATGTCATTGTTTCCTTGGGGCAGCCCTCGCTGAGCCAGCCGTTCATCTTCTCGCAGCCGTAGCCGAGGAGTCCCTTGTTTCTTTCGATACGGAAGTTATCGGGGCTTCCTGCCATAAGTCCGAGACCTATGCTGTCAAGCACCTCAAAGGGAGGCGCAACAGGGAAGAGCTCCTCAAGAGACTTGTTGAGCTCGGGCGCGGTAACGCCGAAGCTCTCGCGGAGATAAATCGCATGGGATACCATGCAGGCAAGTATCTGGTTGAGATAGATGTGGTATTCGCCTGAGAATACGATAGGCTTTTTGCCTGCGCTCTTTACCAGCTGTGCAGCCTTTTCTGCGTTGCTCTGTGAGGTCTCGGGGAGGATATTCAGTTCCACGAAGCCTGTGAGCTTTACGGGGTAGAAGAAGTGCAGACCGAAGCAGCGCTCCTTGTGGGGGATATCTGCGAATACCGACGCGATATCCAGTGAAGATGTATTGGTAAGGAGCAGGCAGTCGTCTGAGACAGCCTGTGCTGCCTTTGCAAAGAGCTCTTTCTTTGCGTTCATGTTCTCGAATACTGCTTCTATAACGACGTCGCAGCCGCTTAAAGCGGAGGTGTCGTCGGTGAAAAGGAATGAATCCTTTTTGAATTCGTACTGTTCCTCGGTGAGCTTCTTGCGCTTCAGGCTCTTGCCGAGAGTTTTGAGCAGTGCTGCGGTGTTCTCCTCAGCTCCGAAGAGGTCGATGACAACGAACTGTGCGTCGGGGAGCTTGTCGAAGAAAAGGGAGAAGATGTCCTTTCCCATTTTGCCGTAGCCGACTATTCCTATTTTCATATTCATGCCTCCCTGTTCTTTAAGTAGGAGCTGATGTACTCCTTATAGTTTGAAGGCACGAATTTGTCTGTGCTCTCTGAGATGTAGTTTATAAGTGATACAGCCTCGGGAACGCCCTGCTTCTTATCGGCGAAGATATCAGCCCAGCCAAGTGCGAATGCATCTTCGGCAGGAATGAGCTCGCCTGACATGACAAGCTGATAAGCGTTCTTTGTGCCGCATATCTCGATAGTTCTTGCAACTCCGCCCAGTGCAGGGAGTATGCCGAATGTGGATTCGGGCTGACCTACTCTTGCGTTCTTCTCGATTATTCTGTAGTGGCTGTTTACAGCTATCTCGCTGCCCGAACCGATACAGAAGCCTGTTACTACGCTTACAACAGGGAACGGGAGCTCTCTGAGGAAGGTAAAGAAGTGCTTCTGCTTGATGTGGCCTGCGGGTAGCTCTCCTGTGGAATCGTCGTAGGATTCGTTTGCGGAGCGTTCTGAAAGGGCGTCAACATCAGCGCCTACGCTGAAATGTCTGCCTGCGCCCTTGATGATAAGTCCCTTGTATGTATTGTTGGCAGCCTTTTCCTCTACCTGAGCCATTACAGCTTCGTACTCATTGAGAAATTCAGCGGTCATAAGGTTGTTGCCTGCCATATTCATTGAAAGAACGAGGATGCCGTCCTGTTCTTCAAGTATCATTCCATTCTCACTCATCTGAGCCACCTCCGTTCTTGTCAGCCATGAGGCGGTAGAAGGCTCTCGACTCGAGCTCGAGTACCTTTTCGGCAGGAGCCTTTCGTGCTGCAATGAAGCAGGCGTTTATCTCCTGTATCTGCTTTTTTTTCTTGTCCTTGAAGATCTTCTCAACGAACTCGTCAGCCTCTTCTGCCTTGATGCACATATCAGCAGCGGCTCTGAGCTCCTCTGAGGGCTCGCCCTCGGAAACTATCGCCGACATGAACTGTGCGTCGGAAAGAAAGGCTTTTACTGCGGACTTTTCGCTGTCGTCCGCGCCGAGTACCGTACTGCTGTCGGTATATATAAGCAGTAAGCAAGGCTCGCCGAGCTGCTCCTTAGAGTCAAGAAGCTGATACAGCGAGCTTATCTGAGAGACCTTGGCGGTTATCTCGTTTTTATTTATCGTCATTTTCGTCCCCCTCCAGACACTCTCTTACCTTTTCGGGAATGTCGCATATCATGCGGTGCTTATCCACGTAGGCGAGCTTGCCTGTCACTCTGCATGAAACAAGACCTGTATTCTTGTTTATGATGTTATGCTTATAGCTCACGATGCCGCCCGAGCAGGTGACCTCAGTGTCTATCCTGACCTCGTCAAGCATTCTGAGCTCATGTATATAGCGCTGGGTGCTTTCCATTATAACAGGAAAGAGTCCTTCGTCCACCATAGTTGCCAGCAGCCCGTGTACCTTGAAGAAGTTCCACAGAGCGGTCTCTGCGTACTGTAGGTATACTGAGTTGTTGACGTGTCCGAAGGAATCCAGCTCATAGCCCCTTACTGTCAATTTGTAAGAGCTTCTTCTCATTTTTTGAACGCCTCCGCCAGAACAGCCTCAAACTTGCCCTTGGAAGGATCCTCTGCACCTTCTGCTGCAAGGTTGAAGGTCTCGATGATAGCATTTATCTGTGTGAGGTTCTTGCCGTTGAGAAGCTCCTTAACGAAGGAAACTGTCTCATCGAAGGAATTCTTGTTTTCGCTGAGCTTGGTAACGAGACCGAGCTCAAGGGCGTCCTTGGCGCCTATCATCTCGCCGCAGAGTATCATGAGGAGAGCCTTTTCCTTGCCGAGGAGCCTGTAAAGGCGTTCCATGCCGCCCATACCCGGAACTACGCCGTGCATTATCTCGGGAAGTCCCAGAAAAGCGGAGGGTGAAGCCACTCTGAACTGACAGCTCAGAGCAATTTCAAGTCCGCCGCCGAAGCAGCCGCCGTTGATGGCGGCTGCGGTTATGATAGGCAGCTTCTCGATAGTGCGGAGAAGCTCCCTTGCGTTTTCAAGCTTTGCAGAAAGCTCATCACTGTCTGTGGTGCCGAAGCGTGAAACGTCGGCGCCGTGGGAGAAATGTCTGCCCTTGCCTGTGATGATGAGAGCCTTTATCTGCGGATTTTTGTCAAGCCAGCCGAGAAGCTCCTTGCGGTCGATGAACTCGGGCTCGGAAAGGAGATTTTTCGGACCGTTGTCGATAGTGAGAACGGCGATATCATCCTCGGCGTGAAGCTCTGATAAAACAGACTGTAACATCGCTGTCACTTACTGGTTAACGATGTCGTTGCCGTACTGATAGATCTTGCAGAACATATCAACAACGTCGCTCATTGTGTCCATAGGGGACTTGAGCATATACTTGCCGATGCTCTGGAGCTTGATGTCGAGGTCGTACTTGTCAGCAGTCATCTCGATGAGCTCAACGAACATAAGTGAGTCGCTTCCGAGGTCTTCCTGTGGGTTTGTATCCATAGTGATCTCGTCCTTCTCAACTTCACATTCTTCTGCGTAATAATCAAAGATCATGTCCTTGATTTCCTGTCTGATTTCTTCTGTGATCTCTCTCATAACTGATTCCTCCATAAATAATGTTCTTGTCTTATATTCCCTTTTATCGGGTTGCTTATATATGAAAATTTACATATCCTCAAGGGTGTAAATTTTACATTTTCTGCTAACGCGCGAGAACTTGCTCACGGCGCCGTTTGCGCTTACGTCGAAGAACTCGGTGACGCCCAGCTCTTCAAGCTTTTTGATAGCGAGGTCCCAGCGTATAGGCGTATAGACGTTGAGCTGGTTCTCTCTCATAACCTGACGTCCCTCTGTCATTATCTCTCTGTCGAAGATAGAGAGTATAGGATAAACGGGAGCGTTGTATTCTATTGAGCCGCAGAAGTCCACGTACTCCTGTGAATATTTCTTCATAACGGGGTGGTGATATGCGACACCTGTACCGAAGCTGAAAGCCTTGATGGCGCCTTCGTTCTGACATAAAAGAAGCGCCCTTTCCACTGCGTCGGCGCGTCCGCTCACCATGACGTGGAATCTTGAGTTGCCGCTTCCGATGACTATTTCATCGGGTGAGAATTTGTTCTTGAACATTTCTTCGATATCGCTGTATGAGAAGCCTATGACGATGCCCATATCGAGCTTTTCATTGTTTTTCTCAAGACAGCGCATCGTAGCGCGGTTCATCATGATGATATCGTGTGCAAATTCGTGGGTCACAGAGCCGAAACAGCCGCTTATGCTGACTATGCCCGAGCTGTAGCCTACACCTATGTCGGGGATTATGCCCTTATCTATGTAGTGCTCGAAAACGACTCTGTCGCAGATGAGTGAGATTATCCACTCAGCTACTCTTCCGTCGTAAGCTTTGTTCTTCTCCAAGTCCATGTTGAGACCGAGCCTGCCGAATGCAGTTTCTAAGTAATACTCGTATTTATCCATGAGTTCGGGCGGCAGCTTTACGAGAAGCTTTTCGGGTTTTGAACCGATGCCGTTGAACAGGAATGCTCTGTTGTACATCTATAATGCTCCTTTTAATTATACATACATCTTATCACCTATTTTGCACGCTGTCAATAGGAAAAAAGCCCTTTTGGAAATGTTTGGGAAAAGATATAAAAATAGTTTGCCCTACCAATAATTTTTTATAAAATAGTCCGATTATACTGTCAGTAATTTTTTAGGCATACCTTTTAACAGAGTTCATAATGGTAAAATGTTGCGAAATATGGTCGCCTTGTGACATTTTACCGCGGCGCGGTCAGCGCATAAAAAAGCCCTTCCATGTATGGAAAGGCTTTTTGCGTTTAGTCCTTGAGATTTTCGGGAGTCTTTATCAGCTTTGCCTTGAAGAGAGCGGTGCCGATAAGTGTTGAGAATATTGTTGAGATGACCATTTCAAACAATGCGTTGATGCCGACAGCGGTGATGATGAAGAGCAGTATGCTCTTGCCTCCTCTGAGTCTGTCGATGTAATTGAATTTTTTGTATACCTTAAGTGTATAATCGCCGTCGCTGAGTCCTCTGAGGGAAGCACCCGACTCTGTGAATTTGGCAGTCTTGCCGTTTATTGTCTTGCCGTTGAGGACTGCTCCCTTGAGCTTGTCCGAGCTGAGCTCGAATCTCTCGGCAATATTTGCCGTTGTGGGGAGAGTATCCTTTGTATCGCCTACTGTGAGGACGAGGTCTTTGCCGAACTGTACATGGAGACCGTCTTTTGCAAACTCGACATCGTTGCCTGCACTGTCCTTTACCTGTGAGATAACGCCGTTTCCGATAGTGATAGTGTACTTGTTGTCAAGACCTGTAGCTGTGTGGTTAAAGAGTATCACAAGAGCTCCCATAAAGAAGATAGTGTTGAGGATAGCTGCCGAGAAGCCTGCGATTCCGCATGACTGCTGTACCTTTGAGAGGTCCTTCTTGTTGACGAACCAGAACATTGCAGCGAATCCTGCTGCGAACACGCCGATAAGTGTGAGCGCAATGGGGAGACCTGATGTGATGAAGTTATACATACCCTCGGACATCTTGTACTTGCCGTCCTTATCGTAGCAGATAAGAAGCATTACGGACAGGAAGAGTCCGATGAGGACGATGCCCGAAACTATACCTGAGATAACGGACAGAGCCTTCTTTGATTTTACCTTTGAAAGAACTGAGAAGATAAGTCCTACCAGCAGTCCGTCAAGTGCTCTGGGCACAACGCGCTGAATGAAAGTGAGTGTCGGGCTTATTTCCAGTGTGGCAGCTCCCATTCCGCTGAGAACTCCGATACCGAAGCACTGAAGGAAGCTGAAGATTCCGAACACGAGTCCCATGATAAGTCCGCCTGTTGGTCCGAGTGCGATGGCAGCTATTGCGATGGGGATGATGTTCAGGGTGATTGACAGAGGTCCGATTGGGATAGAGCCAATAGGCGTCAGCGAGAACAACGCAACGATAGCCGTCAGCAGTCCCAGAAGTACCAGTGACCGAACATTGATTTTCTTTTCCATATTAAATTTTCCTCCTTGTTACTACTCCTCCTGCGAGGATATAATACAATATAAATATCATATCACCTTTTATAAAATTTGTAAATAGCCCGAACTCCCAGAAAGATGTTAACAAGAAGTTCACAATTAGTGAGACTTGCACAAAGTTTGACAGCCTGTATAAACAAATCGCACAAAAAGAATACCGCCGGTAATATTTCGGACTTATATTAGGAAAACCGCCGATTTGCCGCGAGTCACCCCGCTTTTGTCACAGTGTTGACCACTTAAAGGGAAACTTTGTTGAACTTGCTGTCGGCTGCGGAAAAATCAGCCGTTTCGCCAACAAACTGCACAAAAGTAACAGAAAAATTTCTAATTATTAGTTAATGTTAAAATATTGCAATTTGTATACAGTTATGATATAATTAATGTGCAAAAGTCTGTAACTATATCCTGAAGCGAACAGGCGACAGGAAGTTCTTACGGGGATTGTGGAAATATATAGAAACAGAAAGGACGGAATGACCATGAAAAAATCATTGGGGAAGCGCCTGATAAGCGGCGTTACTTCTGGTCTTCTGGCTGTGATGTATTCAGTGCCGGCAAATCTCGGTATCTCAGCTTCGGCTGAGAACGCCAATGACGGACTGCCAATCATCGATACGCCTTTTGAGGAGACCATGTGGTATACGGGAAATCCGCTTGGAGTAGCAGGCGACTTCCACTTGTTCGCATTTGATACCATTGAGACGATGAACAACAGTGCGCATATCAATGGTAACATCGCAGCACCCAATTACCTCATCGGTGCAAATCACGGCGCTCTCAACACACAGGGCACAGGAAGACTTCTCAACGTTGTAAGAGACTCCTTCAAATTCAAGGAGGGCGCAGATTACGACATAGTAGCAAAGGAATCGGGTTCTCACGGCTTCTCTCTGGGTAATATGAGCGATTTCATGTTCCCTGCGGACTGCAAGCTCTCAATAGGCTATCCCGAGGGAGATCTTACTTACCCACAGGAGACAAGCTCTGCTGTAAAGCTGAGAATGCCGAATACAGATTATGTTGTCGAGATATACACGGGCGGAGTAGGCAAGTCCGAGAGCTATATCGCACACACTGGAAAGAACCTTATCGACTTTGAAAAGGAAAAGGCCAATTATCAGGCAAGATCCAAGAATTACGCAGGTCTCGGCGATTCATACGCAAAGCTTGAATGGCAGGAATTCGACGCCAATAACGACGGCGATCCGAGCAACGATCCCAAGAAGGGAGTCCTCACCCTAAACAAGGAGGGCACCAACGTACTCAATATTACCGCTGACGGTCTTGACGAGTACAGGGGACTGGTTGTAAAGGACATCAACTTCGACGGCGAGAAGTTCTACGATAATCAGGTGCTTGTGGTAAATATCGACCTTCAGGGCAAGTCAAAGGTAAGCTGGACTCCCGAATGGACATACAGGACTGTAAGCGATCCCGATACGGCAATAGGCATCAAGGAAGAGGACAGCGCTCTTCACGGAACAAATATCATCTACAACTTCTATAACGCGGCTCCTGACGGAACTCAGATAATCTACAATGAGGGCGAGACATGGAGCGAGGACGTTATCGGTACAGGCGGAAGCGCAGAGCCGTGGGGCTGTGTGCTCGCTCCCGACTGTGAGGTAGTGCCCAACAATATGAGCGGTACTATCATCGCACAGAATATCAGACTTCATAACGAGACTCATATGTCGTCCTTCATGAATTCTGTAAGCGTTACCGACACTATCAATGTTTCCGCTAAGAAAACATGGTCTGACGGCAACGAGAAGCATGACGGCGACGAGGTAAAGGTATCACTTTACCGCTCGGAAAAGGGCGGTCTTGTAAATGTGAGCGCTGATGAAAATGCTCAGAAGCTTGAGACCGAGACTCTGAACAAGGCTAACGACTGGAAAACAGAGTGGAAAGGACTCAAGAAGAACGACGAAAGCGGAAAGACCTACTTCTACTATGCAGTAGAGGAGGAAGTTCCTGCTGATTATGAGGTATCATACATCGGCAACGGCGCTTCTGTAGGAAGCAAGGAGATAGGCATCGTAAATACAGCCAAGGCTGTTCCTTCAAAGCTTAAGTTCGTTAAGTTCAACGATACTATCAAGATAACATCAGAGACTGACAGCTCTATCAAGACTGAAAGCTCAAAGAAGAAGCAGGAGGGCGCTAAGTTCACTCTTACTGCCAAGGAGACCGCAGGTGCAAAGCTCAATGAGGGCGTTACATCAAACCTCGACAGCAGCGGCACAGAGGGAACTCCGATATATTCTGCTGATTCAATAACATGGACTACGATACCTACGGATATCGAGTTCACAAATCTCCCCAACGGCATTTATGTGCTCTCAGAGACAGCTCCGAGAGGATATCAGTCGATAGACGATATAGAGTTCAGATTCGACAGCGGCAAGATTACTATCCTTACCGAGAATAAGGATATCACCGCAACATCTACAGGCGAAAGAAGCGCTGAGATAGATGTTGTCAACGAGCTCTTCACATTTGCTATAAACAAGGTTGACGAGAACGGAGATCCTCTTATCGGCGCTCGTCTCAGACTGGAAGGCACCACAGAAAGCGGCAGCGCAGTCAATATGACCAACGTCAAGGCTCGCAGCCCGAAGTACTACACTGCTGACGGTCGCGGCTGGGACGAAGGCGAGGACCTTGAATACTACATAACCAAGGAAGGCAGAAGAAATGCCTTCGAGTGGGTATCCACAGGCTCAGAGATAATCTTCACAGGTCTCCCCGAGGGCGACTACACTGTTGAAGAGGTAAGTGCTCCCGCAGGCTATGCTCTTTCAGGTGAGAAAGTCAAGTTCACTATCTCACGCAAGGACGGCAAGCTTGAGGCTGACAAGAAGAGTCTCACTATCACAAACAAGAAGATTGATTCTTCCGTAAAGATAAGCAAGGCTGACGTCGGCGGCGAGATCGTCGAGGGAGCTGAGTTCACACTTGTAAAGAACGACGGTGACAAGCTGGTTCAGGTGATAACAGATTACTCCGCAGACGATGTCAAGGCAATGACTTCAATGACAATGCCTCTCGAGATCAACGGCAAGAACCTTACAGTAAACGATGTTACGGACGGCATGGGCTATACACTCAGCGGTCCTACATTCAGAAACGTTACTGTTGACGGAAATGCAGTTTCCGACGAGCAGAACGTGTTCACCACAACAGGCAAGGCTTCGGGCACAAAGCTCACTGTCGCCGGAATCCGCGGCGGCGCATACAAGCTGGAGCTCGAGGACGGACGAGTATTCAATATCGTGGCTGACGCCGACGAGGCAGCTGCTCCGAAGGTAACTGCTTTCAAGGCTGAGAAGCTCAGCGAATACAAGTTCAAGGGCGGTGCGGCTGAAATAACAGGTCTTGAGGACGGCGAGTACGTGCTCAAGGAGACAGCTTCACCTAACGGCTACACAAAGGTAGATTCAGAATTCACATTCACAGTCAAGGACGGCGCAGTTGACAAGTCAAGCGTCAAGTCCGAGACAACAGGCGCAATAAAGGCTGCTGATGACGGTACGCTCATCATCACCGACAATGTTTCCGAGATAACAGTCGACAAGTACTTCGACGCAGACGGCAATACAACTCCTTCGGGCACAACCGAGGGCGCTGATATGAAGCTCACATTCAAGAAGGCTTCAGACAAGCCTGCAACAGTTATCAAGGACGCTGACACTCTTGCAGAGGGCAAGTCTGCTGAGTGGAACACAAAGACAACTCCTTCCAAGACCTTCAAGGGACTTATGGACGGTGAGTATGTTCTCGAAGAGGTAAATGCTCCTAAGGTATACGAAAAGGCTGCCTCAAAGACATTCACGATCGAGGACGGCGTTATAAAGGGCGACACTACTAATAAAGTAAGCCTCCTTAACGTAAAGAAGAACACTATCGTGCTTGACAAGCAGGCTCTCGGCGGAACACCTATCCCCGAGTCGGCAGGCAAGGCTAAGTTCACACTTATCGCAGGCGAGGGCTCAGACCTCAGCGGCGTAAGCATAAACGACGGCGACGTACTGGGCGAGGGAGTTAAGTCTTCCGAGTTCGACGGCAACGTTGCAACATTCATGGGACTCAAGGACGGTACATATACTCTCCGTGAGGATACCGCTCCTACAGGCTATTCAGTAGTAAGCGACTTTACATTTACTGTAAAGGAAGGCAAGGTAACAGATGTATCATCTGTAACAACAGGCAGGGCTTACGTTGACGAGAACGGCAAGCTGGTCGTTGAGGACGCTCCTGTGCTGAACATCAGCAAGACTGACCTCGGCGGCAAGGAGATAACAGACGGCGCAGCAGAGTTCACTCTTACAGCAAAGGATACAGACGGTTCTCTCGCAGGCGTCAAGATAAACGGCGGCGAGGCTCTCGGCTCTGTTAAGTCCACAACATTCACAGGCAACACAACTAAGATAGAGTACCTCAAGGACGGCAAGTATTCACTCAAGGAGGACACAGCTCCCGCAGGCTACTCAACAGTTTCCGAGTTCACATTCACAGTAAAGAACGGTCTTGTAACTGAGGTCAGCGCTGTAACAGACGGCGTTACCGAGCTTTCAAAGGACGGAACTACTGTAACAGTAAAGGACGCTCCTATCATCAAGCTCAACAAGACTGACCTCGGCGGAACACCTATCCCCGAGACAGCAGGCAAGGTCGAGTATCAGCTCACTGCTAAGGACGGCACACTTGAGGGTGTGAAGATAAACAGCGGCGACGCTCTCAAGAGCACAGACAAGTCTGCTAAGATAGTGGGCAATATCTCAACTCTCGAGCACCTGAAGGACGGCAAGTATACTCTTACAGAGACAGTTGCTCCTGACGGCTATACAGTAGTATCAACATTTGATTTCACTGTAAAGAACGGCGTTGTTACAGACGTAACAGCAGTTACAACAGGCAATGTCACAAAGTCTGAGGACGGAAAGACTATCACTGTTGCAGACGACGTTTCAAAGATTACCATCGACAAGAAGGCTCTTGGCGCTGAGGAAATTCCTGAGTCCGCTGGCAAGGCAACATTCGTGCTCACAGCTGAGGACGAGGGCAAGACTCTCGAGGGAGTAACAGTAGGCGACAAGACACTGACAGCGGACGACAAGTCCACAACATTCACAGGCAACAGCACAAAGTTCACAGGCTTGAAGGACGGCAAGTACTCTCTCGAAGAGACAGTTGCTCCCGACGGCTATGTGACAGTTACAAAGTTCACATTCGACATCGAAAACGGTGTTGTAAAGAATGTAAGCACAGTAACAGATGGCAACGCTTACGTTGACGACAATGGCAACCTTGTAGTTGAGGACAAGCAGTCCGAGATAACAATCGACAAGAAGGCTCTCGGCGCTGAGGAAATTCCTGCTTCCGCAGGCAAGGCAACATTCGTGCTCACAGCTGAGGACGAGGGCAAGACTCTCGAGGGAGTAACAGTAGGCGACAAGAAGCTTACAAAGGACGACAAGTCCACAACATTCACAGGCAACAGCACAAAGTTCACAGGTCTTAAGGACGGCAAGTACAGTCTCGAAGAGACAGTTGCTCCAGACGGTTATGTGACAGTTACAAAGTTCACATTCGACATCGAAAACGGTGCGGTAAAGAATGTTGAGACAGTAACAGACGGCAACGCTTACGTTGACGACAAGGGCAACCTTGTAGTTGAGGACAAGCAGTCCGTTATCAGCATCGACAAGAAGGCTCTCGGCGCTGAGGAAATTCCTGAGTCCGCAGGCAAGGCAACATTCGTGCTCACAGCTGAGGACGAGGGCAAGACTCTCGAGGGAGTAACAGTAGGCGATAAGAAGCTTACAAAGGACGACAAGTCCACAACATTCACAGGCAACAGCACAAAGTTCACAGGTCTTAAGGACGGCAAGTACTCTCTCGAAGAGACAGCTGCTCCTAACGGCTTTTCAGTAGTTTCCAAGTTCACATTCACTGTTGAGAACGGCGTTGTTACAAGCGTTGACGCTGTAACAAACGGCAAGACCTCATTTGCTGAGGGCGGCGATACTCTCATTATCGAGGACGCTAACTACGTAACTATCAGCAAGAAGGATATCACAGGCGAAAACGAGATAAAGGGAGCTACACTCGAAATAACCAATCCCGACGTTGACTGGACTTCAATTGTTGCAGCTAACAGCGGCGATAAGGACTTCGTTCAGGTTTACGACAGCAGCAAGAACGTTATCGGTATCCAGTGGGTATCAGGCGATACTGCAAAGATAGTTCAGGCGCTCAAGGACGGTAACTACAAGCTGAAGGAAACAGGCGAACAGTTCACAAGCGGCGGCAAGGTTTATGATGTAATCACTTCCGAGCTCCAGTTCACTATCAAGAACAGCAAGATAGTTGACGCTAAGGGCAAGGATATCAAGGCAGACCACGACAAGACATCGACTGACGGCTACTACTTTGTAGACAAGGCAGGAAATGCTATCGAGGTATGCGACGCTCAGGCAACCACCACAACAACAACTTCTACAACCACCACTACAACTACAACAACAACTACTACTACAACTACAACTACAAGCACTACAACTACTACAACTACAAGCACTACAACTACAACTACAACAAGCACTACAACTACAACAAGCACTACTACCACTACAACCACAACTACCACAACTACTACAACCACAACAACTACACCTACTACAACTTCGACAACTACAACTACACTTGCTAAGGTCAACATCAACAAGGTGGACGACCTCGGCGGCAATGTAGTCAAGAACGCTAAGCTCACTCTCGTCGGCAGAGATACAGCAGGCAATCCTATCGAATTCAAGGACGGTCAGCTTAATGTAGGCAAGGGCGGCGAGGCTATCAACAGCGTCGGCGGAGCTCTTGTATGGCTCTCAGGCGATGAAAAGACTATCATATCTGTTACAGACGGTACTTATGTACTCGATGAGCTTGCAGCTCCTAACGGATACGAGACTGCTACAAGAATAACCTTTGTGGTCAAGGACGGCAAGGTAGTAAGCGGCGGCAAGTCCGACAACACAGTTGAAATGGTAGATAAGAGAATAGTAACCACTACTACAACTACCACAACAACTACAACGACGACTACCACCACAACTACAACAACTACTACCACGACAACAAGCACGACCACAACGACTTCAACAACTACTACCACTGTAACAACTACAGCGACCACAACAACTACACTTGCTAAGGTAAACATCAACAAGGTGGATGACCTTAACGGCAAGGAAGTCAAGGGCGCTAAGCTTACTCTCACAGGTAAGGGTACAGACGGTAAGGCTATTACCTTCAAGGACGGTCAGCTTACAGTAGGCAAGGGCGGCGAGGCTGTCAACAGCGTCGGCAGTGCTCTTGTATGGCTCTCAGGCGACGAAAAGACTATCGTTTCAGTTGCAGACGGAACATATACCCTCGAAGAGCTTGCAGCTCCTAAGGGTTATGAGAAGGCAACAACTGTTACATTCGAGGTCAAGGACGGCAAGGTAGTCAAGGGCGGCAAGTCTGCGGATACAGTTGAAATGGTAGACGAGATAATCGTTACTACTACAACAACTACAACAACGACCACCACCACGACAACAACAACTACTACGACGACTACAACTACCACAACTACGACCTCCACAACAACAAGCACAACAACTCCTACAACAACGACTACTACTTCAACAACTACATCTACTACTACAACTACAACAACAACTACTACCACAACTACGACAACAACCACAACCACCACAACAACTGCTGCAACTACCACAACAGTAACAACTACTGTTACTGCTCTGGTTAAGATCGACAAGCAGGATACCTACGGAGCTGAAGTTCCAGGTGCTGAGCTTAGTATCTCAGGTAAGGACAAGAGCGGCAGGGAAGTAGTCTTTGAGGAAGGCGACATCGAGCTTGGCGAGGGTGCAAAGTTCGTTAAGAAGACAGGCACGGCTGCTTCATGGATCTCAGGTACATCTGCTACAGAGATAAAGCTTGATGACGGTAACTATACTCTCCACGAGGTAGCTGCTCCTACAGGCTATGTTGTAGCAACAGATATCATATTCGAGATCATCGACGGCAAGGTAGTTTCTGTTGACGGCAAGGCAACCTCCGAGCAGACTATCGTTATGATAGACGAGGCAGTTGTAACTACTACAACAACAAACGATACAGCAAACATGAACTTCTCAAGAACAACTACAACTACTGCAACAACTACAACAACGACATTCACCACTATGGACAGTGACGAAATGTCAAGAACCACTACTACAACAGCCGAGACTACTACAACTACAGATGAGACTACAACGACCGCTGCAACAACTACTAAAGCAACTACATCAAAGGTAGCTACTACTACAAAGAAAAAGGCTACATCAAATTCTCCTCAGACAGGCGTAAAGGGAGTCAGCGCAGCATTTGCGATACTCGCACTTGCAGCAGGCGGTGCTTTTGCAGCCCGTTCAAGAAAGAGAAATGACGACTGATATTGAATAATATCAATTATCCAAGGCTGTCGGACGAAAGTCCGGCAGCTTTTTTTTTGAAAAAGTACTTGTAATTGAGAACGATATTTGCTATAATATTACTGTATCATGAATTTTTGGAGGTGCATTATGAGTTCTGACCCTTATGGGAATTTGAAAAATATTCCACGCTTCGGCAGACGATAATGCTCTCGTCCCTTTGCCGAAGTGAATTTCGGCGAAAGGAGCAGGGAAGGTCTGCAACGGTGCAGGCTGTCCCGAAATGACAATGATAAACTTTTACAGCTATATTAACGGCTCGCTGACTCAGTGCGAGGCTCCGTCTGCCGGCTGCTGGATATCAGTTATTGATCCAACGCCTGTGGAGGTAAAGGAGCTTATCGAGGACTACGGTCTGGACAGTGGCTTCGTTAAGTCTGCACTCGATGAGGAGGAGTCGTCCCGTATCGAGCGCGAGGACGATCAGACTCTCGTTATCATAGATACTCCTGTATCTGCTGTTGACGAGGACAAGACCAAAAACTTCTATACCCTGCCAATGGGTATAATCGTTACGGAGGAGTATGTTTTCACTATCTCTATCCGTGAAACTCAGATAATAAGCGAGGCCAAGAGAGGCGGCATACGCAATCTCCGCCCCGATTTCAAGACAAGATTCGTGCTTCAGCTGCTGCTGAGGATATCGGCTCTGTTCCTTACCTACCTGAAACAGATAGACAAGATATCATCGGCTGCCGAGCAGGAGCTTCACGACGCCATGAAGAACGAGCTTCTCATGCAGCTCCTTGCATTGGAGAAGTCCCTCGTATATTTCTCTACTTCACTGAAAGCCAATGAAGCCACTATCGAGAAGATCTTCCGCGGCAGAGTTATAAAGCTCTACGACGAGGATCAGGATCTACTGGAAGATGTGCTCATTGAGATGAAGCAGGCTATCGAAATGGCGAGTATCTATTCGGGAATTTTGTCCAGTATGATGGACGGCTTCTCGTCCATAATCTCAAATAACCAGAGCATAGTAATGTGGCGGCTGACTATCGTCACCATTATCCTTGAGATACCCAATATCATGTTTGCGTTCTACGGTATCAATACCGAGGATATCCCGTTCAACCATACATGGGTGGCGCTGAGCCTTACGGCTCTGCTGACGGGCGTTACAGCCTTTGTGCTGCTGAAATGGAAGAAGAAATAGCTTGTAGGGGCGGATATTATCCGCCCTTTTGTTATGCCCTGTAGGGACGCGCATTGCGCGTCCGCTTGGAAAACGAACATTATTTTTGTGGACGACCAATGGTTGTCCCTACATGGTTAATTGTTTGTAGGGGCTGATGCCCACATCAGCCCGTCAAAATAAAACGAAGGCAACGGGGCGATGTGGGCATCGCCCCCTACATATGGTCATTTTAGTTTTTTTTGTAATTCGCGGAACGCCGAGGGTGACTCCCTACAGAGGAAGAAATCGCAAAATTTGGATTTACTTTTCACGATTAGTGTGTTATAATAATAGTGTATAGATTTTTATGTAAAGGACGGTCCGTATCATGTCCAAGAATTATGATGTTATTATAGCAGGCTGCGGAGCAGCAGGTCTCTACGCGGCTATCAATCTCCCTAAGGAGCTCAATATCCTTATCCTCTGCAAGCGCGACCTGCCGCTGTGCAATTCCTCATTGGCACAGGGCGGTATCGCAGGCGTGTACAACTCTCCCAGCGATAATATCCAGTACCACCAGAACGATACCCTCATCGCAGGAAGCTTCAAGAACAACGTTGAAGCCGTTCATACCCTCGTAAGCGAGGCTGCACAGGATATCGAGCATATCATCGAGCTGGGCGTTGAGTTCGACAAGAACCCCGACGGTACATACCACCGCACCCTCGAGGGCGGTCACAGCCACCACCGTATCTTCCACCACGCTGACGCTACAGGCAAGGAGATAACATCGACTCTCCTCGAAAACGTCCAGAAGCTCAGCAATGTGACTATCATGGAGAATACTATCATGTGCGGCGTTAAGCGCACCAAGACAGGCTACTCCGCATTTCTCAAGCTGCCCGACGACAGCTACGAGACCTGCAACTGCCACTTCATGATACTGGCTACAGGTGGTATCGGACGTGTTTACCAGTTCACCACAAACTCCGCTATCGCAACAGGCGACGGTATAACCTTTGCCTATGAAATGGGCGCTAAGATAAAGAACCTCAGCTATGTGCAGTTCCACCCAACAGCCTTCAACAACCGCGCTACCCGTGAGTGCTTCCTTATTTCCGAGGCTGTACGCGGCGAGGGAGCTTACCTCCTCAACTGCAAGAAGGAGCGCTTCATGCACAACTACGACGAGCGTCTGGAGCTCGCTCCGAGAGATGTGGTTTCTCACGCTATCGTCCTTGAATCACGCAAGCAGAATTCTACAGACTTCTATCTCGACATAAGCTATAAGGACAGCGAGTTCCTCAAGAAACGTTTCCCCATGATATACAAGAATCTTTTGGAGCAGGGCTACGACCTTACCAAGGAGCCTGTACCTATATTCCCGTGCCAGCACTATCTCATGGGCGGTATCGACGTTGACAACAACTCCGAGACCAGCCTGCCTAATCTCTATGCCTGCGGCGAATGCTCCCACACGGGAGTCCACGGCAGCAACCGTCTCGCCAGCAATTCTCTCCTTGAAGCTCTTGTTTTCTCACGCCATGCGGCTAACGATATAGCTTCAAAAATGGCAGACGCCCCCAAGGATTTTGAGGAGGCTGAGTTCGACGCTCATATGGGAGCGCCCCGTATACCAAAGGGAGTTCGTACAGAGACAAGAAAGATACTTCAGAACTGCTACTTCGTTATACCCGATAAAAAGGCTGCGGCAGAGGGCTTCAAGCGCGTAAAGGAAATACGTGACGACCTTATAAACGGCGGCTACTTCGTTGACGCAGACTTTGTTCTTGCAAAGTCTATCGTTACTGTTGCTTACATTATCCTCGGTGAGGTAATGCAGTAATTTCTTCTTTTTGACTTTATTTGTGAGGTGATATCTGTGACAAGAATAGGACGTTTTACGGCTTCGGCAGCTGCTGCGGCAGTTATCGCAGGCTATGCGCAGCCATTTGCGGCATTAGGTGCGGCTGTACTTGTAAAAGGCGATATAAGCCGCGATGACAGGGTATCCGTCGCAGATATCGTACTCCTGAAAAACTATCTGTTGGGACGTTACGGTCTCAACGAGAATCAGTCCATAGCCGCTGATATAAACTGCGACGGCAATATCGACACCTTTGACCTTGCGGAAATGCAGGACATTATCCTCAGGAGCAGGAATAAGCTCCCGAAAGGCACATGGATAGGCGATACCGCAGGCGGCAAGCGTTATTTCACATTCGGCGAGGGGACGGGCACTGTCATTGATCCCACTACAGGCGGCGTAAGCGATTTCGCCATTGAGTGCGACGAGGATATGGTGGTCCTGAAAATGAAAAGCGGCGATACTGTTACCGCTTTCATCACATGGAGCGATGAAAACTCCTTTACGCTGAAATGGGAGTACGGCAGGACTGAAACATTCCGTTATTTCTGCGACAACAGCATAAAATCATCGGAGCTCCTCACGGGGCGCTGGGTGAGTACAAACGGCAGCGTTTACGAAATAAACGGGCTCAGCGGAAAGCTCACCGACAAGAATAAGAATATAAGCCGTTTCGAGTACGCTCCCAACGGCGAGGATATAGTTTTTCACTTCGGAAGCACCGATAACAATACCGAGGGAAAGATAACCCGTACCGATTCCATGCATTTTACTATCGCATGGGACGTCGGCACAAAGGAGACCTTTACCAAGCAGGAAATAGAGGTCAGGAACGGTATAACCTATGTAAACGGCATACTTATCGCAAATAAGACCTACGCTCTGCCCTCGGACTATAACCCGGGGAAGATACTTCCCGACGCGCAGGCGGCTTTCAATACCATGCAGGCTGACGCAAAAAAGGCAGGACTGAACCTTAGTATATGCTCGGGCTTCCGCTCATACGATTATCAGAATCAGCTTTACAACGGTTACGTTGCCCGTGACGGAAAGAATGCGGCTGATACGTATTCTGCAAGGGCAGGACATTCCGAGCATCAGACGGGACTTGCAATGGATATAAACTATGCAAGCTCCGCATTTACGAATACTCCCGAGGCAAAGTGGCTTGCGGCGAATTGCTATAAGTATGGCTTTATACTCCGATACCCCAAGGGCAAGGAGAATATCACGGGCTATATGTACGAGTCGTGGCACGTCCGTTATCTGGGCAAGGAGCTTGCGAAAGAGGTCTACGATTCGGGACTTACCCTTGAGGAGTTCCTGTGTATCGACTCGAAGTACAAATCGTGATAAGAACTAAGAGCTAAGATCCAAGAACTAAGTAGGGGACGGCGTCCTCGACGTCCCTTTAGGGAACGCCCTCTCTTGCAGGGCGTTCCCTCTTGAAAAACAGTCCACTGGACTGTTTTTCAATTCACCCTTTGCGGGAGCGCTTTGTAACTGCGGGGCTTTGCCCCACACCCCACCAGAGGCGCTGCCTCTGGACTCCGCCAAAGGAACACAGTCCCTTTGGAATCCCATTCATGGATTCAGCAAGAAATATGAAAGGAAGATTATTATGAAGCTTTTACAATGCTATGTTGACAATATCATAACCACTGCCCTCATGGAGGACATAAACTACATCGACGCGGCTGCGGACAACCTTATCCCTGCCGAACACAGAAGCTCCGCTTATTACGCTGCCAAGGACACAGGCGTGGTCTGCGGTATAGAGGTCGCTAAGCGCGTTTTCGACCTCGCAGGCGGCGACGTTGACTTCAAAATACTTCTTCAGGACGGCACAAAGGTCCAGAAGGGCGACATCATCGCTGAGCTTGAAGGCAGCACTCTTACTCTCCTCAAAGGCGAGAGAACTGCCCTCAACCTCTTGCAGCATATGTCGGGTATAGCTACCGCAACAAACAAGTGCGTGGAGCTGGTCAAGGGTACTAAGGCTGCCGTTACTGACACAAGAAAGACTCTCCCCGGACTTCGCGCCCTGCAAAAGTATGCGGTAACTGTTGGCGGCGGAAAGAATCACCGCTTCAATCTCTCCGATGCGGCTATGCTCAAGGATAACCACATCGACGCATACGGCGGTATAACTGCGGCTGTCAATGCTCTCCGTGAGAAGATAGGTCATACTGTCAAGATAGAAGTTGAAGTCCGCACACTGGAGGAGCTCCGCGAGGCTCTTGCTACAGGCGTTGAGATTATCATGCTGGACAATATGAGCTGTGACGAGATGAAGCAGGCTGTGGAGATAGCAGGCGGCAAGGCTCTCCTTGAAGCTTCGGGCAATGTCACCGCCGAGAATATCCGCTCCGTGGCTGAGACAGGCGTGGATATAATCTCTCTCGGTGCCCTTACTCATTCCGTTAAGTGCTTCGATATCTCCATGAAGATAAAGAAATAATGTAGGGGCGGATAATATCCGCCCTTTCTGATAGAAAAATCTGAGAAAGGGACGTACTGACATGAAAAGAATCATCGCAATAGCTTTACTATCAATATTTGTACTTGCACTTGTAAGCTGCGGCAGCAATACCGACAGCGGTCAGCCCTCTGATAACGATATGCAGTATGATTGGGGCATTACGCTGACGGCGGAAAATGTGACTCCAAGCGGGCTGACTCTCGTCTGCGAACAGTCTGGCGGAGAAAATATAGCGCAGCTTGAAACAGGAGAAGAATTTGTAGTTCAGAGAAAGAAAAATTCAAAATGGAAAGACGTTAAGTACATCACAAAAGAAGAGGTTGGTTGGATTGCCATGGCGAGAATTATTCCAAAGGGTGAAAAATCGACCTTTGATGTGGATTGGGAATGGCTTTACGGAAAGCTGTCCGCAGGCGAATACCGCATAGGCAAGGAGTTTATGAATTTCAGAGGTACGGGTGATTTCGATAAACAGGTCATCTATGCTGAGTTTTCGATTAAAGAATAGTTTTTTCTTGGGAGGTGTTCCTGTGGAAAGGGTTCTGTGGCTTATCATTATGATTCCCATTGGCATTTTGTTTACCTGCCTCGGTATCTACGCATGGAGGCGGAAAAAGCCCATGTGGTTCTGGTCGGGCAGGGAAGTCAGGGAAACTGAAATATCGGATATTCCTGCTTATAACAAAGCAAACGGGCTTATGTGGACAGCTTTTTCTGCTGTATTCTGGGCAGGCGCAGTTCTTGGGCTGTTTCAGCTTGATATCGCAGGAATAGTTGTCGCTGTGGGAACTATCGTCGGGATACCTGTACTGTTTCTTACTTATAAAAGGATATATTCAAAATATAAGCGCTGAATATCGCAGCCGTCTGTATTGATATACGGGCGGCTTTTATTATTAGGGACGCCTTCTCTTGCAAGGCGGCTCAAATGGGCTGTCGAGGGCGCCAGCCCCTACAGATGATACCGTATATGTACGGTTTTACATGGGCGGCGGAACGCCGCCCCTACAAGCCAACGGCTTTCGGGCGGATAATATCCGCCCATACAGGTATAATAATGCAAAATCGGCGCATAATACCGCTGAGGTGAAATGTATGGAAAAAGGCGGACTGCTGCCCGTTCTCGACAGCAGCATACAGAAGATACGCTCCGTTTCGGGGGGCTCGTCGGACGTGCTCATAAACCGCTTCGTGACGGGTGGTATACACTGCGCTCTGCTGTGCTGCGAGGGTATGGTCTCGGCGTCAGTCATAACGGAGCTCATATTCGAGCCCATAACCGATATACCGCAGCAGAAAGACTCCCACGGGCTGTTCCACTATATAAATGAGGAGCTTCTGCTGTCCACTGACCGCCCCGAGGTCGGGGACTACGATACCCTTTTTCAGCTGATGAACTCGGGCTTTGCGGTGCTTCTTGCGGAGGGCATGACCACGGGGCTTGCTTTCGGAGTTCAGGGCTACAATACACGGGGAGTTCAGGAGCCGCTCGGCGAGGGCAATATCATGGGAGCACATGAGGGCTTCACGGAGACAGTCCGCACTAATATGTCGCAGATACGCAGGCGGATAAAGTCTCCCGAGCTGGTCATGGAGCTGTCGAAAAAAGGGGATAAGAGCTCCACGGATATATGCCTGTGCTATATGAAAGACCGCGTACCAAAGGCGCTTATGGAAAGGATACGGCGCTCTCTTGACAGAGTGGAGCTTGAAGCTGTGCTGTCCACGGGATATCTGCGTCCCTTTGTGGAGAACGGCAGCTTTGAGCTGTTTGATTCCACGGGAACGACGGAGCGTCCCGACGTGCTGTGCTCCAAGCTTATTGAGGGGCGTGTGGCTCTGCTGGTGGACGGCGTTCCCTACGCAATAGTCATTCCGCGGCTGTTCTGCGAGAGCTTTCAGACGCTGGACGACTACGCCTACAAGCCCTACTACGCCACTTTCATTCGCTGGCTGAAATACGGAGCTTTTCTCATAGCGGTTCTTCTGCCGTCATTTTATGTTGCCATAGTCATGTATCACCCCGAGCTGCTGAACAGCACCCTGTTCATGCTCCTTGTGGACTCGGAGAAAAAAGCTCCGCTATCCATAGTAACGGAGGCTTTTTTCGTGCTGATAATGTACGAGGTCATACGTGAGGCAGGGGTTAGGCTGCCTAAGCCTGTGGGCGGAGCGGTCAGTATAATCAGCGGACTTATCATCGGCGACGCTGCTGTAAATTCGGGACTGGTCAGCACTCCGCTGCTGACTATGACGGCACTTTCGGTTCTGGGAGGACTTGTTGTTCCCGAGCTGAATCCGCAGGTGACTGTGCTGAGGTTCGCGTTTCTCATTTCAGGAGGAGCGCTGGGGCTTTTCGGCATCAGTCTCCTTGCCTGCGCGGTACTGGTGAATATCTGCGCTACGGAGGATTACGGCTTTCCGTACATGGCGCCCCTGTCGCCTTTCAGAAAGAGCGGCATGGGCGATACGGCTGTTCGCAGCGGCATAAAGAAGCTTCAGAGCCGCGGCTTCACTGTTGAGGAGTATCATGAATAGGATATCGAAATTTCAGTTTACGGCACTGCTGCTCATAACGGACCTGTTCAGCCTCTGCTGCTGCTTCGGCGGCATTTCCCTCGGGACTTTGTGGGGAATACTGGCAGGCACGGCGGTGCAGTATCTTGCGGCGATGTGCTTTGCGGTGCAGGGCGGTGCGCTTAAAAAGTGGGCGCAGGTCTTTTTCCTTGTCTATGCGGTTTTTAGCGGCGGAGCTCTGTTCGTTTCGCTGTGGCGTACAAGGAGCGCTGTCTATATCCCATATGAGGCGAGCCACGGTATATGGGGAAGTCTCATGACCGCAGGACTTATCGCGCTGGTGTGCCTGTATGCTTCGTCAACAGGTATAAAATCGGTGGCACGGGCGGCTGTCATAGCCGCTGTAATGGCTTTGCTGAGCCTGTCCGTTGACCTTGTCAGCGCCTTGTTCAATGCGGAGTGGAGCAACGTTTCGCTGCCTGAGAAGCGAGGCTTGCTTGGAGAGATACTGAAGGGCTTCGGGCTCAGCGGCAGTCTCGGGAGCATGGCGGTGTGGCTTGACAGCGTCAAGGGAGACAAGAGCAAGGCACTGACGGCGTACTTCGCGGCAAAAGCTGCTGCTATCACAGCGGTAATGGTAACGGTGCTGCCTGTGGTGGGCGGTATCATGGAGCTTACGGACTCTCCCGTTATCACGGCTGCGCAGCTCTCCCAGCCCTTTGAGGCGCAGAGGATAGACTCGCTGTTTCTGGTGGTTTTCTCGGTTCTGGCGATATTCTCAGTGACCTTGCAGGTCATGACGGGAGCTTATCTTTTCGGGGAGCTACTTCCGCGCTTTCAGCGCTGGCGCAGTCTTACTGTCATTGCTTTAGTTATCGGAGCGGCTTTCATTATCAACGGCAGGGAACTGCTCACGGTCCGCGCCTGCGCGGCAGCAGCCGCGCTGCTTATTGCGCCTGTAGGCGCAAAAAAATCCGCTGCCATTGGCAGCGGATAGGCGCGGACCTTAGTTGCGGCTTTTTTTCTCGCGGAGCTGTCGGAAGAATTCCGACAGTATAGCTGAGCACTCCTCCTCCATTACGCCGCCCGTTACTTCGGGACGGTAGTTGTAGGGGAGCTCGAACATCTTCTGCACAGATACGGCAGAGCCGCTTTTTATGTCGTATGCTCCGAAAATTACGTTGTCGATACGGGAGTTTATAATAGCTCCGCAGCACATAGGACAGGGCTCAAGGGTAACGTATATGGCACATTCGGGGAGCCGCCAACCTCCAAGGGTACGGCAGGCTTCGTCTATAGCCATTATCTCAGCGTGAGCAAGAGCGTTTTTTGCTCCCTCGCGCATATTCCGTCCCTCGCCGACAATTTCGCCTGTGGTCTTTTTCACGACCACTGCGCCTACGGGGACTTCTCCCTCGTCAAAGGCTTCTCTTGCCAGCTCCAGTGCCCGGGACATATATTTATCCATGGAAATGCTCCTTGTTTTATAGTATGAGCTTTATAAGCGCAGCCATTACGCATACTCCCACAACAGCGGGCACAGGGTAGCTCCTGAATGCGATTACGAGTCTCTGCCACATAGTTATCTCGGACTTATATGACGCGATCCTGTGGTGGTTCTTTTTCTTGCCGAGTATATATAACAGACTGACTCCTGCAACACCGAATATGAATACCGCGAGGATAAAGATGTTGCGTTTCAGGAAAGCGCTGTCCACTGACGTTGATTCAAGAAGTATCAGTGCCATTCGGTAGAGCTTGAAGATTATCTGCACGTATACGGCTGTGAGTATGGAGCCGCTTCTCAGCATTCCTGCGGCTGCGATAGCCGACATGAGAAGTGCGGCAGGGAACTCGCGGACGTCCTGCACAAGGAGCGCCGACATCATTGAAGTCACTACAACAGCGAACAGGTCGCCGAACTGGCGGAGAGCTCCGAATATAGCGCCTCGGAAAAACAGCTCGGACATTACCGATACAACGACTATATCAAATATCGCATATATAATGAACTGCTGCTGGTCCCATGCGGTGGCGTCTGCGTCTATCTCTCGGAAGTAATTGAATACCTGCCTTGTTCTGTTGGTGTATATGTTGGGCAGGCTGGTCACTGCGCTTGCTGCCAGCGACATACAAAGAGTTGCTATCATATCCGAGGAATGCCGCAGTCTGGTCATATATTGAGCCTTTAACGGCATTTTGAGTTTCCAGTGAACATACCATGCAGGCAGTATCACCTTCATCAAGCCGATAAGTATGAGAGATGTGACTATCTCGACATCTCCGCCGTAAAAGCCTGTGCTGAAAAATGAGGTATGTATATCAAAGCCGAGAAAGCTGAATAATGATATAACTGCCTTGCTGATGATATTGTCGATAACTACCCACATGAGCATTGCTATACCTGCAACGTTCATTATCTTGATGACGCAGTTGCGCTCGGCAGTCGGGAGAGACTTACTTTCAAAGCCCTTTCCGTCAACAAAAACACTTTCTCTGCGGTCCATTTTGAAGTTGAATGAATATGGATTATCCTTATTTTTCCGCCATTTGATAAAGCTTTGATTGTAGCCGTCGTCCTGCGTCGAATAGTCGAATTGTTCCACTACGTTTATAATGTTTTTCTCTGAGGTGTCAGTAAGCTGCATTGACTCACCTCCTACAATTTCTCATAATAATAGTATCATATTTCGGGGGGAACAGTGTTGATATTTTAAAGTATTTTTATGAACAATCAGTTAATTCAGTAAAAAATAAAAGGAGATGTCTCTTGAACAGAATGATTTTTGCTTCAGCTGCCTTAACGGCGCTGATATTATCTGCAGGCTGCGCCTCTGGACGTATCCACGAGCGGAGCTACCTTCGCGCTGCCGCAATATCCCGAAGCGGACAGCTTACTTTTTCTTTTTTTGACGAAGATGAACCCATAGTCGGCAGCGGCAGTGATATCGACTCAGCCAAGAGCTCCGCGGAGCTCATCGGCGGCAAGCCTGTATTCACGGGCTATACCGAGCTCGTCATCGTTGACGGAGAGGATTCGCTGCCCCTTCTTGAGCATATGCTCGAGCACTGGAAGCTGTCGCCTTCATGTACCGTGGTCTACAGCGGCAGCGGAGAGGAGCTTCTCCGAGAAAACGACGCAGAGCACCTCATCGGTATCACCGAGCAGGCTGTGAAGCAGGGGATAGCTCCCGAATGCGATATCATAACCGTGCTGGGAGAGCTCTGCCATAACGGTCAGGCAGAGGTGGCGGAGCTTCGCGCCGACGGCTCCGCAGGGAGCCGCGTCATATATTAATTCTGGTGGCGGACTACTCCGTATTCGTCGTCAAGCCGATAGTACGGACAGGAGTAGTTGGTGCCCTGCAAAAAGCGGTACATTTCGTCCTCGTCAAGGTTTATCATACAGACGTAGCAGTCGTAGTCCTCGTCGTAGACGTAGTTTGTACAGGTCTCGCAGTTGGTGGCTTTTTTCTTTTTATCCATGAGCACTCCTTTCGGGAAAGCTATTTGTCTTTAGTTAGCCTGTAGGGGGCGATGCCTACATCGCCCCGTTAGGTTAATAATAAATCGGGCTGATGTGGGCATCAGCCCCTACATATTCTATTGCAACACGGCGTCCCTTAACGGGCGGATAATATCCGCCCCTACAACGGGCTGTCGAGGACGCCAGCCCCTACATTGGAACGGCGAGGGCGCCGTTCCCTACACACAAAACTAATCAATTATAACACAAATGAGGAGAAAAAGCAATAAAAACCGCAAATTTTCGGGAGAAATTTTTGTTTCATGCATTGACAAAAATATAACAACGTTCCTTTTTTTATATATCACAAAAACGGTTTACCGCTTTTTGCAGGCCGTTAGCCTTCGTTTACAGCAATTTTTGCATTGTTTACGAGTAATATTGCTATTCCTAAAAAATACCCTCTGCCGCTATTGACACATTGACAAAAAACAGATATAATAGTATCAGAGGAACGTTTGGCTTTTGTCGGACGCTCCGTGCTGCGGTGCTTATTTCCGCACATTACATGATAATTTTTTAGGAGGTATTATACAATGTCACTGACAAAAAACCCTAACGTATTAAAGTGGGTAGACGAAATGGTAGCTCTCTGCCAGCCTGATAAGGTAGTTTGGATCGACGGCTCTCAGGAGCAGATCGACGCTCTTATCGAAGAGGTAACTTCACTTCCAGATGACAGCTGGGACAAAATGTACAAGCTGAATCAGGAAAAGTATCCGAATTGTCTCTATCACAGAACCCGTGCTAACGACGTTGCCCGTGTTGAGGACAGAACTTTCATCTGCTCAAAGGAAAAGAAGGGTGCAGGTCCTACAAACAACTGGATGGCTCCCGATGAGATGAAGGCTCTCCTTACTCCTATGTACAACGGCGTTATGAAGGGCAGAACAATGTACGTTATCCCTTATTCAATGGGACCTATCGGTTCTCCTCTTGCTAAGGTAGGCGTTGAGGTTACTGACTCTATCTACGTTGTTCTTAACATGAACATCATGACACGTATGGGTAAACAGGCTTTCGAGAACCTCGGTGATACTTCCGACGATTTCGTAAGAGGTCTCCACTCAAAGGCTGACGTTGATCCCGAGAAGAGATACATCGTTCAGTTCCCAGAGGAAAATACGATCTGGTCTATCAACTCTGCTTACGGCGGAAACGTTCTCCTCGGCAAGAAGTGCTTCGCACTCCGTATCGCTTCATTCCAGGGCAAGAACGAGGCTTGGATGGCTGAGCATATGCTTATCCTCGGCGTTAAGAAGCCTAACGGCGAAGTTAAGTACATCACAGCTGCTTTCCCATCAGCTTGCGGTAAGACCAATCTGGCTATGCTTATCCCACCTGAGGGATACAAGAAGGACGGCTATGAGATATTCACAGTCGGCGACGATATCGCTTGGATGAAGCCAGGCAAGGACGGCAGACTCTATGCTATCAACCCTGAGAACGGCTTCTTCGGCGTTGCTCCCGGAACAAACGCTAAGTCAAACTACAACGCTCTCGCTTGCACAAAGAACGGCGCTATCTTCACAAACGTTGCTCTCGACAACAGCGACAACACTGTTTGGTGGGAGAAGCTCAGCGAGAATCCGCCTAAGGACGCTACAGAGTGGACTGGTATCAAGTGCGACGGTGAGGCTTGGGTAGCTGAGGGTAAGAAGCTTGCTCATCCAAACTCAAGATTCACAGCTCCTGCTAAGAACTGCCCATGCATCTCTCCTGAGTTCAACAACCCAGAGGGCGTTCCTGTATCTGCTATCATCTTCGGCGGCAGAAGAGCTACAACTGCTCCTCTCGTATATCAGTCATTCGACTGGACACACGGTACATACATCGGTTCAGCTGTTTCTTCTGAGACAACTGCTGCTGCTACAGGTGCTGTAGGCGTACTCCGTCACGATCCTATGGCTATGAAGCCATTCATCGGCTACAACGTAGGCGACTACTGGGCACACTGGCTCGAAATGGGCGCAAGACTGGGCAGCAAGGCTCCTAAGATCTTCAACGTAAACTGGTTCAGAACAGACGATCAGGGCAACTTCCTCTGGCCAGGTTTCGGCGACAACATGAGAGTTCTCGACTGGATCATCAAGAGAGTTGACGGCGAAGTTGACGCTGTTGAGACTCCTATCGGATACCTTCCTAAGGCTGAGGATATCAACCTCAAGGGTATCGAGGACGAGGTAACTCCTGACGCACTCAAGATGCTCCTTACAGTTGATAAGGAAGAGTGGAAGAAGGAGATCGCTGAGATGAGAAGATACTATGACGAGGACATCAAGGCTAAGGGCGGCAATATCCCACAGGCACTTTACGATGAGCTCGACATGATCGAAGCAAATCTCAACAAGTAATATCAAAAGGCGTGACTTTTGTCACGCCTTTTTTAGTTGAGAGCGATTAGTTAGTAGTGAGTAGTAAGTAGTGAGTAGTTTAAAGATAAAAAAAGCTCCCCTTATGGGGAGTTTTTTGACATTCCATAGCGGTTGCTGTGAAATGAAAACAGAGCTTGAATATTTTTACAATTGATTCCCGATAATACGCTGAAAAAGCCTTTTTTTAAGCTCGGCGGCGTAAAAGAATCAATCTATTTGTATTATATCACAGTTTTTAGTTATATACAATAGCAGTATTGCACAAATAAATACTGCCGACTTAGTGTAATATAGATAAATAAATATACTGTCTGTAATGAAGACTCCCGAGTTTTTTCAAAATTTGCAGATTTTTGTGACACTTTCACGACCTACTGCGATTATTAATGTGTAAGGGGGCAAAGGGTTTGAAATTTTCAATAATTCCTACAAAATCGCATGAAATGGCTTGCAATTTCCTTCGTAAACTGCTATTATAATAACTGTTATCAAATATGGCAGTGTAAATCGAAAGGATATTTAAAATGGAGAAATTTATCAAGTGGTGCGTTTCCATACTCCCCAAGCCGTTACAGAAAATATACTATAAATATGAAGAGAAGTGGCTGTATCTCGTTTTCGGCGGACTGACTACCGTAGTGTCTATCGTTACGAAGCTCCTGCTCTTCAAGCTGGTTCCCGGCGAGCCCAAGTGGGAGAGCACCGCAGGCGTTGTATTCTCATGGATATGCGCGGTAACATTCGCGTTCTTCACCAACAAGAAGTACGTCTTCAAGAACGAGACCAAGAACGCCAAGGAGTTCTGGAAGGTGTTCGCTTCGTTCTACGGAGCAAGACTTGCAACACTCGGCATGGAGGAGGCTATATTCCTCATCTTCTGCGACTGGCTGGGCGTGAGCAAGACCGTCATCACATTCCTCAGTCAGGTGGTAATATTTATCGCAAACTATATCCTCAGTAAGGTCTTTGTTTTCAAGAACAAGGAAAACGATACCGCGGAGCAGCATAATGACTGACACAATTAAAATAGGAAGGGTGACTATCCCGAGGACTGCTGCACTGGCTCCCATGGCAGGAGTTGCCGACAGAGCATACAGGCTCATGTGCAAGAAATACGGCGCCGCTTACGTTGTCAGCGAAATGGTATCCGCAAAGGGCATATGCTACAGTGACCGCAAGACAGCGGAGCTCTGCACAGTCACCGACGAGGAACGTCCCATGGCGGTGCAGCTTTTCGGCAGCGAGCCCGACTTCATGGCGGAGGCTGTGAAGATAGTTCTGGAATACAGTCCCGACATAATCGACATAAATATGGGCTGTCCCGTGCCGAAGGTAGTGGGTACGGGGGCAGGTTCGGCGCTGATGAAGGACATAAAACTGGCGGCTGATATCACAGAAGCTGCGGTAAAGGCAGCAGGTGAGACTCCCGTCACTGTGAAGATACGCAGCGGCTGGAACGCCGAGAGCATAAATGCTCCCGAGATGGCTAAGGCTCTCGAAGCAGCAGGAGCTGCGGCTGTTGCAGTTCACGGGCGCACAAGGGATATGTTCTACAGCGGCGAGTCCGACAGCAGCGTGATAAAGGCTGTGAAAGAAGCTGTGAGTATTCCCGTTATCGGAAACGGCGATATCACCGACGCTGATTCCTGCGTGAAGATGTACGGCGAGACAGGCTGCGACCTTGTGATGATAGGGCGCGGCAGCTACGGAAATCCCTTTATTTTCCGTGAGATAGAAGCGAAGCTACGCGGCGGGGCATACGAGCCGCCTGCTCTGGAAACGAAAATGCAGGTCATGCTGGAGCATATCCGCCTGATACTTGAGCTCAGCGAAAAGTGCGAGGAGCTCGCTATGCACGAAGCCCGCAAACACGCGGCGTGGTACATGAACGGCTATTACGGCTCGGCAAAATTCCGCGGACGCTGCTATCAGCTTTCCTCCTATTCAGAGGCGGAGGCTCTGGCAGATGAGTTCATTCAGCTTCAGCGCAGCAGACAGGCAAGCCTTTGAGCCCTGTTATACGCTGGGGAATCCGAAACCACGCATTCTGTATACAAAGTGGACAAAACAGTGGATTATCGTCAGAGTGTACAAAAAACAGGTAAAAACTTCGTATGAATGAACAAATATAGGATAATACTAAAGTTGGATGGGAGAATTCGCCGTAAATACGTTGTTTTTTGAGCGGAATTAAGCATATTGTGCTTAAAACGCGTTGTAAATTCATTTAAGTTTGATACAATTTGTAATTGCCAAATTAAAAATAATGTGATATAATAAAAAAGGATAAGTGGCATGATTTTTATGGATTTTATGCCCTTCATCAAAAAGGAGACCTATATGAAACTCAGAAAAGGACGTGCCTTCGGCGCAGTCACTGTTCTTGCTGCACTTATCGCAGGAGTAGTAAGCTGCAATGTCGTCGGACGTACAGAAATCAATAACGGTCAGCCTGTCACAAGCGGCAGCTCTTCTGCTGAAACAACAGAAGCTACGGAGCCGATAACGGAGGAACAGCCCGATAAGGTCGTTCACGTTGTTGCGGCAGGCGATAATCTCATACATTATTCGGTATTCAAGAATGCCGAAGCGCTGGCAGGCGGCATGGGCTATGACTTCAAGCCCATGTACTCCGAGGTGAAGTACCTCGTTGAGGGAGCCGACCTTGCCATACTGAATCAGGAGACTATCATCTCCCAGAGCAACCCTATCCGCGGTGCGGACGGCGGTCAGCTCATATTCAACTCGCCTCCCGAGGTCGCAGACGCAGTCATAGACCTTGGATTCGACGTATTCACCATGGCGAACAACCACCTGCTTGACATGGGCACCGACGGTCTTGAGGAGTCTATAAGATTCTGGAATCAGAAGGCTGAGGAGAACGATCTGACAGTCCTCGGCGCTTATCTGAATGAAGAGGACGCAAACAATATCCGCGTTCGTGAGGTCAACGGCGTCAAGATAGCATTCCTCGCTTACGCACACCATATAAACGGCTTTGATTCGCTGCTGGACGACGTTCCGCTGAGAGTCATCAAGAACGAGGAAGAGGACGTCATCGAGAGACAGATCAAGGAAGCCGACCAGCTGGCAGACGTTGTCATCGTTTCCGCTCACTGGGGCGAAGACGATACAACTGTGGTCACTGATGACAGAATAGAGCTCGCTAACAAAATGGTGGACTGGGGCGCTGATGTGATACTCGGCTGTCATACTCATACCGCAGAGACTATGGAGTGGATAGAGCGTGACGACGGCACAAAGGGCTTCGTTTATTACTCAATGGGCAACTTCATCTGTGCTCAGACCGATAACTTCAACGTTGTGGGAGAGATGCCCGATTTTGATATCGTCATCGACGGAAACACCAACGAGCTCAGGCTTGAAAACGTGGGCTGCATACCTACTATCATTCATTACGAGAGCGAATTCTCCAACATGAAGATATACCCCTACAGCAAATATTCACCCGAGCTGGCAGAGCGTCACGGACTCCCGTATGCAGTGCCTCAGGGCAGCTATCCCGAGTTCGGCTGGGACGTCATAAACCGCATAATAGACGAGCAGATTCCTGCGGAATTCAGGAAACTCGACAAATAATTTGATAAATTCATTTTTGGTTCAAATATAGGGTTTGGCAAGACTTTTCCAGAATTTTTACCATTGTGCAAACCGTGCAAAAAACAGTTTTGCAGTTTATGTAAAATACCAAAAACGATATGAACCTATTTACTTTTTTTTAGACCTGATATATAATGAAATCATGAATAAATATAGATTTGGGATTTAGTATCCCATCACGGCAGTGTGATGCGTCTTGAGACAAAACCACTGCTGGCAGAGCACAAGCTTTTAGTCACAGGCTGACGGCAGAGGGGAGCTTCTGAGAGGCGTGTACATACGTCGCTTTAGAATCTGTTCCATGCGACCGCAGCTCGGACAGCTTAGCCTCGTCTGTATGACTGACAGCGGCTTCACAGCCACCGCTTTGCACAGCTTTCATTCGTATATCGGTGATGTGGTTTTGCAGGGAGGGCGGAACGGTGTATCCGCTGCAATTAAGACAAGATATAATAAAAGGGGCGATCGGTTCCTTTGTTATATAACATTATTGAAGAAGGAGGAAAAAATAATGAAGACAAAAAAGGTAGTCGTCGGAGCTTTAGCTGCGATGCTTTCACTTTCAGTCTGCTCACTCGCACCTGCGGTAGCTGCCGGCGAAACAGTGCAGATATCCGTTGGCAAAGTAAACGCAGAGGCAGGTGCAGCATTCTCGGTGGACGTATCGTTGGCTGATATCCCATCTTCCGGCATCCAGTGCCTTGACTTCGCTGTTTCCTATGACAGCAAGGTACTCACAATCGAATCCATAGAGGCAGGAGCACTCGTTAAAAACGGCTCTGACTCAAAGGATCTCTCAGCATCTCTTGCACCTCTCTTCGAGGGCACAGTTAACAGCTCAGAGGGTTGGGCGAGTGCGGCATGGTCTACATCTACTGATGATGCTTCATACTGGCTCAAGAGTGACGGCGTTTTCTGCACCATTAAGGGTAAAGTAGCAAGCGGCGTTGCAAACGGCACAGTTTCTGATCTCAAGATCATTCCTATCGACCGTGAACTTTATTCAAAGTCAGGCGTTAAGAATAAGGAAATCAGCTGTGGCTATGAGAAGGACGGAAAGCCCGTCAAGTATGATACAACGTTAGTTAACGGCAGCGTTACAGTAGGTACGCCGGTTACAACTACTACACAGCCACCTACAGACAAGATCACACGCGGCGACGCTAACTGCGACGGAAGCGTTGATATGTCTGACGTTGTTCTCATTATGCAGAGCCTTGCAAGCCCTAACAAGTACGGTCTTAACGGATCTGACGACAAGCACATTACTGCTCAGGGACAGGCAAACGGCGATGTTGATGACAGCGTAAAGGGCATCACCAATGGAGACGCTCTTAAGATCCAGAAGTGGCTGCTCAAGAGCATTACTGAGCTCTGATCCGAGATTATCTGATTTGTCCCCCTTACAAAGGAATACAAACCCAATTTATGTTTTTATTAATAGGCTTAAAAACCTAAAGAAAGGAATTATTACAAATGAAAAAGTTAATTTCTGCAGTCACATCACTGTGTATGGCTGCATCAATGGTATGCACAGTAGTTCCTGCAACAGTAGGCGCTGCTGACGCTTCCAAGGGATTATCTATTAAGACATATGATATCCAGAATCCTTCCGCTGATTCTGCAAAGTCAGAAATAACTATCGCTAAGGCTGATATCCCTGCCGGCGGTTACACAATCCCATCTGCTGTATACTACTCAGAGGCAACAGTTAACTCAACTGGTTCTATGCTTGCAAGTATCACAACAGATTCCAAGGATATCCAGTTCAAGATGTACGATCCTGCTCTCGATGCTTACACATCTGAGAAGAAGGCATACAAGCTTGGCGATGTAGAGTTTGAAACAAACAAGTATATCTCATTTGCTGGTTATGCAAAGTCCAAGAGAGACGGCTATAAGGCTGGCGGTGCTTACCAGATGGCTTGTGAGTCTTCACAGACAGCTGCTAAGACAGACAACTACTTCATCGGCTGCTCATGGATGAACGATGGTAGAGATTATGCTTGGGCTGGCGAAAAGTCTGATTCATATCCTTTCTATGTATTCGACACAATTATCCCTCAGGATATCAAGGCTGGTACATACAAGGTTATGTTCTGTGACTACAACACAGACGCTACAGGCAAGAACGACAATCCTTGCCCAATGGTAGAGAGCCAGGGTACAAGATATACCAAGAAGGAAGGTAACCTCAAGCTCAGCGAGCTCACAATCAAGGTTACTGATGGTCCTACAGACGAGACTACAACAACATCTGCGGTTCCTGATAAGACCACAACAACTACAACTAAGGCTCCTGACAAGGAGACAACTACAACAACTAAGGCTCCTGTTTCAGATGCTGACATTTCATTCAGCTTCGTAGAGTATGAGAGCCAGAAGAATACTATCACAGCTAAACCAGGCCAGAAGATCGATGTTGACGTAAACATCACAGCCGGCAACAAGCCTGTATCAGCTCTCGATGTTCAGTTCAAGGCTAACGGCCTCAAGATCACAAGCATCGGTGAGGGTACAGAGGCATTCGATGGTAAGACAGTTAACTCTAACCTTTCAGAGCTCCGTGCTAACTACGCTACACTTAAGGGCGACACACCTATGGTTCCTGCAGATGGCAAGTCAGCATTCATGCTCACAATTGAAGTTCCTGCAGATGCAAAGGACGGTACATACACACTCGACTTTGATACACAGTGCAAGATCTTCAAGGATAACACAAGCTTCAACTACAAGACAGCTTCAACTCCTCTTACAGTAGTTGTTGGCGATGTAGTTACAACTACAACTAAGAAGCCTGATGATAAGACAACAACAACTACAAAGCCTGTAGCTGATGCTGATATTAACTTCGCATTCGTTAAGTATGAAGAGAATAAGTCTGAGATCACAGCTAAGCCAGGCGATGAGATCGACGTTGACGTAAACATCGTTGCTAACGGCAAGCCTGTATCAGCTCTCGACGTTCAGTTCAAGGCAGACGGTCTTGAGATCACAAACATCGGTGAGGGTACAGAGGCATTCGACGGTAAGACAGTTAACTCTAACCTTTCAGAGCTCCGTGCTAACTACGCTACACTTAAGGGCGATACACCTATGGTTCCTGTAGACGGCAAGACAGCATTCATGCTCACAATCAAGGTTCCTTCAAACGCTAAGGACGGTACTTACACTCTCGGCTTCGACAGCCAGTGCAAGATCTTCAAGGATAACACAAGCTTCAACTACACAACAGCATTTACTCCTCTTAAGGTAACTGTTGGCGATGTAGTAACAACAACTACAACTCAGAAGCCTGACGATAAGACAACAACAACTACAACTGTTTCTACAACTAAGGCTCCTGACGATAAGACAACAACAACAACTACAACTACAAAGACACCTGATGATGTTAAGACAATCAAGGTTACTATGTGGGGCGACGCTAACGTTGACGGTAAGGTAAACGTTGCTGACGTTGTTGCAATCAGAAACATGGCTGCTGACATGGATAAGTTCCTTGCAGACGCTGAGTTCAAGTTCGACAAGGCTCAGGGCAGAGTAAACGCAGACGTTGTTGATCCTCAGGATATCACAGGCGCAGCTTGCGATCCTGCTAAGGTTAAGATCACAGGTACTGATGCAGACCTTATCATCAACTACATCATTTCTAATGGTTATGATATGGCTAAGGCTGTAACTCCTAAGAAGTCCTAAGCAAGAAACATCAATTAAATAAGAGCAATTTGCTCGGAAAGGAAATGCACTGATGAAGAAACTGCTTTCAGCAGTTACATCCGTTGCCATGAGCTTCTCGCTCATGGCAGGTGCATTTGCTTCGCCAGTTAGTGCTGCGGGCAGTGATACTGCTTCGCAGCCTAAACTTAATATGGGCGGAGTACTGGATGTTTCTGCTAATAAAAATGCCGGTGAATCAGTTGAATGGAACATGGGCACAGCAATTGCTGCTCCTGGTATGTCTGTAACATTACCTGTAGTAGTAAGCAAGTCTACTCTCGAAGTGACAGGCGCTCAGTTCAAGATCAACCCCAAATCACCTATCAAGCTCACATCTGTTAAGGCAGGTGAGGCTTACGGTGCAAATGCTTCTTACGACGGTAATCTCATAGTTCTTGAGAGAAGCAGCGGTAAGGGCGTTGTTGCTGACAACGATTCAGTGGTTCTCAATCTCACATTTTCTGTTCCAAGTGATTGTGCTGAAGGCGACTATGCAGTAGAGGCTTCTGACCTCTTCGTTAGTAACGCAAAGAGCGCTGATATTACATCAAGTGTAAAGTTCGGTGCAGGTACAATTAAGGTACAGAAGGAAATCAATAACGGTAACGTTTCATGGATACTCGATAATGTAGAGGGTGCTCCCGGTGAAACAGTTACATTAAAGGCTTATGTCAGCAATACTGACGGAGTTCTTGCAGTAGCAGGCGCTCAGTTCGGTATCAAGACAGAGTCTCCTATCGAATTCAAGTCACTTAAGGAAGGCGGAGCTTATGCTTCACCTATATCTTTTGACGAGAAGGTTCAGACCTACGTATTCGATTCAGGTTCAGGTAAGGGCGTTATCGCAGGCGATAAGGCTACTATCATGAACATTTCTTATACTATCCCGTCAACTTGTCCTGAGGGAACCTACAAGGTTTCATGGAAGGACGGTTTTGTAAGTGACAGCCATACAGCAGACATTACTTCTAAGGTAAAGTTTGTTGACGGTTCTATCAAGGTCACAGGAAAAACTACTACTGATAAGATAACATGGACACTGAGCAACGAGACTGCTAAGCCAGGTGATGTCGTTACTATGACAGCCAAGGTTTCAGACAAGTCAAAGGCTGCTATCAAGGTCGGCGGTGCACAGTTCAAGGTTGACGCTGCAACTCCTATCACTTATAATGATAAGATCGCAGAGGGCAACGCTTACGGCGGCGCTATCAAGTACACAAAGGGTACAGACAGATTCATGTTTGAGCTCGACGGTGCAGGAAAGGCTGCTGCTGACGATTCAACTATCTTCAGCATCGACTTCAAGGTACCTGAGGGTTGTGCTGACGGCGTATACCCTGTAAAATGGGCTGAGACTTTTGTTTCAGACGGCAAGGCTAACGACGTTACAAATGACATCGTTCTTGTTAACGGTTCTATCACAGTAGGCGATGTTCCTGTTGATGTAAAGGGAACAGCTACTTGGGTTATCCCAAGCGAGGTTCAGGCTGAGGCAGGTAAGACAGTTGAGCTCGTTGCTAAGGTAAAGGGCGATTCTGAGCTTTCTGTTGCAGGCGCTCAGTTCTCTATCGTAGGCACAGAGCCTCCGACACTTAAAGAAGTAGCAGGTAATCCTTACGGATTCAAGCTTGCTTCCGATCCTGAGTATAAGGCTAACTGCATTTTCGAGAATGCAACAGGCGCTACTGCTAAGGACGGCGATACACTCTTCACAATCACATTTGACGTTCCTGCAGGCACACCTGACGGTATCTATCCCGTAAAGTGGTCCAAGCAGTTCGTTACAAACGACAAGAGTGTTGATATCACAGACAAGGTTACATTTGTTGACGGTAGCATCAAGGTCGGCAATCCGACAACAACTACTACAACAGTTGGACCTACAACAACTACTACAACAGTAACAGGCACAACTACAACAATACCTGCAGGCAGTCTTATCTGGCAGATCGATACACAGCAGATCGATGTTCCTGACAAGGATACAAAGGTTGAGCTCAAGATCTACGTAAACGATAAGAACAAGGCTAAGGTTGGCGTTGCAGGTGCTCAGTTCCGCATCAACAATGCAAAGGGAATCACATTGGATTCAGCTGTTGCTTCAGAAGCATACAATGCAGAATTCAAGACAGATACAAAGACAGACGGCGTTGACAAGAGCGCTGTATATTTCGTATCTAATGATCTCAAGAATGTAGTTGCAGAAGACGGTAAAAATGTAGCAGTTCTTACATTTATTGTTCCTGCTAACACACCAGAGGGTACTTATGCAGTTAAGTTTGCAGACGGTTCACTCTCTGTAACTGATGAGAAGTGTAAGGATATCACAAAGAATATCATCGGTCTTGACGGTGCTATCATCATCAAGAAGCCCGATAGTGATACTCCTACAACTACAACTACAACAGGTACAACAACAAAGGCTCCTGATGACAAGAGCACAACAACCACAACTGTAACAGCAACAGGTACAAAGGCTCCCGACGACAAGAGCACAACGACCACAACTGTAACAGCAACAGGTACAAAGGCTCCTGACGACAAGAGCACAACAACCACAACTGTAACAGCAACAGGTACAAAGGCTCCTGACGACAAGAGCACAACAACCACAACTGTAACAGCAACAGGTACAAAGGGTCCTGATGACAAGACCACAACAACAACTGTAACCGGTACAACAACAACCATTAAGGTGCCCGAGGGCGCTATTCTCTGGAAGCTTGACACAGTTCACGCTGTTCCAGGTGAGACCGTTAAGGTTAACATGATCGTTGTTGATCCTAACAAGGTAAACCTCGGCGTTGCAGCAGCTCAGTTCTCAGTTACACCTTCTATCACAGGTAATACAGGTGCAGAGCTTGCAGCTCTTGGCGATGTATCAGCATACGGTTCAAAGGTTGTTAGAGGTACTGACAACAGCATCAGATTTGTATTTGAGGACAAGGATTCTCACTCCGCAGCTGACGGCGCTATAGTTGCTGAATTCAGCTACAAGGTTGGTGAGAATGCAGTTCCAGGAACAGATATCGATCTCGTTATAAGCGATCTATTCGTTTCAAACGGCAAGTCAGTTGACATCTCTAATTATGTAATCGGCGTTGACGGCAAGATCATCATTGATAAGCCTGAAGTTATTGATTCTTCAACAACAACTACAACAGGTACAACAACAAAGGCTCCTGACGACAAGAGCACAACGACCACAACTGTAACAGCAACAGGTACAAAGGGTCCTGATGACAAGACCACAACAACCACAACTGTAACAGGAACAGGTACAAAGGCTCCTGATGACAAGACCACAACAACCACGACTGTAACAGGAACAGGTACAAAGGCTCCTGATGACAAGAGCACAACAACCACAACTGTAACAGGAACAGGTACAAAGGCTCCTGATGACAAGAGCACAACAACCACAACTGTAACAGCAACAGGTACAAAGGGTCCTGATGACAAGACCACAACAACTACAACTGTAACAGGCAGCAGCACATCTTCTTCTACAACATCTACAACAACTGCTACAGGTACAGTTCTTAACGTAAGCTTCACAACCACAGCTAATCCTTGGGGTACACTTCCTATCGAGGAGTGGAACAAGACAACCACAAAGACCGGCTATGACAAGTCTTATGCAACAATAAAGACTAAGGCAGGATTCTACTTCAGCCACGACAACGGTGTTCGTGCTCTTGGCGATAAGGGTGGATTCGATGCTGGTCAGGTTGAAGAGCTCGTTATCTACGATGTATACAAGGACGGCAAGATCGAAGTAAGATCAGGTCTCGACATGAGCAGAGTAAACTTCGGTCAGGCTACACCTGAAAAGGTATACAAGACTCGTACACACAACAATGCTAAGACAACTATAGACGACTTCAAGTATGAAGTATCCGTAATGTATGAGAATATGCCTCTGGTAAATACAAGCGGCGAAGCACTTACAGTTCCCGTTTATATCGGTGTTAAGGGCGATATAAACCTTGACAATAAGGTCAATGCGGTTGACGCTTCTACAGCACTCAGCTACTATGCAGCATATCAGACAAACGGAAATACCAAGGAGTCTGTAATATGTCAGAATGATACGAATGGTCTCGCAGTAACATCTCCTACAGATTTGCTTGATCACTTTGCAGCATTCCTCGGCGACGTTGATACCAACGAGTACGATCCGAATAACTGGAAGACAATGAAGGGCGACAGAACAGTTAACGCTGTTGACGCATCTTACATCCTTTCATACTATGCTGAGCAGCAGACTACAGATAAGTCGGCTAACGACATCTGGAACGATGTTCTTGGCACTGCAAGATTCGGAACAAAGTAAAAAACGCTAAAAAAGCAGGTCTTTCGACCTGCTTTTTTACATTATATACCGCTTGACAAGAATACTGGTAAGATGATATAATACCAATTGTAAGAGAAATTAAGCCGAAATAACAAATGAAATAATACTAAAAGTTCATTTGAATGAAAATATTACGATTCATATAGGGCTATATTGTGAAAAAGCTACAAAAAACGGGAATATTAATCGGCAATAATTTTTTGAAAAAATGTACTGTTCTGCTTGACTTATTGGACTATGTGTGATAAAATGTAGTTATGAATTTTGGGGCGGAGTATATATATACGCATATATCACCCGAAATTTAGCCTGTTGCATAGACGCTTGTGTACAATGAGTACGTCTTGGCAAAAGGGGAATAAACATGTTAGAGAGGTATAGGACAATGAAGAATTCATTATTCAAAAGAGCTATCGCAGCAGCTGCAGCTGTTCCGCTCGCTCTTACACAGTGTCTCACATACGCAAACGCTGTAGACGGCGACACTGCGAAAACAACAACTGCGAACGTTCAGGCACAGAGCCAGGAAAGCACACTTAAGGATTTACTCGCTATCCCTGGTGACGCTAAGATTTTAGGACCTAATGAAAAGGGTGCTGCATACAATCGTCAGCAGTCAACATGGGAGCAGACAGCTCTCTTCCTTCTGAACAATATTGGCGCAAAAGACGGAAGCATCGACCTCACTCCTTATATTAAAAAGGTTGTAGCTAATGCAGGCAGTTACAGCGATGTAGCAGAAAAGTGTGCAGAGCTTTTAGATGGTCAGAAGGTTGATTATACATTTGACGGTAAGGTGCTCAAAATTACAGGCAAGATTAACAAGCCTGATTACAATGCAATTATCAAGGCTGGTATCGGAAAGAAAGAAATTCCAACACAGTCTCCTAAGAAGGCTCCACAGAAGGTTGCAGGTCGTTATATGGCACCAGCAAGCAATGTAGAGATTCCAGAAGAGTATCTTGCATTTATTCCAGAAGGCTATGATGTAGAAAAGCTCAAGAGTATTGATGTTGCTGCGTTCGAAAAGAAGAACCCCGGCTTCATTGATGAAGTAATAAAGACAATCCCTGAGGAGAAGAGACCCGCAGCAGATGTTGTTGAAGGACTTAAGTCAGGTGAGAAGACAATTGCTGATCTTACAAACGAGCAGATCGTTGATGTAGCTCAGGGTTATGTTGCTGTACAGGTTGAAAAGGCTTTCAGCAGCGAGAAGCTTGACGCAATCAGAATTGATGGTACATTTGAACTTATAATAGATGGTTCAAAGCTTGATGCTAATCAGACAATAACTGCTGAACTCAAGTATACTTGTGGAGATGGCGAGACTTATGTAGCTGGTCAGATTCCTGGTGTATTAAAGCAGAAGTTCAGCGATATCAAGAAGACAGCTGATGAGGAGATAAATGCTCAGATTGATCCTAAGTACAATTATCTTGTACAGGACGAGTTTGACAAGGTTATCGACAAGCTCATCAAGGCAGCTACAAAGGCTGACAACGGCGTTACAAAGGCACTTGCTTTTGACTGGAACTACACAACAGCTCAGGAGAAGAACAATGCTGCTGACGCTATCACAAAGCTGAATGCTAAGATCAAGAGCTTTGGCACCAACAAGCAGCTCCCACCAACAGCAAGCGATATCGCTTCAAATTCAAAAGTTGCTGCTGCATTTGCAGAGATCTCTGAGAAGACAAACGGCAAGGTTACAATTTCTGCTGCTGAGGTTGGCAAGTTAGCTGACGAGGTTGGCGGAAGAAGCATCAAGAAGGGCGACGATGTAGTAGTTTCTACAGACCTCAACGCAAACATCTTCGGCGGCGTTGGTTCATTCACAGCTGCATTCGATGATGATGCTGATGAGGTAGCTGTTCTTAAGAAGAAGGTAGAGGCTGACGGCTATCAGCTCGTAGGTTCTTACAAGAAGGCTTACGCAAGAGTAGACTTCAGCGACATCAAGGACACAGGTAAGGCAAGCCTTTCACTCAGCCTTGACAGAATCCTTGTAACTGATACAACTACAACTACAACTTCTACTACAACTACATCTTCATCTACAACAACATCTACAACAACTAAGGTAAATCCTGACGATTCAACAACAACATCTTCAACAACAACTAAGGTAAATCCTGACGATTCAACAACAACATCTTCAACAACAACTAAGGTAAATCCTGACGATTCAACA
>Ga0129313_1000168_pt1 | contig 66207 bp, 60 predicted proteins | sample O1105metagenome_FD_94436 | JGI IMG/M metagenome (GOLD analysis project Ga0129313, IMG submission 94436) | Orangutan group fecal microbial communities from fecal samples from Wisconsin, USA - O1105 metagenome | ecosystem: Host-associated > Mammals > Digestive system > Large intestine > Fecal...
GTAAAAAAAACATAACAATATTCCTTGTTTTCACGCTTTTTTAGCATTCTATTTTCTATGAATTTTTCGTGCCAACTTTCCTCTTCGGAGTGTCAGAACGATTATTCGTCTTTTGCATAAACCTGTTTGGAAACGACATTTCCCATCTAAGACGGCCTATTGTATAATAAACTCAAGCGAACAGCGAATAAAACGCAAACATTAAATTTAATTATTAAAGAATGTATGTAAAACACAGGAGGTATTATTATGTGCGACAATAAGCCAATGGCACCTTACGCCAAACTGCCGGAACTCGAAGAATACAAAGAATGGTTCAAAGACTTTGCTGATCTTTACCGTGAAGATGGTATCCTTCAGGTAACATGGAAGACAAACGATGGTCCTATGCACCACAGCGGTATGTCTCACCGTGCAATCAGCCAGTTAGTAAGAGTTCTTTCTCTTGACTTCAAGAACGAAATCATCATCTTCACTCATATCGGTGACAGCTGGATGACAGAATCTGACCCTAATGGTTGGGAAACATATTCTGAACTTCCTACACAGCGTTTCCAGCATCAGTACTTTGATGATACAAACCTGATCAAGAACATGGTATTCGACCTTGATGTTCCTACAATCGGTGCTGTACCTGGTCCTGGTTTCCACTGGGATTCCGCTTTCTTAAGTGATGTAACTATCTGTACAGAAGATACTGTTATGGAAGTTCCTCACGCTCAGGGCGGTCTTGTACCTGGTGATGCTATGGGTCTTATGTGCCAGCATTACTTCGGAACAAAACGCGGTAACTACTATATGATGACAACAAGACAGTTCACAGCTCAGGATATGCTGAACTATGGTATGGTAAGCGAAGTTGTTCCTAAGGGCAAAGCAGTAGAACGTGCTTGGGAAATCGCTCGTATGTGGAAACTCATGTCTTACGAAAACCGTACAATCATGTCCAATCTTGCTAAACGTCCTCTGAAGAAACTCCTTGTTGAGGATCTTAAACTTCACACAGTAAGTGAACAGTATGGTTCCCTTCTTCGTGTTGCTGCTGGTGACCTCGGTGACGAACATTCAGCTCAGCAGGATGAAAAATACATCAGCCGTGTAAACGACTACCGTTACGCTACAAAAGATATGCAGGAACCTATGACAGCTGAACATTGGGCAGGCATGGCTAACAGAGCAGCTGAATGGTTCAAGAAGGTTGAAGCAGGCGAAATCGAAAATCCATTCGATGCCAGCAAGCCAGTTAAACCATATCGTCCAGCTCCAGCTAAGAAATTAAACAAATAATTTCATCAGCCGATGAATAAACGTCAAAAGGCGATTTCCAATTCCGGAAATCGCCTTTTTTTGTATCCTGCTATTCAATTTTATCTACAACTGTAATGGAACTTTTGATCATTCCCATCCAACAGGTAAATGCAAATGTCCCACTTTCATCCGGTGTAAATGTAATGATATTGTCACCTTCTTCAAGCTTCTGATCAATCTGATATTCCGGAATGAGGATTTCATTATTGCAGCCAATCAGCTTTCCTTCAGGCACATAAATATGCATCTCAACAGGAAGTCCCTTTTGCACTGTCACACTCTCATAGGAATTGTAATCCACTGCACATTGTACTGTTTGTGTATTGCCATCCACCACCGCAATATTCGCATCTTCTGCTGCTCTCTGAGTTAAATTGGATAAATTGCTGATACCTGTAAGGGCCAGACCATTTTGAAGCATTGAAAAACTCATCAGCAGCACAAGAATTCCTGAGCACTTAAACATGATACCGGAAAACCTGCTGTTTAGTCTTCCTCCCACATATCCGAACAGAAAAAGCAGCGGTATCGTCCCCAGACAAAAAAGAAACATCGACAGCATACCCTTTAGAAAACTGCCTGCAGAAAGGGCATAGATCTGCATTGACTGCAGTGGCCCGCATGGCATAAAACCATTCAGAAAACCAATAGCAAAAGCACCTTTTCCGGCAATATGTGTGCCTATCCTTTCAACCCAGCAATATGAAAATCGAAGCTTTCTCCCCGGGTGCAACACCCCCAGAATATGAAAGGCCATGGCAAGCATCCACACTCCTGCCGCTATCGTTATCAGCCCTTTCACCTGCTGATTCAATGATACAGCTTTCCCAACAGCGCCAATCACGCCTCCCAGAAGTGAATAAGAAATAAGTCTGCCGATCTGATATGTCATATTGGATTTTAAAACTGACTGATTCTTTTTGGCTGCACCGGCACTCTGACTCAGATTGATACCGCCGCACATGGCGATGCAGTGAAAGGATGTCAGCACCCCGATCACCAAAAGTGCCGCATAACCGCTGTTTTCATCCGCCTGAGGAAAAAAGTCAAAAACATACAGCAGATTCAGCTTTTTCAGCAAAAGCCAGATGCCCACTATCAGAGCAAGTATTGCATAGGGCACTCTTTTCAGCCATTGACGCTCGCTCTTGACATACGCATAGCCTGTATTCTTAAAAGCCTCTTCAAGTTCGGTCTCCGGAATCATCCGTTCAGATGTAATGACAGCCTCTCCCTTTGAATAATCCGCAGAAGCCGTCTCCACATCTCCTATACCTTCTAAAATCCGACACACCCTGATTTCACACATAGAGCAGGACATACCGCTTACTTTAATGATCTTTCTCACTGATTGCTGCCTTTCCAGTTTGCAAAATCATTGTAAGCGGACTGCAAAGCCTCATTTGTAATCGTAACCGTTTCATCTGTCATTTTCACATCCTCTACAGGTACAGGATTGCATCCGCCCTTTTCATCACCAATCTGATTCACAGAGAAAACATTGCCGCAATTCTGGCAGACAAAGGCGTCTCCCTGCTGTTCATAATATGCCTGCGGTGAGCCCTGACAAACCTGACATGTATTAAAAGCGCAGCGGATGTTTCCGCTTGTATCCTTGACCAGAATAACTTCAATTGTTCTTCCTTTGTATTCACCATCAACAAAAATTGCCTTATCACTGATATCTCCAACCGGAACAACAATACTGCCTTCAGCATCCACATATTGTTCAGAGCTGCCGGCCTGTCCCGATGCATTCTCTGTCTTAGAACAAGCTGTCAGAACCGATATTGCTATAACTCCGCACAGAATCATCTTCCATAGTCTTTTTTTCATACGATGTCACCTCAACTTTAAATTCAAAACTCGCAGTTTATTATATTGGCCTATTCATACTTTGTCAATAGGTTTAATGTACTTATTTTTTATGAATTATACCAACTGAGAACGCTTTCTTATGCAGACGGATAAAATACACTTTACGAATTTTGCCCATAAAAAAAATATATAGATGATAAAAACCACCTATATATTTTCAAAACTGTTTTATTTACTTTTCTTAGCCTTTGAAAGTTCTTCCGGGAATTCCGCTGCAACCGTCTTTAACATGGCTTTGGCATTGATATCGAAAGCTTCTTTTGGCCACGTACCCTCGGCTGCTTTTTTCCAGAAGATTTCTTCCATCTCAAGAAGCTGTTCTTCCGGTGTCGGATAGTCTGCCAGGATACGGATAATCTCATCCTTAGTTGCTGCAAGTCCCTGCTCCATATCCTTCCAATACTGTTCATTGGCATCCACAATCCCTCTGTGCGGCATATAGAGTTTCTTCGGTGCTGCTTCCTTTGTTTTCTGAAGGCTTAAAACTGCCTGCTTATAACTGATCAGGAACGCCGGCACATAATCCTTGCCGCCCTCTCCCAGAAGTCCGATAGTTTCTGAGGAAATCATCACTTTGTCGTTGATGATAAACGACATGGAACACTGTGTATGACCGATAGTTTCCATGGCTTCAACAACAAATTCTCCCACTGTTATACGATCCCCATCATAAAGTGCTGTATCTGCCCTCAAAAGATCTGCCCGATAACCGTCACTATTCCACTCATGATGGGATTCTTTGGCTGCCGTCTGTGACATGCGAAACATCATCTGCTGTGCTTTCGGCTTCTCAAAAATATGACAGGCATACTCTGCTGCATATACCTTGATTCCCGGCCATGTCTGTTTCACATAAGGCAGGGCGGCCACATGGTCATAATGAGAATGGGTCAGGAAAACCGCCTCCAGTGTTCTGTTTCCCAGCAAATCTTTTACTCTGCTTACCACTGTCTCTCCATAATAAGCCATACCCGGATCAAATAAAATTGCCTGTTTATCACCGGTTACCAGATAACAGGTACCTGTAATATCCTGGTCAATATAATAAACTTCCATTTGTATCTCTCCTTTTCATTCGTTTCAGCGCCTTCATTCTGCATCTCTATTATCTTCCCGTATCTGATCCACGTGAGTCTTTTTCGGTGCTGACAATTCTCCATTTAATTATAGCATTTACACGACTTATCTGCTAATTTATTCTGTCACCTGCTTTATATCAAATCCTCATAATCATCTGATTGTAATATAACCGGCAGGAAATATTTCGCCTATCTTTGCTTCAAAACACTTTTCCATATACCATGCAGCTTAATATATGAAAAGCCGCAGAATCAAATCACTTCAATTCTGCGGCTCTCTATACGCGCATTGACTATACGGCTATAGTCATTATATTCAATTCAGCTTACTGAATAGCTTTCTTTTCTTTTACAGCTACGATCAGAACACCACCGATAACAGCGATAACAGCGAATACCATGTAAGGTACTGTATAACCGCTTGTCATGGAACGAAGCATAGCAAGTACAAAGAATGAGCAGGATCTTACGATACCGTTGATCATGTTCATACAAGCGTATGATACGTTGAAGTCTTTACGACCGAATACCTGAGCAGCCAGAGATGGAAGGAAGTTACCGTTGCCGCCGATAGCGCCGCCCAGCATGAACAGACCGATGTACATGCAAGGTGTTGGAGGTGCGATCAGGAATGCGATACCTACGAAGTACCAGATACCGAACATCAGGCAGGCTTTCTGTGTACCAAGTTTCTGGTCAACAACGCCCCAAGCCCATGAACCGATCATACCGATAACAGCAGCGATTGTCAGCATTGACAGAGCGCCTGTTAATTCATAACCTCTTGCAGCCATGAAGTAGCTAACTAACTGAGACATAATACCTACAGTTGCAAGACCGAAGCATCCTGCACCAAGACCGAAGATCCAAACATATTTGTTCTTAAGAGCACCGGCATAGGAAACCTTTTCCATTTCCTCGATACCCTCTTCTTCTTCTTTGATAATAGCAGCGATTTCAGGGTCATTATCCGGATAGCAGCCAGCTTCTTCAGGTGTACCTTTAACGAAGATAGCAAGCAGAACAGCCAGAACGATAACAACACCACCGAGTACTGATAAAGCACCGGAAATCTGGAACTGAGCTGAAAGACCTGTCAGGATCCAGTTGATTAATGCAGATGCAAGGTTCATACCAATTGTTGTGATACCCATAACGATACCTTTTTTGGTTGGGAACCAGTTTGCGCAGATTGCGAAACCACAGTTACAAGCAAAAGCATTGATAAATGTTACGATACAAACAAGTGATACAGCATACATAGCGATGTTTACGGAATTACCGTAAGCGATCATACTGATACCTGCAAGAACCATTGTGATGATTGTAGTCTTTTTCAGACCGGCTTTTTCAATAAATGCAGCCCACAATACACATGCGAACAATGCGATAATGGAAGCTGGTGTAGAGATAGATAACAGGACATCCTGATTCCATCCGTGGAATTCTGCCATCATAGGTACGATTGTGTTCAGACCATCAACAGTAATACCTGTCATAAAGAACAGCATAACGATTTCAAAACCGATAACAGTCCAGCCTTTTGTACCAAAATTATAACTTACTTTGTTAAGATCGACGTTCTTTTTATTATCACTCATGATCTTAAATCCTCTCCTTCATGCATAATCGTGCAAAAAAATAACTTTGTTGCAAAATAGCGGTTAAAAATAAATTCTCCCTTGCGCGCTTTTTCGGAATCATTTAATCTTGAGATTATTTTAACAAACTATGGCAGAGAATGGAAATTCACTTTATGTCCTGCTTTTATAACCATTTGTTATAACAAATTATTCATTTTATTCATTTTTTAGATAACCGTGCCAACTTTTCACGAAACGCATAGGCCTATTCCAAATCCTTTTCATGATTTTGTCGATGGATATTGGCGCAGGTGGTCCTTTTAGATTATACTTATATGTAGAACATGAATGACGATGTAATATTTTAAAGGAGGATTTATCATGAATTACGTTAATACAGTAACAGGTCCTGTTGCCGCTTCTGAGCTCGGACGTACACTGATGCACGAACATTTCTTATTTGGTTTCTGCGGTTTCCAGGGTGATGCAACCCTCGGCGGTTTCAAGGAAGAGGAATATACAAGAGACTGTCTGAAAGCCGTTGAAGATGCCCGCGCTTACGGTGTCAACACCATCGTTGATGCGACAACTAATGAATGCGGACGTAATGTTCGTTTCCTTAAAAAGATTTCTGATATGACAGGCATGAACATCATCTGTTCCACAGGTTACTACTTCCAGGCAGAAAGTGCTTATGCATACTGGAACTTCAGAAGAGGCTTCGCCAACATTGAAGAAGAAATCTACGAAATGATGGTTACAGAGCTGACAAAGGGTATCGAAGGTACAGATATCAAAGCCGGCGTGATCAAACTGGCCAGCAGCTTCAACGAGATCACACCAACTGAAGAAATCTTCTTCAAAGCCGCTGCCCGTGCTCAGAAAGAAACAGGCTGCGTCATCATCACACATACACAGCTCGGTACAATGGGTCCTGAACAGGCTGAACTGCTTATCGCAAACGGCGCAAATCCTGCAAAGATCGCCATCGGTCATATGTGCGGCAGCACAGATATCGCTTACCATGAAGCTGTTCTGAAACAGGGTGTTTATGTGAATCTTGACCGTTTCGGTCTCGAAGGCGAACTTTTCCATACACCAACAGATGAACAGCGTATGGATGTTATCAAAACTCTGTCCGACAAAGGTTACGGCAATAAGATCCTTCTTGGCCACGATTCCGTTAATGTTAACCTCGGCCGTGGTCTGATCATGACACCTTTCATGCAGGAAGCTATGAAATGGGCCAACATCACAGATATCGGTGCCAGAGTGCTTCCGGGTCTTGCTAAACGAGGCATGACAGAGGAACAGATCGATGCGCTGCTTGCAGCTAACCCAATGACAATCTTCGGCTAATCTATAAGGAAGGCAAGAATGAATACTCACGCTTACACACCGATGCATATTCAGGATCTGATTAACCGTACGGCTATGGAAGCGAATATTCTGCCCCTGACATCCAGATGTGATTCTGCCTGCATCTTCTGCAGTCATCAGAATAATCCTCCCCAGGTGCAGGTGCTCTCCGTTGGAGAGCGCTCCCTGGAGGATATTCTGGATACAATGCAGTATCTGGATCCCACAAGGACAATCACCATCGGTGAATCCGCCACAAATATTATTGAAGGCGAACCAACTTCTCATAAAGAATTTCTGACAATTCTTCAGATTTTGCGTCAGCGTTTCCCGAATACACCGGTAAGCATTACCACCAATGGACATCACCTGACCAGAGAAACCCTCGCCCATATAAGCAGACTGATGCCTGTTTATATCAATCTTTCTATTAACAGTTCATCCGTCGCCTGTCACCGCCAGCTGATGCGAGATTCTGAAGAAAAAGCAAAATGTGCGATTGCTGCCGTTGCTTTATTGGACGAATACCATATTCCTTTTTCCTGCAGCATGGTGGGCATGCCGAATATCACAGGCACTGATGACATCCGTCAGACCATCCGCGATATCGCACATTATGGTGCCGATTCTATTCAGATTTTCATGCCGGGATTTTCATCCCATGTAAGAGAAAATATTTTTCCTGATCCGGATCATATCTATTCTGAGCTTAAAAGGCTGGTGGAGGACATCGCTCCGCAGATTGAATGTCCGGTTCTTTTAGAGCCCTCTTACGTCCAGAATCTGCGCTGCATCATCAGCGGCGTACGCAAAGATTCCCCTGCATGGCAGGCAGGGCTTCGCAAAGGAGATGAAATACTCTCTGTGAACGGTCAAAGACCCTATTCCCGTGTCGATGCTTATAACTGCTTAAACGGCTCCGGCAAACGTACAGTCACCTACCGGCCTTCCGCTGCAGCATTCAAAGCTGCCAATCCTTGCTCCGATATACCGCCGGAAAAGACTGCTTCTGCATTGGAAGCATCCTGGACAAATACACCGGACGGTTCCTGCGGCATCGCTATGGAATACGATTTTGATCCCGACAGAGCCAGATATATGGAAAAAGCACTGGCAGAAGCACCCGGCAAGGTACTCTTACTTTGTTCAGAGTTTGCCTATCCGCTGATGAAGACCGTACTTTCACAGATGTCTCTTCCGGAAAACTGCTATGCGCTGACCTATGTCCCTAATATTACCTTCGGCGGCACCATCCGTGCAGCCGGTCTGCTCTGCTATGAAGATTATCTGACAGCAGCCCGCCATTATATCGCGCAGCATGATCATCCGGCAGCACTTGGCGTTCCGGGTGAGAGTTTTAACTATCTCGGCCTTGATCTGACCGGTCATCACTATTCCGAGATCGGACAGGCATTTCACCTGCCTGTCGCCCTTTTGTAAATTGAAAATTTCTACATGACAAAATCAACAGGAGATTATATATGAGTCACAAAACCGTTATTTGCTTTGCAATCTGGACCAGTTTCTGGTCTGCCCTTTTTAACCACTTTTATACCGTTTACTTTGGTTCATTCGGTGTTCCATGGATCATGTTTGTCTGCATGGCCATCTACTTCGGTATGAACGGCGCACCAAAACAGGTACCCGGCATGATCATTTCCGCTTTCTGCGGCCTGGCATGGGGACAGTTCGACTTCATCCTCATCAACTTCTTCGGCAGCACATGCCATATGTCTGCTGAGATGGCCAGCTTTATGGCAATCCTTGTCGGTACAGCCATTACCATGTACATCCATATTAAACTGCTTGGTGCCACACCACTTGGCTTTATGCCATTTATCTTTGCCGGTGTCTGCCTGACATTCTCACAGGGCGGCGGCAACGTGGCCGGACTTGCCTTCACATTATTCGTGGGCATCATCCTGGCTATGATCTGCGGGCTCGGACTGTCATACTGCTCAAAGAAATTTGATTCAGCTGAGGGTGCCAAATAGTTTTTGGAGCTCGGACGCAAAAAGAATGGGAATTTACTCACTGCAAACGCACGTCTTACGCCGTGAAATGTTTGCCGCGAGTAAATTCCCATTCTTTTTGCTGTTTTACGAACCCTTGTTGGCTTCTGCCCTTTATTACGGCTTATCGAAAACATTCTTTGTGCTTTCATCCTTTTATCAGTTTAGTCCAGCCCCCAGCACCGGCAGCTGTCAGTCGCCCCCTCTGCTTCATTTAAACTATCTAAAAAGCTGATTAATCTCCGCATTGGAAACCAACCAGCTTTTCCTCTATTCAATATTTCTTATTTGTAAACTGCCTAATATGCTGCTACTGTATCTTCTTCTGCGTCTTCTTCTTTTTTGCCCTTCATGGTAAAGATCATACAGCCGCCGATGGCTGCAATGATGCCGAAGACGGTATATGGTGTTGAGTATCCGTTGGATACGGAATGCAGGACTGCCAGTACTGCATAGGAGCAGGATCTGACCACGCCGCTGATCATATTCATACAGGAATAGGATACTGTAAAGTCTTTACGGCCAAAAGCCTGTGAAGCCAGTACAGGGCCAAACTGTCCGTTGCCGCCAATGGAAGCTCCCAGCATAATGAGACCGATATACATACAGATTTTAACCGGTGCGATCAAAAGGATGATGCCTGCCAGATACCAGATACCAAAAATCAGACATGTCTTCTGAGGCCCAAGCTTCTGGTCGATGGCACCCCAGATCCAGGCACCGGCAATGCCGATAACCGCAGCTAACGTAAGCATAGTTAATGCACCATTTGCATCATAACCTCTGACTTCCTGGAAGAAGGATAAGAGCTGGGACATGATACCAACTGTCGCAAGACCGAAGAAACCAATGCCGATACCAAAAACCCAGACATATTTGTTCTTAATGGCATCTTTATATGAGAATAAAGCACTGCCCTCGATCATCATTTCTTCATTCTTCAGCATTTCAGCCACTGCAGGATCGTTGTCCGGATGGCAGCCATCTTCTTCAGGTGTTCCTTTCACGAACAGTGCCACCAGGCCGGCTAATACAAATAATGCAATACCGAGAACTGTCAATGCACCTGTAATCTCAAAAACATTTGAAAGGCCTGTCAGCACCCAGTTAATGATGGCACTGGCCAGATTCATACCGATGGTCGCAATACCTGTTGCAATACCATTCTTTGTTGGGAACCAGTTGGCAACAATAGCAAAACCACAGTTGCATGCAAAAGCATTAATAAAAGTAACAACACACACAAGGCTGACGGCATACATCACAACATTCACAGAATTACCATAAGCAATTAAACTGATGCCTGCCAGAATCATTGTCACCAGCGTCACGCGCTTAAGACCAAATTTTCCAATAAATGCAGCCCATAATACACAAGCAAACAATGCGATAATAGATGCCGGTGTAGAAATGGACAGCAGCAAATCAGAACTCCAATTATGATAAGCCGCCATCTTCGGGACTATCGTGTTCAGACCATCCACTGTAATACCTGTCATAAAAAACAGCATCACAATTTCAAATCCGATAATTCTCCAACCCTTTAAGCCGAAATTATACCCAGATGTTTTACCAGAATTGGCAGATTTCTTTTCACTCATACTCCACGTTTCTCCTTTGTTTTTTGATAAATACAAGTCTATCAGAATAACGCCTATAACGGAAATGCATAAATCAAATTCATTTTATGTAAAATAGTTATAAGTTTTCACAAATTGAACACAGAATTTTCATACTTTTTTGCCATATGCCAACTTTTTATTCGTCATAATGACGAAATTGTTAATTTTTTAATTAATATATACTGTTTTATTATAACAAAATTGAATAAGTAATTTGAAGTGTTTTTCCTTTCTGTCATAACACAAATATCCGCCTGACGCAATGGATTTCCGGAAGTCATTTCGTACCATCATCATCTTTTACTTTCTATACATTTCTATTTGCATAAACATCTACACATGCGGTATAATAAAATAAGTTTTTTGAAGTATGTTGAAAATTCAGATGATACAGAGAATTCTGAAGATGAAGACGATTTTATAAAATCACTGAAGAAGCAGATCGCTGCGATCAAAAGAAATCGTGAATGGGAGGGCAAATTTATGTTATTTAAAGAATTCAATCTTTAAATAATCCCAAAATTTATTCTACCAATGATAAAATTAATAATAAGATGTAAACAGCTAATCTCGAAACCAATATGAAAGAGGAATCCTGTTTACAAAAGATAAAAAGCTAACCGATTTTCGAAAGAATTATCTAAAATCGATTAGCTTTTAATTATTTGAATTATACGTATCGTCTGTCGTCAATATCCGTTGAAATGCATACTACGTTGAAACGCATACTCCCTTTAACCGCAGATAGCACCCATATCAGCTACAATCGCCTCACCGTTGATCATACCGGACATATCTGATGCCAAAAACAGTACAAGGGCTGCCACTTCATCTACAGTTCCAAGCCTTCTCTGCGGAATGGTTTTCAGCACACGCTCCTTAAATTTTTCATTCTCAAATTCAGCTTTGTTAATCTCTGTCACCACATACCCCGGGCAAACGGCGTTTGTCTGAATGCCGTAACGGCTCCATTCAAGTGCCATGGTCTTCGTCAGATTAATCACACCGGCCTTGGATGCACCATAAAGAGAAAGGGCACTTGTGCCTTTTAAACCGCCAACAGAAGCAATATTGATGATCTTTCCGCCTTTTCCTGACTCTTTCATCACAGCTGCAGCTGCCTTTGATGCAAACAGGACACTTCTGAGATTTGTCTCCATAACCATATCATAATCCGTCACATCCAGATCAAGAATCTTTTTCGTAATCGCAACACCGGCACAGTTGATCAAAATATCCACACTGCCAAAAGCTGACAACGCACCTCCGATCAGTGCATCGATATCGCCGATACTTCTCACATCCGTACGAATACCCTTGCCATGTCCGCCCACAGCTGTAATCTCTTCTGCAGCCGCCTTGCACTCATCCTCATGTCTTCCGGCCACAACCACATTGGCACCACACTGTCCAAACGCCAGAGCGATTGCCTTGCCGATTCCCTTCGTGCCGCCCGTAACAACCGCCGTCTTGCCGGCCATATCATAAGAAGCCATCTTCACCGGCCCATTCATATTCACCATTGTAATACCTCCTATTAATAATCAGATAATCTCTAATCGCTTATGAAGCCTTCACGATTCTCCAACTATTTCAAAACAATCCTTCACATTAACTACAAAATAAATCGCAAAAAGGGAGCTGCTGAGACAAATTTATCCTGTCTGACAGCGGTTCCCTCATAATCAAAGGTAATTGTAAAACGCTATATTACCCTTATTTAAAACATAAAAATTATCAGATTCAAAAGCAGGTGCTTCTAACGCGTCTGGTACTTAGATGCCGTATTTTGGCATCTTACGTACCACTGACAGCGTTAGGCAGTGCAAACGTGCCTGCTTTGAACTGATAATCTTTATGTTTTTCTAAAAACTCAATGCGTTTTATAATTACCTACATTTTAATTTAGAATTTATGATGCAGTTTAAGGATATCGATCAGCATCTTATCTCTGTACTGAGCGATTTCTGCATTTGTATGACCAATTTCGTCCGGAAGGTTCTTCATGATCTCATCCATTTCCTTCTGAGCCTTTGTACCGTAATCTGCAGGAATTGTATCCCATGCAGCGATATCTGCGCAAAGGTTGAAGCCGCCTGCCAGCATGTCCATCATACCTTTAAGACCATCTTTGTTGCCTAACTGCATGATCATGTTATGACCAAAGATTGCCCATCTGATAGCAGGGCCGAATGTCAGCGCCTTATCAGCTTCTTCTACTGTACAAACGCCTCTTTCAACAAGGTCAACCATTTCACGGAATACAGCAAGCTGCAGTCTGTTGCAGATGTAACCTGGGCAGTCTTTCTTCAGAACGATTGCCTCTTTGCCAAGAGATTCGTAGAATTCTTTAGCAAGTTCAACATTTGCTTCGTCTGTCTTTTCTGTCTTTGTGATTTCTACAAGCGGAATAAGGTGTGGTGGGTTGTAAGGATGACCGCCAACACATCTTTCAGGATGTACCGCATGTTCTGTAATCTGTCCAAGCGGAAGACCTGATGCAGATGTAGCTACAATTGCATCAACCGGCGCATACTTTTCGATTTCAGCAAGCATGCTGTGTTTGATTGGAAGTCTTTCAGGACCGGATTCCTGAATGAACTGAGCATCCTTTACAGCTTCTTCCATGCTTGTTGTGAACTGGATTCTTGCAAGAACTGCGTCTTTGTCTTCAATGGCACCGTTTTCAGCAAGGAATTCAAGGTTGCTTACGATTGTCTTCTTGTCGTTTGCAAGACAATCATCATTAATATCATAAAGTTTTACGTTCAGGCCCTTCATTGCGAAGAGAATAGCCCAGCTTCCGCCGATTACGCCGCCGCCGATACCGGCAACATTTTTAATATCTGCTACTTTCATTATTCACACCTCTATAAAAAAAAGTTCATTTAAAAAGTTTCTTTGTTAAGCCGCCCAAAGCTGGCATCATAAAATGTCAGCTCCGAACGATTCTACATTTATTTTTATCTTACAGTAATTCAAATACTGCTGCTGCGCCCATACCGCCGCCGATACACATTGTAACAAGAGCTGTTGTCTTCTTGTTGTCCTGAAGGTAATCAAGTGCTTTACATGTAAGGAATGCACCTGTAGCACCCATTGGATGACCAAGAGCCATAGCACCGCCGTAAGGGTTAACCTTTTCTGGGTTCATCTTAAGAACTTTGATACATGGAATAGCCTGAGCTGCGAATGCTTCGTTCAGCTCGATGACATCCATATCATCAATTGTCTTGCCTGCACGTTTCAGAGCCTTTGGTACAGCGTAGATTGGGCCAAGACCCATCATTGTTGCATCACAGCCTGCAACTGCGAAGGATACCATCTTAGCGATTGGTTTGATACCAAGTTCTTTTGCTTTGTCAGCAGCCATTAATACAACGAATGCTGCAGCATCAGATGTCTGTGAAGAAGTAGCAGCTGTAACTGTACCGCCTTCTTCAGCTGGGATGAAGCAAGGTTTAAGACCTGCAAGTGTTTCCATTGTAGTTGTTGGACGGATACCTTCGTCTTCTGTAACAACCTTTTCGTTGCCATCCTTGTCAACAACAGTTACAGGGATGATAGAAGGAGCAAGCTTGCCTTCCTTCTGAGCTTTTGCAGCTTTCATGTTGGATTCGTAAGCCATACGATCCATTTCTTCTCTTGTTACACCGTAGTTTTTAACAATGTTTTCAGCTGTCATACCCATGCCCATGTAAGCACCTGGAGCATGTTCATTTAACCAAGCATCCTGATATTCTACAGGATATGGAGCGTATGTATCTGTCATACTTTCAACACCACCGGCTACGATTACATCGCCCTGACCACAAGCAATTGCATTAGCACCTGTAGCGATAGCCTGAAGACCTGAAGAACAGAAACGGTTAATTGTGTGACCTGCTACGCATTCCGGCAGTTCTGCTCTTGCGCAGACACTCTTAGCGATATTCATAGATGTTGTACCATGCTGTACAGCACAACCCATGATCACATCTTCGATTTCAGAACGATCTAACTGAGGCACTTTGTCCAGTACACCCTTTAAAACCTGTGCGGAATATTCGATTGGGTGAGTACCTGCGAAAGAACCTTTTCTTGATTTACAAACTGCTGAACGTCCATATGCAACAATAACAACTTCTCTGCTCATTTTGCAAAACCTCCTAAAAACTTTATGAAATAATTCGTGATATCTGCTGGGCAGATATCTTACTTATCCGTATTTCTTTTCATTAATTAGCATACCACATTTCCCATTAACAATGAAATAACCCTTTTCGGCACGTTTATACAAAAATTGAATAACCATAAATATAGTAGAAATTGGATTTTGGCACAGTGTCGCAGGCAGTTCTTAAACCTTCGCCGAAATGCCGAAAAATATTCTATAAAACGAAAAAAGCACCCGATTCATTGCTGAACCGGATGCCCGAATTTCAATTAGTCTGTGATATATGGCATTAAAGCGATATGTCTAGCTCTCTTGATAGCTGTTGTAAGCTTTCTCTGATGTTTAGCACAGTTGCCTGTGATTCTTCTAGGAAGAATTTTACCTCTTTCAGAGATATATCTCTTTAATTTGTTTGTATCTTTGTAATCGATGACTGCGTTCTTATCTACACAGTATACACATACTTTCTTTCTTCTGCGCATAGGTCTTCTCTTCATCTGAGTGCCTCTGCCTTCTTCTTTATTGTATGGCATATCAAAACCTCCTTCTCAAATTCAAATCTTTCTGTTATGCTCTGATAACAGATCATGTCCTATTCTAGCTGAATGGCAATTCTTCATCGATGCCATCCGGAATGTTCATAAAACCATCCGATGGTGCCTGACTCGGCACAGGTCTTCCGGACTGCTGATAACCACCGCCATAATTGTTGTTGGCTGCAAATTCACTGCTGTTGCGGTCACTTGCTGCTTTGCTCTCGGCAAATTCCTGTTCTTCAACAACGATATCTGTTGTATAAACACGCACACCATCTTTGTTGGTGTAGCTGCCTGTCTGGATTCTGCCTGTGATCACAATACGAATGCCCTTGTGAAAATACTTCTCTGCGAACTCAGCCTGACGGCCAAAAGCAACACAGTTGATAAAATCGGCATCCGGATCACCGTCACGCTTGAATGTACGGTTCACTGCCAGTGAGTAGCGGGCAACTGCTGTAGAGCGTTCACCCTGTGAATATCTGATCTCCGGATCTCTGGTTAATCTTCCCATCAAAATAACTTTATTCATTTAGACTTACCCCTTTTCTAATTAAGCGTCCTGTCTAATGCATAAGTATCTGATTACATTCTCCATAATACGGACACGCTGTTCAACTTCGTTTGGACAGTTTGAATCGGATTCGAAAGTGATGAAGTAGTAGAAACCTTCTTTCATCTTCTGAATTTCATAAGCAAGTCTCTTCTTGCCCCATTCGTCAACGTTAGTAACAACGCCGCCAAAACGAGCGATAACTTCCTTGATCTTCTCGATGCTTGCTGCTCTTTCTTCATCTTCGATCTTTGTAGTAAGAACTACTGCTAATTCGTATTTGTTCATGCTAGTGCACCTCCTTCTGGACTTCACGGCCCTCCCATTGCGGAGAGCAAGGAATTAATATATAACATATCACAGTTATCCAGTCTACCATAAAAAAAAGCGCAAAGCAAGCACTTTTTTTCATATTTTAGTATAAAATTATCGACACTTTCCGACCGCAAAGAGTATCCCGTCATCTATCGGGTAATCTTAATCTCTTCTCCGCCTCGTTCCAGTCTGCGGATATTCTTCTCCACCAGCTTCCGAGCCATCATCACCTGATGTTCACATCCGCAGCACTTCAATCTAAAATCCGCACCGCTTCGAAGCACTTCCCAGTCAAAACTGCCGCAGGGATGCTTCTTCTTCAGCCGGACAATGTCGCCTGTTAAAATCTCCATTGTGTGCCTCCTTGTATACTTGTATCATCCACGCTATTTGCAAAATATATGCCGAATTCTAATTATTTGTCGCCCTTTAAGTATAACGAGGATTTCTTCAGATGACAAGTTGATTTCTTTAATAAATAACCATTATTCTCCTCTGTACATACCGCTTATTATATGCTACATTGTAAATCAGTTAATACTATTTAACTTTCAAATACTTCAACCCGGTAATTGCGAACATTTTTCCTGAAGTGAATATAGAAATTAACAGACGAAAAATTTTTTGGAGGAATTTACAATGCAGCATTCTTTGAATCAGGTGCGCATGATTGCCACTGACATGGACGGCACTCTGCTGAACAGTCAGGATCAGATGCCCCGTGATTTTTTTGATATATTAGACCAGGTTCATAAACTTGGTATTCTTTTTGTAATTGCCAGCGGACGCCCATATCCGACCCTTGCCATGCAGTTTGAAAGCTGCAAGGACAAGCTTGTTTTCATGGCAGAAAACGGCGGATGCCTCGTCAACGGTGACACACTGGTTCACCAGGATATTCTTGACACAGATGCCCTTTCCTATCTTCTTGACCACTGCCGTCAGGTTCCCGGCGTTATTCCAATCCTTTCCGGTTTCAAAAAAGCCTATCTCTTCGATCAGACATCAGATGATGCCCGCAGGGAAATAGGCCGTTACTACAAGAAAGTTCAGTATATCCATGACATTTCTGAAATTGATGATCCTGTAAGTAAAGTCACTGTCTGTGATTTCAAAGGCGCAGAAAATAATTCTTTCCCGGCCCTGTCCGATGTCCATGCCCCTTTTAAAGCCACCCTGGCGGGGTATATGTGGACAGATCTCAGCCTTGCTGACACCAACAAAGGCCGGGGCCTGGCAACCCTTCAGCGGACCTATGGCATTTCACCGGATGAAACCATGATTTTCGGTGATTATCTCAATGATTATGAAATGATGAAGCAGGGCTATTTCAGCTATGCCATGGCCAATGCCCATCCTGATCTAAAAGCCATCAGCAACTTTGAGACATTGTCAAACGACGAAGATGGCGTGCTGCACATCATTCGTCAGCTCATTCACAGCAGACATTAAAAGCATTTTTTCTTGCAAATGGCTGCTTACATTAAAACTATTTTATCATAATTTTAACACCGTTTTTCTGCTTGCATTCCGCACAATCTGATGCTACTATGAAGTTACGTAAGCGGGAAGTTGATTGCATGTATGCTAACCAATCAAACTCAAAGAACGGGGGCGCTTTTTTATCGGTACAATAGATGCAATTACCAAAGCTTACATAAGAAGAAACGACGTATTTGCAGATGCGTTTAACTATTTTATATATGATGGTGTTCAGGTTATCCAGCCGAATCAGTTGAAAGAGCTGGACCCAGCAGAAATTGCACTGCTATACAATAACAACAATACGAAAGCAAAAAGAACAACAGATACAAAAGCGGTACAAAAGTACCGCGATCAACTAAAATCGGCAGCACTTATGGCTGACAGCAAGACCGCCTATATTCTTTTAGGTATAGAAAATCAGACGGATATTCATTATGCCATGCCTGTAAGAAACATGTTATACGATGCCTTACAGTATGCCGGTCAAGTCGATGAAATAGCTAATCTCCATCACAACCATAAAAACCACCCCAGACATCAACCAGTGAACCAAGCCGAATTTCTATCCGGCTTCCATAAAAATGACAAATTAATCCCTGTTATTACATTAGTTATACTTTTTAATGCTAAGGAATGGGATGGACCACGCTCCCTCATGGATATGATGGACATTTCAGACCCACAGATAAAAAAACTGGTCGTAGATTATCCGCTTTATTTGATTAGTCCGGAACAAATGACAGATGAAGGACTGCAAAAATTCCACTCTAGCTTAAGAGAAGTTATGGGATGCATCAAATACTCCGCAGACAAGAAAAAACTATCTTCTTTTATTCATAACAATCCGAGAATGATGCAGATGGAAGCTAACGCAGCACGAGTCATCGAAGCAGTCAATCATATACCTATAAATATTAAAAAAGGAGATGAAAACGTCAATATGTGTCAGGCAATTGAAGAAATGATTCAAGATGGCAGAGAAGAAGGTCGTTCAAAAGGGCGTTCAGAAGGCCGTTCAGAAGGTCAGGAACGAATTAACCAGCTGATTATTCAACTAGCAAAACATAACCGCACCGACGATATTCTCAAGGGTGCCACAGACAGGGAATATCAAGAACAGCTACTAAAAGAATTTAACCTTTAACAATACCTTTTTCTGTAAAAACACTCTAACAGAAAATTATTTAAAACACAGAAGATAAATAATGAATACAATAACTATAACCATTTTACTTGAGACACATGCCAATCAATATCCTGTTTACGAAAAAGTGCACCGCATTTCTGAAGATGATAATATCAACCAAAGAAATGCGGGGTATTTTTTATACTATCCTTACCGACGACCAAACATTATATTCGTCACGATCACATGCTAGCATGGACTTCGTCTCATTATACGCTCACTTTAAAGAACCCACTTCTCAATGGCCGCAGCAACGCCATCCTCGTCATTGGACAGGGTAATATCATCCGCCATGGCTTTGATGTCCTCATCCGCATTGCCCATGGCCACTGCCAGTCCTGCTGCCTCAAACATCGTACGGTCATTCATCGTATCCCCGCAGACCATAATCTGATCTGCCGAGATTCCCAGCTTTTCCCCGAATTTCAATAAAGTGTGCCCTTTGTTGGCTGTTGCGGCAGTGATTTCCACATTAAAACTATTGCCGAATACCACACTGAGCTCCGGATCATCATGCATTTCATCAAACAGCTGCTGCCTGAGTGTCATATCATTAAAAGAAGCCAGCATTTTCTCTATATTAAATTTGCCTGAATAAACCCGTTCTCTCAGATCACTGACCGGGGTTCTGGACGTCTTAATATATTCTTTGAACCACTCCGGAAAATTTTGATACACGTGAAGCGCCCGCTCATAGCTGGCCTGATCTGCATAAGCCATGCCGTCATGATAAAACTCAATCAATGCATCAATCTGCAATAGCTTATCAATCACCCTGCATGCAGTATGATACGGAATAAAATCACCATAGATCATTCGGTTCTCTTTCAAGTCAACCACCGATCCGCCATTGGATGTCAGTGCATAACGGACTCCCGGAATAGAAATAAAACTCTCCGGCAGACCGTTTTTCGGTCTTCCTGTAGCCGGAATAACAATCACACCCTTTGCAATGGCTGACGCAATCGCTTTCTTCGTTCTCTCTGTAATTATTTTATCTGAATTAAAAGTTGTTCCATCCAAATCCAAAGCTATAAGTTTAATTTTTCTTTTCATCATCTGCTCCATTTCATAGACTTAGACTGACTTCTGCTGATACTTAGACCAACTTCTGCTGACTGCTCTTATATATGATTATCGCCTTTCCTAACTTCTACTTCGCGTTAGTGCCTTTTTGTGTAATAGGAAATTCCTCGGAATTTCCTATTACACAAAAAAAGACCTGATATACATCAAGTCTTTGAGTTGCGGGGGCCGGATTTGAACCAACAACCTTCGGGTTATGAGCCCGACGAGCTACCGGGTTGCTCTACCCCGCGATATTCTGTTAGGACTTATCTGCTTCATAAGTCGTAAATTATTATAACGCGGTTATAGAGTATTGTCAACCATTTTTTATAACTTTTTTGATATTTTGTTAAAAGACAGCCTTATAAATCAATTTTCCCATCTATTACAGCATTTCGAGAATATGCATCATGCATTCTACATTCTCTTTGCCGATTTTATCTTCGATCTCATTCTGCGCTGCCTGCCAGGCAGGTATCGCTTCTTCAATCAATTTCTTTCCGGTATCACTAAGCACCAATCGCCGGTCGCGCTTTCCTCTGTCCGCCTTATCAAGAATATATTCTTTCTCTGTCAACGGCCTCAGCATCCTGACAACTGATGTTCGCTCCAAGCCAATACGTTCAGCCAATGCCGTCACACTTGCTTCACCAAGATAATCCAAATTCTTCATCATCGAATACTGCCGAACTGTAATGCCATAAGGTGCCAAATACTCATCATAGATCTTCGCAACCACACCGGATGCGTTTCTCAAATTAATACAATAGCAAGACGAGAGTTTCATTGTTTTTTCCTCCATTTCGTGTGCATACACTTACATTAACATTAACACTATTTCTTCCCCCTGTCAAGATTCCCAACTGACGCTAAATTTCACACCTAGCAGCCACTAAAATTCTCTTGACAAGTTTTCTTTTTCTTGTTATAGTGTATATACACTATAAATACTATATAGGCATAAGCCACAACACATCTATCACTTTACATTAATTAGGAAGGAGATACTTATGAGTTTAAGGAAAGAAATAACCATCGATTACCTGAATAAAGGAGGCCATAATGTTTTGCCGGGACAGCTTGGTGTTGAGATGCTGTCATTAGAAGAAGGCAAGCTTACAAGCAGAATGGAAATAACACACAGCCATCTTGCTATTAATGGTTATCTTCATGCAGCCAGTGTGATTGCCCTGGCTGATACAAGCTGCGGTAATGCGGCACTTGCACACATTCCTGAAGGAGCGAAAGGATTTACAACCATCGAATTAAAATGCAATCATATCGGAACACTTAGAGAAGGTACTTTGGGATGCACAGCCACAGCTGTTCATTTAGGACGTACAACACAGGTTTGGGATGCCGTTGTATATGATGAAAAAACCAAAAAGAAAATCGCCTTTTTCAGATGTACACAAATGGTACTATGGTAAATTAATATCTTTGATCTCTTATGGTGTATATGCACTATAACTTTTTTCTACTTTTTACACTATTCAGAAAGGATGATTTACAATGCGTTACGAAGGGCAATTAATGGAAGAAAATGCGCTCATGCAAACCGCAGCAGCCATGTGTGCCGCAGCCCGTACTGCACCAAAAACAAAGGGCAAAGACTTTATCGTTACCTGTGTTGTCACCGGTGAAGAAAAAGAAGCACTGGCAAACAAGATGGAAGAGATTCATCACAGAGAATTTGGCAGCAAAGAATTTGCCTGGTATCTCAGGGATGCTGCGAATATCCATGCCGCTGATGCTGTTGTTCTGATTGGTATCAAACATAATTACCGCGGGGTGGCTCATTGTGGTTTCTGCGGTTATGAAAACTGCGGTGCCTGCAAAAAAGCCGGCGGCCGCTGTGCTTTTGCTTACATGGATCTGGGGATTGCCCTTGCTTCAGCGGCAGAAATCGCCTGTCGTGCACACATAGACAATCGAATTATGTTCTCTGTCGGCAACGCAGCCATGCAGCTTGGCTATGTTGATGACAACATTCTCTGGCACGGCATCCCCATCAGCGCATCAGGTAAGAGTATCTTCTTTGACCGCTGACAACTAATGATTCATACTTTTGTCATTTAACTCCCCCTTTTTATTTATATGCAAAAGAGCAGTTTTCACTTTTTCTCTCCCGTGAAAACTGCTCTTTTGATTTTCTTTATTCTATTCCTCTGTCTCAGCAATAAACTGCCCTGACAAAGCGTCTTCGATTTCCCTTATTATATCTGGATCCTGCTCCTGATCGAGTGCTTTAGTAAGTGCACCCCGTGCCTCAGGATGATCAAACCGCCCCAGTGCCCAGGCACAATGCAGCCGAACCAGTGGTTCTTCCGTTAATATAGCCTCTGCAAGGGCCGGGATATAGCTTTCATCACCGGTATTGCCGATGGCTATCGCTACATTTCTCTGAAAATATTTTTTATCCGGCAGATAATTATACATAATCGGATACACCCATTTCTGATAATAGGCATCATCCATCAGCAATATATCTTTAAGATTCAAATTATCTTTGATCAATTCCAGCAGCGGATCCTTCGGTCTGGCAGCGTCATTCTGCAGTTTCTTCCAATTTCTCGGGCAGGCTTCCTGACAAGCGTCACATCCGTGAATACGCGTCCCCAGCAGCGGACGCATCTCCCGAGGCACAACTGCATCAAATTTGGATCCTGATTCTCCCCGGCGCATCCAGTTGCAGTATCCCACACATCGTGACGGTTCAAGATGAAAAGGTTCCACAATAGCCCCGGTTGGACAGGCATCCATACATCGATGACAATTTTCCGGACACTTGCTCATTTTCTCCGGTTCATCATACTCCAACACCTGATCAACAAGAAATGCATACAGGATAACAAAGGAACCCACACCATCCACATACGAAAAATTGTTTTTCCCGAAACTTGTAACACCGGCTTTTCGTGCAAATTGACGCAGCGGCAGGTTCAAAGAGGCTTGCCGCACTTTTAACCCTTTTTGTTTAAGAAAATTTTCAAACAGCTGCAGCCTGGCACCGCAGATAGAATCTTCTCTCGGTACATAACTGCGGGACAAATAAGCCCGTCCGATCATATGCGTCAGCTCCTCCGGGAAGTGAACACTCGCATAATCATAGGCCAAAGCAATGACCGATTGGCAGTCGGGCATTTCAGTTTTTGGATCGGACTGAAACATGCGGCCATTAATCCATGGCAAAAAACTGTCCTTCCTCTTGTTCAGAATTTCCTGATAAAAATCAACATTCTCAGCATCCGTAATCCCAACTTTGCAAAATCCCAAATCCAACGCATATTCTTTAATTTCATCCGTTAAGCTCATTGCTTCCCCTCCAATACAATGTATATACACTAGTGTATATACATTGTATAATGTCTCCATCAAAAAAGCAAGTTGTTTCTATAACAGTACTCGTTATCCGCCGCCGTGTGAGCCACGCGGAGTTTTATTTGCTGCACAGGATACAGTTTTCTATACATCAAATAAAGGACAGCTCTCACCATCCTGGCAAAAGCTATCCCCTCTCAGTTCCATTATTCATTATAATATGCGTTCTACTGGATCTCCGCTGTCACGAACCCATACTGTGCATTCCCGTATTGCCAATCAATGGTAACTTCATACACATAGCCCGGTTCTACGTCTTTGATGACGTATTCACCATCATCGTTTTTCTCCACAGTCACTGCTTCTGCGGATGCATCATAGTCGTCATCTGCACCGGCCGGGTATTGATCGGCACTCCAGCGGCGGACGGTCACCTGATCCGGTGCCAGGTCACAGCTGACGATGAAGTCTGTCTTGCCGGGATCCATGGCCATCTTCTCAAGGCTCTCCCACTGCAACACAGCTGAACCGCATGCGGTCACTGTGTTGTCTTCTGAACTGTCTGTTTCAGAATCAGAAGCCGGCGCTGTCCATGTATAATTCGCCGGTCCGCTCATTAAGGACATGGTCTGTCCCAGAGATGAACTATACACGACGCCGGCTGAAGGCACTTCACTTGCATCCGGCTCTGCAAAAACCATGTCGATAACATCCTGATACTGCTTCAGTTCATCCGTCGAGCCCTCACCGGTAATCACCATCTTGCTGACCCCCGGATACTGCCCAGGGTAGCTCTGCAGCATGATGCCGTCACCATAGACGTCCACATAATCTGCCGCTTTCAGTGTGTCCGAACTGACCTTCTTGCCGGATTCATCTGTCAGATCTGATGGAATCTCTGTTGTGAACACAGTCCCATTGTCCCGGTCTGCCAGAAGCCATGTGCCGTTCTTCCCGGCCAGCAGAATACAGTGCTGTGCTGCCGAATTCTCCTCACCGCTTACATCACCTGTTTCTGACGGATTGTCCGCGGTCTGGCTCTCTGTCTGAGATGCCGACTGCCCAGTTGCCGTCTGCGTGTTTTGTCCTCCTGCCTTCTGTCCGCACCCTGCAATCAGCGCCGAAGTCAGACATACCGCCAATAAAATACCTGTTAATTTCTTCATAAATATAAACCTCCTGCATACCTATTATCTTTCTATTTTAAGTCATTCTACTGCAGACGAACTGCTTTTATTCCGTATTCATCTGCATATCACCCGCGCATCACCTGCGCTTCCTCTGCACATCACCTATATTTCGTCTGCGCTTTTTGTTGTGACAATAGATATACGTATACCCCGATGATTTTTATGGGCAAAAGGAAATTTTCTCGCAAAAATCAAAAATTTCTTCCGGACGTCCTATTTTTATATGCTATTTTCTCTTGAGATTCTGCTTCTGATTGAGCTTGCAGCAATCCGGGACGCCGCCGTCAAACATCTCTTCATTCTCTTTCGCAACCCGCTCCAGATAACGGTTCATCTTTTCTTTTAATTTCTTAAAAAGCTTCATTCCAAATTCCACCTTTCTAACCATATCTCTCTGCCGGATGCAGCATGCGACTTTCTCGGATGCAGCACGCGGCTTTCTAATCTATATTATTTCTATCGGTTATATTATAATACATTTTTTCAGATACGGCACACTTTTATATCCGGACATTGCACAAATATCGGAACAATAAAAAGGATCCCGCACTTGCATAGGACGCAATCTCCTATGCAAAAAAAGACCGCCGTCCTGCTTTTCTGCAAAACGACGGCCTCTTATGCCGCGATTATCTGTATTGGTTCTTCAGTGTGTGATACAGCTCTGCGTGAGCCAATTCCATATACGGTGTTGTATAGAGGATATTGACAATATTAAATGTGATGGCGCCCAGAATAAACCAGCCGATAAATGACAGATCCAGTACAAAGGCATCCATCTTGTTGCCATCCATCATCCGTTTGCTCTCTGCGAAAGCCTCCTGACGGCTCATATCCGGATTCTCTGCCAGAAGGTACGGAATCATCATATATTCGTACCCTTTGATAATACCCGGAATGATAAAGAGAAGTGTCCACAAAAATGTAAACAGGTCTTTCATGAACATCACGCCTCCGATATGTCCATATCCGTTCCTGAATGCATATAAAATGTCACCCCATTGTGCATTGCCGTATCGACAATCTACAAAGACTTTCCGGCATCCGACTTCCAACGGATTCCACAGAAAAATATTCAGTACAACATTGATCAGCAACGCAATGACGATAATGCCTGCGATGCCAACGAGCATTGCAATAATAAAGCTCACGTTTGTACTGATCAGATCCGATGCATTGATATCCACATCATTGCTCTTTGCCGCACCTCTTGCTGAATTGTAACCGGATCCGATCAAAAAGGATAAAATCAATCCGACTACAACGGCCTTCAGATAATTGGCCTTCAGCAATACTCTGGCATTACTCTTCACTTCCTGTCTGCTCCACATAACTCTGCCTCCTACTCTTACGCTATACACAATTATATATACCTAATATGTATATCTTGTGCCTTCATTTTCAGCTCTCATTTCTATTCTAACATACCTCATTCCGAATAGCTATCCTAATTACAGTTATCTTGGCTTTCGCAAAATATCCAATTTACAGTTATCTTGACTTTCGCAAAATATCCAGTTCTTTTAATAATTGTTTCGGGTGTTTTTTCATGCCCCGGGCCAGCCGGTAAAAGGGCAGAAAAACTTTAAGAAAGGGATATTTTGCAAACATCGGAAAATAGGATTTAACCGTTTCCTGATCCGGAAAAAGTCTGCTGTGTATGTATTTTCCCAGGACTTTGAACCGTCCGGATGCCTCGCCGTCAGCCATTGAGGCCAACTGGTTCTGGATACGGTTGTTCAGATTGCCATAGGTTCCGCTGCCGAGCATATACATGATGAGATGCCAGTCTGCATCACTCAGCTTCTCCTGCTGCGAGAAAGCCGCCATCGCAGCATGGCGCAGATTTTTTTCAAATGGCACCAGATGTATTTTCTCCAGCTCCGCCTCAATATAGTCCCAGTTCATGCCATCCGCCTTCTTCTTCAGGAAAACATATTCGTCTGCCAGCGTACGGATGCCACAGCCGCTGACATGATAATGCTTATAGGCATGGGCAGCAACAAAAATATACGTATCCTCATCACTGAAATGAAAAGCGCCGCTGTCCGCACCTTCCTGATCCGGAATGGCACGCCGCCAAGGATTTTTGAAATAGGTATGCATTTCATATTTTTCTGCCATCAGTTCCCGGTGCATCTCAAAATTATAAATAGGTTCTTTCAGGTAGCTGTCATGATTGCCTGCCAGACTCTTTTCCTCAAAGCCAAGCTTTTTCATCACCGCTCCCATCATCCTCTGCGCTTTCTGCACAGCTGCTTCCTGCATTGCCTCCGTTTCACCGCAGATGTGAAAATGCCCTTCATCATCCTTTTCCAGAAGTCCATACAGGATATCATTGTCACACATAAAGCGCATCCCCGCACCGGGATAAAAGTCCTTCAATACAACACCCTTTAAAGGCAGCCATGAAAGGCCTGCCGCCGCCATTTCCGTATAAATGCTTTCCCGCTCCATATCAAAACGCAGCTGTCTGTAAAACATCGTTTCAAAACGCTTCCGCCATTTTCGGTACAAGTCCGGTGACATATCCTTCTCAAACCGTGAGACCGACGGCCAGATCATAGCTTCCACATTACTTCTGCATGCCAGATGCCAGATCTGCTGCCATGTACAGCCTTCCGGTCTCGGTCCGGGTACACTTTCATTCAACGCAGCCCCTGTCAGCTCCAGCAGATACTCCGCTGTCTTTCTGCCATTGGCCGATTTCTCCGGTTTATCCATCTCTCTGTCCATGCTTCTCCTCCTGCCTGCGCCCTCATGGCCGTTCAGGCATCTTCATCCCTGTCATTGCTTCAAAACTGCACCGGACGGCTTCTTCTGAAATATTACATTCAAGCAGATACACCGGCACATTCTTCAGTAATCTATCCAGCAATGCCAGTGTCTGATCTGCCGTCTTCACAGCTGCCGGAAAATAAATCTGTCCCATAAGATACGGCAGCGCCTGTGCTGCCTCCAGCCGCCGTATATGATTTTTGTCTGCCTGCCGAAGAATGCAGATACCGCCAAGAGGTGCTTTCCTGTTCCTGTGCCAATGCTCTTTGCCGGACCAGGGCGTTCCGCAGGCCTCCGTCACCGAAGGCTTCACTGCCAGAATGGGTTTATCGCCATTGACAATCTGTACATCACTGCCCAGATATCTGCGCCACAGCGCGATATGGGTTGACTTGCCCGTCCCGCTGGGTGCCGTAAACATAAAGGCCCTGTCCTTCCAGGTAATCACCGCACCATGGCAGAGCAATCTGTCATATTCCGGCAGCTGATCTGCAATCTGACGCAGAATAGCCAATGTCTCCAGGTAATCCGCCCTGACTGCAGCCGATGATCCGGCTTCCCGGGCCAGCTGCCTCTCTTTGGCCAATGCTTCCTCTGAGACATGGATCTTTATACACTTTTTCTCATTCTGCCAAACGGCTTCCGCTGCACTGCCCTTCTCTGAGCCAGACATGCTGTGCGCATCTGAGCCATCCATGCTGTGCACATCCAAGCCAGACACAATGTTCACATCCGAACCGGACATGCTGTGCGCATCTGAGCCGGATACGATGTAATCTCTGAAAAAAGATTCTGTCTCAGGGACAGCCGGCTCTATTTCCACCAGAATATCCGCTAGTTCAATATAAAATGCCATCTCTTAAGTCCTCACCTTTCGCAGTGCCGCATGCAGCTTTTTCCAGGCCGCACGAAGCGGATAACCGATTGTCCATATTCTGCAATACAGCTGATAGCCGATGCCTGTCATGGAAATTTGCCGTCCATCCCTGTAAAATTCCGTCAGTACCCCCAGAATCTGTGCATCTGTGATATCCCGCTCAAGATGCAGGCAATTATCACCGCAGATGATATAGCCCTCCGGCAGTACCTTCACAATGCGGTGCAAAATGTATTTGTCACCGCGCTTATACAGCGGAATGTCATATTTGTGAAGCCGTCCCCGGCACGGCCGGATGACAACGGTATCCCGACGATTGCGCAGCATCGGATACATACTGGTTCCGACTGTCGTTGCAATATAAATCTCTTGTTCCCGCAGCATATCTTCGATATGCTTTTTCTGGCCTTCCATCATCCTGTCTGTCACTCCTGTATCCTGCCGGTTATTCTTCGATAACGCCCGCATCCCGCATTTTCCGGATCATTGTCTCTGTGTCAGACAATATGCGCTCATAGGCCACCTGATGATCGCAGGCTTCTTCCAGTTCCGAAGCAATCTCCTCAACGCTCTTTCCCCGGGATACACCTTCCCAGATCATTCTGCCTGTCTGATTCATGTTGATCATCCCGTGAAACTTCTCACTGGCTGCACCCACAGCGATGACAACTGTCTGTCCCGCCACTTCCCGCAAAACAAAACCGTCTTTAATCCTCATCTGTTCACCTTTAAAAAATCCTTCCCCAGGAGGTCTCATCTGTCAACGTCTCCTGCTGCTGATCCTTCGAAGTTTCATCCTGCTGATCCTTTGAACCGCTATTCTGGCCGGTCTCGGAATGACTTCCATTCTGATCCTTCGAACCGCCATTTGACATGGTCTCGGAATGACTCCCATTCTGATCCTTTGAACTGCCCTTTGACTGATTCTTTGAGTCCTTATCCTTCTTGGCGGCGGAGCTGCCGTCACTGCTTTTGCTGCTGCCGGACTTGCTGCTGTCGCTGCTGACATCGCCTTCATCTGCATCATCCGCTATCAGATCTGCAAAATCAATGCCATCCTCCTGCTGATTCTCCGCCTTCGCATCTAATGGGCTGACTGTTTCCATCCCGGCGGCTTCTGTCTCATCAGCCACCATCAGTCCCGTCACATTCTCCGTCTCTTCAGCCTTCTTCTGCTGACCGTTTTTCGCCGTCCTGCCGTACATCAGACCGCCGCCAATCAACACGATGGCAAGGACAATGATTCCTGCTGCCAGCACTTTTCCTCTGCCTTTTTTCTTCATTCTTCCGCCTTTCTGCCAACGAGATGAAACACGCTTTGCGAGTCTCACTCGTTATCGCGATATTCGGCAAGGCCTTATGCAAGCATAAGGCTTTGCCTCATTATCCGCGTAAATAAAAGCAGGGCTGCCGAAAACAGGCTTATCCCTGTCCCCGGCAGCATCCCGCTCTATTCACTTCATTCAATCATACTGTTGACAGCTGACCGCTTAGAAAGGATTAGACCAATCCCAAACTACTTCTTCACCATTTTCTATAGCGTCTAAAGTCAGTGCTCTATCATCATCTGATGTACAGATGATATCCGCTTCCTCTAATAAAATCACTTCAAATTTTGGTTCTTCGTAAAACATAAATTCTCTCCTTACTGTGTACTTTCAGTGCTGCCCTTAATACCCATATTGACTGTTTTGACTGCCATCTTACCATAGACCCTTGTGCCATCCATGGTTGTCCAGTACGGCGTCACATCAAAGTTTACATCAAAGGCTTTTTTTGGAATCTGATTGATTCTAAAAGCCATAAAATAATTGGAGGTCTCATTGTCAAAAACTTTTTTTGCATCTGTGGCAACAGGGTTACCATTGTTTAACTCCCCTGATGCATAAACATTTTTATATACCGTCCTTGTCTCATGCAGCTTCTCTTGTCCATTGTACTTGATTTTAAAGCCTACATTGCGGTACTGGATATCATCTACGGATGTCAGGAAACGCATATCTGTCTGTTCAGAGTTAGCAGTCGTAGTACCTGTAATCTGCGCTTTGACCGTGAGGACAGAGGCATCAACGAATTTCGCATAGGCTTTCTGTGTCGGCATCGTCTTATACGGCTTCAGGGTGAATTTTTCCTCAGTGGTAGTTCCTGATTCTGTTCCGCCGCTTGACTCTGTTTCTTTGCTGCCTTCAGCTGTTTCATCCGCCTGTGCTGCTGTACCACTTTCATCCTTGGAATCAGATTCTATCTTTTCAAGGTAGTACCAGCCGGCAAATATATACTGATGAGTTTGGCTATCATTGTACTTAAAGCTCAGTTTTGTCGCCGGATAAATGTCATTGGAATACTGAACATCCGCATATTTGCTGCCTGTATCCGGAGGTGTCACAGGTGTATCAGTTTCACTCTCTTTTGTACCGGATTCGCTCTCAGATGCCTTAGATTCTGATTCACTCTCTGTCGTCTCAGTTTCGGTCTCAGTCTCATCATTCTTCTCAGGCGTCATATAGGCGGTATCCACTTCCACATAGATTGTGCCTGTTCCTTCTCCCTTATAAATGGAGGCCTGAGCCGTATGAGCATAGGATGCATCATTTTCACCTGACTTTGTGCCAAGGAAAATCGTCTTGCAGTCTTCGGTGATTTCCTTTCCATCCGCATCTACGCCGGTAACAATCTTGTTGTCACATTTTCCATCGCCATCTTTATCCTCATGGGTATGAATATAGTAGGTATTGGACATCTGAGTACTGGTTCTCATACCTTCTTTCACTGCTATGGCTTTCAGTGTCGATGTCGATTCAGTCAATTTAATAGCTTTACCGTCATACTTATGCTTTTCGTCTATCGATACTTCTTCGTCTGCAGTCGTATAGTAAATCGTTGCCCCTTCTGTTGCGCAGGACAATGTCACATACTGACTTTCCATATAGCTTCCGCCGTCACGGTTTGCTGTCGGTGCTGCCACGTAGTCTGCTCCGGCGATATTGACCTTCACTGTTACCGAGCCAGAATCTTCTTTGGCCCATGCATATCCGGATGGAAGCTGTACGGTTCCTGTGGCCTTGATCACCTGATCATCCTCTTTCTGATCAAATGGTGGTACATTCCATGTCGCTGATGCGGACACTCTCGTACCGTCTGAAAGCTTCAGATAAACCGGAAATTTTGCAAGTTCTTCCTCGATAGCCTTTTTCGTTGCATTATGTCCAACTGCCAAGCCTTCCTGAACATCGATGCCTGCTACCTGAATCTCACCTGTCCTCGGGAAAGCAGCATACACTTCTACAACAGGATTCTCATTATCATCCTCAGTTGTGTTCAGCATACTGGAAACTGTATTGCCTTTGGCATCTTTCACTGTCAGTTTTAGATCACTTGCCAGATAGAACTTCGCCTGCTGTGAATCCATGGACATGCTCAGCTTCGCCATATAACTGCTCTTTGCCTCAGCTCGGCCATCAAGCCCTGCCGGACTCCATGTCACAGGCAGTGTCACACCATATTGCATATAAAGATCATTCGGATTATCAACGGTTACCACACACTGAGCTGCTGTCTCCGCCAGTTTCGTTCCGGCTACTGGTGCATCAATAGTCAGATCAATTGCTGTCACAACCGGATTGTACACTGCCTCAAGTTCTATGTTGCCTGAAATAGTGCCCTCTGCCTGCAGCAATTTGTTAGACTTATTATTATCTGTTACAATACCGTCTTCCTTCTTCACTACCCAGTGATCAAACTGTTCGTGGGATAATTCCGGTGCAGGAATACTGATCTTGTCTCCCTTGGTATATGTATACTTGACTTCGCCAGACCATTTCGTACCAGAATCCTTATCTGCCAATCCAGTATCTGTACACTTAATTGTTACCGTGTACTTCGGCAATGGTTTCGTCAAAACGTAAACGTATGTGACTTCCTCACTGTTTGTATAGATAACGTTCTCAGCTGCATCGTCCTGCTCTGCAATGTCATCAGACTCTGGATCTGCCAGTGCTTCTGATGTCTCATCTGACATTTCATAAGCTTCCTCAGATACCTGTGCTTCCTGCTGTACTTCCAGAGCCTTCGTATACGCCGTAATCTTATAGGTTACGGAAGTTCCTTCTTCCGTCGGCAATGTTAAGGAGATTGGATTCTCATAAAAGCTAAATTCATCCCCATCAGCTGAAGTTGTCTCTGTATCAGATCCATTTCCGGAGATTGTCTCAAGTTTGTAGTAAATCTCACCATTAGTACCAGCCGGAAGAGTTAATTCAACTGTCTTATTCTCCTCATAATTACCGGATGCCGGATTTGCCTGAGGTGCAGCCAACTGTACTTTTGTCGTTTCTACCTTAATTGTCTGCATAATTGTATCATTAAAGCTATCCTTATCAATATCCGCATCACCCAGCTTAACTGTACCTGTTGCGGTATATGTTCCCTCTTTCATTGAGTCATAATCCGTTGATTTCCACTCAACAGACACAACCTTTTCACCGACATCTGTCTGAACGAGAACATGATCCTGCAATGGAAGATTCTCAAATGCAACACCTGTTGATACTGTAATATCAGCAGGATTCTCAATTGGTGCTATCAGTTTGACTTTACCTGTCTTCTGTGCAGGCCAATACAATCTAGTTGAACCATCCTGCAGGGTTTCCATAGTAATTTTTTCTTCATTACCCTCTGAAGTCTTCCTGTATACATCGCTGGCAAATCTTATTCTATCTGTACCATCTAATTGTGCTTTTTCAACAACCAGAACCGGCTGATAGGTTGTATTATACTCTGCTGTATTGGTTGTTACAAGACTGTTTTGACTCTTACCATCTTTACCATCTTTATCCTCTGTTACCTTCGTCCAGTATACCTTGCAGTCGCTTAGTGTGAATTCTTCATTCTTACTATTGCTTACGTTAATGGTTACTGGTCCTGTCGGAAATTTCTGTCCCGGAGTCGGATAATTAAGATCTTCCACATCAATATAGCTCATTCGCTCGCGATAGCATGCCTGAAGTGTTATATCCTTATTCGGCATTGTAAACTTCAGATCAGGCTGATTGAGATCGACACCTGTTAAACTATCTTTAGTATCTTCTGACAGTTTCCAGTTTGTAAAGTAATACTTCTTAGGCTCTGTATCAAGAGAAACGGTAACTTCATTTCCCTCTTTGTACTGCATTATTGTTGTCGTCTTACTGCCTTCACTGTTTGGATAGTCATCTCCATTCTGCGCATCCATTTGTACAACGGTCAGTGTATGGTAGACTGAAGACTTAATCTTATACTGCATTGTTTGAACCTTCGGCTCACCATAGCCCCATACGGACTTAGCCTCAATGCTATAAGTAATTTCAGTTTTGCCTGACTCCTCTGAAGGCTCTTCCAGAATAATCGGTGCATTATATGGCTTCCATACGGAGTATTCACCATCACCCGCTTTTATTCTATAATAGATAGCTAATTCATGGCGTTCTGTTTTACTTTCGGCAGTTGACAGTGTCAATGCCTGGCTGCCTGTAAAGGTATTATTTTCGTTTTTACTCAAATCATCTTCAGAATTACCTATATAAGCGCCCACCTCCTTAGAATCACTGCTATCGTACTTAAGCGTAACAAATTTGCTGTCATTTTCATCCTTACCATAAAAATCATCCATTGCACTGAGCCATGCAAAATTGACTTCCTGATAATGGGCTTCCAACATGGCTGAAGCATTATACAGCAGGCTACCGTAGATAGTCTGCGTATCATGAGGTGCAATCTCATCTTTCGTCTCATAATCTATGCAGAAAGATGTCAGCAGCGGATCCAGCAATGCCGGCCATGCCAGCTTCAATGATGCCAGTTCTGAATCGGTCAGATATTGTGAAATACCTGTGCCCTTGCCGTTGTCAACCAATGTTCCCCACAGGGTATCCCACAGCCAGGTACTTTTCTGCGAAACGCTCATCTTATGATATTCACCTATTAACTTGCGATAAACATTAGTCATGCTCAGATCGTTGACACGCTCAGACAGTGTATTGGTAAGTTCTTCTGAATTCTTCGTAAAGACAAGAGGAACAACCACCTGAAGTGCCTGCTGGAATGTCAGGGCTTTTTGTCTGCCTCCCGGTGTTAATTCTATTACAGCTTGCGTTGGTTCATCCGCATAGCTATTTCTTGTTAGCTCGGCCCAACGACACAACCGGTCCAAAAACACATCCATGAACCCACCCAAAGTTGTCGGTGCTTTGTCGCCTCCTGATGTTGCATCTATCATCCTGTATCCCAACAGTGTGCTCTCCAGATAATTAATGGTTGCCACATGGAAATAATCATCATAGCCAATATCCGGATCAATATATTTCAGCCGCTGGATGGCTTTCTCTCTCAGAGCGACCTCTATTTCTTCTTTACTGTCTGAAGAATTAAATGTTTTGTCCTGTCCATATCGGATAAAATGGAAACCTCTGCTTTTATTCTCATCATCTGTTAAATTCGGTGCAACCTTCGGAACCGGGTCATCCTTATTCACACAGTTAAAAATACTGTCATATTTGCCAAACTTAATCTCCTTTGGATCTCCGCCCTGCGGTGCTTCCATACAGTAACCAAATACCTGATTGCCCTGGCTGCTATAGGCATCAATCAAACGCTTGGATGTCAGATTGGCTGTGGCTCCGGCACGGGAATAGCCCACAACCCAGAAAGAAACCTTTCCCTGCTGTACGGCCTGTGTCAGATTGTGGTTCTGGATATAAGCTTTCACCTGCGCTGTCACCTGATCTGCTGCATCCGCAAAGCCTTCGTGTTCTCCAGACACTCCCATCGCCATATTGCTGGCCCATTCACTCTCATAACCGCCGCCGCGCACTGCAATCGGCACCAGAATCCTGTCAGAGGCATTACCATCTTTACCATAGAGCGGTTTCTGGCCGATGGCTACTGCGATACTGCTGGTGGTTGGTTTCAGCGCGTATGTATCACTGAGATAAATATCTTCGCTTTTCACACCGATATCTGCCATTAATCGTTTGATATTGGCAGACTTTCCTACATAATCCACAATTTTATTCGTATTCTTATCATATCCCCTGCTGGAATTGAACGCCGCCATGGCCATCGCCAGAGACATTGTTGCAAGATGCTCATTATATGTCTTTGCAGCATTGTCTCGCAGGAAATATCCGTCGGAATAATAAAACGGCGCACTCAGATCCGTTGTACCATCAATCATCGACGAATATGAAAAATAACCACGATAAAGCGGATAACCTTCATAACCGTCTGGTATCTCTTTCGTATTAATTGTTGTAGAATCTTTTTCAGCTTTAAAAGAAGTTATTGTTTCAGTGGCTTCGGGAATTGTCTCTGGCTTTCCTTCTTCCAGTATCAATTTTCTGAGTTTGGTTTTATACACAACACGATACCCATCCTTATCACTGAAAAAGTACTTTTCCATGAAATGTGCTCCTGATGGTGCTATAACATAGTGTTTGCCGTCTAGGCTAATACCAACATTTGATCCCTTCCCCGGAGACGATGTTAGACGTCCCGAATCGTAGAGAAGCAAATTGCTAGTTCCGTCTTTATCACTATTTTTGTCAATAATGACTTTGCCGCTCAATGCCAGATCCTTATCCTCTATGTAGACACCGCCGCCACCTTTTTCATGCTTTGCAAAGTTCCACTCAACAACTGTATTGCTGATAGAGTTATTGTCATTCTCCAAATAGAGTGCGCCGCCGTAAACTGCATGATTGCCAGTAAAGCTGCAGTTTTTAAACACCATATTCTCCTGATCGCTGTAAACTGCACCGCCCCACTCAGAATCAGCAGCATTATCCTTCATGGTGACATTCATCAGAGCAGCAGAAGGCGTACTGATTAAAGTAGAGACTCTGAAATGCTGGAAAAAGATGCCGCCGCCGCTGCCGCCTTTGGCTGTATTATTACTGATTTCTCCGCCTGTGATGGCAATTCTGCTGTAATTAAAAAACATCGCACCGCCATGATCACCGGCTGTATTTTCATTAATCGTTGCACTATTATCCATTTCAATGGTAGTGTCCGCATCATTGTCATAAATGGCACCGCCTGAATTGCCGGCCTCATTGTTATTGATCGTACAATCATCACCCAGCTTAATCTGATTGTACTGCTCGTTCAGATAGATACCGCCGCCGTCGGCACCCTTGGCGAGATTATGATTAATCGTGCTGCCATTCTCCAGTCTGATATCGCAATAATCCCCCGCCGTATAGATACCGCCGGCATATTTCTTGGCACGGTTATAGTCAATATTGCTGTTATTCAGCGTCAGGATATTGTTGCCCATCATCTTGACAGCACCGCCATAATTCGATGTACGATTGCCGGCCAGCACAACATTATTCAGTGTCACATTGGCATTCTTCATCATATGAATACCACCGGCACCGTTGCTGCTATTGCCGCCCATAATGATACCTTTATTCTGATACGCACATAAACTGCCCCCTGTATTATAAGGTACAAGAACATTATCCTTATTCGGATACCCATTAAAGGTGGTGCTATTATCTCCATCGCTGAAGCCATTAATCGTCAGACTGGCACCCTCGCCTACCCAGATGACTTCACCGTCGGATGTCCTACCATCACCATAGTCCCCCATAGCACGACTATATCTGTGACCATGCATATTAATCGTGACCGTTGCTCCTTTTTTGATGACAATACGCGGGACATCGGCATTGTGCTTGTCCGTCTCCGGATCTTTGGCCGTTTCAAGCCAGTCATTCCAAAGGTCAACAACTGCATAATCCATCTTTGACAGAGCACTCATCATTTCATTCGTATTCTCATAATTCTTCGTTTCTCTATCAACATTGGTAATACTTCCCCAGCCATGATCTTTATCCGCGGCCCGGGCTTCAAGTTTCGGCATTCCCGGCAGAAGCATGGCTGCCACCAACAATACTGCCAGGATTTTCCTGCCTGCTATCTTGTACTTCATTTGCTTTCCTCCTGAAAATCTCTAAGAATATCGAAGATTCCTCAATTCTTCCAATATATTCTCCTGTGTAGGCTCACCGATAATATAGCCGCTGATGCGTGCTTTCATCAGTTCCATGCCATATCTGCATTCATCCGCAACAGCGATCAGATTCATCTCCCGCTCCATTCTCCTTAGTTCCTTCAGCAGGAAAAATCCTCTCCCGTATGTATCCTCCATACTGATAAATGCGGCATCTACCATTTCGCTCCGGACATGATCCAAAACCTGTTCTGGTTCATCAAAGCTGTAAATCTCTGTCGGAACGCCTGTCTCATAGAGCAGTTGTTCCAGCTTCTGCCGCTGCTGTTGATTCTCATCATAGATAATGACGCACACTCTTCTCACCTCACCTTCTTCGGTATTCTGAACCTGCCTTTCTCCCTTTTATTATACAAAAAGCAACGTTGCCAAAACGTTGCTTTTTGTTTGCTAAATATCAAATTTTTTTGATTCTCCCCAACTGAACTGACTCATGTATTCCCCGTTGAATGCCCGGATACCTTCCGGCTTATTCTCCAGGAAATCATAGTAGTCACAGCTGATCTTGCTTGTATCCACTGCGTATTTGCCCCAGGAAACGATCAGTACATCCGCCGCACCGGCCCTGGCCAGGGTCTCTTTCAGATCTTTTCTGAGTTTTGAAAGGTAGGCCCGTGTGTTCTCATCTGTTGCCGCATCCCGCCACAGAATGCTGCGCAGCTCCCCGGAGGTCACCGCACTGCCGTGACGGTCAACCAGATAGGCCAGCAGTTCCTTGGTCTTTCGCCGTTCAAAGTCCAGCCGCCGGCCGTCCTCCAGAAAAACGTCAAAGTTGCCGAAGCAGCGGACGGTGAGCAATTTTTGGGATTGGACCGCCACCGGATGCCGCAGGTTGTCCAGCTCCTCCCGGATATCCTCAACGGTGACCGGTTTGTTCACATAACCGCTCATTCTGAGCTGGATAGCTTCTTTCATGTACTGGCTGTAGCCTGTAACAAAAATGATATTGATCTTCGGGTGTGAAAGCTTCAGCTGACGGGCTGCCTCTATGCCGCTCATAGTTCCCATTTCGATATCCAGGAATGCCGCATCGCACACATGCTGTCTGCCGTATTCCACCGCCTCTTCCGGCTCGGTAAAAGTGATCAGCTCTGCTTCCGGTTCTGCTGTTTTAATCGCCCTCGCCAAATTCTCCAGTGCAAAGGGCTCATCATCTGCTGCTATAATTGTCATCTTCATCCCTCTCTCTGCTGTGAACTGCCGTTTCAAATGACTGGTTTTCCTTTTTCGGGGGGGAGTCAGAATAATTCTCACAGTTGTCCCCTGACCCTCTGTACTCTCCACCGTCATTGTCCCCTGGCACATCCTCGTCACTCTGTCTGCTACATTCTTCAGTCCCACATGACTTGTGTCTGCATTCCGGAGCAGTGCTGTATCGAACCCGACACCGTCATCTGACACCTCAAGACAAATCCCATCCTCTCTGCACTCCGTGTGAATCCGGACGGTTCCTCCGCCGCGCTTTTTGCACAGGCCGTGTTTCACTGCATTTTCCACGATCGGCTGCAGCGTCAGCACCGGAAGCAGAAAATCCTCCGTCTGAATATCATAACTGACCTTCACCCGGCTGCCGAACCGCTTCTGCTCGATGGAAAGATAATGCTTCACATGCTTTAATTCTCTTTCAAAAGGAATGCATTCCGCCTCACTGAGGGACTCCAGATTCCCTCTCAGGTAACCGGCGAAATCCCCCACGGTCTCACTGGCTGCCTCAGGATCTGTCTTGCACATTTCCTGAATCGTAGTCAGTGTATTGTAAATAAAGTGCGGTGCAATCTGGGAGAGCATCATAGAAATTCTCAGATCTGCAGCCTCTTTTTCACGCATAGCCAGTTCCTCATTCTGCTCTGCAGTGGCCGACACAAACATCAGAATCATGGAAATACTAATGGCAATATTGATCAGTGATACACCATAATAAAAAATCTGCACGACCATCGCTGCCAGCGGCAATATAATATAAGAAATCATGGATGTATAAATCCGTGTGCTGATTTTCTTCCTATAATAACGCAGAAGCGACAGATCGATCAGCATTCCCGCAATCGGTATCAGCATCGAAATGATATGGCCGGGTTTTCTGTGATAGAAATTTCCCGTATCAATCGTGTAATAAAAATCCGTAAACTGGGAGATGACTACAATGGCCGTTCCGACGGCCGCAAGCACAAACCCCAGCTTCACCCGGAATACCTTCTTCGCCTCTTCTCTGTCATTTTTGAAAAGGCAGCTGCAGACATAGCCATGGAAGATAAAAAGCAATACGTCACTGCAGGCAAATACGAAGAAGTTGCTGATGCGTACGATATAATAGACCAGAATCCCCGGCGCACCCCGGTAAAACCAGGCAAGGCTGTCGCCAAGCAGCAGCAAGGCACTGCACAGCTGCATGGCAATCAGCCATTTTCGCTTCACCCTGTCAAAATTTTTGCTCATAAACATGCACAATGCACCCAGCAGGCAAAAAATGCATCCCCACAGGAGTAGGGCCACATGCAAGGACTGACGATTAAACATGATCCTTTCCTTTCTGAACCGCGATCCGGCTTATCCGCGCCGCATAAGTCAGCGGATCCCGCTCTTTGTAGTCAAACAGCAGTGCTTCCGGTTCCCCGGTCTTCCTCCCGGCCGCTGCCGTTGCCCGGATATCCATCTCAAAGCCCTCCATATGGGTCATCCGCTTCATCTGACGGGATGTACACCCTGAGTAAGACGGCAGATACTGTTTGGTCAGCGCCTCATCCCTGTAAAAATCCTCACAGAAAGGACGATACAGTATTTCCTGCGCCCATTCCGGACGGGACTTCAGATTCTCTCTGGCATAAAGGTCATAGAGCATGGTGAACTTGAGGATTTCCGATACTTCGGACTTCTTGAGGAGTTCCGGCACTTCAGGCTTTGGCTGTTCTTCTCCCAGATGCCGCTGCTGCACAAACCGAAGCAGTATATCATAGCGCTGCATCCGGCCATGCTGTACCTTGCCAAAGCCGGTCTCCTCATAAAATTCCGCCAGATCTTCAAAGAAATCAAAGGGTTCCTCATAAAAGTGCATCAGATAGGTGACGGACTGCTCGAACTGATGGCTGTTGTAATAAACCTCCACCATCTCCTCCACACCTTTCAGCTTCAGAATATCATCGTAACTCATCCAGTCTGTTTTCAGCACTTCATAAGGAGCTTTCCGTCGGTACACAATGCCATAGTCTCTGGCCTTCTCATGCATTCTGGAGCCCTTCAGCACCTTCAGAAATCCCAGCTGCAGCTGCTCCGGCTTCATTTTGTAGACATCATTGAAGGACTGTTTAAAGCGCTCATAATCTTCAAAAGGCAGCCCCGCGATCAGATCCAGATGCTGATGGATATTGTGACCGGCATTCACCGTGTCAACCGCCTTTGCCAGACGGTCCAGACGCATGGTCCGGGACACCTCCTGAATGGTGGCGTCATTGGTAGACTGGACACCGATCTCTAACTGAACCAGCCCCGGCCGCATATCCGACAAAATAGCAAGCTCCTCCTCATCCAGAAGATCGGCCCCGATCTCAAAATGGAAATTCGTAATGCCTTTATCATGGGCTTTGATATAACGCCAGATGGCCATGGCATGCTTTTTGTTGCAGTTAAAGGTACGGTCCACAAACTTGACCTGCGGCACCTCATGGTCAATAAAAAACTGCAGCTCCTTTTCCACCAGAGACATATCCCTCAGGCGCACCTTCTTATCCACCGATGACAGGCAGTAGCTGCATGAAAAAGGGCAGCCTCTGCTGGTCTCGTAGTAGATGATCTTGTTCTTGAAATCTCCCATCTCCTCGTAGACAAAGGGCACCTTGTTCAGATCCATCACATCACGCCAGCCGTTATCCACCAGCTGTCCGTTTTCCCGGTAAATAATCCCCCGGATATCCTGAAGCTTTCCACACCCGCCGATGTAATACCGCATCAGTTCATGGAAGCTTTCCTCCCCCTCACCGCGAAGAACACCGGTCACACCGGGATTTCTCTGCAGGCACTCTGCCGCATCATAGGACACCTCCGGACCGCCAAACCAGATCGGCACCTCCGGCCTTAACTGGTGCAGCAGCTCTGCCAGCTCCTCCACCATGCCCATATTCCATATATAACAGGAAAAAGCCACCAGATCCGCCTCTTCCTTATAGAGATCCGCCAGTATATCTTCCGTATACTGATTAATCGTATACTCTTTGATCTGAATCTGTTCTTTATATTCATCCGCAAAAGCCCGGAGACTGTAAATCGCCAGGTTGGCATGAATATACTTGGCATTGATCGCTGCCAGTACAATCTTCATTCTTAACTTCCCTCAATTTCTATCGATTTCATTTTATAAGCTTTCTATTTTCAGATATCCGGTCATTTTCTTCAGATATCTATTGCCTCATCAGGATATCCATTTATCATTATAGGCATCCTGTACGGAATACGCAACACTTTCTTTGCCATTGACTTCGCCATCGCCTTTGCCATCGTCTTTGCCATTGACGGATGATGGAAAATCAACTATAGTAAATACATAGAACCCGTCAACTGTCATTGTATTCGAGCGAACCGTTATTGTATTCGATGAAAAAGATGACATCCGTTATTGTGGAGGTCTTTGCTATGCCGGCATTAACGCAAAATCATGATTCAATTACGCTAGAAGAATATGAAAACTTACCTTCAGACACCCGTGCAGAAATCTTTGATGGGCAAATTTATGATATGGGCAGCCCATCTCAGGAACATCAGACAATCTCCATGGAGCTATCCGTTATCCTTAACCAATACATTCGCCAAAACCAGGGTGCCTGCAAAGTTTTTGCTGCACCATTTGATGTCAAATTGTCCGATGATCCACTTGTCATTGTTCAGCCGGATCTGATGATTATCTGTGATAAAAGCAAACTAGACGGAAAACGCTGCAACGGTGCGCCGGATTTTATTATCGAAATTATTTCTCCCGGCAATGCTTCTGATGATTATATCAAGAAACTTTACTATTATCAAAAATACGGTGTTCGTGAATATTGGATTGTCGATCCGACGACACGCAGAGTATTTGTCAACGATTTTGAAAACGGCAAATTAAATATTCCCTACACCTTCGATGATACCATCAAAGTCGGGCTGTATGACCATCTGTATATTAATTTTGCCGAAATCAAACAGGCACTTTCATGATATAAAAAAATAGCGTGCGGTCAGAACGAATCAACACCTTGTCAAACTGACAAAGGCTGATCATTTCTGACCGCACGCTATTTTTATATAACCGCAGGTTATTTTTATAAGTTCGGACGAATCTGTTTTGGTTTATATCCGGCTTCTTCCAGTGCCTTGATAATTTCTTTCTTGTGTTCTGTACCGAAAGCCTCCAGTGTGATCTTCAGCTCCACTGCTGCCGTTCTGTTGGTACTGAAGAACTGGTTATGATCCAGTTTGATCACATTGCCGCGCTTATTGGCGATCACCTGTGAGACACGTACCAGTTCACCCGGCTTATCCGGAAGAAGTACAGAGATTGTAAAGATTCTGTCTCTTGCGATCAGACCGTTCTGAACAACAGAAGACATAGTGATGACATCCATGTTGCCGCCGCTTAAGATAGAGACAACCTTCTTGCCCTTCACATCCAGATGCTTCAGTGCTGCCACTGTCAGCAGACCTGAGTTCTCAACAACCATCTTGTGATTCTCTACCATATCAAGGAAAGCTACAACAAGCTCTTCATCATCCACTGTGATAATGCCGTCCAGATTCTGCTGGATATATGGGAAAATCTTGGTACCCGGTGTCTGAACCGCTGTACCGTCTGCAATGGTATTCACCGGTGATACCGTTGTCACACGGCCATTCTCAAGAGATGCCTTCATACATGCGGCACCGGAAGGCTCAACACCGATGACCTTGATATTGTTCTTCAGCATCTTGGCCAGTGTAGAAACACCTGTGGCAAGACCGCCGCCGCCAATCGGTACAAGGATATAATCCACCAGAGGCAGATCCTGGATCACTTCCATAGCGATGGTTCCCTGACCGGTTGCCACACGCAGATCATCAAAAGGATGGATGAATGTGTAGCCGTTCTCAGCCGCCAGTTCATAAGCCTTCTCGCAAGCCTGGTCATACACATCGCCGTACAGAACAACTTCTGCACCGTAAGCCTTGGTACGCTCTACTTTGATCAGCGGTGTCGTCGTCGGCATCACAATAACAGCCTTTACACCATAACACTGAGCCGCATAAGCCACACCCTGGGCGTGATTGCCTGCAGATGCTGTGATCAGACCTCTCTGTCTCTCCTCATCTGTCAGCGTGCCGATTGTATAATAGGCACCTCTCAGCTTGTAAGCGCCTGTCAGCTGCATATTCTCCGGTTTAAAATAAACCTTATTGCCTGTATGGTCGCTGAAATACTTGCTGTAGATCAGTCTTGTCTCCTGTGTCACCTTCTTCACTGCCTCACAAGCCGCCTCAAAAGCCGGCAAAGTCAGCATGCCTTTCTCAGCCTCAGTGATTTCACGGGATTTGATCTTGTTGATCTTCTCTTCTAATGTCAGTTCAGCAGCCTCTGCTGCATTCTGTTTCTTCTTATTATCGTCTGCCATCATATTTCTCCTGGTTTAAATATTCAAGTCACAAATGCAATGGGTCTGTTCTCCCATTGAACTCTAAAATGTTGTACGGTTTATAATTATACAAAACATTCCACGAGAAATCAACAGCAAACATCCGACCCCTGCGTACTCTTTTAGCGACAATACTATTGCATCGGCTGGGTGAAAAAAGCTTCACCTACGGCATTGACAACTTCCAAGTTGATTCGCCATATTTTTGACACATCTTCTCCACAATTTCATACCAAAATAATCTAACAAAAATTCGGGAAATGCGCTCAAAACAAAAACTCTATTCCGCCAAATCTCTTCTTCTTCCAATTTAAATATTACATACGGATTGATTGTCCCCATATATTGCTCATAAGTCATTCTATTTATTTGTTTTAAAAGGCACGTTAATCGCATCACAAATACATTTATTATTTCTTCCCAAACACTGAAATCATACATTTTAAACTGTGCATAAATAGCACGGGATGCCGATATCATTTTATATTTTACTAATTCATCAATCTTAACAAAGCAATTGTTCCCATTTCCACATTCTCCTGACAGAAAATCTCTGAGTGCTTCCACCATTGGATAACTAATATATAGCTTTCCATTTTCTGTTTCATTATCAAAACTAGACAACATCTGATTAATGACATCTGTTGTCTCTCCCTCCCCAAGATTTTTTTGGTGGCCATCGTAATCAAAAAATAAATATACCTCTGAGAAACTATCTCTGCTCATCCCTGATAATTGATGATTAATTTCTTCATGTTCCTCTCTCAAAACTTCAATAATATCTGTATCAAAATCATCCTCTTTCAATTTCTTCCATAGCATATATATATTCTGACCTGCCGGAAGCGTAATAATTTTAAATTTCCCATGTGAAAAAAATACTTTAGCGATATTATCAATAATAATAGGCTCTCTGGCTTCTCCTTCTACAATAAACGCTTTAAAATCCCCTTTATCAGCCATTAATTAAATGCACCTGCCTTATACATCTTCTGAAGATTATGTGCTTGACGCAGTTCCTTTTCTGTCAGCTCTGAAATTGCTTTTATTTGATTATCCTTCAAAATAAAATAACAATCCGGCCGCAATAAATCGTTGCTCATTAAGTCTGTGTTATGTGTCGTTGTAAATACCTGTACACCTTTTATCTTTTTTAAATATTTTTCAACACTTTCGGATAATTCAAAATGGTAAAAAGCATCAAACTCATCTACAAAAACAAAAGAAGCTTCTTTCATTTTTATATACCAATAGTAGAAAAGTGCCAAGGATCTGGTTCCCGTAGAAGCAATCTTAAAAAAGTCTGCATCCTGATTATCAAAATGGCAATAAATTGCTTTTCTTCCGTCAACTTCGCAGGCATATAAATCATAAATAATATCATTTTCTGCAAGAAATTTCTGAAAACCTTCAACCTTTTCTTCACTATTTACAATACCTTCAGATATCCTTTCCCGTCCATTCATAAATCCTTCATAGCCTCTGCTATCCAGAGAATAAAAAAGCAGCATATGCTCTACAAAGTTACAGAATTTCATAAAAATCTCATTTTCTGCATTATCTTCCAATATTGAGTTACTTCTTACATACTTCACTCTTGAAATAGGACTTTTGCTTTTAATAGATGTATTTAATGTTTCAGAACCTTTAAGTAAAGTAAAACCTTCTTCCTTCTCAAAATCATAGTAAATGACTTCTTTTCCATTAATCAAAAAACTCTCATTCAAGAGTGTGTTCACCGTTGTTTTCTTGTATCTGTAAATCACCTCTTGTCCATCAAACACGAATACATACTCAAACTCAGCAAAAGACTTTCTGCCACTCATATTCAAATAAAAATCATATAAAGGCAGTAGTTTCTGCTTCTCTGTCAGATGAATAATAAGGTCAAAAATTGCCAATCCAAGATTAGACTTACCACAGCCATTGATTCCATATACAATGCCCTTTGTCACACAGCCATTCTCAATTATTTCCGAGTTAAAAGTATAATTACTCGGTGAGCCTATATTAAACGTAATTTTATCTCTAAATCCCTTGAAATTCTCTACACTAAATTTTTTTAACATAATTATCACACCCTTCTTTTATTATTATATGATTATCCGTATTTTTTATCAAGTTTATCCGTATTTTTTTTACGGAATTATTTGTAAATAAATAATACACCACCTGCTCTGTTTTTATCCATCCCTGTCTTTCCGTATACAACAGCCCGCCGACATACCATGCAGGACTCTGCATCGTATCCCGTTCACTCACCCCCGCTTAACCACCGCATTTTTTCCTCGAAATGCAATACCAATTTTGATAATCGAATGAACGCCCGCATTACGGAGTTCTGTATCATACTTTTTCTCATCAATTTGTTGAAGTGCACGATCAGCCAAAACTGCCAGATTTACATTCTCATCCTTCGTATGCTTAAATTCAAAAAGAAATCCGGGAATTCCAGAGACCAACGGAGCCAGTTGAATGTCAAAACGTCCAAGCCCGGATTCCCGATTCGAACGAACCTGATAGCGATTTCCGAGAACAGCACACAGGCCCAACATCATGCCATGATAAAACCCTTCATTTGTTCCATCCATTGAAGAAATACTTCGCAGCATAAAATCTTCCAGCAAGGACTGCAGCTTTTGTGCATCTCCTGAGAAAATGGCCTGACTAATAGATATTGAAACACTATTCTGGTTTGTTCGATTCAAAACTTCTTTCTCATAAACAAAAGCAATCTCTTTATTCGGAATCGCAACATCACACATGAAATTTCCGTCATTTTGCGGATAAACAGCCGCAACTTTTAAATACCCGGCAACAAGTAAAAAACTATAGATGCTGTATGGATTATTCTGCACTTCCGGATAAATGACACTGGTATCTACATATGTTGTGACTTTCTCGCCGCAGAGCAGTTTGTAAAGCCCCTCTGTAATTTCCGGTGCAGCCGTCTCGATAATTTCCCCAATAATTTCGTTGTTCCCGGTAGATTGCCAGAACGCCTTAGGAAAACAATGCTCTGAAATATAGTTAACCACCGACCATGGATTAAAGATTTCTGTATCACCAAAGCAATAACCATCATACCAATCACATATTTCCTGATATTTATCTTCCTTACCATAATATCGCAGTATGTCTTTTACTTCTTCTTTTGTGAAACCAAAGTACTCACTATAACTTTTATCCAAAATAGAATTTATCTTTAGGTTATTCATACCACTGAAAATACTTTCCTTCGCGACACGCAGAATTCCTGTAAGGAATCCAAATGCCAAATGCGGATTATCTTTCAGGCCACCGGAAAAGAAGTTCCGCATAAAATTTACAATTTCCGAATAAAAATTACAGCTATGACCCTGTTGAATCGGCGTATCATACTCATCAATAATGATAATACACCCTTTACCATAGTGCTTATGCAGCATCATTGACAAAAGCTGAAGCCCCATCTGACAGTCCACTTCATTGGCATTGCCGCCTGCAAACCGCTGGTACTGCTCTTTCTCATAGACACTTAATATTGAACTCGTTTCCAGTTCACTATGCCGAATAAATTCAAGGGTAACCAGTCTGAGGATTTTTTGAAAAGTTTCTTCCCACGTCAGGCATTTCACATCCTTAAATGTCAGAAAGATCACCGGATACTGTCCCTGATACTGAGTATAACTGTCTCCGCACTGCCATATCTTTTTGTCCCTAAAATAGACCGAAGTATCCTCCTGTGTCTTTTCAAAAAAAACACGCAGCATATCCATATTCAATGTTTTACCAAATCGCCGCGGGCGAGTAAACAGAGAAACCATTGGCTTTGTATCCAAAAAATCACGAATCATCAATGTTTTATCTACATAGTAATAATCAGATGTTGCCGCCTTGAAATCAGAGATGCCAATTGGCAGGGGCTTTTTCTTTTTTTCTCCGAGCCCCAATACAACTGAATCTTCCGGAATGCGCCAACCGCGCCCTTCTTTCAATGCGCCGGGAATCTCTCCCCGTTTGCACATCTGCTGAATTCTTCGAACAGTGATTCCCATAACTTCTGCAGCTTCTATACAGGATAAGTAATTCATTGCGCACCTCCCAGTTTAATTCTGCTTCTATTATATCCCGTTATGCGAAATCCAACAATAAAATTTCGTTATCATTTCGTTTTAAAGCGAAATTTAACGAAATAATAACGAAATTTAACGAAATGACGCCATCGATAAATACCACTGAATGGTCTTCCTGATGCCCTCCTCAAACTTCGTCTCCGGCAGCCATCCCAATTCATTGTGGATTTTCGTCGGATCAATGGCATAACGCAAATCATGCCCTTTGCGGTCTTCCACAAAGGTAATCAGACTCTCCGGTTTGCCAAGCTCACGACAAATCAATCTCACAATATCAATGTTTCGCATCTCGTTATGTCCGCCGACATTGTAGACCTCTCCGACACGTCCTTTATGCAGAATCAAATCAATGGCTCTGCAATGATCCTCCACATACAGCCAGTCCCGGACATTCAATCCCTGGCCGAAAACGGGCAGCGGTTCATCCGCCAACGCCTTGAAAATCATCCGTGGAATCAACTTTTCCTGATGCTGATATGGTCCGTAATTGTTGGAGCAGCGGCTAATGGTCACCGGCAGACCATAAGTCCGATGATAAGCCATCACCAGAAGATCTGCCGCCGCCTTGGAACTGCTGTAGGGTGAACTGGTCTTTAACGGTGTCGCCTCTGTAAAAAGAAGCTCCGGCCGATCCAACAGCAGATCACCATATACTTCATCCGTAGAAATCTGATGAAAGCGGCGAATGCCATACTTTCGGCAGGCATCCATCAGTACAGAAGTCCCGATAATATTCGTCGTCAGAAAAATCTCAGGGCTCTCAATTGAACGATCCACATGTGATTCCGCTGCAAAATTAACCACTGCATCCGGCTTTTCATCTTCAAAAAGCCGCTCAATGCTCTCCCGGTCACAGATATCAAGCTGACAGAACCTGAAATTCGGCTGCTCCATAACCGGCTGCAAAGCAGTTATATTCCCCGCATAGGTAAGCTTATCCACACAGATCACTCGATCCTCCGGATAATGCGCTATCCAATAAAAAATAAAATTACTGCCAATAAAACCGGCACCGCCGGTAACTAATAAATTCATAGATTTTCCCTATATCTTCCAGATTTCTATATTATTTACAACTTTAATGTCTTGCAGATTCTAATTTCCAATTTTCCGTCTTATTTGTCGTGCTCTGTGGTATAATGTGTTCGATTGTTGCCTTTTTGTATACCCCTGTTTTTCTATCAATTTCAGGAATTTTGCACATACAATATGCACATAACCCACCCTGTTCCTTTATCAGCAAATCTAAAACATAATCATGCAGGTTAATTGATGAACCATCTAAATTATAATGCCCGCTTTCTATCCGACTCATATCCTCATAAAAAGGTCTCCATCCATTCTCTGGTTTTCTTTCCCTATATTGCATTAATTCTCTGGGTTCATGCTTTTTTATAATTTTAATCATACGATTTTCCTCACATACGACTAAATTCCAGTTGTGTACGACATTCCACAATTTTGGGGTCATCGCTTAACTGCTCATCCATCTGCTGCAAAATTCTTTCCGCTAAGTCAAAATCATCCTGATCCAGAGCCTCATAAAATTGATCAAACATTTTTTCTGCATTTAACGCACGTTCGGAAACATTCATATCTGCCCTTAAAATGCTGCTGGAATCCTTTCCGTACAAATACCGATTCTCCAGAATACTGTTTCCATCCTCATCCTTTTTCATCAAAAATAAATTGTAATTTCTATCAACTTCTCCGAGAATCTGAGGTGAATGCGTCGTAATAAGAAATTGAATATTCGGAAAAAGCTCTCGTAAAACAAACAAAATTCTCCGCTGCCATGCCGGATGCATATGCAAATCGATTTCGTCAATCAAAACGACACCTCTGCCCTCCATCGGATTTTCCCGACATGGATTTGCCATTGCCACACGTCTGGCAATATCACCCAAAAGAGCAAGTGTACATTTTTCTCCATCAGACAGGTAATCTACCCTATACTCTAGTCCATTGCGCATTACAACCATTCTAAGCGGATTACGCCGCACCTTAATTTCATCCGCATCTTCTAACATTAAAAGGGCTGCTTTTCGTACGCACTCCAATGCAGGATCTCGATATTCAAGATTATGCAGTTCCAGCTTCTGCTCATTTTCAAAATCCTCCTGATTTCGAAACCACTCAAAAAAGGTTCGAAAATCTAATCTGTTTTCTAACGCCTGCTCCATGGCCGATCTTCGTGAAAAAGAATGCTTCTTTCTGATACGCAGCGGTACATCTAACACCAGTCTATTGGTCCCGTAATTCAAGAGCACTGGCATATTCTGCTGGCAAGAAGTCCCCGCTTCTAAATCGTCTTCTTTTAAATAGTGTTCATTAAAAAAATGCACCAATTCTGTTACCTGTTTTGTCTGGCGGCTTTGATTAAGTGCACTCGCACGCCCATTGGAAAATCTTTCCATTTCTTTCGAAAGCACAAATAAGCGATCCTCATCTTCAAATTGAAGACTTATTTGAGTTCCAAACTGTCTGCTGTTTCCAACTCTGTGCCCGCAATGCAGCTGTTCTGCATCCAGTGTTCTATATCCCGTTCCCTGCGCATTGTTCACTCTGTTCACAAATGGCCATGCCGCATAACAAACTGCACTTAAAACGGAGGATTTCCCAGCTCCATTGATTCCATAAAAGACCGTAGATTTTCCATCTAACTCTATTTTGATGGGACTCCCATCTGGATTCGATGAAAAATTTCTAAAATTTTTAATACCAATAGACTGCAGCTTCACTTTATGTCCTCCTTCGAAATTATACCAACACCTTTTAGCTTAATTCTCACGCTTTCAATAAAATAATTTCAGGAAAAAGTTTCTTTCCATTTTTCAATTAGTATAGCATATTCCCCTGTCCATTTCCACCGTTCCTGCTTAATTCTAAATAAGCCGCATATGAACGCAAAAAAGCCCGACGACATACGATGCAGGACTCTGCATCGTATGCCAACGGACTGATATTTCTTTATTTGATTCTATGGCTTGTGGCTGCTTATATAGCTTCCTGCGGAAGCTAGTTCACCTTCTCAGTAAACTCTTCCACCGTCACCCCATTTATCTCAGCTTCTCTTCCGCGCTTTTAACAATGGCTTTCTCAACTTTTTCCGCTGTTTCCCTATCCTTTGCACTGACTGAAATATACATCTTCAGTTTCGGTTCTGTACCGGAAGGGCGCACCACGATGGAACAGTTGTCTTCCAAAAGGAATTTCAGCACATCGGACTTCGGAAGGCCGTCAATGCCCGGCGCATAATCCAGCCGCTGTACGACTTTCTTACCACCGAATTCCGTGATATTGCCGCAAGTTTTTGTCACAATGCTTACGCATTCAGAACCGCTGCCCCGGAAGGCCTGCATGATGGACTGCATCTTCGCAAAGCCTGCGCTGCCGTCAAATTCATAGCTGTGCAAGGTATTCAGGCAATATCCGTATGTTCTGTACAGCTCATCCAGCTTATCCAGGAGGCTGATGCCTTTTGCGGCATAATAGCTGAACATCTCACAGATCATATAAGCACCGTCCACGCCGTCTTTGTCCCGGACATAGGAACCGGTGAGATAGCCATAGCTTTCTTCGAATCCGAAGATATAACTGTCCGCCCTGCCCTGCTGTTCCATCCTGCCGATCTGCTCACCGATGAATTTGAACCCGGTCAGGACATTGACAGTTCGCACCCCATAATGCGCAGCGATCTGTTCCGCCATATCCATGGTCACGATGGTTTTGACCATCACAGGATCTTCCGGCATTCTGCCATGCCGGATGCGCTGGCTGCAGATATAGTCCAACAGCAGCAATCCCACCTGATTGCCGGTCAGCAGTTCATATTCTCCTGAATGATTTTTCACTGCAATGCCCACACGGTCACAGTCCGGATCTGTTGCCAGCAGAAGGTCTGCCTGACATCTCTTCGCATAGTCCATGCCAAGGGACATGGCTTCCCGGATCTCCGGATTCGGATACGGGCATGTCGGGAAATTGCCGTCAGGCTGTTCCTGTTCCTTAACCACAGTGATATTGGTATAGCCCATTTCTTTTAAAGTCCTTGTCACCGGTTTCAGACCTGTCCCATTTAAAGTACTGTAAACAATGGCCACGTCCTTATTGACTTCCTCGCCAAACAAAACAGACTGATTCTTGACTTCCGTCACAAAGGCTGTATACACCTCATCAGGAATATAGCGGATCATGCCCTTTTCTAAACCGGCTTCAAAACCCCACTGTCTGACATCCGCAAAAATGTCCAGTTTTTCGATTTCCGCCAAAATCTCCGCTGCCGCTTCTGTGGTGATCTGACAGCCATCTGCCCCATATACCTTATAACCATTGTATTTACTTGGGTTGTGGGAGGCGGTAACCATGATGCCTGCAGATGTATGCAGATACCGCACTGCAAAAGACACGGTCGGCACCGGCATCAGTACCGGCCAGATATGGACTTTGACACCGTTGGCGGCAAAAACTCCTGCTGCCACCCTGGCAAAGACATCACTTTTGATACGGCTGTCATAGCCAATAGCAACTGACGGAGCCTCAAAGTGTTTGTTCAGATAATCTGCCAGCCCCTGGGAGGCCTTTGCCACTGTATAAATATTCATCCGGTTTGTCCCTGCGCCGATCACACCTCTAAGGCCGCCTGTGCCAAATGCCAGATTACGGTAAAAAGCATCCTCGATCTCCGCATCATCCAGTGTTTTCAATTCTGCCGCCACATCTGTATCCACCACGGCATTTTCAAGCCAACGCTCATATTCTTTTCTGATATCCATTATTTTTCACCTCACTGATTGATTCTCACATCCATCCGATCCGTAACTTCCGATAACCGAATTTATCCTCTCACATCCAGAAACTGTGCCTGCCCATGGATGGTCAGCATCTCTGAATCCGCAGGGACGAAGATGCAGTCCCCTTTATAAAACGGAATGACACCGCCTTTATATGTCATCGTCCCGCATCCATTGACACAGAGCAGCACCCGGAAAGCGATCGCATCCGCACAATAATGCACTTTCTGGCGGCGCTCTGTATTGACAAGCATCCGGTACACTTCAAAATACTTACACCGGGTCAACAGTTCAAAGGCTGCCCCCTGCCGGTATCGCAGCACCCTCAGAGGCTGTCTCGGTTCCGCACTGCTTTTCAGGTTTGCTGCCAGAAGCGCCTTATCCACATGCAGCTCCCGCTTTCTGCCGTCTTTACCCACACGGTCATAGTCGTACAGGCGATATGTCAGATTGGAATTCTCCTGGATCTCTGCCACCAGGGCACCGGCACCGATGGCATGGATGGTCCCCGCTTCAATAAAAAAGACATCATCCTTTTTGACCGGCACCTTCTGCAGATAATTCATCACCGTACCGCCTGCAATGGCTTTGCGCATCTCCTCGGCAGAACAGTCCCTTTTTAATCCGTAAAGCAGGCTGGCATCCTTCCCTGCATCCAGCACATACCACATCTCCGTCTTGCCGAGCTGTCCGTTTTCATATCGCCCGGCGAATGCATCCGTCGGATGTACCTGCACGGACAGATCCTTTTTGGCATCAATAAATTTGATCAGAATCGGAAGCTGGTTCTCGCCCTTATGCCGTTCACCGAGATATTCCGGGTGCCGGCGAATGACTTCTGCCAGTTCCCATCCGTCAAATTCTCCGCCCACCACATAACATGGCCCATCAGGATGTGTCGAACACTCCCATGTCTCTGCCAGGGGAGACAGATCGATCCCTTTCTCAAATTCATCATTCAGCCGGCTGCCGCCCCAGAGATAATTCTTGCCAGACGGGCGCAGCAGCAGCGGCATCTTTTTCTTTACCATGGAAAACCTCCCTTCTTCCACCTAGTATTTCAGCACTGATTCTGTTTCATATCCCATCTCATATTCCTATTCCAGTGCATATTTTTACTTAATATTCCAGCTCGTATTTCTGTTTGTCATGGACATTGATATCTTCACCCAACTGTACCTCGATGAGTTTCAGCTCTGACTCTGCGATAACCGTATGCCTACAGCCGGCTGCCATGGTGATCACATCACCGGCCTTGACACTCTGTTCCATCCCATCTACAACAGTTCTGCCATTTCCTGCGATGACCACCCATACCCCATCACGGTTTTTGTGGCTGTGATAATTCATCTGATGTCCCGGATTCAGCGTCACCTTGATGGTCATGGAAGCTTTGTCAATATCAATCACCTTAAAACTTCCCCATGATTTTTCCGCAAACATCACACGGTGATCCAATGTATTCACAAAAGGCTTGATATAACTGGACTGTTCCTTATCAGACACCAGAATGCCTTCCGGAGATGCTGAAATAACCACATCCTTCAGCCCCATGCAAAGCACCGGCAGATCCAGTTCATTCACCACATGAACATTCTCACAGTTTTCATTGAAAAGCGCCTCCCCGACGGCATGGCTGTCCATGGCTTCCGTCAAGGTGTTCCATGTGCCGAGATCTTTCCATGTGCCTGCAAAACGCATCACTTCAATCTCCGGTTCATGCTCCACAACGGCATAATCAAAGCTGATCTTATTCACCGTGTCATATTTATTAAAAAGATCATCATAATCCACGAAATCGATGAGTTCATGGGCCCGCTTCAGGACATAACCCAGCTTAAAAGCAAAGACACCGCCGTTCCAGAGAGCGCCTTTGGCTATATACTCCGCTGCGATATCCTGGGTCGGTTTCTCTTTGAACATCAAAACCTTACTGACATTTTCCTTGCCTTCCGGGATAATATAACCGTATTTTTCGCTTGGATACGTCGGCTCTATGCCCATCAGCACAAGATTAGCAGAGCTTACCGCCGCACGGTCCCCAAGATCTTTCAACGCTTCAAAATAATCCTCCTCCACATAAGGATCCACCGGACACACAACAATGGGTTCTTCCTCATCCACACCCTGAACATTCTTCAGATAAGCCGCTGCCAGGGCAATGGCCGGAAATGTATCCCGCCGGCAAGGTTCCACACTGATGCCGACATCTTCACCCAGCTGGTTGTGAATAAATCTCATCCGGTTTGATCTCACTCACCAGTCGAATCAAACCCGAAGAATCAGACAGATCCCCATCGTGGAGTGTGATCACATTCTTCTCAATCAGATGATCGATACGGGCTGTATTGGAAATAGATGCACGGCGGACAATACCGTGCACTTCATATCCCTTCTCCAGCAGAAACTCAGCTAAATAAGAACCATCCTGACCAGTAATACCAGTAATCAATGCTTTTTTCATTATTTTACGTTTCCTTCCTTTATTGGCTTCATTTTCAAAGTAAACGCCCATCCGGGCAGCATCCCTTCGGCGATTACACATTCTTCATTGTCACTTGTAGTTTAGCTTATTAATAGGAAGAAACAGAACGGCATAAAGAGGGGAATATTAGCACAATATTGGTTTTTATTCGTTTTGCTGCATAGGACGCAATTTCCTATGCAAAAAAAGCCCGCCGGCATATCATGCAGGACCCTGCATCATATGCCAGCGGACTGGTATTTCATTATTTCATTCTGTGGTTTGTGGCTGCTTATATGGCTTCCGACAGAAGCTGGTTCATTTTCTCGGTAAACTCTTCCAGTTTATATACATGTAAGATATCCATCGGACCAACATTATGTGTTGTAAAACAAAGCTGCCCCTCTGCATATGTCATTAAGTACTCCAATAATGCACATAAATAAACGTCATGAAGATTAGAATCAAACTCATCAATAAATACTATTCCACCTTGAACCATTTCTTTTAAATACGTGTACAGTTTGATAAGTTTTTTTATGCCCGTGCTCTCAAATTCCGCATTAATTTTATAAGAATCATATACCATTACCAAATTACAAATATAATCTTCTCTATCTTCTTTTCGATCTATTTCAATATCTTTTAAATCCGATTTGAAAATATGGATAAAACTATATAAATTTGCAACAGTTAATTTAAAATGTTTATATAAATCTTTCGGTACAACATTTCCCGAGATTTCTATTACATTGAGCTGCTCTCCATCCATTTTATAAAACTGATTCACCAGTAAATCAATTTCACTATCCTTTTTTTCTATTTTATCCATACTCATATGCATCAAAGATTTTTTTACAAAATATTCCCTATGATCATCTGCCTGATCCAAAAATACATGCAGTCTTTTTGCAAATACAAATAATACTGCTAAACTACCAAATAATTCATTTCTATTCGGAGTTTCTTCTGATAGTATAATTTTCTCATAAAACAATGCACATATAGACGTGTTTTGCAATAGATTAATCGTCTTTTGCAAAAACGAATTGTCTTTTTCAATCAAAACATCTTTTATTTCACCATTTACTATTTCATAAACCTGCTGCATTAACTTCTTTTTAGACACAGCCTTCTTAAAAGAAAGCTGTTCATAGGATATTTCATATTTTCCAGCTTTGTTTTTTGATAACGTCAATCTATATTTAAAATAGAATGATACTTCTCTAGATTTTGCAATAAAATCCGCCTCAATATATAACTCCCCTAATTTTTTATTGATAATTGCATCTAAATTATTCTGCACAATAGGATTACTTAAATATTCTGGATTAATAAGTATATTCCTCAAAATATCTACAGAAGTTACAATACCAGATTTACCAGATCCATTCATACCATAAATCCCTTTTACATTGTATTTCTGTGTATCTAAATCCCTGGAAATCGTTTTTTTATAAAAAGATAAAGAGACCAGCTTATCTAATGTTTTAATTCCTCTAACAGAATAATTTACCAAAAATATATCTTTCATTGCATCGTCCTCCATACTGATACTATAGCGCAAAAATAAGCGGAAATAAATACATTTTGTATATTTTTATTCATCACTATTTTTATCATTTTTATATAGTATCTATCAAAAAAGAGAGTTATGTATTTTATATTCAGGTTTAAAATAACAGTTCTTTTTCCAACATAGCATATTATACGCAAAATACCAAAATATTTTCCCATTTCGGAAACTTTTATTATTTTGACTTGATTTTTTTCCAAATTGAGAAATACGTCAGATATGAGGCACAGGGAAGACAATAGCTGTACTCAAATTGCACATAGACTGCACCTCACTTTCCATTTCTGCTGTCATTGCAATGTTGTATTTTTCACTAAGCACCTTTTTCTTCTCATCAGGTGAAATCGAAGGAGAAAAGCAGCCGCACCATGAACATTTCGATAATTTTTCACCTTCACAAACCTGCAACTTTTCATCTTACCGAACATTTCACCCCCCTTGTATTTTGAAGCAGGATTACATATAATATATTATCCACACACCACTGCATCAGGGTATCGTCTTCCAATGTCAGATACCCATGAGCAAAACCTCTGGGAATCAACATTTGTTTCCGATTTTCAAAAGACAGCACTACACTGTATGCATGGCCGAAGGTCTGTCCCGGTCGCAAATCCACAGCCACATTAAAGATCGAACCATGCAGGCAGGACACCAGCTTCGCCTGGGCGTATTCCCCCTCCTGAAAATGCAGCCCACGCAGCGTGAATTCTTTCTTGCTGTATCCTTGGTTGATCTGCCGAACAGTGAAGTTTATAGATTGATCGTATGGCACGGCAAGATATCCCCGAAAATCTTCATATATAGGAACGTTAAGCACCATTGGCTTTGCCGCGGCCACTGACTTCATACGATCCTTCTCTCTGCTTATCTCCATTTTGAACCCTGACCTTTCAATCGAAAGAACACAGCGACTTCCCGCTGTGTCCCCTGTTCCATCTTACCACTGTTTTCGATATTCCCTTGGACTGCTGCCTTCCACCTTTTTAAACATTCGGCTGAAATAATTCGCATCTCCCATACCAACAGCTGCACCGACTTCATCCACCGTCATATCCGTAAAACGAAGCAGCTGCTTGGCTCTGGTAATCCGCTTGGAAATCAGATAGTTGTTGATAGTCGTCCCATAAGTTTCCTTGAAAATTTTGGACAGATAGAACTTGTTGATAAAAAACTTCTCTGATAAATCATCCAACACGATCTTCTCCGTATAATGTTCATCCAGGTAATTTTTAATCGATAACAGTTCCAAACGTTTTCTGCTCTCCGACCTGCTCTCCGGATGCCAGGACTGCTCCATCAACAAAGTGAGCAAAGTTCCCAGCTTCTCATTGATCCGCATATCCCGTATGTAATCAAATGCCGCCGCCAACTGATAAAGATCCGATAAAATATCGGTAAAGGGCGTCACATAGTAAATATCACCCTTATGCTCCCGATAAAAGTCAATATATCTCTGTGCATTTTTCTTGCGGAGTTCTGTATAATCACAGTCCTTATTTCCTTTTTCTTTTTCTGGAACTAAAGATGCATAATATTGGCTTCGAAGCGGCCATTATTCCGTATGCCTTCCACCACCTCTAATTCGCCGGAAAAATAGCAACAGGGTGGAGTATAATTTTCATTTTTAGTCTTATGTAGGTACATTTTCAGTTTTTCCGCTCATTTTTAGGCAAAAAAAAGAGCTACCGACCATCAGATCAGTAGCTCCAAGAACTTCATTTTTCTATTCAATTTTCAAAAAACTCACTTTTTCGCTTATAAGTGATTTTATTCACTTTTCTGGATTCATAAGTGATTATGTTCACTTATTCCGTTTTATGTAATTATCATTGGGTGACAAAAAAGCTCACTTATTTGCCCTTTTCCTACAAGTGATTATAATCACTTTTTTATTGAGATAAGTGAGAAAAATCACTTATTTCCCTGCCTCGACGTTTCCTTTCCTGCTGGCTGCGCAGCCCGTAGCAGGCTGGATTCCAACCCGGTTGGCAGCTTAATTTCCGGTTCTTCGTCCGCCTTGCCCACACGCCCCTCAGACAGCCCCACTGTCGGCTTTTACTGTCGAACTGGGATCGTTTTGCGATGGGCTGGCTTCTGCCCGACGTGGGGCAACTGTGGGGCTTACAGCCTCGTCCAGTATTTTTCCGTTTTCTATTGGAATCGCATCCAAAATGGAAAAACTCACAAGGCTCTGTTCTGGGAATTCTCTTCCGACCATTCTGTATGATCTTTTCATATTCCAATGGGCATCCTGATAGATCATTCTGGAAAAGGCCACACACTTAATCTCACAGCTGTTTGTCTCATTCAGCTTTGTCACCCGATGCGCCCCGGCATCCTCTGCCTTACACGCCTGTACTGCAATCTGCCCCATCTTCCGGTTGTACAAAAATCGGTAATGTGTCGGCCATCCAAGTGCCTCCAGCGTGCTGCGGAAGATGGTGATTCGTCCTTCCTCCGCATTAAATGTCACTCCCAGCATCCCGGAGTACCATTTTTGTTCTTTTTCCTGCAATCTCCTCACCTCCAAAAAAGGGCGCACTTCCCCCTTGGTATTATAAAATCATTTTTAATCAAGCCCGGTATCGGGGACTGTCCTTCCTGTCAAAACTCCCATTGATACATAGCCATCCATCTGCCGGACTTCGGACTCTCTTAGATGTTCTTCTACAGGCACGCCAAAAGTACCTGCAATATCATCCGGGTAAAATCCCTTCCGAGTATTCACAGGCTTAGCCTCCTGATCAGCTGGCTGTTCTGCCACTGTTCCTTTCTTTCGCTTCTGCCCCTCATGGAAAATCTCTGGCACAAGCAGATCAAAAACGTACAGAGTTTCCCCTTCAAAGGTAATCCTGTACCCCAGCACCTTATATCTACATTCACTGTCCCAGTCCATTTCTTTATAGACCAGTTCCGCAAAGGGCTTGCAGCTCATCTTCCTGCTCTTACGCTTATCCGGTTTTGCAATGCACCAGCGAAGAGCATCCTTGTCGTTTTCATCACAGCCACGCACAACAATACGCTTCAAATCGTTATTGAACATGACGTGTACATAAACCACATCCTCCAGACCTGTAATGCAGGCTGTGTTGAATGTGATACTATCCTTGCGAATCACGATTGCAGGATCACGAAGATGTGCAAACAGTTCCTTTCGCACAACTTGATATCCGTCATACGAAAAGGTACTCTGTAACTCCTCCGCTCGTGCATCTCTCTCATTTTCTGCCTGCTCCGCTGATGGGGCAATGCTTGTGTGTTCCTCATTCATTCGTGTCGGTCCATCCTTCCATTATTTCTTCCGCCTCATGGAGCAATGCATTCAGACCATCTGCGGTAAATGTATTCATTTCTTTAATTTCTGCTGCCGGACGGAGCACATCCCAGTTTCCTGCATAATGCTCCTGTTGCAAAATGCCGACCTGTGCAATACTTGTGATCGGCTGTCCAAAAGTTCCCGCCCATTCTGGTGGGAAAATGTAAATCGTCTGTTTGACCGTTTTACCCTCGGCTTCCTCTTCTTTCGGCGGCAGAACGATTTCTTCTATTTTGATCATCTCCGGCTCATCCAGTTCAAAGAGCATCAGCTTATTCTCGCCCTGCTCCACAAACTGCCCCCGGAAGCGGTACTTCAAGCCCTCTTCCCATTCCATAATGTCGAATAGTGTCTTAGCCAGACCGCGGCAGCCAAGTGTGCTTGCACACCAGCGGCCCTCTTTCAGCCTTCCCCAGTGAATAGCATTCGGATTACCCTTTTCGCATGGCCGAATCGCAACACAGCGGTCAACCGAGTTCAGAAGCAGTTCCACATACTCCACATCTTCAAACTTTTTCAGACAGGCAGTATTGAACCGCAGCTTACCATTTGAAATTGTCATCGCCGGATTCTGTAGTGTAGAAAAATACTGAGCCCGTACTACTTCATAGCCGGACAGATCCAGCCGATTCATAACCTCTGTGGTGTTATCCGGTTCCTCCTGCATTACGCTTTCAGAAGCCTCCCGATATTCTTCAGCCGAAAAGCCAGTCCAGTCCTTGTCGAAAGGTACATATCCTCGAAGAATACCATCATCCACCACGCTCAGAACCGGCAACGGTCTATTTTTCCTTGTATAGTTACGAGATGCTCTCAGATGATTGGCTGCATTATAAACCTCTCTGGACACAATCGCCTCATGGTGGTCCCTCTGCCGATACTGCGTCCGGTCATTGTTATTTTTCTTTGACTTATGTGTAAGGAAGTTCGGCGTGAAAGTCTTTCTTGCCAGTACATCCCCACAATGACGTTCATTTGCAATGACACCAGCTATCGTACCCGGATTCCATTCTGTATTTTCCAGCTTGGTTTTACGTCCATACTCAGTCAGGAGTTCTGCAATCTCGGTAAACGAAAATCCATTCAAGTACAGGTAATAAATGACCTTCACCGTCTGCGCTTCACTCTCATTTACCACAAGATTTCCATCCTCATCCTGGTCATATCCCAGTAAAGCCGGGGTCAGAAACAGTCCTCGGCTGAAACGCCGGTCAATGGACCAATTCATAATGATCGACTTGGAATGAGATTCCTCTTCGGCTACAGATGCCAAAATGGTCAGAATCATACGGCCATTGCTGTCCAGTGTGTAGATATTGTCGGCCTCAAATTTCACACCCACGGGCGGGTCAAGATTTTTCAGCGTTTCGATGACCGAAAGGCAGTCCACAATGTTTCGGGCAAAACGGGCGATGGATTTCGTAAGGACCAGGTCTATCTTTCCTGCCTTACAGTCCTCATTCAACAGCTGCATTCCTTTGCGATGCTCCAGCGAAGTGCCGCTGATACCTTCATCATCGTAAATTCCAACAAACTCCCATCCCGGCTGCGCCTTTATGTATTCTGTATAGTAATTTTTCTGAAGTTCATAAGAGGAAGTCTGTTCATCGTTATCAGTGGAAACTCGGACATAAGCCGCAACACGCCGAATAGAGGTGCTTTCTCCAAGCCCCTCCACTGCTTTTGCCGGGATGACTTCCAATTCAGAAGCGTCCACGCCCTTATATCTGTCTCTGATTTTCTGCTTGCGGTCTACCGCCTCTGCTCCACTGCTTCCCATGTACTTCCTCTCATTCTTCCGGCTTTATGCTCCAATACCACTGGCGCATCTTCCGATAACTTCGGATGCCGAGTTCTTTTTTCGTATTTTCTGCTGTCCTGCGGCTGATGCCTTCGTCACTCATCCGCATATAGATTTCTCTTGCTCTCATATCGCCTTCGGAAAGCAGCCTTTTTATCAGATACGCCGCTTTCTCAGACTTTGATTCAAAATTTAGTATCTCCGGCTCTGATTCCGGGTCAGTTGGGATCTTACACTCCAGCCACCGAAAGCCCTCCTTGACCGTTATTGAGAAACGAATTTCCCCATCAGATGGAGCCAGATTGTTCTTGATCTGCCGGACGATGCGAATGTCTTTGTTTTCTGGATCATGCTCCATCTGCAGAACACTTCTGGCTGCTGCCACGACATCCACACTGCCAATACTCCGGTACAGATCTTTTGTTCCCTCTTTCTTGTTGAGGTGACCAATCAGTACAACTGCACAGTCATACGCAGATGCCCACATTCCAAGACGCTGCATCAGCTTTCTCGCCCTGCCTGCAATCTGAAGGTCAGAATCACTCCCCAGATATGCCTGTATCGGGTCGATGACCACCAACTTTGGCCGAAATTGTATGATTGCCTTTCGGATACGCTCATCGTCAAGCGTCAAGCCACTGTTCATTTCTTCATTTATAAAAGCCACATTCCTACAATCTGCTCCACACATTTCCAGCCTTGGCTTGATGGTGTCTGAAGCATCATCTTCCGAACACTGGTAAATAACTTTCTGGGGTATTCCAATGGACTTGCCATCCGGCATCGTTCCACCTTTTGATAACTCTGCAATCAGATTCATCATCATGGTAGACTTTCCATCGCCGGGGTCACCTTGCAGCAGTGTGATCTTTCCGACTGCAATGAACGGATACCACAGCCAGCGAACAGCCGTTGCTTCTACATCACTATATAATGTGAAAATTCCTGTTTCCTCTTTACCTGTCATTCCCTTTACCTTTCATTTGCAGTCTTTTCCTACATTTATATTATAAAGGGCGTATGACGTTTTGACTGCTACCTATCATGTAGCACGTTCTATGTTTTGCTACATAGTAGGTAGCAAAATGGCCTTAGACCACACAGCTGATAGGGGTGTGGGATTTTGCGGTCTTAAAAATCTCTCACATCCAGTTGCTATGTATTTTTCTCTGCGGGATAATCGTACCAGCCTTATGCGGGAACACATAAGGAGGAACACATGGCTATTGATTATGAAGCCTTGGGCAAGCGTATTTCAAATGCCCGCAAACAAATTGGTATCACACAGGAGGCTCTCGGTGAACAGCTTAATATGACCCGTAAGCACATCAGTGTTATCGAAACTGCTATCAACCGTCCCAGCCTGGATACCCTGGTTGATATCGCAAATGCATTGAACGTATCTGCGGATGACCTTCTCGTAGACAGCCTGACGCACTCGGCGTCTACTGCAGATTCCGAGATTCACCGTCTGCTTTTGGACTGCAATACAACGGAACAGGAAATTCTTACCCGCACAGTTAAAGAACTGAAAGCGATTTTGTACGGTTTAGGAATCTGATTTTGTAACTCATTGACCACATAACAAAAAGCCCGCATAAGCCACAGCTGCACTTCGGCTCACTCCGGGGTGCTGTCTGTGGTTCATGCGGACAGGAATAAAAAAGGAGCCCGCCAGCGTACCATGTAGATTCTACACAGTGCGCCAGCGGGCAGACATTTTATCGCCAAGCATCACATTTCTGTGGCAAAATTTTCTGTATAAAAAAACTAGGACGCCGTCGTAACGTCGCCCCGTGCAAAAACTGTAGCCAGTTTTTTGATGTTACTCTTATTATATGCGATTCCGCCTTGAAAGTCAACCCCTATGCAAAATTTTCCAGAGAATTATTTTTGCTTGCACAATGACTCACGTATTACTTTTCCCGCAAATTCATAATTTGTTTTTATCAAGTCATTGTCTTTAAAGAATGCCTTTTTCTCTACCATTCTTTTAAAGAACAAGTTATACAATTCCTCACTTCTATGGAATTTCACTTTTGGTGTCACAACTAATTCGTATGTATAGATCAATGCGACGAATTCAAGCATAGGCCTACAGGAAAGCTTCTTCTGTCTTTGAGAAGTTGTTATGGAACTCATCTTTTTAACATAATCTTTAATCTCACGCGGAGGTTTTGAGGTACCGTGTGATAAGTTTGCCAACAAGCAATTATTATGTGCTGATCCATTTCTCAGACATCTTACCAGTCCAAGAATCGCACCAGAAACCGCTGCTGTATTTCCATAATAAAAATCATAAAGCCGCAAAAATTCTCCAAACGTTAGAACTTCACACAAAACCCATATTGGACAATCGTCATAGCCTTGAATTATGTGTTCATACCGTCCCTTACTCGAATTATACACCCTTTGTACATCAAAGTATTTCTGTATTAAATCACCCGTAAACGGAGACATAATTCTTGATTCCAAACTCTTTACTATGTAAGAATTCCCCAGTAAAAAATTTTCAACTATTTTATATGCATCTATATTTGCATCATTTGAAACATCTTTTACCAGTTTCACTTTCAAGGCCTGCTCTATATCAAGGCACATTCTATTGATAAGAAAGCGGAAATGCATATCAACTGTTGACATTTCTTGTAAATATGCAAAATCAAGGTTTATGTACTTTCCTGTATTGACGCCGCGAGTATATTTAGAATAATTCTGTCGATACGCAGCTGTACGAAGATAATTGTTAATATCCGTCAAGTATGCTTCTGCTTTTTCTTCCGTAACATACTTAAATGTAATTCCTTTTTCATCCCTCATTTTTGCAACAAGCGACTCTGAGGTCATCATTGGTTTATTTATCTTATTACTCATCTTAAACCGCTCTTTCCAACTCTTTTGTTAGAGTGCTCCTTTTCTTAAGATCTGATAAAGCATAGTGATATTCTATTTTAATGAATATAGAAAAACTCCAGTTCCATCGGGCACTGGAGTATATTTTATAATCAGTGGCGATTTTATGCTGGCTGTCAGCCTCGATACTCTGCCGAGTATCACCAGTCATCGGTAATTTAGGTCCCCGATGCAGACCCACCATATATCTCAGGTGTGAGATCGACACCCTGCCGAGCATCACAAAGTGCCGGTAATTAACCTCCCCAGCCGGAGTACAGCTTTAACGTGTCGCCGCACGGAATCTTTTTGATTCTTCTATATTGTACTCAAATTTACTCAAAATATCAACTATATTTAAAAATCTTTCAAAAAGGCGCCGTTTTCACCTCGCATATTTCAAACTCCGGTACGCATCTCCAAGAAAACCCACAAACTGCGGACTCATGGTCTCCACAATACTCTCTCCCACCACATTCTGTAAAACAGCAATGCCGGCTCCTGATAGATCATCTTTTCTCTTTTCCAGTTCCCGTATCGAATCCGACACCGCCTCATCGATGAACGCTGCGAACTTTGCTCCGTCAATATGGCTTTGCAATGGCATCGGTGCGCCGCCTTCACCGAACAGCTGGATCACCTTCGGGTCGAGGATGTTCTCCACTTTTTTCAATGCTTCCTGCTCCGGCAACCTCCTCAGATACCCTTTCATCGCACTCGCCACAACGACCTCCATCGGAGTCGTTCCATAATCTTCAACAGACAGCCATGCTAACTTCTTCATGTCAATCACTCCTGCTATGTGTATTTCTGTATCCTCACCATATAACAGAACTCTGCACATAGCAATATATACGATAAAAAATCTGTATAACGCAAAAAAGGCCCTGCCGGTGTGCAGTTTTCACACATCCGACAGGGCATCCTCTCCTTTATACAGCCTGATCTCGTTTTGCTTTACTTCTCAGGTATCTCCGGTACTGGACCGTGTTGTCATACACTCGGTATGGGGCATCAACCAGCGTTACCAACCCGTCAAGGCTGCATTTCTTGAAGCCCAGGAAGCTGGTCAGAGTCCGCTGGTTTCCACAGGCGGGCAAAGTCACTCCGAAATTCGTTTCATAAAGCACCATGTCACCTTTCACCGTTTGTTGTGGTCAAGCTTTTTTGTAACACTATGGACTGAAAAAATCCAATTTTGACGATCATTGTTTAATAATGCTATGCTGTTTTTCGTGCCTCAAAGGGTGTTTTATA
>Ga0129313_1000170_pt1 | contig 65585 bp, 67 predicted proteins | sample O1105metagenome_FD_94436 | JGI IMG/M metagenome (GOLD analysis project Ga0129313, IMG submission 94436) | Orangutan group fecal microbial communities from fecal samples from Wisconsin, USA - O1105 metagenome | ecosystem: Host-associated > Mammals > Digestive system > Large intestine > Fecal...
CGAGTACAGAACATCACTCAAGGCGACCTGGCAGACAGAGTAGGTGTCCGGCGAGAAACCATCGTCAGGTTAGAACGAGGACAGTACAATCCGTCATTAAAGTTAGCCTATGACATCTCCAAGGTATTTGGTGTCTCAATTGAAGAAGTCTTTCAATTTGTGCCAGTTTCCGACACACCACTTTAGCTCTAATTCCTAATATAAAAACCCATCCCCAACTCATTATTTGATAGTCCTACCGCCATGCTTTGCGTAACTTGACAAGAAATCTGTCAAATAATACAATACAATTAAAATCAAAAACGCCAACATGTTTTGTGATCGGGGAGGTGAGTAGCGTTGGCTTCAAACCACCAATATTCTAGCCAAAGTGATACTCCACTAAAGTATTTTGGATTTCTAAAGATCGTTCTTCCAATAGGCCTTGTCATCCGTATTATTCAATTTGTTGGGCTTCTTGCTTCTTCCCCTACTTGGTACGATATCTCTTTTTCGATTATTGATTTTGTTCTTACAGTATTGGCAATAGTGGGAATGAACAAAATGGATTGGTATGGAGTACTCGCTTTTGTAGGGATATATTTACTTACCATTCTAGATGCAGTCATTGGTGTTGTGATTGTTATCCTTTACGACCTTTCATATCCTTCAATACCGAGCCTTATTGGGCGAGTATTCGGAAGCCTAGTGGTTATTATCCCAAGTTGGATTTATTTCAAAAAGCGTCGATGGCTTTTTGATCCTCGACCTCAGTTAGATAATTGCAATACCACGCCAAATCATCCTTTATCCCCCTCTCCAAACGGAGTCTCCCAAACTTCATCAAGCACAGTGCTGGACCACATCACACATCAAGTTCCCCCATCAACTAGTTTTTCATCTTTTCCCAAAGTTCAATTTTGCCGGAAGTGCGGTGCGCGGTTACTCGATGACAGCAACTTCTGTAGCTTTTGTGGTACTGCAATAGTGGAGGATTCGAGAAATGTTTTGCCGTAAGTGTGGAAAAGAAGTGCCTAATTCAGCAAGATTTTGTCACCATTGCGGCATTGAACTATATCCCAATAGTGTATCATCTCCCAAGCCCCCACCCATGCAAACTAAATCAGAACAAGACAAACCAAAGCCTAGAATAAAGATTACAAAACAAGCTGTAGCCGTGATAGCACTTGTTTGCCTAGTGTTAGGCATGTTCTATGCCGTTTCGCCTCTTTATTCGAGAAGCATCCTCCAGAATAATGCCAACTCAGTCATGTACCTAGAGGTGTATGACAAATCACATGATCTGATTGGCACAGCAAGTGGTTTCTTCATCAAAAACGGAAAAACTTTGGTTACAAATTATCATGTCATTCAAGGCGCAAATAGCATTTCCGTAATATCTTCAAGTGGAGAATCATTCACTTCATCAAATACCGTTTTGGCTTATGATGTAAAATCGGATTTAGCAATTCTTGAATGTGATACAGATCTAGGCATTAAGCCATTAAAACTGTCTGATTCAAATACTGTCAAACAAGGCGATGTGGTTTACGCAGTCGGATATCCCCTTGGCTTATCGAACACAATGTCTGATGGGATCGTAAGTTCAAGATATTTTGATGACTATGGTGTTGATGTTTTGCAAATAACCGCTGCAATCTCACCCGGAAGTAGTGGCGGCGCACTTTTCAACGAAAAGGGGCTCGTAATTGGAGTAACAAGTGCATTCTACGACGGAGGCCAAAACTTAAATATTGCTATCGCAGCTAATACCGTTCAAGAACTGTATTCTAAGAATTCGGCAAAAACAACACTCTCCACTCTAAACAAGTAATAACAGAGAAGGGATAACGCATCCGTTACCCTTCTCTGTTATTAGTTCCTTCTTAGTTTGTCACTCGAATTTGATCTTGTGCCAACAGCTTACCGGATGACTTTTCATAAATTTTCACATAACAAGTCCCAGAACTTCCATATTGTGGTTGCTCATAATAGCACCAGGCACTTCCCATAGTCCCATGCTCGAAAGTAAAATCCCACGAACCTGAAAGGGAATCGCCATCAGGCATTATAAACACATACTTTAGCTTTGTGCTTCCCTCTAATGGCCCGCCCCTTAGAACCACATGAACACACATACTATCGTACTTGCTTATGCTGTTCATTTTAGTCACTGGATCATCAGGATCGTTATTCATAATTGTTGTGACTTTCCATGCTGTCAATTCTTCATAATAAGATTTGCTGTCTTTATAATTGCTCTTGGATAGTTCTTCGGCATACCCATAAAATGTCTCCTTATCCTTCATCTTGAGCAATCTTAAACCAATCGAACTCGTACTATCTATTGCAGAATCATACTTTCCCTTGTTTTCCTGAACATACAAATACATCGCTTCCAGTCGCTTTTCGCCGCTATCCTTATACCCCAGGATGTCCGAGAGCTTATCAACTGCTGATGTATAACCTGAAGGAGTAAACAAAGATAATGCCGACTGATATTTGGCTTCTAAAAGAGCATCTTCCACCTTTCCTTGGAGCTCTAAGAGAGCATCTGTTTTTCCAAATTCCTGAATCAATGACACAACCGCATTCATTGCATCTTCACAATTAGTTTCACCGCCCAAGCCAATTTTCCATGTAGCATACTGCGTATAAATCTCATACTGGTATTGTTTCAAATCATATTTCTGCTCATGGTCATATTTTTGAGCGTGATTATAGTTCACAAATGCGGGACCCCAATCTTTATTTGCAACCAAATCAATCATGTAATTGTAATAGCATTCAGCTAAAAGGCTATCCACTTCATTAGTGTTCACGCTCTTCAGCAAAGTGATCGCCTCTTTGAAATTTTCTTCGGCCATATATTGCTTACCAAGTTCAAAATTACACTTCTGAAGCATTTCTTTAGAATTCTTATACAGCTTTATGCTGTCAAATTCCTTCTTCGCAGATGCATATTCTTTTTGCTCATATAGGCTCACCGCCCACAAATAATGTGCCTCTGTGACACAAGATCTTGAATCCTTATAATCTCCTAACTCAGCGAAGGCCTTCATTGCCTTTTCTGCATTTCCATTATTCATATTGTGCACAGCTATTGAGTATTTCAGATAAGGGAAACCGAAATGTATCCCACAATATCCAATACCTGTAAGAACAATGATAATCAAAATGCTTGCAATGACTTTCGCTATCACTCCCTTTTTCTTTTTCTTTTTTTCATCATCAATTCTTTTCTTCTCTGCTTCCTCTTCGAGTCTCGCATGATACTCTTCTAATGTCATTCCTTGTTGTGCAGCGGTGAATGCATCAGCATCCCTAATAAGTCCGAATGGCACATATTCAGTATCCTTACCATGGGAATTAAAGAAAATCGTTCTATATGGGTTTCCGTTGATATACAATTGGTATCCGTCTATCATGTCACCATGCTGGGGTGACATGTGCTCCCAAGTAAACTTTTCGCCATTACTTGTCCGCAGTGCATACAAATAGGACCCAATGGTCTGGACGGAGGATGTCACAATTGGATTATCTGGAGAGTAACCAAAGTCGCTGTCAAAATAACGCTGTCCCTTCGTAATTTCGTCCGCCGATGCAATTGAGGTGTCTTCTTGTTCGACTTCAGATGAAATAGGCATATTCGCTTGCTCAATCTGTACATCAATGCGTGAACCGCAATATTGGCAAAATTCGCTATCATCGGGAATTTCGTATCCACACTTATTACATCTCATCTCACCAACTCCCATTCCAAAGATCTTCTTTTCTAATTCTTATTGTTCTATGCTCGAATAAAATGCATTACTCCATTGTAGCACTAATCAAAGGTCCCTTATTCCGGAGTCCTAGTCGAAATAACTAGTTCATCGATCAGCACAAAATAAAAGCACCCCACCAACATTTAGCCTGCAACATAATATTGCAGTTAACTTTCTACCACCATAGGCTTAATCATTCCCTCAATTATCTCAACTTCCTCATTTGTTAACTTAAAATGATGGTAGAGTTGTTGGTCAATCTCTGAAATTGACACTCCCCATCTTATGCAGGAATCTACGGTAAAGTCGAACATAGGGACAAACTGATAAACATTCTGATAAATGTTTTGAGATACTTTCAAAATTCCAACCATAAATCTGAAGAATTTTGTAGACATATACTTCTGTAGATTTAGTGCCTCGTTTTCTGTTTCAAAGCTTCCGACCGGAATTAGAGACTCCGAGCAAATTGAACCTGGTTTCCCTATGTAAGGCCTCCCCATAATTGAAACAGGTTTTTCTGCGTTTAACACTCCTGCTCCGCCATTTCCTTTTGATGTAAATACCTTCCATTTATCAATGAGCTGAGCATTTTTCTTTACACTTTCTCGCTTAATATATCTAATCTCTTCGTGGGCACATCTCAGTTCAATTGCTCCATCAAAAGGAGTTGATGTCGATATCTTTCTCAGAACAGACTCTTTGCTTACAACGCCGAATGGATTCCTTCCTTCAACAACTGTTGACATTGGAAGAAAGTCTTTACTATTGCGAACTTTGTTGAGAATGCTCACAAACTCATTCATAGAAAGTACTATATCAAGGTTTTCTTCAAAGAGTGGCCTTTCGACCCCTTTTTTCTCATTTCCTACGCACTCATAAAAAGTCACATTTCCTGAATAAGTCTTATCATACAAGAAATAGTTTACGCCGCCAGCAATTGCAACATTTGGGAAAATGTCCTTGTTGTTGGCATAATGATACAACTTTTTGAAGTGTGAGTGTTCTTTCAAGAATTCTCGAAGTCTTATGAACGACTTGTCTTGAGCATCGGCAGTAAACCATCGAGACGGAGTAATTAACGAAACATAGGTAGATTGTGCCGATATTGCAGCCTCAATGAATGCAGGGAACACCTGTTTCGACATAGCCGCATTACCGTCGCTAACCGAGATATTACTCTGATATGGTGGATTGCCAATGATGGCATCAAACTTCATTCGCGGAACCTCATTTCCCCAGTAAGACCCTTTGGTGATATGCTTTACAACTTTATCAACGCTCGCTTTTAGTCTATCGAGAAGATTCGAATCAAACTTGACATTTGTCTTTACAGACCGCCATCCAACAAGTGTCCGCTTGGTTATCTCCGCTGCCATTGAAGACTGGCACAGGACATAGACCTGACTTACAGCTTCATCCCAAATCTTGACTAATTCTTCCGGAAGTAGATCTCGTTCGAGTCTATCCCCAAGTTTCGCTTTATAAATGCTATATGCCGCATAAAGAGGGTACAGTCCAGTTTTAGAATTTATCTCCAGAATTGTCGCATTTGGGTTTCCAACCGTTCTATCAGTAACTTCCCCTCTATCAACAAAACGAGGTTCCAATAAGCGCCGATAATAGTCATCTGTGTTTTCTTCAAAAAGCTCATTGTAGAAGCACCAGCCACCGAGCGTATCTGATAACTGCATATTTACAACTCGCCAAGGTGTCAATACTGTTTCTTTAGAAGGATTATGAAAATGGTCAAAAATATCAGTAATTGCAATTACTCGCTCAGTGGGCGTGAGCTCATCTGCTTTTCTTGCCTTATCTCGTATTATTCTGCCTGCTCCAAGAACTGTCTGCTGATTGTAATATTTGACTAGTTCGAGGAAATCCTTCTTTGTCAGCTTTTCGGGCATGAACACATCCCAAGATGCTTGGTCAATCCCTGTGATAATTTGCCCAAGGCGACCTTCTTCGATTTCGAAGTCACCGCCATAGAAGAGCAGCGGAATCCGGATAGAGATTGTTCTAAGCTTTTCTAAAATAGCCTTTTCAAGTTCTTTCTGCTCTTTCTTCTTTTCGTTTTTGCTTGGTGATTTCCGTGATGGTCTTTTGCCACGCTCCCCCTTCTCCGTGCCGTTATCCGCCATGCCAGCGCTGGTGAGAGGGCCTTTTCCTTTAGTTTCTTTCAGTTTTTCAAAGATCGTATTCATTCTTTCAATTTCAGAATCGCTCAATGACTTGAACTTTGACATATCATAAATGCCATTATCCATAAAGCCAGTCTTCAACGCACGGTCTATCTGTACGCGGTTAATCTGACTTACCAGCGACTCAACACTGAAAGGCTTAAATTCTGCGCCATCAATCGCAATCACAGGGCAAAACTTGAGAAAATCCTCAAATGCACCGTGTTGATCATCGTCATCAACTACGGTTCCTGTTCTCCCACGCCTTACACCAACAATGCTCTCCGCAATCACCAGAAGAGTTCTGTCAGGTGCAAAGTCATAAACATAAGCATCACGCTTTTGTATCCCGTTAATCTTGCCAGCAGATTGAACTCTGAATATGGTCTGCATATAGGCTTTTGCATCAGTAGTTTCTGAACCAGATAGCATAAAGACAGAAGACCACTCTTTCACAGTGACGCCGGTAGTCAAGCGCCCACATGAAATAGTAATAGAGCACGGATGATTCTCAATGGTTTTGCGCACATATGCCAAAGCATTTTGATAATGCTTTTCCTCATCATGATCTCCTTCACCGGCAATATTAGCAATCCCAAAGAGAGATTCCTGACCAAACCACGGGTGCTTTTTCAGCATCTTACTTAGAGCAGCGGCTTCTTTTACGCCGGGAACCATCCACAGGCTATGGGCATTTTGCGCAACACCGCTCTTTGTTACATAAGGAAATCTACTTTTCTCATCATTGACTGAGAGTAAATCCAAAAAACGGCGCACAGCATCTGGATGTACAAAATCTCCCATTTCACATCCTTGAGGAATTGACTGTCCATCCTTACTAAGATCGCCGGTCCAAGTCCGAAAGAACTCACGGAAAGAGAATGTTTTTCCGGCAAGATCAATTCCTGTTTCTATTATTGCTCTCTCTAGATCAAAAGTATTGATATGCATTACAGGCATATCTTCGTAAGGATTTTTCTCATCAGGATGCTTTTCCGGCCATTTAAGCTTTGCTTCCTGCTCCATCACATAGTCCCATGTGAATATGCTATCTTTTTCATTATAACGGTCGAGTAGATTATATGCCGTTCCTGACAAATCGAGACGCTTTGTCCCTTTTTTTATCAATCGCTCGATTACTTTCTGGCCTAGATCGGTTTTAGTCCCCTCGTGCGCCTCATCAATAATGACAAAATCCCAATCTGTTTCAAAAACAATACCGTTCTTTTGGAAGCGCCCACCAACCTCTTTTGAACCACGCAAATCCTGAATGGATGCGAAATAAACAAAGTTTTTGTTTTCTGCAACCAATTGCGCCAATCGTACATCATTGGCTTTATCTGCGGCCTCATTTGTCTCATCATCATCGAGTACACTTTCGGCTTCTCTTATTTTCGTCAAAAAGACATACTTGTCCTCTTTCGAAAAAACATGATAGAAGTCAGACCCCCAACTGTCTTCTACGACTGGACGATGAGTTATGATTATTGTGCGCCTAAACCCCATCTCTTTGACAAGATTCAATGCAGTGATGGTTTTCCCAAAACGCATTTTGGCGTGCCAAAGCATATCATTATTTCTACGAAAACGATCCTTTGTCATTTTGACAGCTTCAGCCTGTTCTTCTCGCAAATTGTAAATTGATTTTGTTGGAAGCTCCGAAGTATCCAAATAGGTTCTAAACTCTTTAGTTGCACGAATAGCCGCTTTGACCGTCTCTAAATCGACCATGAACCACTCGCGACCGCTATCGTTAGCAGAGTCAAAATCCACCTTTGGGAACCCCGCTTGTTGAAGCACAGCGTGTATTTCTGTGTCCCGGTAGGTCTCATGATTTTGGGTTTTATTATTATAGCGGATCAAAGCCTCACAGTATACCAACTCTGCTCCAGCGGCAGCGGTTCCACTCCAACTACGAATTCGAGCCTCGGCCTCACGCTGAAGAGCAGATTCATTTGGAATATACGAACTAATCTGCTTGGTCGGAGTGAATTCTGTATCTCCAACCTTAAGCATCCCAGCATGTTTGTCATCATCAATTTTGGCACAATACACGAGCTTATACTTTTGAGCCATTGCGTTTTTCTCCTTTCTTGATGAAAGAATAAAACTCTACCGATCGGTTTGCAGACCAGTCATAGGTGCGGCAATATATTCCATTATGAATACTATGGTCGTTCTTCAGACACCCCGGGCATTCCGACACGATAACATCGCCATAGATATTCGTTTGTGCATCAACTTCATCGTGGCAACTATTCGGGACCACATACTTCATGCCGTCCATTTGCCAAATATTCCATGCAACGATTTTTGCTATCCTAATGTACAAATCTTTGCTCATGGTGCATCGAAAGCGATCCACAAAATGTTCCTCAAACGAACACAAAATATTCTCTCTGGCAAGAAGCACATTATCACCCTGCCAGTCATAGCCATAGACACTTTGAACAGCACGAACTGCCCAGTTAATCCAATCAGGCATCGTTTCAGTGTTTTCAGAGACAATCCGAAACTTTCGATCCAGTATGCCAATACGGTTTCTAACCGGAATGCCTTCTCCAGTTACGGCATCATATCGGCTTGATAAGTAGGGTGCCTCACCGCAGGAGATTTCCAAGCGATTTGCTTTTACATAATCTTTCCAGGTTTTGCCCCTAGAATTCGGGAATATAATCTTCCCCTTTGTCGTTATCCAGCCAGTGCCAACTTCTGTATTAAATACATTCTCACAGCCAAACCACGCATTATCAATAAGGTTATTTTGCTTATTGCAGACCCATGCAGGAGTAAATACTTCCGCTTTCTCTCGAACTCGTGTGCTTTGCGCATCCTTGCTTTTTTCGATACGAGGTCTAATAACGGTTCCACGAGCACCAGTTATTAAAGGAATTGTAATTTCATCATCAGAACCATAGCCTTCACCAAACGCAGAATATTCATCAGTTGCCCAAATAATATTTCTCCTAGTGGTCTTATCCTTGAGTAATATCGACAGTATTTTTGTGTCGATTTCTTTAATACTATTCTCTCGAATGTCAATTTCATTCCTGCCCATTGAGACCCCCCGCATTGACAACCTTTTCTTCTCCCGCAGGATCATCCGGCAGAAACTCCATAACATCTCCTATGTTTACATCAAGAGCGCTACATATTTTGTTGAGAACAGTGAGCGATACTTCTTCGCCCTTCCTTAACCGCGTCATGGTGTTAGGCGCAATGCCAATTTCTTTTCTCAACGCCGCCTTGCTCATTTTTCTATCAATCAATAGTTTCCAGAGCTTATCGTATGAAATATTCATACAAGTCAGCCTCCTTCTACAATAATCAATTAAATTATACTGCACAAAGGCGAATTCATCAAGAAAAAATCGCAACAAATTGCGATTGCTAGAGCTGATTGTGCACACCGTCACCAATCATTTTCACTACCGGATTTTTTCGTAGTTCATCTCTACTCAAAAACTCTGTGGGAACCCCCAAGAGCATCTCTAACAACAGAGCCAAGAATTGCACCTTCCAAAAAGCGAAAGAAATACTTCATTTCCCCAAATATTATTTCTCCTCACTTACTTAAGCTCTCACAGAATCGCGTCGAAATCCTCAACACAATCAATCCATTCAAGGTCTCTTTCTCTTTTTGCAGCATAGTCAATGATGGTAAGCTTCGGATTTTGCTTGAGTAAGGCGGCTTTGATTTTGCGCTGCTCACGCTTTGTAGTTGGAACAAGTTTCTTACTGCCCCACCATGATTGTACAACCTTCCTAGTAATGTCGATAGGAGGATATTCCGAGTCTTTCTTTTTTCTGAACAGCATATCAATCCTGATTCCTCTCACTTAACCTATGGTTTACAATTGCCGCACGGATCAAACCCGGCATCAACAGCTTCCTGTCTGGAGTCAAAGAATACTCTGTTCTTTTCTGCCGGCAGATTCTTGCAGGTGGGCAGATGGAACTTCTTTGAGTTCTTGTTGCCAATATACTCTCCCACATCATTCGGCTCTGGCGTCGTTGTAACGGTGGGATTGGTCTGAACGCTCTCATTTTTCTCCGTGCTGAAGGAAACCGTTTCACCGTCGCTGGTGCAGATAATTGTCCCTTGCAGATCGTTCCGGTAGACTTTCACATCAGCATCACGAAGTTTGCTGAGCGTGTCTTCTGTCGGGTGGCCATAGGAGTTCCCCTTGCCAACCTGGATGACAGCATATTCAGGCATAATCTCACGAAGGAAGGGATAGCTGGTGCTGGTATCGCTGCCATGATGCCCGACCTTCAGGACCGTTGCGGAAAGGTCGTATCCGGCGTCCAGAATATCAGCTTCGGCTGTTCTCTCAGCATCGCCGGTAAAGAGAAAGGATGTCTTCCCATATACAACCTTCATCACGATGGAAGTGTCATTGGTGTCCTCATAGCTCTTCTGAGGCCCCAGGATGGTCACAGAGGCGCTACCCAGGGAGAATGTATCCCCCGGCTCAGGAACCGTAATAGAGACCCCCTGCTGGCCAAGATACTTCGTGAAGCTGGAAAAGGTCTTGGAGTCGTAGGAAGTCACAGGGCACAACGCAGTGTCTACCGACGCATAATTCAGGGCACCGGAAAGGCCACCAATGTGATCCGCGTGGGCATGAGTGGCCACGATGTAGTCGAGATGATTTACCCCCAGCTTCTTCAGGTAGGCATAGACCTTACTGGACTCAGATGCCTCGCCGCCGTCAATGAGCATTGCTTTTCCATCGCATAGGATGAGAGAACAGTCGCCCTGACCGACATCAATGTAGTGGACTTCAAAAGTTGAGCTTTCAGGTGGAGTTGTTCCATCCGGTGGAGGAGTCTGCTCCGGCAGAGCATTGGGCGGTTCAGAAGAACTCTGCTCCGTTTCCTCGTCCACATCCTGCCCGTTTTCTTCACTATCCGTTATATCGGCTTGTGGCTGCTGAACTACCTCTTCAGAAACGATTCCATCTGGGCTATCCGGCAGTGCAGGTTCCGTGCCCTCAGCTGCTCCGCATCCTGACAGAAGGAGCAGGAGGGCTAACAACCAAATTGTCATTTTCTTTTTCATAGGCACATTCCCTCACTTTCTGTGTCTATTGTAAATAAGGTGCCGTCCAATAATCAGGACAGCACCTTGTCTTCATATTCGTCCTGGAGGCGTAGAGCCACCATTCCGTGCCTGGTAATCTTCTGGCTGAGCTTTATCAGCTCTGGAGAATTCAATGCAGCGCCGCTCTCAATCATCCCAATGCCACGCTTTCTGTACCGCAATATGTACCACCAATGATATTCAATGCGGAAAGCAAGCCAGAAACCATACAACCGCTTCATAGGCCATCCTCTTGTAATACTATCATTTTCAAAGTATTTCTACAAGAAATACTTTACCACAAGAGTTTTGTCAAACCGTGTCGAACGCAGTCGAGGAACAGCAAAAAAACTCCACGCACAACGGCGTGGAGCACCTGACAAAATAGAGTTATGACTGCTTTGCATTTTCCTCGTTGATCATCACATCGAGAATGCGCATGATCTTCCTTTGTTCTTCCGTAGGTAATGCCGCCAGTTTCTCCGAGATTTCGGAGCTGGCTGTTGAGGTGGATACATCCAGGACATCACGCAGCAGCGTATTTGCATCTACCTTCAAGGCGTTTGCGATGGAAATGAAGGTTTCAAACTTCGGCAATTTGAAGCCGCACTCCAGATTGCTCAAATACTTCGGCGTCAAATCAACCATTTGAGCCAGATCGGCTTGTGTCAGTCCTCTGGCTTTCCTGATCAGCTTGATTCGGTTCCCAATCTATTTTGCGTCCAAGCACACACCTCCTATTAGATAGATTTCTACCTACTGGTAGTATATACAACGGCACTTCTCCTATAAATCCACCAGTCAAAAGACATCCATCAAATAGAAAGACTTGTAAACAAAAAAACAGCCCACCGACATCCCATAAAGGGGTCGGTGGGCTGCTTGGTCAGACGAGACCAGCTCTTTTGAGTTTTTTCTTGATGCGTTTGAACCTACAGTGAATGGCATTGCTGGAACATTGCTGCATACGGGCTATCTCCCGGGGCTTGAACCCCATAGCCCGGAGCCGGAGCAGTTCAATCTGCTGTTCCGTGATCTGCTGTTCAATATCGCTCCAGAGGATAGAGGTGCCAGGATCATCAGGCTCCCCGATGACTTCCAGAAAGTCATCAAGTGAGCTGTGTGCTTCTTCCTTCCAAACGCGTCTGCGCTGCTTATGGAGATCCGCACGAAGCCGATACCACAGGATCGTTGAGAAGCGGTACTGATGCAGCGACTCTGTTTCAAGATACTTTTTGACCGTCTTCACATACCGTTCAGCCAGGATGCCATAATCGTCATCTGTTAGGCCGTAAGTACCCATGAATTTCAGGAGCAGCCCGTGATGCTGTTCAGCGAATTTCTGTTGTTCAGGTGTGAGACCGCGGTCATCCACCAGGATCACCCCGCATTCTTCACTGGGGCATTTGCGTGCGTGATAGTCTCGAACTTGCCCTTGTCAATCGCGTGGAAGGAACCTTCCCGAATCTGGAGGTAAAGCCGAATCGCCCGCACCACATACTCGCACAGATCCACATAGAAAAGCGGCAGATTTGATAAATCATAATCAGCTGAGAAGTTGTCCACAGCCTCCTGAAAGTCCAGCCAGTACGGGTTTCCATCATTGAAATATGGGTGGACATCATCCTGCCCTCTATTAACTGAACTTGGCCCGTCCGGAGCGAACAGAGCGCTGGTATAGCTCACCACATACTGCATGGGCTTACTGTTATCCTCACACTCCATAAACTTGGGGAGGGAGTCCAGGAACAGAAGTGCCTGCCGAATGGTCGAAACGCGAAGGCGCAGCTCATCATAGAGCCAAGCATACTTACTGCCCTGCACAGCAAATCCACGCTCATCAGCAAGCCGATAACGCGGAAGATAGTAGTCCAGAAGCTCCTTCAGCAGCTCGGTCGAAAAATACGCCAGCATCACGACGCCTCCCCTAAGTGGATACACCGGAGATCTTCATCCGTGCAGGTATTAGGGTCAACACCAAAGACCTGCTTGAACAAGTCCATGTACCGTTTCAGCCCCTGGGGGATCAAAGGCCCCTTGAGCGAAGTCAGCGACCACAGGATCATCTCTTCTTCCGGAATGTGGTATGGCCCGGTCATGAAGCTATTGCCATTGAAAAGGGGAAGGGAGCCTTTTTCAATCTCCTTCAGATCCTTGACCGTGTTGGCGTTCTTGATCATGCCCATCTTCTTGCTGAAGATGGTGTGGACCAAATCGCTCATGAAGCCATGCTCCCGGTAGTACTGCGTCGTCTTCAGCGTCTGCTGGATTGCCTCATATTTGGCTTCTTCCACCGCTTTGTTGTACTTGCCAGCTTCAGGGCAGGCGAAGACAGCCTCGGCAATTTCCATGATGTTGTCCAGTTTCTTATCGCCAGTGATCATCATTCATACCTCCAAAAAGGAGGGAGCGATGCCGCTATGAATGACATCGCTCCCTCAAAATCAAATATTCAGTTGCCGTTTAGTGTCCGAATCACTCAGGCAGGCAGATCCTCATCAGTGGCAGCTCTCTGCTGCGCTGCAATAATCTGCTGCGCTTCACGGATTAGCTTCGGGCCATAGGTCAGCTCCCAAGTCTCAATGTATCGACTGGTCTGCTGCATGAGCCGGAAGAAGTCATAATCGTTGATGTTCAGGAAGACTGTCTGACCCTTCTGGTAGCTGCCCTTCTTCATATGGACGCCACCAAGCGCTGTCTTCTCCTTCACTGCCTTCCCATTTTCAACCTGAATGAACCAGGGATAGTTTCTCGGGTTCCCATTTGCGTCAAAGGCTGCCCGCTTGACCGTCACTTTCGTGACCATGGACAGGCCCTTGGCATCCGGCTCCCCAAAAATCTTCTCCTCACTGAAATCGAATTGCTCAACGCCGATGGATACGCGGCTAAGTGCATATGCAAAGAACTCCGGAGACAGATTGGCCGTCACACGAATCGTGTTGTTGCCGGTGCCTTTGGAGTAGTCCTGAAGCACCACGCCGATACAGGACCTCTGCCGGCTACCATCGCCCTGCTTCTCGCCCTGAGCGTGCAGATGTGCGTAGTAGTCAACAGGCGCAAGCTTCAGCTTGTCGTTGAATTCGCAGAGCTTCTTATTGGTCATGTAGATTGAAATCTGCTTCTGAATACGCATTTCTTCCATTGTGTGTCTTCCACCTTTCAAAAAAGAATTTTACCAGTGATAATCAATAATGCCGCCGATAAAGAAGCTGTCCTTCGGATCAAGGTCCCGAACCCAGGCGTCCAAAGGGACGAGTTCATCATTATCTTTGAGGTAGATGTAATGATCGAACTTATCCTCATAGGCAAACCTGATGGTCACCATGGCCTTGGCAAATTCCGTGGACTTCTCCTGACCGGAGAACACTTCATAGGAGGCCGCCGACAGCAAAGCTGCCGCCTCCTTGAATTCCGCGAAGCTCCCTCTGAAGTAGCGCTCCTTCACATTGTCGGTGAATTGGAGTTTCCCATCTTCATAGGTGCAGTTTCCTGCGAGCGTTCCCAGCAGGGATTCGATGGCGCTTACTCGCTCTTCCGCGTTGATATCAGAGGTTCCATCTGAAATGGAACCATGAAACCAATCAGGAAGATCCGTGTTGGAGTACCGCTCCTCTTCCGGGATTGGCTCGCTGGAAAGCTCATAAATGTAACCGTGCATTTCAATCCTCCTCGTCACTATCTTCGAGCGAATCGAAGATCTCTTCATACGCCCGGTTGACCGGACAGTAATCACAGCTATCTGCCTCACAGCGATTTGCGTTGATCTCGCCACGGCAGTACTTGGAAAACAGTGCCCGGAACTGAGAAATGTCTTCCGGTGTCAGCATTTCATTCGTCATGGCCACACCTCAATCAAACCGATCCAGGTGGGTCCTAATGAATTCATTGGCATAGTAGCAGATCAGCGTTACCAGCATACCCATGCCGATATACGCTTCCTTAGACGCTTCCAGGGTCTTCAGTGAGTACACTCGCATCCGGGAGCGGAACGGTTCGTCCTTCATGTCCTTATTCCAGCTCCCGTAGAGGTAAATGTCCCCGTAGATGCCCTCACTGGACCCGTAGACTACATCTCCAATGACATCAAAATCGCAGCAGTGCAGTTTGTCGTACTTCACCGAGCTGCAAAGCAGGTCATAGTCCAGCGGACAATTCTTTTCCGCCTCAGCAAAGCGAGGATCGGTTCTTGCCAACTTGACTGCCGGTTCCATGACATCCGAGACACTGAGATACCGCTTTTCATTTACATCTCGCATAATTCATTCCCCCTCATTCTCATCGTCGCCGTCAAAATCTTCGCCAGAAACCAGGACACAGCCGCAGCTCTCACATTCAATACAGACATCATGGGGATCGTCAGGATCGCCATAAGTCACGCATACGATGTGATGCCCCACATGGGGATACAACTTCTGCATCATCCAGTTCATTGGCGGCATTTGTCTCTCATCAAGCATAGGGCACCGCCTTCCTGGCTGTTTCAATTCCCATGCTCCAGGCGATGCGGAGCAGTTCGTAACCACTCAAACGATACCCGTACTTCCGGCAGCGCTTCTTGAGGAAGAAGAAATCTCCGTCATGCTTAATGATCCTGCCTTCCATCAGATGATAGGAGCAGGGTTTGTAAAGCACACGCGACTCAGCTTCAGATACCTCACGATCTATCCGTGCTTGATCCACACGGGTGCAGTATTGGACCGCAACATCCAGATGCGGATGCGCAGAAAACTGCGTGCGGATCAGGTTCAGCACCATCTCGCAGATCTCTTTCCGCCGCTCCGGAGTATGACGACTATTGAATGTCAGGGTCACATAGGAGTAATCCCGTCTGCAACCGCCCACACCCGGCAGGGTGTTGAGGAAGCTGTTGCACCAGAAGAACAAATCCCAGGAATCGCTGTCAAAGGGATACTTCTTGTCTGACCGGTACTGGCAGCACGCGCATTGGCCGGCAATTGCCTCAACGACGCTTTCAATCTCGTCGCTGCGCATCTGCGCGGCACGGATGCGGGTGTTGTCCTCACTGGCCATAGCCAGCTTGCGGTTTCTTGCACACTCATCCTCCGAGTAAACGAAGCTGAGGCGGAGAGAGTAGAAGTCCTCCGCAGCGTAACCCAGCGAGATCATCTCCTGGTCATCTCTGGTGATATAGCTGCGATCATGCCAAATTCTCATTCAGCACCTCCGCCAGACGACTCCAGCAGCTCGGACATCTCCCGAATCTTCTCGATCAGGGCATCCTTGTTCTTCAAAAGCGGCTCATCCATCACCGCATCGTTCAGAGCGCTCAAAGACGACCTGACAGATTTGGCGGGATTGTACCTCTTGAGGGCGACGAAATCTTCACCTACGAACAACTCAAGCGGGTCTCCTTCCCGGATATTGAGCTTGCGCCGGATCTCCTTCGTGATCACGATTCTTCCGAGGTCATCAATTCTACGGACTATACCAGTTGCTTTCACAAATCATTCCTCCAGTATTCATGTAGTTTCGCTTTACCAGACCGAGCGCCAGCCGTGTTGATTCACTCGTGTCTTCAGCTCATTTGCTTTTATATCCGCTGCTTCCTGCTCGCCCTCATCGGGGTAGGCAGATACATCCAGGTCATACACATCCGGACTCACATCAGCATTGGCATAGATGTTCCGAACAAGGCCGCCTTCGACTTCGACAGCGATTTCGACATCAAGTTGATGCGTTTCGATTGTCCAGGTTACGAAATTCGGATCATCACGGATTACTGCCTGATCATCCCGGCAGTAGCACTCATGCTCTTCCGTCTGGCAGCTCTTATCAAAGCCCCACAGTTCAAGGGTCTTCTCATACACGCTGCGCATAGTGTTCTGCGCGGTCTCCAGGTCCAGGAAGGAACATACCTCCGAACCACATCCGGAATCCGTGTCCTGATGAAAAATCAAAAGATACAATGTCATTTCTTCATTCCTCCGGCACCGCACTGCTTTCTCCTCATGCAATGCAGAAAATCCTCTGTAGGCTCCCAATCACTTATGACCAGCACGAATGCAGAGCGAGGGTGACTGTCACAAACAAAGTCACCCTCGCCGATATACATGCAATGATCACAAAGGCCGGGATCACAGTACTTTGCAGGTCGCCTTTGGGCTCTGCGGATCTTTACCTTTGCTCTCTTCTTCATTTTGTTACCTCATAACGGCAGATGCCGGGAAATCAGGTTGGTCAGCATCACAGGAAGCTGGTTCAAATCCGTAATATCCAGGAAGCCAGCGCCGTAGATGCGCTCGATCCGGTCACGGTCATCGCCAATAGCAGCTGCAAAAATCTGCACGCCTTTCCTGCTGTACTCCAGCTTGATCCCTCTCAGATCCGCCTCCGCCTCAGTACCGGAATACCCGGTATCGTTGGGTTGGCCGTCGCAAATGATGAACAGCATCTTGACTTCAGCCGGCTGCTTGCTCAGCTTCTCAGCTACAAACCGCAGCGCAGCACCGTCACGATTACAGCATCGGGCACTCATATCCATCAGCCGGTATCTGTCCTTCTTATCCACGGAGTCGAACTCCGCATACGAAAACAGTTCCACATGGGAGTTGCTCGCTGTATGGCCGGTAATCATGATAGGGATGCCCAGCTTCTCACAAAAGTCCTGAACGACAATCGCTGTCGCTCTGGCCCTCGTGATTCTGTCCGAGCCGCACATGCTGCCCGACTCATCAATGAGCAGAGCCACGGCAAGATTGATCGGTTCGGTCGGAAGCCGGGTATTGCAGAAGATACGACCGTCATCCCGGTGGAATGCGTGCTGATTGAGCCGTTTCCCGACATACAGGCCTGTCTGCTTCCCGCCCTGGCGTTTATCACGCAGGATGGGGCTGACACTGCGCTGAAGCCGCTTGGAGAGCAGAAGCAGCTGCGGAGCCACGCTTGAGTAGCTGTCAACGAGGGTCTGGTCAACCTGAGCCATGCGATGTACCGTAACATGAATGTTCCGATGCGCATTCCCGTATCGGATACTGTCTGCCTCACGCTGGAGTTCTTCAGACAGTTCCTCTTCCATCGCCTCATTGACGCGCCCCTGCGCCATGTGCTCCAGTAGTCGCTCAATATCTTCCGCTGCATGGCCATATCCATAGCCCTCATACTCGCCGTCCTGCGTCACACCGCCGTCTCCGACACTCTCAATACTGTTGGTCTTATGAGCGGCAATACGCGCCGTTTCCTCCGACAGCACCCGTTCCATCTGCGCCAACAGCGCCGCCTCCCGATCCTTATCCGGCACAAACGAACCGTTGGATGGGACTGCGCCTGTTTTTCCAGTGAAGTTCACAGGGGCTTTGGGTAACTGACTTTCAAGAGCTTCCTTGACCGCTTCTGTACCTGCGTCTTTCGACTCTTCATCTGACGAGCCGCCGCTACTCCCAGAACCGTTTCCGGAGCCGGCAGCGGCTGCCGACTGCTGTTGTTGGTTCTGCTGCGCCTGCTGTTTCTTGTCCCGCAGGTCGTCGAAACAGCGCTGCATCATCGGCCAAAGATCAATCATGATCTGATTAACTGCCTCAAAGCGGGCGCGAGCATCCTCATCAAAGATGCAGGAATCCACCAGCGGGATATACGACATGAACTTATCAAGGATTTCTCCGGAATAGCCGGACAGGTTATTCACCTCTCTGGCTCGGACATACTGGATCAGGAGATTCAGCACGATATTGTGGTCGTAAAACTTCTTGTTGATCATCGTCTCAATATCCGGGACTGTTTCTGCGAACCGCAGATTATTCAGTGCGATGCCACGGGCGGGAGTGCCCGGAAACTCATAGGAGCTCCGGGCATCCACATAACCGTCTTCAAGGATATTGCTGAGTGCTTTTGCCGTACTGACGATGACTGTCTTAGGCACCTCATCCGTCTCATCCAGCATTGCCTCCAGGATCTCTTTCGCATAGACCTTATGATCTGCACGAAGTCCGGTCGGCTTTTTGGGATAATACTTGCCGAGAAGCAGTTTGTTGAAGTATGCCCGCGCAATCCGATTGTCCGTGAACAGGTCATGGCCATTCTCATGTGCGTTCAGGCCCTCGATGCTCAGGGAGCGCAGGTATCTGCTTGGCATACTCCAGGTAATGTGGTTACAGGCATTGATGAAAATGCCCCTCGGATCAATATAGGCTACAGTCGGATCATTGGGATCGGCATAAACGATAACCTTGAGGGGCCTGCCATACTTTTTTGTAGAAGCCTCCGTAAGGTCTGTCAGATAGGCGCAATACTCTTTCGAGGTGAAAAACTCCTCGTCTGTGATCTTGCTCTTCTCCTCCAGCACACGCTTACGGATTGTCAGGTGGGATGTTCTCATTCCGTCACATCCCCCTTATGCGGTCATACACAGGATTTCAGACATCATTCCCTGAAGCAGGCTCTCCAGCTCAACCGCCAGCTCGCTGGCAGGCATCTGCGGGTAATACCAGAGCAGAGCTTCATCCACGCCAAACAGCCGGATGATGATAGGGATCTTGCTGCACTTGGGATAGGTCATGGGATTTACCATGAATTCAATACCCGAATAGCAGAAAATCAGCTCCAGAATGCTGCGGATATATGCCGCAGCTTCATCGGGGGCAACATCTCCTTTGGGCCGTTCATCCTTCGTACAGGCTACCGCCACTGCCACCGCATACCTGAAAAAGTTCGTTCCATCGTTCTTCATGTTCTACACCTCATTCCTCAAATTACAGTTTGGATGCCCAGAACCTCCCGCCCGATCCGGACGGCAATGGGGTTCCAGAACACATCTTGAAAGTCTCGTTCCAGTTTTTCTGAACTCATGCATAGAATGGATCTCCTCGTGATCTTCCACGCCCAGCCAGTGTTCTCCTCCACCATCACTGTCCTCCGCTTCGTTCCCAATGCAAAGGTCAATTGCTTCCCCTTGTGGTCGAAACGGTAGTAGATGTCGTAATGTGGATTGGTCTGGCAGGCGCAATGCTCGAAACCGGCTTTATCCGGCGTGGCCGGCATGACCTGGTTTTCGTTGATTGACGCCTTCAACACATAAAGCCGGGGCGCGATCACAATACGGTCCTGGTAATCCGGCATGTCCGGGAACACATCCAAATCGCTGCCGCAGATGGCGTCCAGGGTATCCTCCACGGAATAATCCGCAGATCTGTAATTGGCCAACCCAGCAAAAAAGTTGATGGTCTCATTGGAGCCAATTCCGACTCGGATTCGTGCATCCGGATAACAGGATTTCAATGCCGCAATCAGCGCAGCCCTGTCGGTTACGCCAACTTTGCGCTCCCTCATGCCGATTACCTCACAAATTGCTTTTCCAAGCAGGTGGAGATCAGATCAGCGCGGTTATCAGGGTCAGCAGAGGCCGAAGCGATGACGGTGGTTAAGGCGGACTCGTAGGGGTCTTTGGTGATCATCGTGGACAAAACCCACGCCTTCAGTTCCCGCATTCCGCAGCTGCCATCCGTTATCATGGTCTGCCGGCAGCGTTCTGCCATATCCCTCACGACACCTGCCATCTTCGTAACCTCCTGCTCATCGGTGCAGCCGGTAACATTCATCACCCGCTTCACCATGGTGGCAAGGTCAGGAGCGCCGATGTCGTAGATCAGATCCATACGCGAAATCACGCTTTGGTTGACATCTTTGCAGCCTGCATAATCCGAGTTGGTGGTCACGACAATGACCGTATCCGGATGCCGTTTCACACGCTCACCGGTGGGCAGCGTGATTGTCTGGCAGTTGTCCAACAGGGAGTTGAGGCCTACCAGAACGCCAGGGTTCGCGATGCAGGAAGGCTCCTGAAGCTCACAAACATATCCGTAGCGAATTGCCTCAATCAGCGGCGTATCCACATAGCGAATGCGCTGACCGTGTTTCTCCTCCTTGACAGCCAACCTGCCGACTGCGATCTCAATCAGCTTCTCCAGCACATCGTCTTCCGTTTTATCATCGTCATACACGCCGGTCAGCGCCTGATAGACAGACGGTGGGTGCATAATGATGTCGGAGATTTTCGGCAGCTCGCCGAGATTGCTGTTGACTCCGGTATCAGAGCCGCTGTCGGGAATGAATTGGCCAATTAGATCCGAGATCTCCGTGTTGGCGCTACAAGTCATCAAAGTGTAGGGCAGATGCAAGCCTGCCGCAATTGCCTGGGCACCCATGGTCTTGCCAGTGCCCGCCTCACCGCGAAACAGGAAGTTCCGCATGGGTTGGCTGGTCGGCGTTGTCAGCTTGGCGTGCTCGCAGACCCTTACTACCTCGCGTGGAATGATGTACCAGTCAGGCAGCTTTGGAACCATGTTCTCTTCGCGGCTGGTCAGCGTGCGCTGGCTCAGCGTGTATTTCCCAACGAAGTCAGCATGGTTATAAACGGTCGCTGCGGAAGAGAAGCCGGCACCCGGCGTCAGAATGGTGAACTCACCATAGACCGCTCCGGTCGGAGCATAGCTTCCGCTGTCGATAGCCAACTGGGACAAGCTGGTGATATTGCCTGTTGTCGGAACAGAAATCTTGACGCCCGCCATATTCAGAGAATTGGCGTTCTCCACGCGGCGATAGATGTTGTCGCATAGGCGCAGTGCGTTTTCGAAGGCACTGTCCATATCCGGCCAGTTATTCTTCATGGCTTCCCTGAACTCCTCAAACTCATGTTGGAATTCAGTGTCAGTCTCAAAGACCGGCATCAGGCAGAAGAGCAACGCAGAGCCGGAAGCTTGACCAGCCCCGACCGTGTATGCCTTCGGCGTGGGATCGCCATTCTCGAACTGTCCGGCAATGAATTTGCCAGTGCTCGTAGAGAACACAACACAGTCCCTTTTATTCGCAGAGCAATACTCCGCAATGCGATAACTGCTGCCCTGATGTCCTACGACACCCAGATCCTCGGTGTAAGTACCAGCTTCCGCCGCATTGGCCAGCTTGGCATAAGCCAGCAGCGCTCGCATGGTCGGCGCGTGCAGGGTCGCTTTCTGGACCGATCCAGCATAGTTATACTGAGATTGGCCGTGATTCTGAGCGCCACTGTACTTGGGGTCATCAAAGGGTGCGGGAATAGACAGCTTAAATGACCAGCTTTCAAATAGTTTTCCTCTTGCCATTTCGTATTAACTCCTTCATGTGATTACCAGGACAACAGCAAGCCTTCCGGTTTTACCGCTGCGGTAATTTCGTCTTCCTTCAGTACTTGGCAGAACTCATCCCAAGCAAGCCGGGGCGGGAAGTGTTGGATTTGCTCAACTGTTTCTTCCGTTCCCGAGGCTGTGATATACGCCTCGCCATTCTCACGGATGGTGAGTTTGCGATGCCCCTGAGCGTTGAGGTCGTCGATCATCCGGGAGATGATCTTCTCGCCCTCGTCCTGATACCAGGTCTTCACATCCACACGCTCAATGATTTCGTCCTCTTCGAGATCACTGTTTTCCAGCGAGATCTTTGCGGCGTCCTTGAGCTGCGTCGCCTGGATCATGGTGATGGACAGTTTTCCGGACTTCGTAATGGTCACTTCTCCAAAGTTGAAGGGCTCGGCGTTGGACACACGAATGCGCCACACGCCACCTTTACACAACTCATCGGATGAGGGCCTCTTGACCCAGAGCCATGAGACCATTGGATAAGTGTCTTTCAGTTGTTCCGTAATTCTGAAGTTGATCTGCCGGATCAGGAAAAGCTCGCTGTCCGGCGTCGATTTCGCGGGTTCCTTCGGGACCTCTTCTCGCAGTTTGGCAAGATCCTCCGTCTTCTTCCTGTGCTTACTCCTCTGCACTGCATTACCGATGGGATTCGCGAGAGAGGCAACCAGCCAGATGGCAAGCGCCGCAACAGCAATCCACTGGAAAGCAGGGCGTTTGAAGATTGCACAGAGAAACAGGGTTGGAACTACCAGGCATCGAAAAAAGGTGCTGGGTTTCATCTGCCGCAGAAGTGTCATTGCATAGGCCGTCCTTTCATCGTTCGTTACTGCACCGAAAGCAAAAAAGAGGGGCCGCAAGAAGTGATTCTCACAGCCCCTCAAGTGTTTTCGTTACAGCGGAAGATCGTCAGGATCTTCGACATACGCTTCGTTGTTCACGCTGCCACTGTTGCCGGCAGGTGCAGCACCACCCGCGTGTTCATCGGATTTGGGTTTCGTCCCGACATAGTTCCAGTCGAGGATACCCACATCAGCGGACATCCGGGTTTCCTGGTCACGGTTCTTATACTCCCGCAGCGTCAGCTTGCCCGTCACATGGATCATCCGTCCTTTCGCAAGGCCGGCTTTCTTAATGCGGCTGGCAATCAACTCGTTGCCGGTGCAGGTGTAGAACGAAGCGTTCTCCTGCGCTCCAAGCTGCTGGTTGACTGCGACGCGGAAGGTGCAGAACTCGCGATTGTTGTGCCCAGTCTTGATCTCAGGATCACTGACTAAGCGCCCCTCCAGATTGACGATTGCATACATGGTTTCCATCCTTTCCGTCTGAATGAACAGACAATAAAATATATTCCAAACGCTGTCTCCAGCGATTTGGTCACTACACTCGTGCCATGCAGATTCTTGTCTGATGGCAACAAAAAAACAGCATCATGGCAGCAGGCATTCAATGCCTGCCACAAAGATACTGTCAAAATGCCTGAGTCAAACGCTCAAAGGCTCACTGCTTAACAAGGTCCCAACCACGGGAGAAGTAAACTAAATAAGTACAGGAGCATCTTAGCATTAAACACGGCGGTTATCCATAATACCAGAATCTACTCTGATTTCTGCAAGCTCTCCAATAGCTCAGCACCCAAAAGGATTCGAGCTGGGACCATGCTTTTCGGCAACGATACCCGGTCTATTTCCTGTGCAGCACCAAGCAGATATACCCGATACCTATTTGACGGTTTCAGAAGTGTTCCACCGGTAATGCGTTCACAAATCTCACTGCCGTCCTGGAGCTGCATGGTGAGAATGTGGCAGCGGCGCAGTACATCCTTTTTGTCCGAAACAACCACGCCTTCGATCTCGGTAAAATGTCCTCGTTTTATAGACCGATACAGGCTCGCAAGCCTCACCGCCGAAAGCAGCGCAATTGTTCCCGTGAGAAGGGACAGTATCCTGTCGCCAGCAATCACACTCCAAATGCCGCCAAAGCCAACAATTGCTGCGCTTAGAAGAAGGTGCTTCCAGAAGGTCTCACGAATTACCTGCGGGATATCTTTGAACATATTGATCCTCCTCAGAAAAAGAGGCGGGGGAGATTCCTCCGCCCGCCTGATAGACTTTATCAAACCACTTCCAAGACGACTTCGTGGTTCAAATACAGGTTGGAGATGGCCTCCAACACATCATTGCTGTATTCAGACATGAACTCCTCATTTGCGATGGTGGCTTGTGCGGAGTCCGGATAGACGCCTGCGATCACCTTATCCGCTGTGCTGACATCCTCGATGCCACGCTCCACGCAACGGATGATTTCCGCAGTACTCAGCGGAGTCTGCTCGACCAGCCGCATCACGCGGTCTTCCATCTTGGTACTCACTCGTGTCTTCAGGATCTTGCACGCCTGATGCGCGGATATCTTCCCATTGTGCCAGAGTTTCAGGGCGCTCCAGAGTCTACGCCCACCACTGATTCGGAAGGGAATTACAAAAGCATCGGAAAGCATATTGTAAAGCGCATCAACTCCGGTGTAGCCCATTCCTTTTACTATGAGCTTCCTCTTGGCCAGCATGGAAAGCAGCTCATCAAAGCTGGGGCGGTTGCCCTTCAGCTCACGGATTTGCTCATCATAATGTTTCTTCAGCTCATCGTAGGTCATCACTTCCCAGAGCAGTGTGCTCCAAATGACGAACTCAGGAATGGAGATGGGATACAGCTTGCCAAGCTTCTGAATGTAAGGAACTTTATGCCCATTTTCGGTCCGGATGCGGTATGTTCCAATGGCAGCGTAAAAAGTCATCATAGTTTTTTCCTCCTGTCTGGCAGCTTTGTCTAAACACTCTTACGGGAGAGGCGGGTAAATAACAACAACTTAAACGCACAGCGCCAGAATATCCGGTTCGCCGCGAAGAACAGCGCGTGCCTTGGAAATCCATGCGTTGACGCTGTTGACGGTCGTGTCGTACCGTTGGGCAATTTCCCGCGTGGTAAATCCAATGCTCTTCAGCTCCAGGGCCTCCATCCCACGCAGAACAGTTCCGGACTGCTTTTCCTTGCACTGACGAAAAGCCGCCCACACCTCGTTGCCAAACACCCGGTCTTCGATGTTGCCGTCGATAGGGACGGAATCAAACAGGAACTGATTTTCTCCGTCTTCATCCGTCAAATCAGCACTGTACTGCTGAAGCATATTTTGCTTTCGGCAGTGATCAATGATCGCATTATAGACATATCGGCTGCCCAGCGGGGAAAATGTCCCTCTTTCCGGGTGATAGGCCATAGCCGCTCTGCATAGCGCTTCGCAACCGATCTGGTAGAAATCCTCATAGGTCTGGAGCACCTGGCCATTAACCTTGACTCTGCATCGAATCACCCAATCTATGATGTCCAGGTTCTTTTCAACCAGTTTGCATTGATATTCCGTCATTTTGTTCATACTAACACCTCCTCTTAACTTGCCGCTTTCTGGTTCTGGGCCAGGATGCGGTCACACTGTTCAATCAGCTGCTGGCAGCGGTATTCACCAAATTTCCCAATGTGCGCGTCATCAGCCGTTAGGCCAAAAGAATCCGCCATCCAGCGATAAGCGGCATTCCGGCTCATGATCCCGCTCTGCCAGATACGGTCGAAGCGGCGGTGCGCCTTGATCCGCAGGTTTCTGAGATCGCCATTGGCCAGCGTACCCAGCGGAATTCTGGTTCCCGCGTGCATTCCCACATAAGACTTGCACGCCGGGTAGTTCTTGCACACATACAGCTCATCCTTCCTTCTGGGATCGTCGTAGATCTCCGATGCAGGGCGGATGATGGCTACTGCGCCGCAATGCGGGCAACGCAGCTGTCTCGGGGTCATATCACTCATCTTTTTCTTTTTCATGGCATTCGCCTCCCAATTTAGGTTTTCGTCCCTAGTACTTCCGAGGCGTCTGAAGTACGGTCGGGTATATTTCAAAAAATCTTGCACAAAGTTTTAACCCTTGATTTGTGCAAACAGTCTGATTCCCGTATAAAACAAAAGCAGCCGCATCATGTGCGACTGCTGATTTTTGTCTTCAGATAGATTGTCCTTTTTATTGGACAGATAATAGCTTATAATTAGGGTACTCAAGAGGTACTCAAGAACTCAGATCACTCAAAGGAGGGCCTGTCCATGCCACGCTCAGCATATCAAAAGCTCAAGCCGCTCTATATCATGAACTATCTGCTCCAGAACTCAGATGAAGACCATCTGGTTTCTATGAGCCAGTTGATTGAGCATCTTGCCGCACATGGGATTCCCAGTGAACGGAAAAGTGTTTACGATGACATCGAGGCGTTGCGCGTTTTTGGCTTGGATATCGTGCAGGGTGGGTCCGGAAAGAATGCTGGCTACTATATTGCCAACCGCAGTTTTGAGCTGCCGGAGCTGAAGCTGTTGGTCGATAGCGTTCAATCCTCCAAATTCATCACCCACAAGAAGACCGCAACGCTGATTAAGAAGATTGAAACGCTGGCCAGCATCCACGAAGCGCAGCTTCTCAACCGTCAGGTCTATGTAAAGAATCGGATCAAAACGATGAACGAGTCCATCTACTACAACATTGATGCCATTCAAAGTGGGATTTCGCAGAACAAGAAGATCCAATTCAAGTACTTCGAGTACACTGTTCAAAAAACGAGGCATTACCGAAAAGATGGTGCGTTCTATGTCGTCAGCCCCTTCGCAATGACCTGGGATGACGAGAACTATTATTTGGTTGCCTTCGATTCCCAAGCTGGGATCATCAAGCACTACCGCGTGGATAAGATGACAGAGATCTCATCTACCGAAGAGGATCGGGATGGTCTGGACGCTTATCAGGCGCTCGACATGGCGGTATATGCCCGGAAGGTATTCGGGATGTTCTCCGGTGAGGAGGAATCCGTCCAGCTTCGCTTTGAGAATCATCTGGTAGGCGCTGTCCTGGATCGGCTTGGCCAGGATGTCTTCATCATTGCCGATGGAGACGATCATTTTACTGTCCGAGCAGATGTTGTGGTGAGTCCCCAGTTTTTCGCCTGGGTCACCGGCTTTGGTGCCGCCGCACAAATTATTGGTCCGGATGATGTTGTTGAGAAGATGCGTCAGCATATCAACTCAGTAGCCGCATTGTATAGTCCTGCTGGCCAAGTCTAACTACCAGTCAATATCTACAGGGAGAGGAGAAAGCAATGGAACCTTTATATACCGCTGAAAGCCGAAATCAAATTGAGCGCGTCATGCGTGTATTCCAGGACTACATCGCAGAATCCAGGCATTTTGATATTCTCTATTCTGAGAAAATGGGATACATCTATATGGACATCGATCCTAAGCGTAGGAAAATTGCGGAAAGCATCTGCTTTCTCATCGAAGATGGAGCACAATTGGCCAGGCAGCTTGCCTATGAGAAGTCAATTGACACCATGGAAGAAGTGGGTCATTGCCTTGATCCAAGTGAAGCTACTGCATTGGAGCAGGCAGAAATTAGGAAGCGTCTGCTGCCGTATTTCCTTCAGCTACCCGAGTACCGGCACCTGATTGAAGTTCAGCCTAAGAATGGTTAAAGCAGTCTTTCTTTGAATCAACATTTTTTCAAAAAGAAAAAGGGATTTGGGAATATATCTCGAATACTATAGGGTCTACACTTACATGACTGGGGAAGGGTTATGGGCACTAATGAAGCGATTCAAAATCTATTAAAAGAAAACCGTACTGCGCTGCTACAAGCAGACATTTCCACAGCATCTGCCTCAAACGGGATTTGTTATGACGGAATCGTGGACGAGGCGGAGTTTTACAGCGCTGAGAATTCACCAAAAGTCATATTTCTTCTGAAAGAAACAAACGGGAACGACGAGCATGGAAATGCCCCAAAGGACTTGTCTGATTGGCCTTATCGCGATTGGCTGGAACACCAGCAGGCCACGCAAGGAACTGAACCATTGTATCGGACCTTTCACTCATTGTGCATGTGGCTGGATGTGTTCTACGACTGCGTTGATGGGCGTCTTATGTCTTTCTCGGAATACCGTGACAACGGGCGATTGTCCCCGGATTCCCTTAGAAAGAATCTCCGGAGAACCGCCATTCTCAATCTGAAAAAGACCTGGGGTGGTGGATCTACAGCGTGGACGGCCCTGAATTCCTACTTGGAGAGCAAAGCGGCAAGAGATGTGATCCGGAAACAGATTGAACTTATCCAGCCCAATATCGTAATCTGCGGCGGTCAGCAGGTATTTGATTTTGCAAAAACGGTTTTCGGAGCAGAAGAAGAACTCCTGCCTACCGGTGATCGGGACATCCTGTATTTCAAATCCAATGGAGCCTTATTCCTGAACTTTTATCATCCCGCCTGCCGAATGAGCAGAGAATTCCTTTATAACTACAGCGCCGATGTATTTAAGGCAATTCTGGAGAAAGGGTTATGCTGACTCGATATGGATACGATTTCGCTCCAAACCGTATTGGAAATGATGTCGGATGAAATCTGGAGAGAGTTAATACCTGAACGAAGCAGTGAAACAGGAACAGGCATTCCGTCTCTGAGCGAGCGTCAGCAGGTGGTATCCACCTTGCTGCCGAAAGCTTCATTCGATGGCATGACGGTTCGGTTTGATGCAGAACATAGTACCTTGACTGAAATTCCGTTTTTTAACTATCTCATTCTCGACGACGATCCGGTTTTCACAGATTTCCCTGACGGCTCAAGCAGGATGACAGCAAATTCATGGAGTATCTTCTGCTTTTCCTCCTTCGATGAAATGTCCGAGTATATTCAGCAACAAGAACTGATGTGCTTCATTGTCTATGTCCGCGATAATAGTCGTTATCGAAAGGCACAGCACCGATTTGCAGTACAGCGCCCAGGCAGCGAAAAGATTTATTTGAATGAATGGGGATTCCACTATCCGGATGCCGATCTTGCCGATACCTATGACAGAAGCCCCACCTATCGGTACTATTTTGAGATTGTTGGGTTATGTGAAATCCACTGCGAAGATGAGATTTCGACTTGTATAATCTCCTCCCTGGATGATCTGGTAGACGAGTTGGGTGGCAGAGCAAGCGACGAAGCAATGCAGTGGGTTGGAGATCTCGTTCGGGTAACCGGTTCACCGTATCATGAAACGGGTACGGTACACTATGACGGTTCACTCTACACATACTGCATTGAGATTAAGAAAGACTCCATCATGTGGTTTTTTTCCAACGAGCGGAAAGAACCGTATTGTTCCTTCCTTCACTCCTTTTGCACGCCTGAAGCCAAATGCTGCGACGAAAAAATTCTGGAGCACTAATACTATCCTAATGCTCATTCAAAACGATTCATGTAGGTCTCTTTTCTTCCTTTGTCAGGCGGCCCATTTTCGGGCCGCCTGTTTCATTTGGCCGACTGGCCGGAAACTCATGCCGCCCCAATAAACCAATCATTGTCTGCAAGCTCAGAGAAATACTCGAATGTCTTCGGTGACACCACCCGGAGCTGTTCCATCTTCTCGGAATTTCCCTGATTCTCGATCCAATACCGAAAATAGTCGGCGAAATACTCATTGCAGTTCGTTGCGGAATAGTCGCGCATCACTTTCACTGTGTTTGCCGCCTCCTCTGCGTAGAGCAGGTTGAATTCCTGGGGGAAGGACAAAGCTCCATGCAGGAAGTGTCCGAATTCATGGATTGTGGCACTGGGCTTCGCCACATAGATGGTCTTCTCACGATATGATGCAGCGCCAATGCAGGTCATATCCAGCCGTTTGCTGAGGTCTTCCAGATAGGTGCAATCCAGCCGATAACTCCAGTCCCGGGCCGCAAAGCGGTCAAGAATGCTCTGGGGTATTTTTTTGATTTCCTTCACATAGGCGTCGAGCTGAGTATCCTCAATATTCTGAATGTTCAACCGGTCGAGGATTTCCGGCTTTGCCACAGCATACTCCTGCGTCAACAGCCAGTAGATTACATGGACTGCTTCTGCCCGTGTCAACAGCTCACTGTCATCCGCGTCTTCTGAGCATAAGCCAAGCTCACTGCCAATACGGATGCAGTTCTGGCTTTGGTTCAGAGCAATGCCATTGTCATAGAGAGCATAGTCATAGATGGGGATGCCAAATGCGTGAAAGGCGCTTGCGTACAGGTTCCCACGGGTCATCCGTGTGTCGGGGGCAAGGAAGGCGTTCAGATCAAGCCATCCCGCATCATGGCCCATTCGGACGCTTTCAACACCGAAAGTCAGGTCTTTTTGCGGCAGCTCCGTGCCCAATGCGCGGCAAATCATGACTGCCCATTGGCGGACAGTGATTTCTCGCTCCGGAGAGAAGCAATTCTCTCCTGTACCAACTGTGATTCCATGCTCCACCGCATAAGAGATGCCATCATACCAGGGGCTGGTGTCATCCACATCCCGAAACACAGATGCCGCCATAGCAGGTACTGCCATCACGACCAGCAGCATCAAGGAGATAGTCATCGTAAGTAGTCTCTTTTTCATTTTCGTTCTCCTTCTTCAGTCTTGAAAAATAAGCAGGCGAGCCCTGTATCGGATTGGTCTGCCTGATTTGTGTCAACTCTCTGTAGATTGCTGAAACAGTTCGGGCAGCGCTCTTGCCCGGTACTGGCGGTACTTTGTTCCCATGATTCTGGAGGAAGGATCGTTCCGTAGAAATTCCTCCGGTTTTGCTTCCATGATGTAGTCAATCCACGCAACTGCATTCTTATAGCTCCGCCGGCGCACACGGGCTTCATGCAGCTTCTGGTACAGCTCATAGCCCTGTTCGCAGGGCAGGTCATTGAATTCAATGGCGTGCAGGAGATCTTCAATCTCCATCTCTGCCTGCACCTGCTCCTCCTCCAGCCGGTTTCTCTCATTTCGTATCCGCTTGATGAAGACACAGAATGCCGCAATTTCGGTCAGATAGTAATTGGCATCAAGAAGCTCTTCTGTATCGCTTTCTTCCATGCTCTCCATGATGTTGTTCTTCTCTTGCTCCGCCCCCTCTGAAACAACGGGCTTCGGGGCCACGACTTCCACTGGCACAATGCGGTAGCCGAGGTTTTTCATCTTTTTAGGCAGCGAGCGGAGAAACTCCTCAGCATTGAATCGTTCGGGAAAGACCTTTGCCTTCCTCCGGTCGGATACGGGGGATGCACAGCCTCGCTTATCGCTGCGAATGAAGAATGTGTCGTTGGTAATGATCCATGGCATGTTAATTCACCTGCATTTCCTTTCTAAGTCACGCTCTTACTTCCGGTACTCCTGCTTTTCAATGGGCGTGACAATTTGCTCTGTTATTGAACTCGAAATCATTCGGGTACAAATGGGGAAAGCCCCCAAAGCGTACTGCTTTGGGGGCTTATTGCTGCTTTTCAGCGGGAAGAATGTCTCACCTTAAATCGAGGCCCATTCTCATCGCCGCGATTGCTGGTTTCGTCCTCTCCATCATTGGAGAACAGTTCCACAAACCGGAGTGCGCCCTCAGATGAGTCTTCGAGCAATTCGGCCTCCAGCGGATAGTAAGTACCATCTGCCTTCAGAATCAGGTTATCGACGGCAATGCGGAATGTCTTACCGTTCGGGTAAGTCATTCTCGCCCAGAGGTTGGGGCCGCAGGGGATGACGGATACAGCATGATCGCAACCGAGGATCTTATCGCATACCTCACTGCCGGAAGGGATCATTTCACCGTTGGTCAGACAGATTGTAACAACTCCGTCATCGTGGTCAACGACCTCAACGATGTGATCCACATTGATCATCCGATCTTCAAGAATAATAAAACGACTCATATCAAATATCTCCTTTTCTGTTCGCAGGCCAAGGATAGAGTTGATGCCGGCCCGGAGCCTTGGCCATTGCTCCGAGCCGGCATCTGATGCGCAAGCATCACATATATCTACCGAACTGCCAATTCTGGATTAGTACCCAGTCTTAGGCAGAGAGGTATTCTGGAAACGACGGACGGTAGTAACCCAGTTGGCCTTTGCCGTCTGCCATTCATTGAGGTATTTGCCGCCAACATCAGCGCGGTTGATGATCTGGTAGCCATTGCTGACTGTACCCAGGACCTGCACGCGCATGGTGGGCTTAATCACAGATGCAAAGCCACTGGCCACCGTACCGAACTCAAACCGGACATCAGTGACATACTCACCCTGAACCAGACCCAGCGTTGCCGCGTTGAGGCTCAGAGAGTAGTTGTTGGAGGTCAGCAGGTTGCTGGCCAGCGTCCGGTAATCGTTGAGATTGGTTTTGAAGGTGACTTTGTAGTAGAGCCGCTGATTGTAGGTGCCGGTGGAAATGCTCAGTGCTCTGGTAGCATCCGTGGGAATACGGTCATGCCAGAAGAAGTTGTTGAGTGCCACATTGGAGGTGTTGGAGATACCAGAGAAGTCGTAACTCATCACCTGACCGGGCTGCACCTCGCGGTTGCCGGTCTTCTTGATGGTTACACCCAGATTGGCAGGCTTATTGTAGGAAGACAGCCTAATAATCTGGTTGGGATACTCGATCTCCGCCTCCATCTTCTCGCCGCTGAGCTGATAGTAGCCGGGTGCGGACACCTCGGTGACATAGTATCGGCCCAGAGGCAGCGGATCAGAGGCCGCAACGCCGCGTGCGTCGGTCACAATGTAGCCGACCACAGCGCCGGAGCGTGCCTGTGTGATCTCATAGACGGCACCCTTCAGGGGGCTGCCTTCCTTATCGCCGGTGATGGTGTTGTCTGCCGCAGCATACTTGCGGACCTGGATCTGGCCGGTGACAGCGGCGTTTTCCCACTTGATCTGGGCGCATTTTCCCGCCTCGACATAAACGGTTTTATACTGCTCATCACGGATATAGCCCTCTGCGGCTTCCAGCTCGCGGATGTAGTACTTGCCGGGAACAAGCTCGTCATGGACATAGGCATAACCATCCTGATCGGTTTCGACTTCCATTAGGGGATTCTTACCAGAGTCATAGATGACGAACTTCACGCCGTAGATGCCCTTACCGGTATTGGCGTCCACCTTGTGGATCATGATGGAAGCCATCCGCTGATTGGTGATCTCCACCGTGGTGGTCTGGCCATCCTTCACACACGCCTGAACGGGAGTGGCGTCCAGCTCGTAGCCATCCGCCGCCTTCAGCTCCACAATGCTGTACCAGCCACTCTCAGCGTTGGGAATGCTGATCACACCATTGCGGTCTGTGGTGTAGGTGCCAATGATCTCACCGTTGATTTTTCGGACCTCAAACTTCACGCCGGAGATCCGCTTTCCGGTATCTTCATCGCTCTTCAAAATCTGCAATCCACCGGAAGGGGTATTGAAGAAAGTAAGAGTCTGCAGATCGTTGGCATTGATCACGACCGTTTGGCTGCGGGTATTTTCGTCGATGACATAACCGGGAATGGTCTTGGTTTCCGTCACGACGACTGTACCAACCAGGTCAGAGATCAGGATCTCACCGTTGGAATCCGTCTTATAGATTCCGTTGGAAGACAGCTTGCCGCCCTCATCAGGCACATAGCTGCCGTCAGCGTAAGTCACCTTGAACTCCACGCCCTCCAGAGGCTTGTGGGTAACCGAATCGAGCTTGACGATTCGAAGGCCGCCGAGAGGCTGGTTCAGGAACTCAAGGGTGGTCACTTCATGGCTCTTGATGGTTGCCTGCTTGGGCGTGTCATCGAGCAGATAGCCGTCCTTAGCCCTGACTTCCTTAACAATGACCGTCATCTCAGGTTCCAGACCATTGATGATAATGCTGCCGTCTGCATCGGTGGTATAGAGGCCGGTTCCATTTCCGATGACCGCGCCATCGGTCTTGGTCACCATGAACTGCACACCCTCCAGAGGTTCACGGGTTGCACTGTCCTTCTTGATGATTTGCAGGGAGCCGAGGGGCTGGTTCAGGAACTCAACGGTAACAACCGCATTGCTCTTGATCACTGCCTGCTGAGGGGTATCATCCAGGATGTAGCCGGCCTTTGCCTTAGTCTCCTTGATGATGACGGTCGTTTCGGGCTCCAGATTGGGAATCACGATACTGCCAGAGCTGTCTGTGGTATGGCGGCCATTATTCGTTCCGATGGTGGTGCCATCGCTGGTAGTTACCAGGAACTCAACGCCCGCCAGGGGTTCCTTCGTGAAGGCGTCCTTCTTGGTGATGAGGAGTGTGCCTTCCGGGTAGTTGCGGAACTCCAGGCTGACGGTCTCGCCGCTCTTGATCTTGATGCTCTGAGGCACATCATCCAGAACATAGCCTTCCTTCTGCCGTACCTCCTTGACCACCACGGTCATATCGGGATCGAGGCCGTCGATCAGGATGGTGCCGGCGCTGTCAGTGACATAGCGGCCATTGCTGTTGCCGATCACGCTGCCATCACTGGCTGTGACCATGAATTCCACATCGGACAGTGGCTCGCGAGTCACTGCATCGATCTTCTTGATCAGCAGGCTGCCTTTCGCCTCGTTGCCAAAAGTGACGGTGATGACATCCTGATCCTTTCCGCTCAGGTAGACGGTCTGGATATCATCTTCACTCAGCACATAACCATCCGGTGCCGAGATCTCTTCGATGACATAAGTGCCTGCCTTGAGTCCGGTCAGAACAAAGGTGCCGTTGGAAGAGGTCTGGCGCTCCGCGATGATGGTGCCACCGGTGCCGCTGGTGCCGCCGAGGAAGCGGACACGGAACCATGCGCCCTGCAAGGGATCACCAGTTGCGGAATCCACCTTTTTAACGATAATGGCGGACAGAGGTGTGTTTTCAAAGGTAACAGTTTTCCCGCGTCCGGCTTCCACATAGACCTCCTGCTCAGCAGGTTCCTTGATGGAATAGCCAGCAGCAGGTTCCAGCTCCTTGATGGTGTACCAGCCGTCATCCAGCTTATTCAGCTTGAACTGGCCATTCTCATCGGAGTAGTAGGTGCCCAGATCCCGGATCTCTCCGGTGCTGGTCTTATCAGAGCGGAAACTGACGCTGAATTTGGCACCCTTGATGGGGTCGCCGGTGATGCTGTCGATCTTATTGACCGTCAGGGTAGGCTTGGGATAGTTCTGGAACTGGACGGTGCCCATTCGATTCGGGAACAGCGTAATCAGCTGATGCTCCTCGTTGAGCAGGTAGTCGTCAGGTACAGACTGCTCCCACACCTCATAGACGCCGGGATCGAGATTCTCAATATAGCACTTACCATCCTCGTCGGAGGTAACGGTAGTCAGCGTGGAGGAATCCACCTTCTTCACGGTGAAGTTGACGCCCTCCACAGGAGCGCCGGTAATGGCGTCGGTCTTGATGATCTCCAGAGTCGGCTTGCGGTCGTTGGAGACGACCAGTTCACTGACCCGACCGGGGAACAGCTCCACATGGTACTCCATGGGATCAGCCACATAGCCTTCCGGTGCCTTCATCTCCTTGACGGAGTAGACGCCGGGTTCCAGATCGGCGATATTGATCTCACCGTTGGTATCGGTCACCCGATCCAGGTAATGAGAACCATCCTCGATCTTTGCAATCCTGAAGCTCGCACCAGCCAGCGGCTCGCTGTTATAGCTGTCCAGCTTGACCAGACGGAAGGCGGGTTTCCGGGTGTTGGTGAATACGAAGCGTGCATTCTCATTGCCATTGATCTGGATGATGCGCGTGGCATCGTCGATCAGGTAGCCATCCGGGGCTGCCAGCTCCGTGACGGTATATGCACCGGGCTCCAGAGCTGTCAGGTCGATCTCACCATTCTCGTCAGTCACATACTCTTTGGAGAAAGTGCCGCCGACCAGCTCAATTTTGAAGCGTGCATTGGGCTGCGGTTCCAGAGAGGAAGAATCCAGCTTCACGAGGTGGATTCCAGGCTTCTGATCGTTGAAGAAAATCAGCTGCCGGATACCATCTCCTCCGCTCAGCTCAATCTGCTGGGGATTGGTATTGATAATGTGCTCGTTGCTGGTGGCTACCTCTTTGGCAAGGTAGGTGCCGGGTTCCAGATCTACCAGCAGGATCTCACCGAATTCATCAGTGGTGAAGGTGCCAATCAGCTGCGTATCCTTATAGACCTCAAAAGTCACATCAGGCAAAGCCTTCTGGGTTTTGCTGTCATACTTCAGAATCCGCAGACCGGGCTTCTCCTCATTGACGATGGAGATGCTGGTGGTTTCGCCAGTCGTGACGGTGGCAGTGAAAACCGTATCGTCCTTCAGGTATCCGGCCGGGCTGGCCGTTTCCACAATGCGGTATGCACCGGGCTTGATCTCATCGAAGATGGCCACGCCAGCGGAGTTGGTCTCAGCGGAGTATTTCACGCCGGACTCGATGTGTTCGACCTGAATGACTGCGCCGGGAAGGCTCATGCCGGTGTTGGAGTACTTATTGACCCGCAGGGTGCCGTAAGGTTCGTTTGTAAAGGTAACTGTGGCCTGCTTGCCGTACTCCACTCGAATATTTTGTGCGGGATTGCTGCTGAGCAGATGGTTCTGCGGTGCAACACGCTCGTAGACGGTATAGGTGCCGATCAGATCCACAGGGATTGTGATCTCGCCCTTGGAATTGGTCGCGAAGGTGCCGATAGTAGCGCCTTCCGGATCAACAATCTCGAACATTGCGCCAGCCAGAGGGACTTCGGTGCCTGTCTCCAGCTTGACGATTTTCAAGCTGGTCTCGTAGGTAGGCTCGTCTTCGTCAGGACTGCCATAATTGCTGTAGTCCGACAGGCTCAGGGGCACTGTCGGGTCGGTATCGCACATGTAGTTTTGCAGGTTGCCGTACTTATCCACTTCCGCACATACTGCGTAGTAGACGCCGTAGTTATAGACATTGCAGCGGTAAGAGAGCTGCACGCTGCCGCTCTGGCCGGAAATGGAGCTGACAGGATAGATCACCTTGAATTTGCCGGAATACCCGTTTCCGGTGCCGGAAGTGGTGACCTTGGAGATCTCCTGATTGTCCAGGTTTACGATCTTCGCACCTGCGGGCACAGCGGAGGGATCGGAAAAGGCCACGCTGATGTCGTAGTCGCACACCCAAGTTTCAGAGGTGAGGGTGAAGACCTGCTGCATATACTGCTGGCCATTGATCGTTACGGGATAGGCCTCCGGGCGATCCGCCTCAGAAGTCAATCTGGGCTGAAGAACCTTCGTCCATGCGGTGCCTCGGCGATAGATGTCCTTGGCCGCTGCCAGGATCTTATTGGCACGCTGAAGCTCCACACCGGTCAGCGAGGAGTTGACTTTGAGATTGTTGATGTCCCAATGGCTCAGCAGATAGCACCAGAGCGCCATCTTGGTCGCGTAATAGCCCTGGTACTTATTCTCAAGGCCCAACTCACCAAGGCTCCGAGTGGGGTAGCCGTTGGCAACGATACCCACTACCTTGGGATCGCTGCCGATTTCCTGCGCGAGGTATTTGATACTCTCGCCCTTGGCAACCGACTGCGGAACACCCTTGGTATTGGGATTGACGCAATACGCGGGAATCTCCTTCGTTTTGCCGTTGCGGTCAACATAGTTGTAGTAGGTATAGATCAGCTCGCGCACTCTGCCGTTGATGGACAGATAGCTCAGGGGATAGCCACCGTTATAGATGTCCACCTCACCCAGGGCCTCTTCCACCGAACCGGCAGCGGAGGCGACTCCGGGGAACATACCAAGCAGCATGATAACCGCGAGGAGCATGGATACTACTCGTTTTTTCATTGGATTTGAACCTCCATAGTTTTGAACTTAGGGAGATGTAATTGCATCTCCCTTGGGCTGATAGGGATGAAAAAGAAGCAGTGCACTTCTACAGCACACTGCTTCTCATGGGGCTTGCCGTATTCAGTTGTTATTTGACATGGATGTAATACTCGGTATAGCGGAATGCACCGTCACAGTAGACATCCCAGGCCTCCATCGAATACTCTCCGGGCGGGCAGGAGTCGAACAATTCGGTGATTTGCTCACTGCGCCAGGGCCAGAAACTGTACGCATGTGCATCCTCCGGAATGGAGAGATTGATACGCACCAGGGGCTGACCGTTGGCCATAGTAGCAGGTTTTCCGTTCACCCATGTCTGGGGGTTGTTGCCGATTGCGTTATTGAGGGTGTACTGCATTCTGCGGGTTTCATACAGGTTCCGCATGAAAAGATACTCCTTGCCGCCGACTGTGAAGTGGCGGCTTTCAGCTGCGGGCAGGTCAGGCTGAGGCAATAAGCTCCAATCGCAGGTAGGACTCGGCAGAGCTGCCGTTGCTTCAGAAGCAAACATACTACTGTTCCACTTGCTGACATCTTTGATCTCATACCGATAGCCGTCACTGCAAGTAATCACATCTCCGACCACAGGGATATACCGGGTATCATCCGTTTGGACTTCCGATTTCTCCACTGCATCGCCAGTTGTGATGCTGACGCAACGCGCCTTCGCATCCCACTCCACATCAAAGCCAAGCAATTCACCGAGGTCACGGAGCTGATAGTGGTTGTGTCCATTGATCAGGTAGCCCTGAATGTCCACATACTCGCCATTGACTCGAACCGGGTGATTGCTCAATGTCGCCTGGATCACAGCGCTTGCTGCTGCACCAGTGGTTGTGACAAGTGCGATGCCGAGCAACAGGCCGACGAAGAAAGTGAGTTTCTTTTTCATACGATCACCTCATGAATAGTATTTTCCAGCCACTCTCCACAAGGTTGTCTGATACAGGGATTGGATTACTGACCCGCGCAGGTCTGGAGGCCACAAAGGAAGATCTCTTCCTTGGAATACCGCTTCGACCGCTCCAGCTCCTTGAGCTGCAAATAGGCATCACGCGGCACTTGGATCTTGACGGACATGATGGCGTCAGCGGGCATGGACTTGGTGCGCTTCTCGCGGTTACGGGGTCTGTTGATGCTCTTCATAATGTACCTCCAAATGGTCTATCAGTGAATCTCTTGGGCCTGCACACACAGACGCAGAGAGGGCTGGTTCGCAATACAGGTGATCATGGTGATCCGGTTGTCTCCCATCTCATTGAGGTAGGAGTAATCCGTGCTGGCAATCGTGCCAACGAAGGTCACTTCGTAAGTCCTGATCCCCTGGTTGGTCGTATAGGTTACAGTGTCGCCGACTTTGGCATTCTTCAGCTTCGCGAAGTATGCGTGGCTGCCACGATTATGTCCGAACAGTCCGATGTTGCCATCGAAGAGGCCGGAGCCGGCATAGTGGCCAGCGCCCTTCGCCATGGATGCATCGGTCGCTCCTTCAAATACTTTGGCACTGAGGCCAATGCGTTTGATTGATACGGTGCCGATGCTGCCATCTTTCTGCGTCAGGTCAGCAACAGTCAGGTAGGGGCGATACGGCAGTTCAATGGTGCCGCCAGAGATGATGCTGGAATTGCTGAAGTCGGATTCCGGGTACATGGTAGTGCCGGAGCCGCCGCCGATACCGTACTGGATACCACTGCCGAGGTACGGATTATCCAGCGAAGTCTCCAGGAACTCCTGGCTGAGGCCGTACTTCAGCTCCGGGATGTCGTAGTCGATCTGATTACGAGCGCCGTAATTGTACCCGGCGTCATACAGGTCTTCATAGTTGGTGCTTCCGTAGTAGTCCGGCTTGGGATCGGTGGTAAAGGAATAGTCCGCTGCGCTGGCACTGACAGCCATACTTGCCATCAACGCCAGGGTCAGCATGAGAGTGTGGATAGTCTTTCTTTTCATTGTGCTGCCTCCTCATGGTCGGCATTCTCCTCTGCCGGCGCAGTGCCGACATCCACCTTGAACCAGTAAGGGCCATTCACGGTTCCCACCGTGTGATCGAAGGTCTGGTCAAAGTAGCGGAGATTGATTTTCTTGCCAAACAGCTTCCTTGCCGCTTTTTCATCTACCTCAATGGCAATCACGCCTTCGGGTACATTCTTCAAGCGGTCAATTCGCAGTTCCGGATTGCGGGTACGCAGGAGGAGCCTGCCGCATTTGTCATATTCGTTGCCCTTGCCGGTAGATTCATACACTGTTGTATTCTTACGGGTGAGCAGGGCAATCAACAACAAAGCGCCCGCTGCGGTCAGGACAATCAGGCCAGCGATGGGCAATACCATGCTGGGTTCTTCCTCCACCACAATGGGTGTACCCAGGTAAGTTACCGTGTATTTGATACTGGAGATGCCGGATGCGGTGACGGTGCCGGTATAGTCAGCAGTGGTGATATAGCCGGTTGCCACACTGGAATATGCCGTACCGCTGTAAGTGGCGACAGCGGTGTAGGTTGCGGGGACAAGCTCATCGCCGACCAGGGCAGTACTCTCTACACTCCAAGTCACATTGGAAAGGCTCAGCGTTCTGCCGTTCTTCACCACGGTCTTGTCGATGTAGGAGGAGTCGTTTCTGTCGAGTCCGGTGTAGTTTTTTGTCGCTGTCACCGTATAGCTGCTGTTCTTATAGCCAGCCGCCTCGGTCTTGATTGTGCTGTGATCCAGAGCCAAAGTGCCTGAAGCCACGCCGTCATCATACTCGATGGTAGGCTTCAGTTCAGCGAGGATATCTTCCAGGTTTTTGGTGCTGGTGGTAATGGTCACGGTCTCGGTATGCAGGTTCTGCTCGTTGTAAGTCTGCTCTTCCTTGACCGTGCTGCTGTGGGAATAGAGGAAGCCATCATACTCGAAGTCCTCTTCCGCCAGACTGGAAGGGTCCTGGTCGGGCAGGAGCGTGAAGACCTTGATAGCGAGCTGTTGGCCATTGAGGTTCTGATAGGTCACATCATCGGGGATGTATTCTGCGGCACTTGCGCTCACACACAGGCCGAGGCTCAGGGTGAGAGCAAGGATCAACGCCATTGCTGTTCTTTTCATCGGAATCTGGTTCCTTTCTGTAATTTAAGTGTGCTCCTGGGTGGAGCTTGCAGAGCTGCCGGGAGACAAACGCGCTCGACCATATCGGTACTCAGCGATGCACTGACAGAGAATGTCCATCAGGTAATCCGGACTGAGTGTATCAGACATCCAGATGCACTGGCGGTACATGTAGATGCTGTTGCTATCGGTCAGGACCAGGGTATGCCAACCTGCTACGGACTCACTGTTCAGTTCATTTGCTGAGCGGTACATATCCGCCTCATGCTCTTTTGCAAAGAGGATCTTATCGGCAACGATGACGGACATGATCCGATAGGATCGAATCATGGAGACGAGGACGACACACTCGGTGTCCTCATCCTTATGGATGGCAACATAGGTGTCGCCTCGCTCTTCCACGATATTGAGGCACGCTTTGATGACTTCCCTGCAATGCTGCATCGTATGCGCATGGGGATTAGTCATCTCATTCACCTCAATCTGGAGTGACGCTTGATAATGCGGGTGATGACGCCAAACGCCATACCGACATCTTCATCCACACTGCGGACCAGAAAGCTTACCGTGTCCAGCTTACTGGGAAGCTCTTTCGTGCGGTAGGATTTGGTTTTGGCATTGACGCCGGCCTGAAGGCGGATGTAGATCATGCGGTCCTGGACATTGGTGACGACGCCGAAATAGTTGGAGCCGGGAACCAGCTTGCGGAGGTTCGCAAGATCGGGATTCTCCACGGCTTTCTTTACGGACAGCCGCACGCTGTACTGGCCGGTCTCTTCGTCCTTCAGCACACTCTGGACTCTGGCTACCACAATGTCACCGGTGGCGAACAGGTCGCTGACATCAGCAAACCATTCCCAAGTCAGCTCAGATGCGGGGATCACCGTATCCACGCCAAGCGCTTCCACGATAATCCGGCGTCCGCTGACATTGATGACTCGGCAGGCAATGCGGATACCCTCTTTGACTCGACCAGAGGCATAATACCTGGCCTGCCGCTGCTTGAGTGCTTCACGCCGGCTGCCGACCGCAGCACGATTCTTGATATCCACTCCAGAAGGAATGAAGTCAATCGTTGCGCCTAGGATGCGGCCAAAACGGAGGCGGAAGTTCAGAGGAGGTTCCGAGTTGACGGGCCAATCGTCCATGAACATCTCATGGCCGGGAATCAGAATTCTGATCCCCTCGTAGTTGACGACCACAATCGGGTTGGCTCCCTCAGTGTTCTCAATACCACTGACAACACCGGTGAGCACAAGGTGGCGGTGCATTGCACCACGCAGATAGTTCCATTTGACATCCTCGGTATCCTCCGGCGTGAAACCGCGTTCCTGGTCGGTGATGTCCAGGATGTCTTCGGAATAAGCTCGCGTGGCTCTGCGCTCTTCCACAATGGGAGGAGCCGTTGCTTTCTGCTCGATGGAATCCAGCGGATCATTGGTGATCTGCTGGGCCTCCACGGCAGGTTCGCTCTTCTTGCGAGGCATAAGCGTATCTTCCTTTCGTTACATAGTTTCTTTCAAATCGACTTTCTTCCCAATGGGTGGCTTTACCGCAGGAGCAGTGGGTTTCTTCTGCTCTTTGGCCGGTTTAGTATCCGCATTGGGTTGGCTGCCGACTGAAATGGCGGATTGGGACTGCTCGGAAACAGAAACCCGGCTGGTTTTCCAGCCGGGTTCATGAAGGATTGCCTTCCTGCTTCTGAGCTTTTTATATGCCGGATGGAGCGAGTAATCGAAGCGTTTGGCTCGGAATACCTTCTGCCCACGAATAAATACAAGCTCTTCATCCGGTGCTAAACGCATCACCTCGTCCGGCGTCAGCAATTGACGCCTCCCGATGGAGTTGGTTCTGCGGAAACTTGGCGTGTAGTTGGTGATGTGCATGGTATTCAGTTCACGCATGGTGCCTTCCACTTCCACAGAGGCAACACCAATGCGGTCACTGATCCATTCCGCTGTTAGCGTGTCCGTACAGCCCAGGAAGATCGTGGTGTCACAGGCACCGATGATTTCCTGCCACCTGTCATCCGGATATCGGTTTCGCATCTGGCCGATGTTCTGGAAGAACACGGCGACAGAGCAACCTCTGGATCGGATTGTCGAACACTTTTTCTCAAAGTCAGGGATATTGCCTGAGCAATTGGGAAACTCATCGAGGATGAATTTCACTTTCGTTGGCAGGCATCCGCCCTCACAATAGCTGTCTGCATAGCGGATCAGCTTGATGAATAGGAAACTGAAGAACAGAGAGCTGAGAAATTCAAAGGTGCTATCCTGATCAGACACGATACAGAAGTAGGCGCATTTCTGTTTGCCCGGAAGCTCCAGATCAATTTCGTTGTATGAGGTGATGTCTCGCACCTGCTGCGCCTGCATGACCTGAAGCTTACTGCCAAGGCCGATGATCACACTGGATCGGACGGTTTCACTGGACTGCATGAAGATTGCGTATGGAGCAAAGGCGGGTGATGGCGGCATAACCTCGTTGGTGAAAGGATTGGTATGCTCCTTGCGGATGCCATTCATGAGTTTGGACAGATCCCGTTCACTCTGGTTGCAGAGCAGGTCATATACCTGACCGAGGTTTCTCTTGTCGGGCGGCATTTCCAACGCGACATAGAGAACCAGCGCCTTGAGCAGGTTCAGTTCCGCATTGAACCAGAAGGCATCCTTCATTTCTCCGCTGGTGCTTTTCAGGACAATATCTGCGAAGGTCTGGGCCATCAGCTCACTGGTGCCGACCTCACCAAGGCAGTTCCAGGAGTCGCTATGTTCCATAGAAATCAGGTTGAAAACCTTCACTGTATAGCCTTGGTCGATGAGGTACTGACTCATGGACTCATACAGTTCCGATTTACAGTCGGTGATGATCATGCTTTCTTCCCGTTTCGCAGCCTGGAGGATCAGATTGCGGGAAACTGATCGGGACTTACCCGTTCCGGAAGCACCGCATACCGCAAGGTTACTGTTCAGCCGCGAATTCTTCGGAAGCGTAAATACTTTCCCGCTTTCTGTCCTCCCGAGGATGTCCTGGTCGGTGTTTTTTGCGGTGGTAATATCGAAGCACTGCTCCGCCTCCTTACCATCCATGAAGGCTGCCGTCCCATAACTGCCCGATTTGGAGATGGTGAGGTTCCGGTCATGGTCGGCTGTACCAGTATTGCCCCAGCCGAGGCGGAGGCCGAAAATGCACAGTAGCGCCACACCGGCGATAACTGCTCCAACCGCAATTAGGCCTTCAGGGAAAGTGAAAACTGCGGACAGCACATCTCCGATCTCCAAAGAAGGAAGTCCCGGAGATTCCCGATAGTTGCTGCCAGCAGCTTTCCACGCATTGATATTGATGATGAATTGTGCGATGATTCCCGCCCCGTAGAGAAGGATGGGGATCAGAATGGCAAGGCTAATTACACCTGCCACGATCTTTTTCTTTTTCATAAGGTTCTCCTTCATTGATCGCCCGCACCTCAATCAGGGGGCCGACAATGGTTTGGACGGAATCCACCTGGTAGTCATAGCACAGGAGAATGGGACTTTGCGTGAATCCGTATGGAGCCTGATTGATGTTGAGGAGAGCGAGCAAATCGCATTGATAATTCAGTATGACGGGCCGTTGACCGTCTTGGGTCACAGCGTCGTAATCGCGGGTTGCAACTGCGGGCGGTTTATATCCCGCCAAAGCATTTCGGTTGGCTTCATGCCGCTTCTCAGGATCGACGATAGTTGCCAGGAGCTCATCTCCCTGCACACTGTTGACGATGAAGAAGCAATTTTGGTACGCATCGGAGACGGTGAAGTATCTGCTTTGGGTATTGACCCGATGATGAGCAATCTTCTCCGCCACCTTCATTCTGGAGCCGATGACCACCTGACTGAAGGACTCACAGTGGAATCCGCGTGCGTTGAGCATGGTTTCAATGGAAGCTACGGTATTCTCTTCCGTGCTGCGCATCCAATACATCCGGGAATAGCCAGTATGATACAGACAGTAACAGCTCCGGCCCCGGACAATAATTCCCGCAATGCGGGAACCTTTTACAACAGATTCAGGATCATATTCCTGGATGGATCTGCGGATCTCCGATGTCGAGTAGAAGTAGGTGCGGTCTGGGTTATACGGGACATTGTTGCGGAGAGGACTTGTTGGGGACATAAGAGATGGCTTCCGATCGGGGAGAAACTCAGCGCCGGCATTATAGGACATCATCAATGCGATAGTCAGGGAGTGTTGGCGCAGGATCTTCTCCGTTGAAGAATGTCCTGTTGGATGCTCATCCTGCTTCGCTAAAACATAGGCCAGTGCTTTTGGGTCTCTCTCACTGATGTAATCCAGGCCCTTGGGTGTCAACCGCATGGAACGGATAATTCTCTGCCTTGACCTGCCCCTTGCAATGTCCACATAGCCCATATCAATCGCACGATACATCACATGACGGTTCCAATCCGGATGCCCGCCAATCCGAACAGCCAGCTGCGTCGGAAACTCCACACAGTAGCCAACAAACCACAAAAGTTCAAGCATTCGGTCGTCTTTTCCAGTAATCATAATTGCATTTCACCTCCACGCAGTCCTCAAAGGTAAGGCTGCGAAGAGCCTGCGACAGAGACTGCCGGATTCACCTTCAACCGGATAAGGAAGCATCGCTCCCTGCTCCAAGTCAAAAAGACCCCGACATTTTTTCGCTCCGAGTAGATACCGGAAACCGAGGGGGCAGGAGCCGGTTTTCAAACAGCCTGAAATAGATACCTTTTTTGAGGACCCCTTTTTTCAGAAATCAGGTATGTGCTTTTATATGCTCCGCAGCCCAGCTGGAGAGCTTATCAGGGTTCATAAGATAGAACTCCGTGCAGTCCCTGTCACCCAGTTCTGTCGTTTGAAGGACAGTCAGAAGCAGGCCGTTGTCGTTGGTGAGCATTACGGACTCGATCACATCCAGATACCGCTTCGTTTCGATGTTGTCGTAGTCTCGCACCCGGCGCAGGCTCATTGCTTCGTCATACTGATGGGCAATGCACACCACGCAATCGCGAAAGCGTTCAAGCGGATGCTCCCTCTGGAACTTAACCAGGCTGGATCTCAGCGGGCGGGTGATGAAGGCCAGATTATCGCGCCTGTTCCGGTTGGGAAGGATTGCGGGAACCGTTATCGTAATCCACTTTTCATATTCCTTCACGCTGATGCCCAGCACCGTAGCCAGGTCTTCATAGAACGGGGCAATATTGCTCCACTGGGTTCGTGCGCCCAGGTTTCGGAGCGTGACCGTGTTGGTTTCCGCCGTGCGGATCAGACTGTAGATCTTGTTGTGCGGATTATGCCGGGGTGTATCCTCAATGGTATGGGCGATGGCAAACAACTCAGAGCTAATTGCCTCATAATCTGAGGCTACCAGTTTCAGCATATCCACATAGTCTTTTCCAAACTCAGTATTCATGTTCTTTTCTCCTCATAATTCGTAGGTTTCAACCACGCCGTTTTCATCCACAAGGATGGCGTAGTCATTCTTGAAACGGCGATCAATGTCGGTCAAGAGGTTCAAATCCCGAGTGACCAGAAATCTGACCGTTCTTTCAGGCAGTTCTTCTGCATTTTCATTGATTTGCTCGGTGTTTTCTCCGGAAACCGGGATCAGATCATAGTCAGTTGTCTGTGCAGACATGGTAATGATGGCTGGCGGTTCACCGGCGCAGAAGTCCTGAACACGATCCTTCAGTTCGAGGAACGCCCAGAAGCAATCTACGCTGCTGCTGACATTGAGCTTTTCAAAGCGCAATCGGCTAAATGTCAGATACCGAGCATCCGGTGTGCGGTAGAATTGCCCCTCCCGTGCCAGAAGAGTCATAATTTTTCCATACTCGCTGTCGCTCAGGAAGGAAAACAGCCGCTGCATCTGCCGTTCTTCCACAGCACCGAAAATGGCGAGAATTTTCGTGACATAGGCCAATTCGTGGCCCTTAACCATACTCTTAAAGGACATAACTTGTGCCTCCAAATGTTGATGTAGAGTAGCGTATATCGCAACTTTTTTGGCTCTGCTCGTATAACGCAAGCGTATTGCAACTCTTGAGCAGACCGTGTGCGTTCAAGGTTGCAGACAACGCACATTTTTTCCGAAGAAGAAGGCCGCTTCGGCAGCTCCCGGTGGCTGTCTTTGCGGCCTTCCAATACTTCAGGATTGGTTTTGAACAATCTGGCTCAATTCATAACGATCCGTGGTGATGAGCTGCTTTTCCAGAGCCGATGCTTTGAATTCAACCGTAATGTGATTGCTGTTGGTGGAGATCAGGCCATTGCCACGCTCAAAGCGGGTGATATTCGCGATCTCCGTATCCGTCAGCTTCAGAGCATCCTGCACCCGGATTGCCTCGTCATCCTCCAGATTCAGCACAATTTTGGTTTTGGCATTATTGATGATGCCTTTGCCATACTTGCCACCGTCCAATGCAAAGAAATCGTTCAAGTCCTGTGTAGCTGCGATAGCTGCTCCACCGTAGCCTCGAATGATCTTGAAGATCTCCAGGCAGAATTCAGCAGCCATGGAGTTGCTGCCGGCACCTACCAATTGCCAGATCTCGTCAATGAAGATGGCCTTTTCTTTTGTGCGGTCTTCCTTGGCCTTGTCCCAAACGAAGTCAAGTGCCACGAACATACCCACAGTAAGCAGGTCACCAGTCAGCTCCGAAATGTCCAGAACCGTGTAGGGGTTTGACAGGTCCACATTGGTATGCTGATTGAATGTCTTTGCAGAGCCATGCACCAGACGGTTCAGAATGTTGCCGAGCCGCTTTGTATCTGACGAGGACATCAGGATGTTATAGACATCCTCAAGCAACGGCATGGTTTTGTACTTGCTGGGGTCATCCGGATCAATCAGTGAATCGTTATCATGTGTGATTCCCTTTTCTGCATAGGTGCGGATTAGAGCCTCATCCAGGAGCTGCTTCTCTTCATGGTTCATATCAGGAATCAGCAAGCTGAAGAAAATGTGGAGCTGCTGAATCTTTCTTGCCAGGATGGAGTTCTCATTGACCACACCATCTATGATGGCGTTGGCTGTCTGATCCACCCGGCGTATGGCCATGATGTTGATGCACTGCTTGGATGCGGGACTGATACTGATGAACTCGCCGCCAACATTCTTGCAGGCACGCAAAAACTCATGTCCTTTCAAAGGTGCAATAATGAACACCTGAGTGCCTTTTCTCCTCATTCGTAAAGCCATGAGCTGCATGGTAAAGGTCTTGCCGGCTCCGCTGGTGCCGAGGATAGCCATATTGGCATTTTTATAGACCCTGCTGTTGAAAATGTCCACGATGACGAGGCTGTTGTTGTGCTTATTGACGCCAAGAAGAATACCGTTTTCATCGGACATCTCGTAGGAAGTGAACGGATAACAGCTGGCGGCTGCGCTGGTCAGCATATTCCGCTTGCTGCGCTCAAAGAGTGTCTTATTCAGCTTGCAGATAGGCATCACCATCTGCATCGCCTGCTCCTGGCGGAATAGGCAAGGGCGGATGTCCATATCCTGGGAGACCATCAATCGCCTCACCTCGGCTACCCGCCATTCCAGGTTTTCAAGGGTATCTGCCGTGACCGTCACGAGAATGCTGGCGTAGTAGAAGTCCTCATAGTTGGATAGGCCCTGCTTGAGGTAATAGCCGGACTTAATAGCTCCTTCGATGTCATCGAAGTCGGTGTTGGTATCAGACGCATCTTTGATTCGGCTTCGGTTGATGCGGATTTGCTGGCCGAGCTTTGTCTGGATGCGCTCTTTCGGCTCGCGTTGGAAGTAAAAGTCCACATCAATACCCTCACCGGCATTCACCAATATGGATGTCCAGCCTGCCACAACGCGGGGGTTATAGCCGCTTGAGGGAACCATGAGGTATGCGTGATAAACGCCGTCCATGACGATGTAGGAACCATGCCGCAAGTCAATACTTTCTGGTGCAAGGACTTGCGGGAGTGTGATCTTCAAGTCGCTCTCCCCGGAAGTTACCTGCTTAACCTGAAGCTCCCGGATGCGCTTGTCCAACGAGATGCGCTCACAAGTCTCGCGATTGAAGATGGTGTAGAGGACATCCAGCAGAAATGCGTTTTCATCTTCATGCGTAATAACCACATTATCGCAGTGCTGGAAGTACTGCCTAGCAGTCCGGGCAGCAGTTTCCAAAGTGGAAACAATCTCTGCGTAGTCACTTTTCCGGTTATTGTAGGTTGGCTCATATTCAAAGATGATGAGGAACCGGCGTGTGATTGCCTCGCGGGACCCAATCGTTTTGATGAGGTTGTAGTAGTCCTGCTGGAGCTCCCGGCATTTGGGGTCATTCTCACGATCCATATCCCGCTCAATGGCATTGAGGTGCTTGCTGATGTCAGCTTTCTTGGTGAGCACCTTGATTTGGAGCTTCACCGGGCTGATCTTCATCCAGCTTGCGAAGGCGGATATGATGTTCTTTTGCTCCCGGACACTTCTCAGCAGGAAATTGATCGGTTCCACCTCAAGGATTTTGATGTACCGATCATCACTCAAATGAGCGATGCCGTGATTGATGTCCACAACAGGAATGATACCCTCCGTTGTGGCGGCCTTGCGGCCCTTCTTGGGAGGTGCCTTTCTGTCCTGGGCTGTTTTCTTCTTGTCGGAGCTTTTCCTCTGACTCCGCCTGCCTCTTTTTCGAGCTTTCGGCGGATGCTGCTTGAGCTTGATGCCAAGCTGCTCCGGGGGCTGGTGGGGTGCCTGATTTTCACTTCTTTGTCGCACACTTGGCTTATCACTCTGCTGTGGCTCCGCGTCTGAACGATAGAGAATGCGGCGATTGAAAAGCCACTTGATCCAGTTCAATGCAAACTCCGTCAGTGAATCGCCATCGAAGCCAATGACGGCAAAGATACCCAGAGGCAGTGGAATCAGGCACAGAAGAATGATCCTTGCTGTCAAGGAGAGGGGCAGCCTGATGATAGGCAGCCCAGTAAGCAAAACGAGTACGCAAGCTTCAATTGCATTGCGTACTCGTATCATGCCGCCAAACAAACGGCCACTGGTTAGGAAATTAGGTGGGATATAGTAAATATCCTGTTCTTCTTTATGATAACTCATTACTGTTCTCGACTTTCTCCGGAGGCACAGTCTGAATGCCTGCCGCTGCCTTCCAATGATCAAGGACGCCGGCAAGAATGCGACAGGTTCCTTCGGGTGTCATCTCACAGCGGGTACTGAAGCAACTCAGAACCATGCCGAGTTTGTTCTTCTGATCCATTACAGGAAAGTCGCGCAGGGGGCAGCGTTCCGGTCTCTTCTGCTGCTCCAGTGCTCGTTCCCTTATAAACTGCTTGATGCGCCTTTCCCTCACAACCGGGTTCCAGCCGCACCTTGCACATTCGTTTGTGCTATGACAGTTCAGCTTTGTGGAGTACTTGCAGCCCCCACTATTATTCATAGAATTATCCATACGCTGCGCCTCCTTAGCCGATAATCCAGAAAGGACCACCGGCACCTGCGTTTTTACTTGCTTCATTGAGGATGATGAAAAAATCCCACTGCTTCTCAGAGCGTTTATAGCTGGCCGGATCGGCTACCAGGATTTTCTCGTCTGAGGTGACTCCCCGGAGGACGATGAAATGCCCGGAAGAAGTGAAGTGGCCCTTACTCATAAGCGCAACGACCAACTTCCCGTCTGCCAGAGCATCAACAATTCTCTGGGGCTCAGACGCAGTACAGCCTTCCACCGCCAGCCCCCACTCTTCAGCAGCGCCAGGGATGAGGGAATGATAGGAGCCGCTTTTGCTGCACCAGTACCCATGCTCGTAAGCCCATTGCGCCATGTGCGGAGGATCAACCGTTTCGGAGGTCAGACTGGAAACCACTATCGACATGGCCGTAGGACCGCAGGCATAGCCCCCGATGTCATCTGTTCCATAAGGCAGATACCGCCACCGGTCATCTAACTGGTTGTAGTAAGTAACCTGCGTGGAACCGTCCGTGAAGACTACACCATCATAGGAAATGCCCATCTGCGCGAAGTCTGTCTCAGACAGCGCCTGATAGACACCATCGCTCAGGAACACGGAGAGATTTTGTGCGTAGTTTGAGGCGAGGTTTTTCTGGTCATCGCTGAGTGCGAAGACTTCATCAGCGAAATAGGCTTCGCCGTTGTAGATGATTTCGTACACCCGGACAGTTGTTTCTATGACTTCCGGAACCCCAGTTGCTTCATCAACCTCTCCTTCTTCCTGCCTCACTTCGTCCGTGAAACTGAAGGAGTAGAGTTTGTCCTTATGGCTGCGCAGTACGCTTTCCATATCACTCTTCGAGATGGATGCCGCATCGGTGTCCTTGCTGGCACAGTACAGTGCCACAAAGTAATTTGCATTGAAAACAACATCAGATCCGTAAGGATTGTTAACTTCCATTGCATCACAGCCTGACGCAGCAAAGTCAGCGTCGATTCTATCCAGAACATCAGTCAGGCCCTCCGAGAGGATGGTGCTGATCCCTGTATTCAGATCCACCATGTTCTGCGTCAACACCGCATTGTCTGAAATGCCGTTTGCAGTCTCCGTCCCGTCTCCAAGCAATGACCCGAAGATAACGGAAGGAAGCATGGCCACAATCAGAACCGGAATCAAAATGATCCCGACGAGTGCGATGATCCATTTCTTTGATGCCTTGGCAGTTTCAAGGGCTACCCCGTGAATTCCTCCGGTAGCAGCCCCTCTTGTAATATTGGACACCGCTTTTCCTGCCTTCGCAGCGGATTTTACGGTACTTTCTGCGGAATTATTCTGCGCTTTCCTGATTTCGTCAGTCATTATACGCGATCCTTTCTCTTGGGAATCTGGGGCATTTGCTCCACGATTCGCTCCTCGTACTTGATTTTGCCGGAATCGTCCTTATAAGGAGTCTTCTGTACGGTCGGCTCAGCATACTGCTTGTACCAGCTCTGGCCGTCTGTAGTTTCGACTGTCTCAAAGGAACCTGTCGGCTCCATATACTGAGCGGCATTATACATGGCAAACTGCCGCTCCTCGCCGCCGCCTGCCGGCGTTTCATATCCGGTAATCCGTCCACCGCCAATCTCCACATTCCGGAAGGAAGGTGGCTGACTGGGGATGGGAGAACTACCACCAATTCCGGAGCTTGAACTTCCGGGAATGTAGGAGCCGGCAACGGAAGCATCAGCACCGGCAGAACCGCCATCTTGCGTGATGGTCACGCCTTCTTGGGACTGACTCATATCGTGATCTGGTGTTACGGGGATTTGAGTACCGGGGGACACCGTTCCTGCCCCATGTTCATTGCCAGCCGCAGAATCGTCTGCTACGCCATAGCCCAGATAACTGGTCAGTGCCTGTGCAGCCTTGTCGCCGGTGATTGTTCCCACGGAAGAAATATTGCCCGTTGCAACCGCACCAACAACATCCGACGCAAATTTGCCACCTGCTTTTAAGCTGGAGCCAAACATAGCACCACCAACAAAGCTACCAAGCCCGGAGCCGCGCCCAGTTGCACTTGACGCCGCCGCATTGCCGGCAGCTCTCTGTGCCACACCAATCAACCCGTTGCCACCACCGGTAAAGGCTTGGCCGGCTGCTTGATTTGTTGTAGTTCCGGAAGCATGGCTGCGATTGAATATGTTGCCTACCGCACCTCCGGTAGCTCTTGCTGCCGCACCGAGCGCTCTGCCGGCAATCATCAATTCAGCGAGCATACTTCCGCCAGTACGACCGACATTGACGCCCAGACTGGACATAAAGCTGTCGATCTTCTGACTGATTTTGAGAAATGAGACTGCACAGAGGAACCAGATGAACAGGTTCCCTGCGACTTCATCCCTGCTGGAAGCAGAAATCGCACTCTCCACCTCGCTTTCATCAAGAGCAAAAGCAGTTGTGGAGAGCATGACTACCACGAGGGCAAGGATGCAAATGATCCATAATTTGTTGCGCTTCATGTCATACTCCTTTGCCTACACTGCCGCCGTCACACGGAGAGAGGATTTGCGAGAAAAGTTCCAACCATGGAGACGAACAAACGCAGGCACCAGGCATTCATGATTAGGAGGAACAGTTGGCCTCCCAACATTCTGCACCAAGAGTTGAAAATGTTTGATGTACTCTCCGAGGCACCGGTAGCAAAAGCTACTGGTGCCGTAAAGATCAGAACTCCCACCATGATGTATCGCTCCGCTGCCTCGAACAGCAGCTTGAGATAGTTCCACGCGACGATGATAACCAGGATAATGACAATCAGGCTCACAGAGCCACTTGCGAGGCACCCGACAATCACCGTCAGGACACTGCCGAAGCTTGCAAATTCGATGGGAGGAAGTGAGGTGTCAACAATCCAGGAATATGGAGTTCCTACAATGTCAAGTACCAAGGCCATAATCTCATCCGCAAACAGGGCAAGGAAAATAAATAGGATGGATCGGAGCAGCAGCTTTGCCGGGTCCTCCGCACTGAGGCCGATGCCAGCTCCGAAGTTTTTGAATAGCTGCCAAACAAGATTGAGAAGGATAAACCCTACAGCTATGGCCACGAATACCTCGTACAGGGTCTCGGCTGCGGGGAAGTACCGCAGGAAGGTACTCATGTCGCAGCCGAGTGCGCCCAGCACGGAACCCGTGATCATGTCCAGAAGGTTCATGATCTGCGTGGCAACCCACTCAACGATACTGTCCAGGATGCCCATGCGCTCACCTCAACTCACCGTTCCCAGGGAGCGAAGTTGCTCTTATGGGAGCTGCTATCGTCATCCAGAGGAATGAGCATTGCTGTGGTAAGGCACAAGGCAAAACCAGTTACGATACCGCCGAGGAGAAATACAAAGTTCTTGTTCATCTGTTCTGTCTCCTTCCCACCGGCTCAAGATGACCACTGACCACCCGCAAAAAGCGGCGTCACATAGGCCATAATGAAGCCCAGAGAGTTCAGAATTGCCCAAGTGATGACGATGCGCTTGAGCCAGGATCTGGACTCATCCACTGTCTTCCCCGATTTAGAGAAGTTCATCAGCAAAAGGGCAATACTCGCGGTAACGATGGCAGCAACTGTTGAAATCCCGAGGACCTGAGTGTAGACATCATTCATGATCTCACTGGCCTTCGTCCAGATGTTATCCGCTGCGAATGCGCGAGTTGCGAGCAGGGAGAGTGCCGAAGGAATGAAAAAGGCAGTGTAAAGAGCTTGCCCCTTGTCAACTGCCTCAATCCTTCTCTTAAACCAACACCCAAGCGCCTTGACTTTAGAATTCATGTTGGTGGAAACCTCCTTTTTTGAATTGCCGAAGAGATGCAAAAAAGGCCCGGACCAGAAGCGTGACAGTGCGATCAGCTTCCAATCCGAGCCTTTTCAGACAACAAAAAAACCGCCTCAAGCGGGCGGCATTTGCAGTTTGCATTTTTCAGCGTGATTATCATACCATAGGTAAAATTGAATTGCAATTCAGAAGCTGTACAAGTTTTGTATATCTTTTGTCTAACTGACTTTACTCCGGAAGGAATTGCTTGATCAGGTCCAGACAGTCCCTTGCGGTATAGCCCCAGAGGATGCGGTCAATTGCTCTGATTGCAGCGTTGAGATAGTTGTGATAGGAAGCGGCGGACATGGAATACCCCAGCTTATCAAGCTCGATCAGGATTTGCGTCCGGTTGCGAGGCTTGGTTTTGCTGAAGTAAGTGATGTAGAGAACCTGGTAGAGAAGATCTCCACGGTCTGGATCTTCCCGCACAGCTTCAAGCGCCGCGTTGATAATTTCCAGCATATTTTTGCTGCGAATCACACTCCTGGCGTGGTTCTCCAACTTCGTACCGGTCAAATCAATTCCTGCGAGTTCCGAATTGACCTCAAGAGTGGATAAGCGCATTCCGTGCTGCATCTCCATTCTCAGGTTCAGATCCGCTTCGGAAATGCGAATGGAGTATTCTACCCTGCGATACTGCTTGAGCAGATACTTTGTGTTGTGGAAATGGTCCGTTTCCTTGTCTTTTTCCACATTCCCCGCAAGGATTTCCACACCGGTCTGAAGGCCAGTCTGAATCTCCTCACGAACAGCTTCCTTTTCCAGACTGTAAGCTGGGCGTGCATCGCCTTGTTTTATTTTCCCCATGTAGATCACCCCCTTTCTCCGTCATGGCCGCTTTTCGGCGGGCCACGGTAAAAGCCGTCTTCTGCTACTGACTTACCCCAGTCTAAAGAACTATAAAAGACTAAAGGCACCGGTCGAGCAAAAAAAGAGCCTCCAGGCACGCGAAACACCTGAATTCTCAAGGATTTCCCGCCCGGATAAACAATGAGGCCGGATGGGACGCGAGATTGAATACTCAACTGGAGATCCTTGGCGTCGCCGATCGGTTCAATGACATTAGCTATGCCGAGGATTTCACCGATCCGTTGCAGGGATAGCTTTTCACAATCCTCGCCATAAATCATTTCCCGGTATCTGCACGGAGAAATGACAGAGCCGCGTGAGCTGGAAAAGCTGACGCGGCTGATAATTCCTGCTTCCTCAATTTTTAATATGAATCTGCCGACACGGGATTTCGACCACCCCCACCTTTTTGCGAGGTAGGAGTAGGAGAGCAACGGCTGCCCTTTCATATTGGAATAGTAGACGACTGGCATGAACTCCGAGCCTTGCACCCTTGGCTCATTCAAAACAGTGTGGAGCCAGAAGTCCATGATGGCATCCAGTTCACTAAACACCAAGGGGCCGTTCCGCCTGCTGGCTATGACCAGCAAGCGCCCCACCGACAGGGGGAAAAAGAAAAAGCCCGATCCTTTATAGCTATAGTAGTTATACTCCAGATGAATGCAGTGCTTTTTCCAATCGTTGATCGTATATCGAAGAAGCCCGGTTTCTTCATCCAAGATTTCGTAGTCAAGGAACCCGGCATCTCTGAAATAAGTTAGAAGGTCAAGAGCCTGCGCCTTGGAATGTACGCGAAGGATGCGGGGTAAGGCAGAGAGTTTGCAGATCCATTGGCCGGGACCCTCCATGAAGGTTTGTGTGTCAAACCTGCGGTTGTTGGATCTGAAGTTTGCATAGGAGAATAATGACATGAGGCTGAACAGATGTAGAGTTCCTTCATTACGAAAGTCCTTATGGTCGTTGAAGTAGCGAAACCACTTCTTCTGAACACGCACTCTGGGGAAGCAGATAAGCTGCTGCTGTTGAGTACAAGCCATTCACTGCGCCTCCTTTCCGAAAATAGAATAATTAAAAATCAATCTCAAGTCCCCTGGTCATACGGGGAACACAGGCGTCTCAGCCTCTGCCCATTCTTGTGGGCCAGCCGTCCCTCGGTTTGAGGCCTAGCCGGACGGGAGTACCTTTAATTTCCCATGTTGTCTTCGCTCTGGGCTTGTCCTCGGCCCTTAACACTTCGCTACAGTGGCTCGAACATGGTGATGTCTTGAGATCGTATTCGGTTTTCAAGGTGCATTTGCCAAGGGGAAGCGAGAGGTGAAAGGTGGCCGATTGTGAAACCGCATCAAACCCTCTCGTTATGAATGGAGAAAAAGGGGGGGTAAATGAAACCCCAAAAACCAAATTTTTTTGAAAAAAATAAAAAAACCAGAGATGGACCTGCGATTGCCAGGTCACCTCTGGTTTTCTTTCGTTGTTATTTCCTTGGCTCCTCCGTATAAAGCCATTAAATAAGTCATGAGGAGTGAATGATAATGGCTCGTCAAAAGAAGCCAAAATATGAGTATGTGGAGCAGCTCGGCTTGTATCGCAAGCGCGTGCAGGATGCCACGGGTAAGTATGTTGCTGTCTACGGACAGACCCAAGAGGAACTGACCGAAAAGCTTTCCAACTTCAATAACAAGAGTAATCTTAGCCCGATTGGCAGAAAAAACCCACTCGTGAATGACTACATTCAGGAGTGGGTGGGACTTCACACGGTTAATATGACTTATGGTGGTCAATTAGACTATCAAAGTATTATAAACCGAAATATCAAGCCATACTTGAAGGGAAAGCACCTTCTTGATGTGAGGCCTGATCATCTCAGAGAAATCATGCTGGGTGTAACCGAGAAGAGCGAGTCGGTTTACCGGAAAACATATCAGTTACTCAATCAGATATTTACATCTGCCTATGAAAACCAGGATATTCCCTATAATCCCTGTCCCAAACCCAGCAAAGGTGGAGTTCCTACAAAAGAGCGCATTGCACTGACAGATCAGCAGGTAAATGTATTGCTGGATGCCGTGAAAGATACCAGAGCCTATGTTTTTTGCATGATTGCCATTTACTCTGGAATGAGGCGGGAGGAAATCCTTGGTCTTAAGTGGGACTGCGTTTTTCTTGATGATACTCCGAGGATAGAGGTGAAACGGGCACTGCGCTTTGAACATAATCGCCCTGTTGTTTCAGAAAAGCTGAAAACAAAGGCAGCAAAGCGTATTATCCCAATCCCCGATCAGCTTGTTATATGTCTGCGGGAGGCTCGCGAAAAATCGAACTCCAGCCATGTCATTGCAGACAAAGCCGGGAACCCACTATCAGGATCTTCTTTTCGTGAGTTATGGATGGCCGTGAAGCGCAGATCTGTCGGCGAGCGCACGGTAAAGAAAGTTGAAAATGGGCAGAAGAAAACCTTTACGATTATGGCTGAGAAGGGACAAAAGGCTGCACACCAGGATTTCTTCTATACCATTGACTTTCAAGTAACACCACATATTCTTCGCCACACCTATATCACAAACCTGCTTCTCGCCGGGATAGACATAAAGACCGTCCAGTATCTTGCCGGCCATGAGAATTCCAAAATCACCTTAGATATTTACGCGCATCTTACCTACAACAAGCCCGAGGAGATCTTGAAGAAGGTGCAAGCTGCTTTCGATGGCAACCAAGCAAGGGAGGACTTCAGCTATGGCAAGAACCAGGAATGAGCATTACGAATATGTAGAACGCGATGGTCTCTTTCGTAAGCGTGTGAAAGATGCAACCGGTAAATATGTTGCAATCTATGGTGAGACTCCAGAGGATGTCACCAAACAACTGATAGATTTTTACGAGCAGAGAGACATTGACGCTGAGGAGATGAAAGACCCATTATTCAGCGTCTACGCTCGGCGTTGGTTAGAATTGAATTGTGGGAATCTCACCAAGGCGACGCAAAAGGGCTATTTAACCGTTCTGAATAACCATATTATTCCGTTTTTGGACGATCTGCGTATGAACGAGATTCGCCCCCGTGACATAAAGGTAGTCATTACGAGGGCTGGTCAGATGAGCGAGTCAGTGCATAACAAAACTTATATGCTGCTGAAGCGAATCCTTACAACAGCTTATGAAGACAGGATTATTCCCACAAATCCATGTCCCCAAATGCACAATGGCGGAAAAAAACCGGAAGAAAAAACGGCTTTGACTGATAAACAGGTTGAGGTATTGTTGGATGCGCTGGAAGGAACTCGAACCCATCTGTTTTGCATGATTGCTCTATATGCGGGGTTGCGGAGAGAAGAAATCTTGGCATTGAAATGGGATTGCATCGAGTTAGATAATGTCCCGCGAATTGAAGTAAAACGAGCACTTAAGCATGAACGAAATAAAGCCGTTATTTCGGACCAGCTCAAAACAAAGGCTGCCAGGAGAACAGTTCCCATCCCTGATCGACTAGTGGAAGAGCTAAGGAAAGCCAAAGATTCATCCTCGTCTGAGTATGTGTTTGCAAATAGAACTGGAGGCCCGCTCTCTTACACACAATTCAGGCATTTGTGGCATACTGTCGAATCGAGGAGTGTAGGTGAACGCACCTATTATAAGTACACTGATGGTAAGAAAGTTCAGTTTACCGTCAAGGCCGAAAAGGGGATGCGAGCCAAATGCAGGAAGTATTCCTATACTATTGACTTTGAAGTGACGCCCCATCTGCTTCGCCATACCTACATCACAAATCTTCTTTTAGCCGGCACGGACATCAAAACAGTCCAATACCTCGCCGGACACGAAAAATCTAAGACCACGCTGGACATATATGCCCATTTAACATATAACCGGCCAGAGGATATTATTGACAAGGTAAACTGTGCATTTCAAAACAAGAAGTGAACTGATACGCAGGGCAAGGAGGAGAGTGGCTACGGCCCCTCTCCTCCTTGATATTTCCGAGTTATTAAATAGTGCCTCAGATGTCACACCAAGCACATACAGGCCCAGCGTCAGTATGGAACACTCCGACTTTTACCTCGTCTCCATCGTGAATTCCCATATCACGATTGGGCTCATTTAATAGTGTTCCGGTGAACACCTTAATTCCGTCTGCATCAAACAAGTATTTCCCACATCGCACCCACATTTGCTCATAATGTTTGTCTTGGGCTAAGAAAAAAACGAAAAGATCGTCCGGATACTGTGGATGCCGGAAGGGGTCTAACTCTGGCATAGCGCGGGCATTCACTACTTCCGTGTCCTCATAGTAAATGTCAAGGATCTCAATGCGATCTGCGTATCTGGCCAAAAGGGCCTTGTTCGATACCGGAACTGCATTTCTGACTTTTTCTTCATCGGCGCGGATCTTCATCCCAACTTCATCGTTATCCAGCACAATAGTATAGTCATCGTCCACACAGGACACCAATGCCAGCCCTTCAAAAGTCAATCCGGCTGCATGATCCACATATCCGTAGCACAGTATGCCGTTCGCCCCGCTGTTTTGATCCGGGTCAAGGATATTGATGCATGTCCGATCCCGTAGAATGCAGAGGGATTTCTCAAAATCTCTAAACGAATTCATCCGACACCTCCTGTCAGGCGATTTCCTGTGCCGGCAATGCAGAATTCACATTTCCGTCTATGACTTCCTGCCACCATTCCGCTTTTTCGTATTCGTTCAGCATCGAATAGCAGCTGTTGAAGAAGCACAGCTTGATTTCCTTTTCACTCTTCACGCCGAGGTTACGAATCGTTCGCAGGCCGTTCTCTTGCTCCATGATTTCCTTCACCTTTCCAAAGGTGTTTGCGCCAGCTCGCATCAGCCCATTGGAAGATCGTACAGACAGGCACATCTCGTCAATCGGCGTATCACTCATTTTGGAACGGTAGGGAACAATGGCTTTCCCCGTAGCAAAGAACTGATAGCACACCGTGTATGCATCGCTTCTCGCGGCAAGCTCACGATACTTGAGCGCTTCATCAGATACATGGACTGGATCAGACCCGACCGGGTGGCTCTGATTCGACTTTCCAGGGACCCAAGTGATCCAAAGCTTCCCGGCAAGATAATCCTGATATGCTCCCTCGTCTAAACGGAACCATCCCCAATAGGTATGTACCTCGTATTTACAATTCGGATTCATAAAAAATGCACCTCATTTTCTCGTCTCTCCCAGAAAATAGGTGCAAAAAATCCAGCTTGCGGGGCTGGTTGAACCTATCGTACAAGCTTTGGCACCTTTCTCTCTGGGAGGTTGCCGGACGGTCATAGGGCTTGTCCCTCGCGTCTCTCTTATAGGGTTATTGTTCAGTTGTGGCATTGCTATAAGACCCGTGCACTGATCTTGACGAGATAATACCACAAGTCCTTGCTCTTGTCAAATCAGCCCCGCAGAGGGGTCTAATAGCTTGCCATAACGAGTGTTTTCCTGACTTAATTTGAGTTCCAGCGCAGTGCAGCCTTCTCGCACAAGTTCTCAATGTAATCCTTTCGCTGCAAGGAGTTGAGCCATTCCTGGGGGATTCCCTCCAGACCGTAGACTCCACCTGCAAGGCCTCCGGCGACTGCGGCTACCGTATCGGTATCATCCCCTAAATTGACAGCCTTCAAAACACATTCGCGGTAAGAATCCGTAGTAGCAAGGCACCACAAAGCGGCTTCCAGCGTATCGACCACATAGCCGCTGCTGCGAATACTGTCTCGGCAGCGCTTCTCAATTTCCAGCAAAGGTGTAAAACGAATCCATTCCGATTCATGGCCATACCGATCCGCCGCCTTACGAAGTCCCTCGGTATATGCGGTGACCTTTCTCTTGGAGAGCAACTCTTCGAGAATCAGCGCATAGACCCCGCAGGCAATCTGACTGCGCCTGTGCGCGTGGGTCAGGCAGGAAGCTTTTTCGATGAAGGCAAGGTCGTTGGGTGCATACAGCACGAAGGGAATAATTCGCATCAGTGAGCCGTTACCGTTGCTGCGCTCATCCCTCCGTCCGCAGTGATCTATGTCGATCTGATTCAGGAAGAAATCGTCAATGGCTAATCTGCAAGTTGTTCCGATATCAAACATCTTCCCGGTGGGAGTGAACTCATCCTTATAATACCATCTGCCGAAATTCACCATAACCGCATCCCACAGAAAGCTTTTCTGGGCCATGGCATCCAATGCACACAATGTCATGCTCGTATCGTCCGACCATGAGCCCACTGGGACAGGGTAGGTGCCATAACCACGCATATCCGTAACCGGGTCTGCTTCCAGTCCCTCGCGTGTCTGGAACTCTACCGGCACCCCCAGTGCGTCGCCAACCGCGTGGCCCAGGATGACTGCCTTGATTTCTTCAACTGAGTGTTTACTCATCTCCGTTTTCCTCACAGTCCAGTGTCTTTTTCCAATCGGGCGCAATGGGGGCACTGCACCGAACACTGGACACAACCTCGCTCATGCACTCATAGAGTTTTCCAGTTCCGTCCTTATCATAGCGGTAGTTGGCGCTGCGCTCTCTGCGGATACCGATGCGCCTTGCAGTTTCAGCCGCATCAATGTTAGCGGCAAGGAACAAAAACTCCCACCCGTACTTCTCTTCCTGCCGACGAATCTTTCGACGAACTTCGTCCGCAGAATACCGATGGCTGGCATTTTCCATGCCGTCCGTGGTGATTACAAACAGCGTATGCTCCGGAACATCTTCCGGGCGGGCATACTTATGGACATTGCCGATGTGGTGAATTGCACCCCCGATAGCGTCAATCAGTGCGGTGCCGCCACCCACACAATAGTCGCGATCCGTCAGAGGCTCGATCTTCTCAATGTTGATCCGATCGTGCAGCACCTTGCTGTCGTTGGCAAACAGTACGGTAGACACATATACCTTTCCATCCAGCTTTTTCTGCTTTTCAATCATTGCGTTGAATCCGCCAATGGTGTCATCTTCCAGTCCTGCCATAGAGCCGCTGCGATCCAGGATAAATACCAGTTCCGTGATGCCGTTTTTCATGTTTCAGAAACCTCCCAAATACCAAATAAAAATGTGACCGTTCGCTTTCTTTAGCTTACGGTCACATTTTAGCAGGTTATTTGTGGGCAGTGGTCTCTCAGCGAGAGACCACAGTATTCTTTAACTGGGGCAGTTGTGATTGTTCAATTCCGGCCTATCGTTTTCTTAAGGTAGGCAATAAGGCCTTTCCTTCTTTCGGTTATAAATGCCTTAAAGTCTTTGACATCCAAGCTTGTTGTTTCGTCAATAAATAGAGTCTTTTTGTCAATCCCATTTTTCTCAACCCATTCTTTTAGCGGCATATCACTTTTCGACTCGTTCAGAAGGCCGTTCAAAAGCTGCAAGTTTGCCACACTGTTCCAGTTCTTGCTGTCGGCAGCAAATTCCCTGTCCTCCTCTGGAATAGCGGCTACCAGTCTGTCTGGTAAATAAAATGTAGCTGCGGGGTGCAGGTGATCCTGATGGAAGTCCTGGTTATAGTAATCCAAATTTGGATACAAAAGGTGCAGCACATAGAAAGCATCATTACTATCCTTCTGTGCCTCTAACAAACCTTCCAAGAACTCATCATCAAAACTGTAGTTTCTTGCAGGGTCATTCTTGAATGCGTCCATCAGCTCCTGAGCAGGGAACTTTGTACTCTTAGTATCTTTGAGGACCTTCCTCATGGTAACTAGGGCACTATCTGATTGCCCACCAAAAATGGATTTAATGAAGGTCAGGGAAAGCCACTTCGCAATGTTTTCCCTATCCTCTGCATCGTATGTGGCCTTTACTATTGAGCCTGCTAGTCCATGGTAGTAGATGTAATATATGATTGGGATAGCGGCATTTTTTGCTCTGAAGGTACTGTTGTTGAAGCCGAGCTTCTCAAAAAGCGAAAAAGCTGCAACAATGCTCTCTTTCACCTTATCCCAATTTGTTTCAAACAGCTGTACATTTTCATAGGTAAAGTTTTTGAGCTGGAACTTTATGTTATCAATAAAAAGGACAAGGCAAGTCTTTAACACAAAGTCTTTATCAATAAGGAATCCTGGTCTTCCAATCCGATATATCTCTGCCACCACATTCTCAATTTCTTTCCTTGCATCAATTGTCTTCCAGTTAGCAGAAGCAATTGACATGAGCAGATCAGAAAATGAAAGAGGTGTCCCGCCACTGTTTGTTCGAATAAAGATATCCAGAACCTTATCTGGTTCTTGTTCTTCCTGAAGATAATAATTGATTAGCGGCTTCTGATGGATGGCTTCAAACAGAGTTGATAGTGTTTCAAATGCATATGCGTTGTCAACCAGTCCATTATTCATTAGATAGCGAAGCAGTTTTTCATTGGTATCCAACTCCAGTATCTTCCCAACTTCAAACCAGAAAGCTCCATCTTGATTGCTATCAAATTTTTCTAAATCCGATTTGCTCAAGAAACGAAAATCAAATGCTTTTTGATTGTCATATTGCTGTTTAACTGGAGCGCCAAGATTCAAATACAGTCTCCTTGTCGGAATACACTCCTCAGTGTCTTTCCACCACTTTCTTGGCATTTTATAAGCATAGGTGCCCCGTAAGCCAATATACAGACTGGTCAATCTTTGCTGACCATCAATGACGGCCTCGAAATCAGGAACGCCTTTTGTATCAATGTCCTTATTATTCTCAGCAAAAAACTCTCTATATGAGGTTATGAACTCATAGAATTTATAGCCGCTTTTTATTTCACTGTCCGAGATCTTCCATAGCATAAAGGAATTGATTGGGTATCCTCGCAGAATGCTATCAAAAAGCATTTCAATCTGGCTACTGCTCCAAGTAAACTTCCTCTGAATGGCAGGAAGCAGAAACTGGCGGCTGTGAATTTTGTCAATTGCATCTTTAATCGTAATCGGGTTCTGGAAACCACTGCTCATATTTTTCTTCATCCCCTCCGTTGACAATCCTATCTGAACCATCAGTCTGAATCAGCATCCCAGACAAACCTGATCATACCGGAACAAGGCCGCGTTAATCTCGAAGATGTCATAGTTGCCATTCAGAATGTAAAACTGAATGATTTTATCAAAAGTATTACTGTTGGAAAGCGAAAAACCCACTGTCCGTAACAGATTCTCTGTTTCTTCAATGTCCAGTTCCAGTGCAATGGCAAATGCAAGTACCGTTGCCTTACTGGGACGGTACTTGGGATCATTGTTGATTTTCCAAAAAGTACCCTTGGTGACATTGGCCTTCTTGTAGCACTGGACATCTGTCATTCCCTTTTTGTCAATCAGTTTCAGGAGCATTACGGCAAAGCTGTCATCCTGTTTTTCGATCCACTTTGCCAGATCAACCGGAGCTTGCTTTTTCTCAACCGGTGGAATTACCCCCGCCACGAATGGAGCTGATAGCTCTGGAACAACTGGAACTGATAGCTCCGGATCTGGAGCCGACTCGTAGCATACTTCCTCAAGCGGTTCCGGGGAAGAGCACATTTTCAGCGTATGCTCTTCATAGATAAATCGCCTACTGCCCTCCTGCAAATACGCATTCAGCGCAAGCTCTTTACTTACTTCAAAGGAGCGCCGATCGAGGATGCAAACATATACTTGAAATTCACTGTCTGTCGTAAAAAGGAAATCAGAGATTGCATCAATGGCGATTCGTAAAACTCTATCTTTGGGAAATCCAAATGTACCGGAGGAAATCAGCGGAAAGGCAATAGAAGAAAGGTTCATCTTTTTTGCTTTCAAGAGAGAACTCAAATAGCAGCTACGCAGGAGGACCTCCTCGTTGTTGCTTCCGCCGTGCCAAATCGGACCGACCGTGTGAAAAATGTGCCGGCATGGAAGACGGTAGCCGTCCGTTACTGCGACTGTACCAACCTGTAAATCTGCAATTTTCTTGCAGGCTTCGTCAAGTTCTTCTCCCGCCGCTTCATGAACCGCATAGTCAGTCCCACCGCTGCCTGAAAGCCACTTATCCGTTGGGTTTACAATGGCATCGCAATCCATTCTGGTTATATCCTGATGGATGATATGAAACGGCATACTATGTCACCTCTCAACTTACCAAGAAAAGAACTAAGATATATCAAAACTCAAATAGCCCCTATTGAAATGTCCGAAAAACTCCGGCCTTTTCTTTTGGCTAAAAATCTGATATTATTATACCAGAGAGAATCCAGATCATGAAGCCCCATTTTTCTCTCATTCTATGGTGTATGCGTAATTGTGCGGCAGGTCGCGAGGATGCCCTCTTTGATCCCCCCCCTTTGTTTGAGGTTAAATTTGCGGTGGGAAACATTTTTAAGTCCTGAAACCGTTGCGGCACAATGGATACGAGTTTGTGGGCCGGCGCAGTACGGCCTCAAAGCCGCTCGTCGCGCACCTCAGTTCAGCAAGCGATAATCGACAACTTCAAAATGCTAAAAAAGCCCGGAAATACGCCATTTTCCGGGCTTTTTCTATGCCTAAAATCACCTGATTCCGATGGTGAAATTTGAGGAAATTTGACTTCAAATTAGCCCATTTTGATGGGTTTACC
>Ga0129313_1000171_pt1 | contig 65140 bp, 60 predicted proteins | sample O1105metagenome_FD_94436 | JGI IMG/M metagenome (GOLD analysis project Ga0129313, IMG submission 94436) | Orangutan group fecal microbial communities from fecal samples from Wisconsin, USA - O1105 metagenome | ecosystem: Host-associated > Mammals > Digestive system > Large intestine > Fecal...
AAGGCTCCCCAGATGTGGGAGAGCTGTGTCAATGTTAGGAGAAATAGAACAACAATGTATAGTGTAGAAGTTGAAGGCAGCAAGTGGAAAGAGGAATGTGGCGTTTATGGCGTATATTCCCATGAAATGGATGTTTCCGGCATGACCTATTTGGGCTTGTATTCCCTGCAGCATCGTGGTCAGGAAAGTGCTGGTATTGCCATTACTGATGGCGCCTGGATGGATGTTACTCGGGGCATGGGCTTGGTAAATGAGGTTTTCCGTCATCAGGTTCCTCATATGGACAACCAGTATATTGCTATTGGTCATGTTCGTTATTCCACTACCGGCTCCAGCATGCTGGCTAATACCCAGCCACTGATGGTTAACTATTCTGGCGGCAAGATTAGTCTGGCTCATAATGGTAATCTGACCAATGCTACCGAGATTCGTCGGGAGCTGGAGGAGGCAGGTACTATTTTCCAGACTACTATTGACTCCGAGGTTTTTGTGAATCTGATTGCCAGATCCCGCAAGGCCACTGTGGAGGAGAAGGTGATGGAGAGCCTGAACAAGATTCAGGGCGCTTACTGTCTCACCATTATGACTGAGAATAAGCTGATTGGTGCTAGAGATCCACAGGGATTCCGTCCTTTGTGTCTGGGCAAAATCGGTGATGATACATGGATTCTTTCTTCTGAGAGCTGCGGTTTAGACGTAGTTGGGGCAGAATTTGTGCGGGATATTGAGCCAGGTGAGATGGTGGTTATTGACGAGGATGGTGTCAAGAGCTATCATTTTGCAGATGCCAAGCTTTCCATGTGCGTATTTGAGTATATTTATTTTGCTCGTCCTGATTCTGTACTGGATGGACTTAGCGTACATGAGGCTCGCTTTGAGATGGGCCGGGTATTGGCTAGAGAGACTAACTACAAAGCAGATATTGTTATCTCTGTACCAGATTCTGGTAATACTGCTGCGTCCGGCTATGCCTATGAATCCGGTATTCCATATGTAGAGGGCCTGATGAAGAACCGCTATATTGGCCGTACCTTTATTCAGCCTACCCAGAAGAAGCGTGATACTGCTGTAAAGCTTAAGCTGAATGCTATTGCTTCTGCCGTTCGTGGCAAATCTGTAGTTATGGTGGATGATTCTATTGTACGTGGTACCACCAGTGGCAAGATTGTTCGTATGCTTCGCAATGCTGGTGCCAAAGAGGTGCATATGTGCATTAGCTCTCCTCCTATTGTTTATCCGTGCTACTATGGTATTGATACCTCCGTCCGCAAGGAGCTGATTGCAGCCACCAAGAGTGTGGAGGAGATTTGTGAGTACATCGGGGCTGACTCCCTGCACTTCCTGTCCCTGGAGGGCTTGAAGCACTGCATGGGCAAGCTGGGGCCTGATCATATGTGTTATGCCTGCTTCAACGGCGGTTATCCGGTAGAGCAGAAGACTGCTTCTCCTGCCGAGCATGACAAATATGTATTTGAACAGCGTAAGAAGTCTTAATATACAGGAGGAAATGGATTAGATGGAAAAGAAACTTACTTATAGAGATGCTGGTGTAGATATTGATGCAGGAAATCTGTCTGTAAAGCTGATTAAGGACAGCGTAAAGGCAACCTATCGTCCAGAGGTATTGGGTGATTTGGGTGGCTTTGGCGGCCTTTTTGCCATGAGCACCAAGTATAAGGAGCCTGTATTGGTTTCTGGTACTGACGGCGTAGGCACCAAGCTGCGCTTGGCTTTTATCCTGGACAAGCATGATACCATTGGTCAGGATGCTGTTGCTATGTGCGTTAATGACATTCTGGTACAGGGTGCTGAGCCTTTGTTCTTCCTGGATTATCTGGCTGTAGGCAAGCTGGAGCCTGAGCAGGTAGCAGATGTAGTAAAGGGTGTAGCCAACGCCTGCAAGGAGTCTGGCTGTGCACTTATCGGCGGTGAGACTGCTGAGATGGCTGGCTTCTATGCTGAGGGTGAATATGATATTGCTGGTTTTGCTGTTGGTGCTGTGGAGAAGTCCAAGATTATCACCAGTGAAAAGGTAAAGGCTGGCGATGTTATTCTTGGCCTGCCTTCCTCCGGTGTTCATTCCAACGGCTACTCTCTGGTTCGTAAAATTGTCTTTGATGTAAAGGGCTTCAAGGGTGATGAGTACATTGACGAGCTGGGCAAGACCATTGGTGAGGAGCTTTTGACTCCAACCCGTCTCTATCCAAAATCCTGCCTGCCTCTTATTGAGAAATTCGATATTCACGGTATGGTTCATGTAACTGGCGGCGGATATTATGAGAATATTCCTCGTGCCTTGCCAGAGGATATGGGGGCAGAGATTGATGCTGCCAGCTGGCCTGTTCCACCTATCTTCAATTTGTTGAAGGAATGGGGCAATGTAGACTGGCATGAAATGTATCGTACCTTTAACATGGGTATCGGTATGATTATCATTGCTTCTGCTGACGAGGCAGAGAAGATTAAGGCTGATCTGCAGGCTCGCAACGAAGCTGTATATGAAATCGGCAAGGTTACTCAGGGCAGTCACGAAGTAATTGTTAAGGGCGGCGTATTCGATGAGTAAACATATTTTAGGTATTCTTTGCTCTGGCCGAGGCTCCAATATGCAGTCCATTATGGCTGCTATTGAATCTGGTCAGATTAAGGCAGAAATCGGCATTGTGCTAACAGACAAGCCAGAAGCTAGAGCTTTGCAGGTAGCCAGCGAGGCAGGCATCAAAAGTGTTTGTGTCAATCGCAAGGCTTGCAGCACCCAGCAGGAGTTTGAGGAAAAGCTGGTGGCTGAACTAAAGGCAGCCAATGTTACTTTGGTAGTTTTGGCTGGCTTTATGCGCATACTCAGTCCATATTTTGTGGAAGCGTATCGTCATCGCATTTTGAATATCCATCCATCCCTGCTGCCATCCTTTGGTGGCGCTCATGCACATCGTGATGTGCTGGCCTATGGTACCAAGGTATCTGGCTGTACCATCCATTTTGTGGATGAGGGTATGGATCATGGTCCTATTATCCTGCAGGACACTGTACCTGTACTGGATGATGATACTGAGGATACCTTGGCTGCCAGAGTTCTGACCAAGGAGCATATTCTCTATCCAAAGGCTATAGAGCTTTTCGTTGATGGTCGTCTGGAACTTATAGATGATCGTCATGTCCGTATCAAACCATAAACAGGCTCAGGGAATTATTTGGCCTTAGGGCTTAAATGATGCTTTGACCAATGAGAAAAGGAGATAGACTACTATGAAAATCAAACGTGCATTAATTAGTGTATCCGACAAAACCGGTGTTGTTGAGCTGGCTAAGAAGCTTCATGCTGCAGGTGTGGAAATCGTTTCCACCGGTGGCACCATGAAAGCTATTAAGGAAGCAGGTATTCCTGTAACCTATGTTAGTGATGTAACAGGTTTCCCTGAGATTATGGATGGCCGTGTTAAGACCTTGAATCCATATATTCATGGCGGTATTCTGGCAGTTCGTGATAACCCTGCCCATGTAAAGGCTATGCAGGAGCACAAGATTACTCCTATTGATATGGTAGTAGTTAATCTCTATCCTTTCAAGGAGACTATTTCCAAGGCTGATGTTACTTTGGCTGAGGCTATTGAAAATATTGATATCGGCGGCCCTGCCATGATTCGTGCTGCTGCCAAGAACTTCAAGTACGTTACTGTTGTTACCAATCCTGCTCGCTACGACGAGGTTGCTGAGTGTGTAGCCAAGGATGGCTGCGTAGGTGGAATGCTGCGTATGCAGCTGGCTCAGGAGGCTTTCCAGCACACTGCAGAGTATGATGATTGCATTCAGAACTATCTCATGGAACAGGTGAACAAATAATGAATATACTGGTAATCGGTAGTGGTGCCCGTGAGCACACATTGGTATGGAAACTGGCTCAGAGTGCCAAGGCAGACAAGATTTATGCAGTACCAGGCAACCCTGGTATGGCTCAGCTGGCAGAGTGCATTGATGGTATTTCCATTACAGATAATGACGCTCTGGTTAGGCTGGCTCAGGAGAAGAATGTAGAATTGGCTGTGGTTGGCCCAGAGGTGCCATTGACTAATGGTGCTGTAGATGCCTTTAATGCAGCAGGTATCAAGGCTTTTGGCCCTGTACAGGCAGCAGCAGAGATTGAAGGCTCCAAGTCCTTTTCCAAGAATCTCATGAAGAAGTACAATATCCCTACTGCCAAGTACGAGGTATTTACTGAGGCTGAGGCGGCTAAGGAGTATATCCGTCAGGAAGGTGCTCCTATCGTTATCAAGGCTGATGGCTTGGCTGCAGGCAAGGGTGTTATTGTAGCTATGACTCTGGAGGAGGCTCTGGGGGCTATTGATGAAATCATGGGCGATCAGGCCTTTGGTGCTGCTGGCAGCCGTGTGGTTGTTGAGGAGTTCATGGTAGGCGAGGAAGTTTCCGTTCTTTGCTTTACAGATGGCAAGACCATCGTGCCTATGGTTCCTTCCCAGGATCACAAGCGTGTTTATGATCACGACAAAGGACCTAATACCGGCGGTATGGGTGCCTATGCTCCAGCTCCTGTTGGTACTCCTGAGCTTTTGGCTCAGGTTCAGAAGGAAGTTCTGGATCCTACTATCAAGGCTATGGAGCAGGAGGGGCGTCTTTACAAGGGCTGTCTCTATGCAGGCTTGATGGTTACTGAGGCCGGCCCTCGCGTAGTAGAGTTCAATGCTCGTTTCGGTGATCCTGAGACTCAGGTTGTTCTGCCTCTGCTGGAAAGCGATTTGGTAGATGTTATGCTGGCATGTATTGATGGCAAGCTGGCTGAAACTGAGGTAAAGTGGAGTGACGGTGCAGCGGTATGTATTGTTATGGCAGCTGGCGGTTATCCAAAATCCTACAACAAGGGCGACGAAATTGTCGGTATTGATGCTGCTGAGGCTGATGGCTGTATTGTATTCCATGCAGGCACCAGTGCCAAGGATGGCCATATCTATACCAATGGTGGCCGTGTGCTGGGTGTAGTAGCCAAGGCTGATGGAATCAAGGAGGCTGTTGACAAGGCTTATGCTGGTGTTGACAAGATTTCCTTTAAGGATGCTCATTTCCGTCATGATATTGCTCATTGGGCATTAGAAAGACTGAATAAGTAAATATTGTTGTATGTAACGGTGCATATTTTTAGCTGATTGCTGAATATGCACCGTTTTATTGTCTAATATTTGAACATTATATTGACAAAATTGGACATATGTTATATTATTGAACTAATTAAATTTACCTAAGTGAAATTTTTCATGTTTAAATGGGTTGTTTGTTAATTATTATTTGGTTGTAAAAAACAATTTATACATGGAAAGAAGAAAAAGAGAGGGGCTTGGGAAATGGCAAGAAGAAAAACCTATGCCAGCGAGGATGGCAATATTCAGAAGCTGGTGGGAAATCACGACCATGCATCAGCTGTAAGAGCAAGAATTATCAATAGTGCAAAATGCCTTTTGGCGGAGGAAGGATATAGCAAGACTACTATTCGTAAGATTGTGGAGCATTCCGGCATTCTGACTGGCAGTATTTACTATTTCTTCAAAAACAAGGAAGATATTTTCCACGCTATTTTGCTGGAGCTGATGCGGGATTGTATTCGTCGTATCAATTTGAGATTCCAAAATGAATCACCTCTATTTATTTATGCAGCAGTTTGTCAGGTGGAGCTGAAGGTACTGGCTGATAATCAGATAGTACGTGATAGCTATAAGAAGGGTTACGATTCCATTATTATCTTTGAGGGGATGATTGCCCAATTCCATGAGATGGCCAGAAACCTCTTTAACGGCACCAAATATGAAAAAAGTGACGAGGAATATTACGAAAACACCCTGATGATTAAGGGCGCTATGCATGCTTGTTTAACAGAAATGTCCTTCCGCAGACCTATTTCTCTGCCAAGATCCAGAGAACGGCTAATTCGTATGGCCTGTGAGATGTTTGGCACCAAGAAGGAAGCCACAGAGATTGTCAGCAAGATTCGCGAATATGGCAGTATCTGGGAGGATATTGGGGTAGAATTAGTAGAGAAGCCTATTTCTTCCGTGCCAAGTGAATATGAGTTTTAAAAGTTAACAAAATAAAAAGACTTCTAGGAAAAAGTTCCTAGAAGTCTTTTTATTACATTAAATGACTATGTTCATTGATATCTTCAATAACGTGACGAATTACCACCATAAAAGGAACGGCCAAAAACATACCTGCAGCTCCCAGCAGCTCTCCGCCTAAAATAATGGAGAGAATAATGGCCACCGGATGTAGATTCAGGGAACGGCCTACAATGGCTGGATAGACAATATTATGGTTTATCTGAGTCATAACCAGATAAAAAATAGCTGTCTGAATGGCTAATTCAGGATCAGAAATAGCGGTCATAAGAATACCGAAGCAGGAGGCCACAGTAGGGCCAAGCACCGGCACAAACTCACTAATGGCAGAAGCCACAGCAAATACAGAGGCAAAGGGCAGATCCATAATGGTGAAATAGCCATAAACAATAAAGCCGGTGAGAACACAGATGGCCAGCTGACTGCGGACATATAGCCGCAGGGACAGCAGAATTCTATCCATTAGCAGGGAAATCCGCTTTACATCCTTGGCTGGGAAAAGTCTAGCCACAAATTTTTTGATTTTATCTCCATCCATAAGCATATAGAAAGATAGAAAGATAATAATGATAAAATCAATAAATTTGTTGAAAACAGAAAAGGCAATTAGCAGGGAAGAACGGATAGCATCTGTGACAAAATTAGATGCTTCCGCCCAGGCCTCGTCCAATCCAGTTTTGAAAATACCGCTTTCCGTCCAAGCATGCATATTTTGAATATTGCTAGCCAGCCGTGGCAATTCTTCCGTAAATTCCGACAGGGTAGGAATAAAGGTGCTGGAAACAATGGCTACAAGTCCCAGCAACAATCCCAGGAAACCAGCTAAGCCTAGAAAGGCTGCCAGTCCTCGGGGGAGTTTTAAAGCCATTTTGTCTACCAAATCTAGGAGTAACAGTGTCAAAAGCACAGATAGGAAAAAGACAAAGGCGAAAGATGGCATATACCAGAAAGCTGCCAGCAGGCAGATAATGGCAACACCCACAATTATAGATGTTTTATGGCGATTCCACATATGTATATCAACTCACTTTAATTTTTGCATATTCAGGGCAGGGCTTCCCAGCCTTACTAAGAAATTATTTCCGCAGATTGTTGAAGCGGTCAGCCAACTCCTGGGCAGATAAATCTCCCTCTGCCGGAGTCATAATAGCCTGATCCTCAACATATACTGTGCCGTTTGCCACATGAGCTTCAGGAATATTTCTGGTACCCCGGTTGTAATAACGAGCCAGATTGCCAGCTACAAAATAAGAACGCTCAGCACCGCTCATGGAACTGATAGAGACAGGGGCTACAAACTCCTTGCCATGAATCTTAACTACTCCGTCTGCTACGGTAACAATACCATTAGAGTATTCAGAGATTTTCTTAGCATAGGAATCCCGGCGCTGTTCATGGCTTGGATGATCAGATGGACTAAACATATCACCTACGAAATTTCCCTTTTGGGAGCCATATTCCTCAATAACCTTTTGCCATACAGCAGCAGTGGCACCAATATTATAATCCGTATGAGTCATATATTCAAAGGAAAGGTTGTCAGCTTCCCACTCCAAAGGTTTGGAAATATGAACCTTGTCAATGTAGTTGGCCACTACGCCAGCACCTAAAGCGGCACCATAGCCACCACCAGCAGCTGCTGCTGTAGCCAGCAAATCTACAGGGATGCTTTTCTGATAGCCCTTCAGTACATGATTTTTCTGACCGTGGCCCATTTCATGGCCCAGCACTACGGCAATTTCATCATCAGTGGTTAACAGAGAAAAAATACCTGTGTTAATGGTCATATTGTGTCCCAGAGAGCAGGCTGCATTAAAGCTGGTATCTGGATTAATATAGTAATTGTAAGGCATATCATTGATGGATGGATCTACCCGCGCAATGGCTTGGGAAAGATTGGCCATAATCCGGTCTACCCGCTGGTTCAATCCAGGATCTGTATTAACACCCTGCTGCTCCTTCATGGACTGAAATAGAGCCTGACGACCTTCCTCGGTATTGTTCATGGCCTTTAACTGTTCATTTTGAGCAGACATCTGAATGCCGGCAGCAATGACGGAGCCTAATACGCTGGCATCTGCCTGAGAGGGCAGGGCTGCCGTTATAGGCATACCTACAGCCATACAGGTTACTGCCAGCTTAGCTAGATTCTTTTTCATGTTCAACATAGTTTAACCTCCATGTATATAAAATCTCTTTGTCCCGCCTGACAGATGAGTCGATAATTGGGTGGAGCCAGGTTATCCTGGTGGTGTTTTATCAGATTCTATGCCATAGGCTTGACACTTACTATATTAATATATACAGAACGATTAGGCAAATTAAAATACCATTAGAATGTTCTTTTGAGTAGTATTGCCTAGGATTTGTGAAAATATGCAGGTAAATTTACAAGGAAACTAGAATTTGAAAAGCAAGATTGCTATATTGATTAAATTTGGTTATAATATTTGTTATATATCTGAAAATAAAAATGTATGGCGAAAGGAGCTTGCAATATGGATAAGCTTTTGAATAAATATGCAGAGTTGGTGGTAAAGACTGGTGTAAACCTCCAGCCACAACAGTTATTGGTAATAAATTCCCCTATTGAATGTAATGATTTTGCCCGGCGGGTGGCAGAGGCTGCCTTTGAGGCCGGAGCCAAAGATGTCAAGGTAATCTGGTCAGATGAACGATTGGCTCGGATTCGTCTGGATAAAGCAGAGGCAGAGGTTTTTGATGAATTTCCTGCCTGGCGCCGGGATATGTTTATGGATTTCAAGGCCAAGGGAGCAGCAGTAATTTCCATTCACGCTTCGGATCCTACTATTTTTCAAAATGTGGATACAGACAAGTTGACCAGAAGTCAAAGGGCTGCCGGGGGAGCTCTTTTGGAATACCGTCAGGCCATGATGAACAATGAACTGAGATGGTGTGTGGTATCAATTCCTACAGAAAGCTGGGCTGCCAAGGTATTTGCCCAGGAGGATGGCAAAACGGCGGTGGCTAAGCTGTGGCAGGAGATTTTTGCTACTGTACGCATTGATGAGGAGAACAATCCGGTGGAGGCTTGGCAGCAGCATATTGCCTTTCTGCAGCGAGCCTGCAAATTTATGAACGAGCAGAAATTCACAGCCTTGAAGTATAGCAATAGCTTAGGCACCAAGCTGACTGTAGGCTTGCCAGAGGGACATATCTGGGCTGGTGGTGCCGAAATTGCTGGTGATGGGGTAGAATTTGTAGCCAATATGCCAACAGAGGAAATTTATACCCTGCCAGATAGAAATAGGGTAGATGGGGTGGTTTATGCCTCCAAGCCTTTGAATTATAATGGTAATTTAATAGAGGGTATCTGTCTTGAGCTGAAGGAGGGCAAGGTTGTCAAGGCTTCTGCCACCAAGGGCCAGGAGGTGCTGGAGCAGCTCCTGGCTATGGATGAAGGGGCCAGCCATTTGGGAGAGGCGGCCTTGGTTCCTTATAATTCTCCTATTTCTAATAGTGGGATTCTTTTCTATAACACTCTTTTTGATGAAAATGCAGCCTGCCATCTGGCCTTGGGCAAGGCTTATCCTACCTGCATTCAGGGAGGAGAAAAAATGGACAGTGTAGAGCTGGCTCAGCATGGGGTAAATGATTCCCTGATACATGAGGATTTTATGATTGGCACCAAGGATATGGAGATAGATGGTGTTAAGGCTGATGGCACCTTGGTTCCAGTTTTCCGTCAGGGAAATTTTGTCAGCTTTGACTAATTAAGATTTGGAGATGTGTGATTTGCTAAAGGGATATTTTGAATTAAAGGTGTTTAAGGCGGCCTGGCCCATTGTTTTTGGCTACATTCCTCTGGGCATGGCCTGTGGGATATTAGCTCAAAAGGTGGGCTTTGACTGGTTTCAGATGCTGATGATGGCGGTTTTCCTTTTTGCTGGCAGTGGTCAGTTTATTGCTTTGGCTATGATTGGCAGCGGCAGTACCATTATGCCAGTAGTGCTGACAGTATGTATTGTAAATCTGCGGCATCTTTTATATGCTTTGATTCTCAATCAGTATTTGTCCAAGGAAAGCCGTCTTTACAAAGCTCTATTCGCTCAGGAGATTGTGGATGAAAGCTTTGCGGTGAATCAAAATCAATTTACACTTGATACAGAATGGAATGGCAAAAATGCTCTGGGCGTAAATATTATTGGTCATAGCTCATGGATATTGGCTAATCTGGCAGGACTTTATCTTGGTAATAGCATTTACATTGATACGGCTTTGGTAAGCTATGCCCTGATTGCTATGTTTATTGGTTTATGGTCCTTCCATTTTCTCAATGCCCGTCTGGTGTTGACAGGTATTCTGGGTGGTCTTTTGGCTTTGCTTTTGTCCTACTGGCTAACCAATATGCTGAATGTGGTGGTAGCCACGGTGATAGCGGCGGCTCTGGCAGCCTTTTATGAAACGCGTATGGGGAGATGAGGATAATGAGCTATAGTGATACTTTGCTGTGTATTTTTGGATTGTTTGTTGTGTCCTATATTCCTAGAATCCTGCCCTTTGCTCTGTTAGGGAACCGGGAGCTGCCTAGGGGCTTTCGGCTGTGGCTTCAATATGTGCCTACAGCGGTTTTTGGTGCTTTGATTTTTACCTCTATTTTTGGAACAGGCACAGATGGTTTTCGATTCAGCTGGGAGAACAAGGAGCTGCTGGCTTCTATCATAGTATTGCCAGTCGCAGCGGCTACTCGTTCCTTACCTTATAGCATTATCAGCGGTTTGCTAGCTTATGGAGCTGCACAATATATGCTGGGATAAAATTTTGTTAAGAGGTAAAATAAATGAAGCTTAATTCTAAAATATTGGTTGGCATGGTTCTACTTATGTGGCTGGTTAGTGAATTTGGCCCAGAGGAAGCCTCTGGCGCTGCCAGTATCTGCGGCATTGGTGTGGCAGTAATTGCTCTGGTACGGCTTTTGCAGGAGCAGAAGAAAAATAAATAACCATTAGAGAAGGAAATATAGTATAATAAAAAGGTATGTAATTTGTAATCCTATAGAAACAGGTGGTGTAGCTAAATGTTGGTGGAATCAGGTTCCATTGTGACAAATGACATTTTGTCTGATGATGTAAGATGTATGGTGATTCAGGTGCCATCTATTGCTGCTGAGGCTGAGCCAGGGCAGTTTGTTATGGTGAAAAATGAAAATGGCGGTACTTTTCTGCGGCGGCCTTTTGGTATAGCCGATGTAGATAGAGAACAGGGCCGTATTCTGCTGATTTATCGTGTGGCCGGCAAGGGGACTCAGGAACTGGCCGGTTTGGAGCCTACTATGGAGCTTAGCGTAGAGGGGCCTCTAGGCGGTGGCTTCCGCTTTGAGTCAGATGGCTTGGAGGCAGGGGGACGCACCCTGCTGATTGGCGGTGGTGTAGGTGTAGCCCCTATGATTTATACTGCTCGTCGTTTGGCTGAACTGGAGCCTGCCAACAAGCCTGTTTTCCTGCTGGGCATTCGCAATGAAGGAGAACTTTTCTGGCAGGATTATCTGAAGGATTTTACAGAGGAAATCGTCGTAACCACCAATGATGGTTCTGCTGGTATCAAGGGATTTGCTATTGATGCTATGCCGGAAATCCTCAGTCGTTACGATATTCGTCATATCAAAATCTGCGGACCTACCATTATGATGGAGGGATTGGCCAAGCTGGCTATGGAGCAGGGCATTGAATGTCAGGTTTCCTTGGAAAAGCGCATGGCTTGCGGTATTGGTGTCTGCTTGGGTTGTACCTTTGAGGGAATGATTAGTGGCAAGAGATGGAAGATTTGCCATGATGGCCCTGTGTTCCCAGCTGAGGAGGTATTTGCAAGATGAAGATGAATATGGATAGACTGGCAACGGATTTTGCTGGTATCAAAATGAAAACCCCAGTAATGGGAGCCTCCGGCACCTTTGGCTTTGGTATTGAATACAAGGATTTTTTGGATTTGAAGCAGGTGGGAGCTATTATCAGTAAGGGATTGACTCCTGTACCTCGAGCTGGCAACAAGGGCGTAAGGATTGCCGAAACTCCAGCTGGTATGTTGAACTGTATCGGCTTAGAAAATCCTGGTATTGACAAGTTCCTGACGGATATTTTGCCTCAGGTGCGGAAGGAGGCCTCTGAGACAGCTTTTATTGCCAATTTCTCTGCTGGTACAGTGGAGGATTATGGTATGATGGCAGCCAAACTGGATGTAGACGGAGTAGATGGTGTAGAGGTAAATATTTCCTGCCCTAATGTAAAAGAGGGCGGTATTGTTTTTGGTACTGATCCCAAAGCAGCCGCAGCCGTTACTGAGGCTGTAAAGAAGAATACCTCCAAGCCAGTGATTGTAAAGCTGTCTCCTAATGTAACGGATATTACCGTCATGGCCAAGGCTGTTGAGGAGGCAGGAGCAGATGCTATTGCTCTCATTAATACACTGACGGGCATGGTGATTGATACTCGCAGTTGGAAGCCACTGCTGGGAAATATTACTGGTGGTATGTCCGGTCCAGCCCTCCGGCCTATTGCGGTTCGCATGGTATGGCAGGCAGCCCAGGCGGTACGGATTCCAATTCTGGGCTTAGGCGGCATTACCTGCGGTCAGGATGCCATTGAGTTCCTGTTGGCTGGTGCCAGTGCTGTAGCTGTAGGAGCAGAGAATTTTGTTCATCCAGATGCAGTAGTACAGGTAGCAGCAGATATTGATGCCTATTTGGAGGCAAGAGGCTTGAACCATGTATCTGAGCTGGTAGGCAAGGTACAGATTGGATAAATAATAGCATAGGCATAGACTTTGTGAGAATATACTGATTATTTTTAGGAGGAAAATAAATTTTGGCTGATTTAAAAGAAGAAATCCGGAAGCGGCGGACCTTTGCGATTATTTCCCATCCGGATGCCGGTAAAACCACATTGACAGAGAAGCTGCTGCTTTACGGCGGTGCTATTCATCTGGCTGGCTCTATCAAATCCCGCAAGACTCAGCATCATGCTGTATCTGACTGGATGGAGATTGAGAAGCAGCGTGGTATTTCCGTTACTTCATCTGTATTGCAGTTTAACTATAATGGTTATTGCATTAATATATTGGACACCCCAGGCCATCAGGACTTTTCTGAGGATACCTATAGAACCTTGATGGCGGTGGATAGTGCGGTCATGATTATTGATGTGGCCAAGGGCGTTGAGGCTCAGACCAAGAAGCTGTTCAAGGTCTGCAAGCAGAGAGGGATTCCTATCTTTACCTTTGTTAACAAGCTGGATCGCTATGGCAAGGCTCCTTTGGATTTGATGGATGAGCTGGAAAATGTGCTGGGCATCCGTTCTTATCCTATGAATTGGCCTATTGGCACAGATGGCAATTATTTTGGCGTTTATGACCGGCAGAAGAAGCAGATAGAGCTTTTTGACGATGATACCTCTCACGGACAGAATGCCAGAGCCTCTGTAACAGGCTCTTTGGAAGATGAGGAATTTGCGGCCATGTTAGGTGCAGAGGCTCATCAGACACTGGTAGATGATATAGATCTTCTGGATACAGCTGGTGAGGAGTTTGATCTGGACAAGGTAGCTCGTGGTGAGCTGACTCCTATGTTCTTTGGCTCTGCCATGACAAACTTTGGTGTGCAGAATTTCTTGGAGGAGTATCTCAAGCTGGCACCAGAGCCAGTAGGCAGAAATTCCAGCGCTGGTCTGATTGCTCCAGATGACGAAAAATTCTCCGCCTTTGTGTTCAAGATTCAGGCTAATATGAATCCTGCTCACCGTGATAGATTGGCCTTTATCCGCATTTGCTCCGGCAAATTTGAGCGGGGTATGAATGTTTATCACAATCGCAGTGGCAAGCCTATTAAGCTGGCTCAGCCACAGCAGTTCCTGGCTCAGGATAGACAGATTGTGGATGAAGCTTATCCGGGAGATATTGTTGGCCTATTTGATCCAGGAATCTTCGGTATTGGAGATACCCTTTGCGATCCATCCCACAAGTTTAGCTACGAGGATTTCCCTGTGTTCCCACCAGAGAAATTTGCTAGAGTACAGGCCAAGGACACCATGAAGCGAAAGCAGTTTGTCAAGGGTGTAGAGCAGCTGACTCAGGAGGGCGCTATTCAGTTATTCCAGCAGGCAGGTGCCGGCACTGAATCCTACATTGTAGGCACGGTAGGTACTTTGCAGTTTGAAGTACTGGAATATCGTCTAAAGAACGAATATGGTGTAGATATTGTGATGAATATGCAGCCATATGAGGTAGCAAGATGGATGACCTATGCAGATGGCCGAGATGTAACTCCAGCCAGCCTCCGCGGCGCAGACCGCGGTATGTTCGTCTACGACCGCCGCAACAACCCAGTATTGTTGGTAAATAACGAATGGGCCTTGGGCTGGATAACCGATAACAATCCAGACTTAGAGCTCCATGTAGTACCTGTAGACAAGGTCGAGGCATAAGTAAAATTTAATTTGAAATAACAATACCCCCTGCTAGCAGTAGAAATACAGCAGCAGGGGGTATATTTGTGTAGGAAAGAACCTATTCCTTGTTAACCAACTTTTCTAATTGCACTAATAAAGCGGGTATATCTTCAAATACCACTTCCACTATCATCTGCCAGTTAGTGCCTTCATAGTCATGAACCAAACGATGACGTAATCCGGAAATCATAGACCATGCAATCTCATCATGTTCGGCTTTATATTCTGGTGATAAATTATATGCGTGTTCACTAAATATTTCACGCTACTAATACCTTTTCTTTCATAATAGTTTTGTAAAAATCGCTATCTTGGTTAACCTCACGAATTTCGAATATATCAACTTTTTTATTAAGAACTTCTCGCAATTCCTCACCTAAAGCTAATATACTGGTTAATTTGAATCCTTCTACACCAAACACTAAGAAGTCTAGGTCGCTATTTTCATCTGCTTCCCCTCTTGCATAAGAACCAAATAAATATATCTCTTTAACATGATACTTCTTGGTTAAAGGCTTCACTAAAGCTGTTATATTTTCTAATGTAATAACTGAACCTTTCATATAAATCCCAACTTTCTATGAATAAGCAATGTTAAAGCAAGGTAAGGTAGCGGCTGAATTCAAAAGGAGAGATACCCAAGGCTTTCATCAATATATAATCCCCTTTTTATCAATATAGAGAAGATATGTTTGTGATATTATTATAGCATAGGCTGCTGGTATAAGCAATAAGAAAATTCTAAGAGTCATGTGTATAAGTATATATTAATTTCTTTAGATAAAGGGAGGCAATATCATAATATTTTTGACGCCACGGGCAGCTACTTCGTAAAAAATACGGAAAGTATTGAATCTTTTAGCGTTTCATCATATAATAAATAAAAAGCTGAGGAATATTTTGTCTATTGGACTTGCCAGATACTATGGAATATGAGTTATGCTCTAGTGAAGCAACACCAAGCCAAATCTATGCTATGGAAGTAGAAAAAGGCGAAGATCATAGGGTATTTATATTAAGTGCGTTTCCAGAATTTTTGATAGATTATTTTGGGGTGAAGCTATGGAAAACATGTGTTAAGTATAAAATGCAATGTGAGTAAAAGATACTTATAGCAGCAGTAGTATTGTCTCTAGTAAACAAAATTTTCCTCGGTGGCAGCATATTGGTTTCGGGTGTTGAGGTAGGATTGATTGTATATGTGATATATCAATTCAAGAAGGAAAGAAATAGATATTATTAATGGTCAGATTAAGGATGTTTTATTTCAAAAAAATTATATTTTGTGTAGGTGTGGTTCCCTGCTATCAGATCGAGCTGGTAGCAGGTTTTTTATTGAAAATTATTAAATGAGTAATTCATATAGGTATGCAATAAAATAACTTAAAAAATAATAAAAATATAATAAAGCGTATAGAAAGTTACTAGAAAGGTTATTTTATGTTGTTTAAGTACACTTATTGTGCTATACTGAAAAAAGAAGTATAATACTTATAATTCATAAGTATAGGCATTCTTGTAATGGCCCTAAATGAGATTTGAAATAAAAGAGGAACTCCTTAAATAAACTAATAATTCCAAACATAGCTAAAAGAGCGCTCAAAAAAGTATTAGTAAAGAAAGTTCCTACCATGAATAATACAGAAAATAATAAGATTACTCAAATAACTGAGGATACTTTAATCGTAGGTGTCAACATTGGAAGCACTACCCATTACGCTAGAGCATTTAATGAGTGATGTATCGAAGGCGGTAAAGTGTATAGATGTGGTGAACTTGTGCAATTATTATTTACACAAAATATTTTGTATTATACCTTTTGTGTAAGTAGATAGGTACTTGAAAGGGTTTTTATGAAAAATAACATTTTAATAATATCGTATTTTTTACCACCAGTTTTAGGAGCACAATCTATTCAGATAGGAAGATTACTATATTATTACCAGATGCTATCTGATGATAATATTATGGTTGTTTCAGGAATGGATTGTAATAGCATAATAGATAGAAATTTATATAGAGGGTTTTCTGATAAATTTTCAGAACATGATATTATTTATAATAAGTTTTTATTGCCTAATTTTTTTCATAGAATTGCAAATAAATTAATCAAGTGGTATGGTAATTACCCTGATCCGTATATATGGTGGTGTAAGCGTAATTATGATTATATACAGAGTAAAATCATAGATAAAGGTGTCAATAAAGTAGTAACATTTGGCCAGCCAATGTCGGATCATATATTAGGCCTAAAAATTAAAAAGAATAATAAACAAGTAAAATGGATTGCTCATTTTAGTGATCCATGGTGTGATAATACGTTTAGAAACAATAAGAAGTATGATTTATTGATGGAAACACAAGTTATTGAAAATGCAGATATTATAATTTTCACCTCAGAAGAAACACGACAGCAAGTTATGAGAAAATACGATACATCATATTTATCAAAAACGTATACTCTAAATCATTCATTTGATAGTAGTTGTTATCCCAAAACTATAGTGAAAAAAGAAACAATTTTTAGCTATATTGGAAATTTTTATGGTAAAAGAAGTCCTGAAACATTGTTTAGAGCTATAAGAATTTTATATGATGAGGATCCACAACTATTTACAAACATATCTTTTCAAATAGTCGGTGAAATTTCAGAGCGTTTTAAATTTGAATCTTGGTATAGAGCAATACCTCATGATGTTGTAAAAATAATAGGCAGTGTAGATTATTTTACCTCATTGCAATACATGGTTGATTCGGATTGTTTGATTATAATAGATGCACCAGCTGATGAAAATATTTTTTTCCCGAGTAAGTTAGCTGATTACATAGGTTCTGGAAAATACATTTTGGGATTAACACCTAATGGTACTTCTAGAAGAATTATAAAAGGATTTGGCTATGAATGTTGTAATCCTGTGAATATTAACGATATTGTTTATACCTTAAAGAGGTTACTTACTGAAAAGCTTTATTTAGATTATGATGTTAATTGGGAAAAACGAAATAATTATAGCTGTGAAAAAAATGCAAAAATATTTTGTGATATAATAAGGAATTTGTAAAAATACATGGTGAATAGCTATGATTATTGACAAGTGATTAAGTTCTATGGATTACTCTTTTGTTAATACAATTGTGGATTTGCTTCTCATTGGAAGAATGGGGTATTATTTAGGCTTTACAATATTGTTTTATGTCATTGTGTTGTCAAAGTTGGAGTTGTGCTCACGACTGTCTTGTAGCCTATATGATGTGGAACACCATATAGGCTACAGTATACTGCAAATAATGTATGAAAAGTATATGAGAAATTATATTCTTACCAGGAAGTAGATATAGTTGTTAGTAAGTGCAGAGGATATATGAAACCGTTATTTTTACTGTCGTGGAAAAGATAACATGTAAATGTATAGTTATCCGTATAACAAGTTAAAGAGTGTCCAGGTTAAGCTTGCTATTTATCTGTGGTATGACAAAGGGGAGTTAACATTTTGAAAAAATATTTTTTGTATGGATATTATGGTTTTGGCAATTTAGGAGATGATTTATTATTAAGTGCAATCATAAAAAATATAAGAAACGAGGATGCCGATGCAAAGTTCGTAATAAGGAGTTTTAATGAAGGACCAATATTAGGTAAAAATATAGTATATACATGTATTGACAGAATTCTTAATAATAAAAGACAAAGCTCAAAGGTAAAAAAATTTATTTCTTATGCACTAAATTTGGTAAGATATATACGAAACTGCGATACTGTTATTGTAGGCGGAGGAACGCTTATACATGATACTCACTCTATGGGGAATTTGCTTATCATTTTTTTTATGGTTTTGTTTTCTAAGTTATATCAAAAACATGTATATTTTATTGGTATTGGAATAGCAAATTTAAATTACAATATGAGTAAAAGATTATTAAAAATGATTGTTAAAATGAGTGAATTTTTTTGTGTTAGAGACGAGGAATCTTATAAGGAATTGCTAGTAAACCGATATGACGTAAGCAAAGTGGTTAAAACCAATGACCTAGTATATACATTATGGAATCCCTTATATAAAAAGAGAGCAAAAAAAGATTACGTTTGTAATAATATAGGAATTACACTGGTAGATGGTAGCATTGATAATAAAAAAATAGAAAATGTTATTGTGCCATACGTAAACGCATTATTAAAAAATAAAGCAAATAAAATTATATTGATGCCTTTTCATAATATGAAATCTACTGATTATATTTATACTGTAAGTGATATTGATATTATGTATTGCATAAAAGATAGAATTGCTAGCACTCAAATTGATATAAGGCCTGTCAGTTTTAATAATTATTTAGATGTATATAAGGATTTGGATTTTGTGGTGGGAATGAGGTTTCATAGCTTGGTATTAGCTGCGATGCATTCAATACCTTTTCTTGGAATAATACATGATAATAAAATCAAAGATATATGCGATGTTTTTGAAATGGATAGTATCAATGTAGAGAAGATAAATTTTGATGAATTATATAAAAAGACAGAAAATATGTTGGTAAAAGAAATAAATTTTACAACATTAGAACGAATGCAAAAAAATGCAATGAAAAACTTTGATTTCATAAAGGGAGAAAAATAACATTGAGAATATTAATACATGGTTTTGGAAGTTATGCCTGTTTTTTTTATGAAGCTATAAAGAAAAGTAAAAATAAGATTATAGACTGGAGTATCATATTACCTACATCACACTATAAAGAACAATTTAGTACTTTGTTAGGGACAAACAAAGTGTATTATCTCTTTGATTATTATTATTTATATAAGAATAATGTGCTTGATAGTTCTTATGATATTCTGAATAATTATAATGGAAATATATTTTTAGATATAGAATGTGATAAAAAAACGATAAAACATAAGGATAGCTATAAACAGGAGGATAATGCTGTTTACACATATTTAGCATACAAAAAAGTTTTAGAAATAGAAAAACCAGAGTATATAATTTTTCCTCATATAGAATCACATGAAGGAAAAATTTTGTTTTCATTGGCTAAGGAATTAGGAATTTGCCCATTAGTCGTAACGCATAGCAGAATGTTGGGAGGATCTTTTTTTTCTAACGAGGTAACAGAGGATATTCCTAAATACTCGCATATAGATGATAATAATCGTAAAAAAGCAAGAGAGATACTAGATGATTTCTTGACTCATGATCGATTAGCATATTCATATCCAATAGAATTGGAAAAATGTAAAGGTAATATAGATGCTGTTTTCCGTAGAAATGTAGTTGAGAGAATATGGCTTTATTTTCAACAGACAAAAAAAGAATGGATTAATCAGTCTTTTGATGGTGTACGGTATAGGATCTTGAATAGCCTTCCAATGATAAGAAACTTTATATGGAAATCTAGGACGGTATTTAATTCTAGGTATTGTCACTATAAGAAGATAGAAGATTTACCGAAAAATTTTATTTATTATCCTTTACAATATTCTCCAGAATCATCTATTAATACTCCGGCTCCTTTCTTTGTTGATCAACTTAGAATAATTGATATATTGAGATTTTCAATGCCGTCAAATTATATTTTGGTGGTCAAAGAACATCCTTCATGTATTATGATTAGGAATAATAATTTTGTTAAAACACTAATGAAAAAAGCAGGTGTAAAAGTCGCATATTATGGGATAGAATCGAAAGAAATTATCAAACGAGCAGCCGTAACGGTTTCTGTTACCGGAACTGCCAATTATGAGGCATTTTTACAAGGCCATCCTGCTATCATTTTTGGAGGTACTTTTTTTGCAGATGCACTAGGTGGTATTTGCGGGATAAATATAGACGAAGTTAGAAAACGAATAAGTAACGCATTAAAAAGAAAAATTACTTATGAAGAAAGAATTGAAAGTATTGCTCGTGTGGTAGATGTAAGTTATCCTTTTATAATCGGAGCTCCGGGTGATGGGACCATTGTAGGCGATATTACTATGTCTGAGACAAATATCATTAATTTTTTAAAAGGATTAGAAAATCATATTAACAGAATAAAAATATATGAACAAAAATATGGGGGATTTGGGTTATGAAGTATTGTAACTTATGTGGATCTTCTGCTAATGTTTTGATGAAGCGGGATCGAATATTGGACGAAGAAATGAAGAAATGGAATAATCAGGAATGGCAAGAATGGTATTTATGTAAAAAATGTGGAAACATATTTCCGGTACCAAATACACCTATGAGTATAATTGCTGATACATGGAATAACAATCGTACAGTTTACAGTGAAGAATTTTTAATTAAGCATTTTGAATATTTGAATAAGGTTTCTGCTGATATTATAAATCAATACTGGTCATATATAAAAAGTAAAAGAACTGTCTTAGATGTTGGGTGTGGATATGGAAATCTCATTATGCTACTAAATAAGAAGGGATTTAAAACATTAGGTATAGATGTAGATAAATCCACCAAAAAGTATCATGAGAAATATGACTTAGATACCATCATAGGGTCTGTTGAGAATATACCTATTGAAAAGAAATTTGATGTGATATTTTTAAATTATTCTATTTATTTTATTTCGAATCTTAATAATTTTATAATGAAATGTAAAGAACATTTAGATGATAACGGTATACTGTGTATAACTATGGCAAATTATTTACATTGTGCGAACAAAGATGTACCTACAAGATCGCATACATTCTTTCCAATTAAGGAATCCATAGAAGTATTTATGATATTAAGTGGTTTTAATATTTTGTCTGTAAAATCAAAAAAAGGTAGTGTTTATATGATATTTGAAAAGCAAAAATCAAAACAAAACCTACCCCAGATAAATGCATTTAAAATATATTTATTATATAAAACTAAAAAAATTAGATATAGTTTATACACACCTATTATTTTATTAAAGAATATAGTCAAGAAAATAGTGAATGTATGATATTTTTTATATATTAATCTTATCATCTGATAAAATTAAGTCATCAAAATTTACTGATTACTCTTTTTTATATTTTAATAATCTAATATAAAAATGGTGGGGATAAAATGCGAATAGCACATATTATTTCAGGACTTAATACTGGCGGCGCAGAACGCATGTTGCTTAATATGATAAAAACATGTAAAAACAAAAAAAACAGTGAACATATTGTTATTTCCATATCTGGCAAGGGAGCATTATCTAATTCATTTATACAGCAGGGAGTAACTGTAAAGCATTATGATTTAAAAAGTATTTGGGGCTTAGTAGAATTAGTAAAATTAATATTTTTTGTTGCTAGAGAAAATGTGGATATAATACAAACATGGTTATATCATGGTGATTTAATAGGTGGTATAGTAGGGAAAATTTTGGGAATTCCTGTGGTTTGGGGAATTCATAATTCACATTTAGATGCCAAAGGTAAAATCTCGACAAAATATGTACTAAAACTTGATACGTTTTTGTCATACTACATACCTGTGAAGATAGTATCATGTTCTCATTACGCAGCACATCTACATTATCAATTAGGATATCGCGATATTTTTCATGTTATCCCCAATGGGTTTGATATAAAAAAATATCAACCTAATTTTAACAACAAAAGCAAATTTGCAAAAAAATATCACATCGAAGGTAAAAAGATTATAGGATTTGTAGCTAGATTTGATGCTTTAAAAGATTTTCCAAATTTCATAAAAGCTATGGGAAAAGTAATATCTCAAAATAATGGTGTTCAAGTTGTAATGTGCGGTAAGAATGTAGATTACTCAAACGATGAATTAAAAAAGAATATAATTGACAATGGTATTTACGATAATGTTATCTTAATGGGAGAGAGAAATGATATAAATAATGTACTAGTTGGATTAGATTTTTTGGTTCTTTCATCAAAAAGCGAAGCTTTTCCAATGGTCTTAGGTGAAGCAATGTCATGTGGGGTTCCTTGTATCACAACTGATGTAGGTGATGCAAAATACATTGTTGGTGATACAGGAATATGCGTAGACAAGGAAAATTCAGAGTGCTTAGCACAAGGAATAATAGAAGCACTAAATTGGTCTTCGAAATTATATAAAGAAAAAAGCTGGTTGGCTAGGCACCGAATAGAAAGTGAATTTTCATTGGAAAAAGTAGTAGATAAATATATGGATTTATATAGTGAAGTGGTGAAAATTTGAAAATCCTTTATGTTATAACAAAGTCAGAAATTGGTGGAGCACAAACGCATTTAATGGAAGTGGTGCGTTACATGCATTATGCAGGACATGATGTTTTGGTTGTAACTGGTACTGCTGGTTGGCTCACAAATGAATTGGCAGCTATAGGTGTAGATTATGAGATTTTGCCAGATCTGGTTAGGGAGATTAATCCGACAAAGGATATAAAAATCATAAATTCTATTTGTCATATTTTGGAGGATAAGAAGCCAGATATAATACACTGTCATTCAAGTAAGGCCGGTATTGTGGGACGTATTGCAGGAGCAATCAAAAATATTCCTGCAGTGTTCACTGCTCATGGATGGGCATTTACAAGCGGCGTATCACCTGCAAAAAGAATTATATATGCAGCTATAGAGCATATAATGCTGGGACTTACCAGAAAAGTAATTTGCGTGTCTGAATTTGATCGCCAGTTAGCAAAGAGATTTTTTTTACATAATTATAATAGGATTGTAACTGTACATAATGGTATTGTAGATAAGACCTTTAACACTGACATAGTTAGTGAACATTCTCTACCCTTGAATCTAGTAAGTGTAGCGCGATTTTCTCACCAAAAGAATAATATGGAACTAATTAGAGCAGTAGAACAGATAAATAAATTATGTTCTTGTAGTCTGCAGCTTAATATGGTAGGAGATGGGCCATTGTTATCTGAAGCCCAGGCATATGTGACATCACATCATTTGGAAAATGATGTGCATTTTTTAGGCCGTCGTACAGATGTAGATGATATATTGAATCAGAATGACATATTCTGCCTAATCAGCAACTATGAGGGGTTACCTATTAGCATCATCGAAGCAATGCGAGCGAGAATGCCAATTATTGCTTCTGATGTAGGTGGTGTAAATGAGCTGGTGCAGGATGAAGTTAATGGGTTCTTAATACCACGAGGAAATATATCTGAGCTTGTTGATAAGCTGAAATATATACTGGAGTATAAGGAACTTATTAAATCCATGGGTGAAGCCAGCAGAAAAATTTATGAAGAGGAATATACTGCAGATAGAATGAATCAAAAAATACTTTCTGTGTATAACGAAGTCATCGCACTACACGCAAAATGAACTGAAACTTTGAATCGCTGGTATATATGCTGATTTCTTCGCATGTATGCCAGTTTTTATATGCAATTTTTAATTTGATAAAATATGCTTTTGTTTATTGCGTTACAACTTAACTTAAAAGATATAGATTTATTGCTACTCATAAAAAGTTGTGCTATTATAGTATACATATTGGAGAGAATGTATACTATAAACAATAAGGGTGATTTTGTGGCTCGATATCCATTTTTTAGGAAGCTGCTGCTTTTAACAGGTAATATGTTTTTAGCGGCTTTTTCTATGTGGCTGGCAGTACAGGTTGTCAACCATCGTTTTTCGTTTGTGTTAGATACGGATATGTATTGGCGGATGCTGCCATTGAATGTGGTGGTAGTGTGCTTGTCATTTGGAGTATATGATTTGTATTCCTTGGGCAAGAAACGGTATGGGGAAATCTTTATTGGCATAGCACTGTCTGTATTTTATACTTTCATAGCTATCATGGCCGCTAGCTTTCTATTTAGAGAGTTCAGCTTTTCTCGTAGTGTTCTGCTTCTAACGGCTGTCCTGGAATTAATTTTGATGAATGCTTGGCAATATGGCTGGTGGCGCTTGGAGAGATATCTGGATGAGCCAAAGAATGCTTTGCTTCTAGGAAGCGATGAGGAATGCCAGCGTGTGTTGGCACGACTGCAGGCTGCTCCCCAGATGAATTATAATGTGCGGAAAATCATGTCTCAGGATGTGGAAAAGCAGGAGTGGATTCAGACTTTGCCACAAGTGGATTTGGTTATAATTTGTCAGGATATTAGCTTGAAGAAAAAAGCAGCTATTGTTATGCAGTGTCAGCAAATGGACAAAAAGGTTGTGCTAGTACCTTCTGTTTACGAGCTGTTTTGCAGTGGACTGGAAATAAATAAAATTGATGATATGCCGTTCTTCCGGCCACAATATTTGAATCCTAGCTTAGAGCGTCGGAGCCTCAAAAGATTATTTGATATATTCTTTGCCTTGTTTGCATTGGCTCTTACATTTGCGCCAATGATTTTAATTGCTGTGCTTATCAAGCTGGATAGCAGAGGGCCAGTTTTTTATCGTCAGATTCGTACTGGTCGATATGGTGAAGAATTTGCTGTATTCAAATTCCGTAGTATGAGACAGGATGCAGAAGCAAGTTCTGGTCCTGTTATGGCAGGAGAGGACGATCCTAGAATTACTAAAATAGGACATATTCTGCGAGCTATGCGTTTGGATGAACTGCCGCAGTTTATTAACGTATTGCGAGGAGATATGAGTATTGTAGGGCCTCGGCCAGAACGACCATTTTTTGTCAACCAATTTCAGCAGGAGATTCCAGAATACCGCTTTAGGCATAATGTCCGTCCAGGTATTACCGGTATGGCGCAGGTTTATGGCAAATACAATACTACAGTATATGACAAGCTGGTTTATGATTTGATGTATGTACAAAAATGCGATTTCTTTACAGATTTGGTTATCATCATTCAGACCGTTAGAGTGCTGTTTCAAAAAAGTAGTACAGAGGGTGTCAAATAGATAATTTGAGGTGTTTTTAGACATATGAAATCTATATTTCAGATTTTTAATATATTTACCAAGCAACAGTTGAGATACTGTTGCTTTATTGTCTTGGCTATGATTGTGGGAGCAATGCTGGAAGCTGTGGGAATTGGTGCTATACTGCCACTCATTTCCCTTATGGGGCAGCCTGATTTTCTGGTTCATCATCCTGAAATTGGACATATAGCTGAGGCATTAGGGATAGTAAATCATACACAGTTTATTATGGTTTGTGCTGGAGGCCTTATTGTCTTATATCTTATCAAAAATGCTTATATAGCTTGGGAGATTAAGCTGCAGCTCGACTTTTCTACTAAAAATCAAATAAAGTTTTCCAAAGAGCTTATGAATAATTATTTATGTAAAGGATATTTATTTCATCTGGAACAAAATTCATCCACATTGCTTAGAAATGTAAATTCAGGTGGTCAAATTATCTATACAGATATGCTGATTTCTACATTTACATTGTTAACAGAAGTGTTTACAGCTTTTTCTATATGGTTGATGCTAGTTATTGTAGATGCCTTTACTGCTGTATTGATAGCTGCCATTATGGGAGCCATAATGTATGGTATCATCAGGGCCTTTCGCCGCAGTATTGCTAAGCAGGCTATAATTCAAAATGAGTTTGCTGCGCAATATATAAAAGGTGTTAATCAGGGGCTAGGAGCTATCAAAGAAACTAAGGTTATGCGTAAAGAGAAGTATTTTCTAGAAGAATTTTCTCATTCCTATCGCCAGTATGGAGAAGCCAATAGGAAGTATATTTTTATCAATCAACTACCAAGGATGATTATTGAAACTATGGTGGTTATGGGTCTTTTGCTCATGATTATACTCAAACTGGCTATGGGAAGTGCCCCTGGGGATATTGTGTCCTTGCTGGGGGTGCTGGCACTGGCGGCTTTTCGTCTCATGCCAAGTGCCAATAGAATTGTTAACCTCTTTAATACCATCAAGTTTCATCAGCCATTATTTTACGAGCTTTATCCAGAATTGATGGATATAAAGGAAAGACAGGAAAGTAAAAAAGAATCTTACTATCTTTCTGCCCAACCTAAGTTGAGGTTCGAAAAGTCTATACAGGTAAATAAATTGAGGTTTGCTTATCCAGAGGGGAGAGAGGATGTACTGCGAGATGTATCCTTTAGTATTGGTAAGGGTGATTTTGCTGGTATTATAGGTCCATCTGGAGCCGGAAAAACTACCTTTGTGGATATTTTGTTAGGTCTGTTGAAGCCTAGTGATGGTAATATTAAAGTAGATGGGCAAGATATTTTTGATAACATTCGTAGTTGGCAGGCCAATTTGGCATATGTACCTCAGAGTATTTATCTTATTGATGGTTCAGTAAAGGAAAATATTGCTTTGGGTGTGGCTCCAGAGGATATTGACAATGCTCGTATTGAGAAGAGCCTTCATATGGCAGAGCTATATGATTTTGTTTCAGATTTGCCAGATGGAATGGAAACAAGAGTAGGCGAACGTGGTGTGAAGCTTTCTGGTGGCCAGCGGCAGCGTATTGGTATTGCCAGGGCATTGTATCAACAACCAGAGGTATTAATCTTGGATGAAGCCACTTCGGCATTAGATAACGATACTGAAAAATCTATTACCGATACTATCCTTAAACTCAAGGGGCAAATCACAATTATTGCTATTGCTCATAGACTTAGTACTTTGGCAGAATGTGATTATAAGATAGAATTTGCAGATGGCAAGGCCACTGTTTTGCGTTGATAAAATTCTTATTTTTTAGATGATGGATATTGGATACTACATCATAAAACTTAATAAATGTCTAAAATCTGTATTTTCCGTAATTGGGGAAATGCAGATTTTTTGTGTAATAATTCAATCTTATTACTTAAAGAAGAAAATAAATGCATTTGCCTTTATAGAAATAAACTATAAAGACAATAAAATATTGAATACAAAATATTTATGTGCTATGATAATTGATAGAACTAAAAGTAAAGATGTGTTAATTACAGGCTTGAGACTGTATTCTAAAAAAATAAATGGAGTGAATGATGTATGTTTAACAACAAAACAATTTTAGTAACTGGTGGTACTGGTTCTTTTGGCAAAAAGTTTATCAAGATTCTTTTGAGTAGGTACCAGCCTAAAAAGGTTATTGTGTACTCTCGTGATGAGTTGAAGCAATTTGAGATGGGGCAGGTATTCAATGATAAGTGCATGAGATACTTTATTGGTGATGTTCGGGATAAGGAAAGATTGATGCTAGCCATGAAGGGCGTGGATTATGTGATTCATGCTGCAGCCTTGAAGCAGGTTCCGGCAGCAGAATACAATCCTATGGAGTGCATCAAGACGAATATTAACGGTGCTCAGAATGTTATAGATGCAGCTATTGCTAATAATGTAAAAAAGGTAATTGCCCTTTCCACAGACAAGGCTGCAAATCCTATAAATCTTTATGGTGCTACAAAGCTTGCTTCGGACAAATTGTTTACCGCTGCCAATAATATTGTTGGCGAAGGTGAAACTAGATTTGCAGTAGTTCGTTATGGTAATGTGGTAGGTTCCCGTGGCTCGGTTGTTCCATTTTTCAAGGGCTTGATTGAACGGGGAGCTACAGAGCTGCCAATAACTGACGAACGCATGACACGTTTCTGGCTGAAGCTGGAGGACGGTGTAGAGTTTGTTTTGAAGAATTTCCAGCGTATGCAGGGTGGGGAAATCTTTATACCAAAGATTCCATCCATGAGAATACTTGATTTGGCCAAGGCAATTGCCCCAAATGCCAAAATAAAGGTCATCGGCATTCGCCCAGGCGAAAAGCTCCATGAGGTTATGTGTCCTAGTGATTTGTACTATGAAACTGTAGAATTCCCAGATCATTTTGTTATTAAACCAAGCATTGAATTTGGTATAAATATAGACTACACAACTAATGCGTTAGGCGAACATGGACATATGGTAGCAGATGGCTTTGATTACAATTCCGGTAACAATCCTCATTTCCTTACTGTAGAGGAACTAAAGGAGATGAATCCATGATTTATTATGGTAGACAAAATATAAATGCCAAAGATATTCAATCTGTGGTTGATGTACTTAATTCAGATTTTCTTACTCAGGGGCCGGTTTTAGAGCAATTTGAAAAAAAAGTTGCTGAGTATTGCGGTGCAAAATACGCTGTAGCTGTAACAAATGCAACCTCTGCCTTGCATATTGCTTGTAGAGCTGCAGGATTGGGAGAAGGAGATAGCCTTTGGACTTCTCCAATTACCTTTACAGCTTCTGCCAATTGTGGTAGGTACTGTGGCGCGGATGTGGATTTCGTAGATATTGATTCTGCAACTTACAATATGAGTGTGACTTTGCTGGCAGAAAAATTGGAAAAAGCCAAGAAGAATGGGAAACTTCCTAAAATAGTGGTGCCTGTGCACTTAGCAGGTCAATCTTGTGCTATGAAGGAAATTCATGAGTTGGCAGAAAAATATGGCTTTACTGTATTAGAGGATGCATCTCATGCTATCGGGGCAGATTATCTGGATACAAAAGTAGGAAGCTGCCAGTATTCTGATATGACAGTATTCAGCTTTCATCCTGTGAAGATTATTACCACAGGAGAAGGCGGTATGGTGCTTACCAATAATGAGGAACTGTATAAGAAGCTGTGTCTATATAGAAGTCATGGAATTACTCGTGATACTTCCTTAATGACACATGAAGCGGATGGCCCTTGGTATTACCAGCAGGTTGATTTGGGGTATAACTATCGCATGACAGAAATGCAGGCAGCCCTGGGCTATAGCCAGATGGATAGACTGGATGAGTTTGTAGCCCGTAGGCGCTATTTGGTAAATAGATATAATGAGCTGTTGCAGGATATGGATGTGGTAACACCACATGTTTTGCCAGAAGCTAATCCATCCTGGCATTTGTACATGATACGAGTTGATTTTACTAAGCTCAGTATTGATAAGGTAAAACTATTTGCTGAAATGAAGAAACGTGGTATTGTGCTGAATTTGCATTATATTCCAGTACATACTCAGCCGTATTATCAGGAGCTTGGCTTTAAACAGGGAGATTTCCCTAATAGCGAAAAATATTATGCGGAAATATTTACCCTGCCACTTTATTATGATTTGACAGAAGAACAGCAGAATGAAATTGTAACTGCATTGCGTGAAGTATTGAAATAGTATTTTGGAGGCGCTGGTATGGAACTTTGTTTGGGAACTGTGCAATTTGGTATGGATTATGGCATATCTGGACAAAAGCAGCCTACCGTTGAGCAGGCTGTAAATATGCTGGACTTTGCTATACAGAATGGTATCAATACCATTGATACCGCCAATGCTTATGGCACAGCTGAGGATGTGGTAGGATGTTTTTTGCAAAAAAAGACTATTGCTAGAGATAAATTATGGATTATATCCAAATTTAGACCAAATCTTTTAGATGAGGCTTCTGAGGACAAATACTATGGAATTATGAAGCAGAATCTAGAGAAAAGTCTGGCAAGATTACATCTGGATTATTTGGATACATATCTTCTTCATAGTGCTAGATATGTGTATAACGATGCCATTATTGAAACTTTAAATCGTTTAAAAAAGGAAGGCTATGCCCGCAAGGTAGGTGTTTCGGTTTACGAGCCAGAGGAGGCAAAAAAGTGTATAGAACGCGCTAATGTAGACTTCATGCAGCTGCCATACAGTATTTTTGACCAGCGAATGAAGAATAATGGTGTATTTGATTTAGCTGATGCTAATGGAAACACAACGCAAATTCATTCTCGAAGCGCCTTTATTCAAGGCTTGATTCTTATGCAAGGAAATCAGGTTCCGGATTTTCTGACTAAAGCTAAACCGATTGTTAGATTAATTGATAAGCTTTGTAAAAAGTATAATATTTCCAGAATTGCATTAGCTATGAATTATGTAAAACAGGAAAAGGCTATCAGTCATTTGGTGTTCGGTGTAGATAATATAGAGCAGTTGAAGGAAAATATAGACATTTTCCAGACAGATATATCCAAGAAAATTGTTGATGATATATCCAGAGAATTTAAGGATATTGAAGCTGATATAGTAATGCCAAGTCTGTGGAGGAGATAGAGATGTTGGTAAGTAATGTTCGCAAAGTAATAAAGGATGAGTTATCTGTTGTTTTTTTATCAGATGATAAAAGTATATGGCGCGAAAAAGAGCAAAACGTAAGGGATTATGTTCCGATAGATTATGCATTTTATAATATAATCTATCAAAAGAAATATTTTGAGGCACTTTATGACGACTATACAGATATTTCCATCGTAATTTTGGGAGGTGGAATACCGATTGGCCTGTGGCCGTTAGCATACTGGAGAATGAATGATGTACATATAATAGGAAGCAATGGTTTAGAAGTATTACCTCCATTAATTGTTAATAATAGCCTTACTACAGAAGCAAGGAAAAAAATATTTAAGAAATGTATAAATGTCCTAGAACGTGTTTGTGATGAAATGAATATTTCATCATATTGTGTTAGGGAAGTATTAATGAAGAATGGATATAGCGCTTGGAGTCAGTGTTTTCTAGAGAATAATGTTTATGTAAGAAATGTTTCTATGGGATGTTTTGTCGACTTATCCTTGCCATTGGATATAATATTAAAAAAAATACGAAGAACAAATAGAAGTCGTATAAAACAAGCAAAATCGTTGTGGAAAAGTAAAATTATAACAAAAAATGATGATGTAGATACTATAAATTCAACGTTTCGCCAATTCAGAAAGCTTCATATGGAGGTAGCAGGGCGTGAAACGCGGAGTAAAGACACTTGGGATATCCAATGCGAAGCATTAAAGAACAGTGATGATTTTGTTACATTACTTTATAACAAGGATAATGAATTAATAGGAGCAGCACTATATTCTACTACTAATACAAATGTAACTTATAGTGTAGCAGCATATAAGAGGGAATTATTTAAGCAACCTGTAGGACATATTAGTCAATGGTTGGCTATAGAGTATGCCAAGAAATTGAATAAGCAATGGTATTATGTTGGTCAGCGGCCATATAGCAATGATTTTCCAAAACCAACAGATAAAGAGATTGCTATCGGTCATTTTAAGGAGGGGTTTGCAACAAATTTTTATCCTACCATTTATAGTGTTTGTGAATTAAAAAAGGAGTAAAAGTTTGAAATATTTAGTTTTAATTCAAGCGAGGTGTGGTTCTAGTCGCTTGCCCAACAAGGTTATGAAAAAAATTTCAGGTAAGACAGACTTGGAATGGGTACTGGATCGTGTGAAACGAAGCAAAAAAATAGATGAGGTAATGGTAATTACTTCTATTGAAAAAAACAATTTGCCACTTATTAAGCTGTGTACCGAATTGAATACTAGAGTTTTTGTAGGATCAGAGGATGATGTTCTGGACAGATATTATCAGGCAGCAAGATTGCTTCAGCCTGAGTATGTTATTCGCATAACCGCGGATTGTCCATTATTTGATTGGAACTATCTAGATTTAGCAATAGAACAGTTAGAAGCGGATACAGATTATATGTCTGAATTAACGGAGAGCTTTCCGGATGGTCTGGACATTGAGATTATGAAGTTTTCTGCTCTAAAAGAAGCATGGCAGAATGCGAAAATGGCTTCTGAGAGAGAACATGTTACTTTGTATATTAGAAATCATGCTGATAAATATAAACTGCAAAATTTCGAATGTCCTATTTCTGGGATAGGAGATAAGAGATGGACATTAGATGAACCAGCTGATTTAGAATTGATTGAGAAAATATATGAGTATTTTATAAATCAAGGGAAAGAAAATTTTGTCACAGAGGATATTTTGAATTTTTTAAGAATAAATCCGACGTTGAATACTATTAATGCAATGATTAATCGAAATGAAGGTCTATCTAAATCACTTAAAAATGATTATGAACTTGTTTGAAAGGCGGAATAAAATGAATAAAGAAGTTAATGTATTTGAAGAGCAATATATAAACAAAAAACTAAACGCACAACGGTTGTATCCTAACGAAGGACTATTGTGTTTTCTGGGGGGGCGAGGACTTTTAGGAAGAAATAATAAAGACATTAGAGTTTTAGAGGTAGGATGTGGATCTGGTGCTAATTTGTGGATGTTAGCTAAAGAAGGCTTTGATGTATATGGTATGGATGCCAGCGAAGCAGGTTTGAGATTAGCTAAGGAGCATCTAAATCACAAATGGGGAGTTGATGCCAATCTTCATGTAGGAACATTTGATAATTTGCCGTATGAAAATGAATTTTTTGATATTGTTGTTGATGTTGTTAGCATGCAGCATATAGAGTTGTCAATATGTCGCAAGGCATTGAAGGAAATAAATAGAGTATTAAAACCAAACGGTACATTTTATAGTTTTAGGTTGTCTGATCATAGTGCTATGTATTTTAATAGTGGTGCAGATAAATTAGATTGCGCAACTGTAAAAAATATATCTAATGAAGATTTACCATTAAGTAATAATGGCAAAACAAGTTTTTGGAGCCCTAGTTTAGTACTACAAGAATATAGCATGGCCGACTTAAAAGTAGAATCTGTAGAAAGACGCACACGAACATACTCAGGTGCTTTATATAGTGTTGAATATTTGTCTATTATTGCAAGAAAATAGTTTTTTATTGAAAGAAGTGTTATTGTGACTACAGGACAGGATTTGTATAATGAAGCTAAGAAGGTTATTCCAGGAGGTACACAGCTTTTAAGCAAGCGACCTGAAATGTGGCTGCCAGATCAGTGGCCGGCCTATTACAGCAAGGCTAAGGGCTGTGAGGTTTGGGATTTGGATGGCAATCACTATTATGATATGAGCATAATGGGAGTTGGAGCGAATGCCTTGGGATATGCCTTTGATGAAGTGGATGATGCAGCCAAGCAGGCAATAGATAATGGTGGCATGTGTACCTTAAATGCTCCAGAGGAAGTTTATCTGGCAGAAAAACTATTGGAGCTTCATCCTTGGGCAGCTAAAGTGCGTTATGCTAAGGCAGGTGGTGAAGCTATGGCTATGGCAGCTCGAATTGCCCGTGCATATACTAAGAAGGACATTGTTTTGGTATGTGGCTATCATGGATGGCATGATTGGTATTTATCTGCAAATCTGGTTAAAGGGGATCCATTGGCTGATGTTCATCTACAGGGCTTGGCTCCTGTGGGTGTTCCTAGAGGATTGGCAGGAACAAATCTGATTTTCCATTATAACAATATTGAAGAATTTAAGGCGCTGATTGAAGAAAATCGTGGTGAAATAGCAGCTGTTGTTATGGAACCAATCCGAAATGACTACCCAGAAAATGGTTTCTTAAATGAAATTCGTCGAATTACAAGGGAAGAAAATATTGTTTTGGTATTTGATGAAATAACAGCTGGCTTTAGATTGTGTGCTGGTGGTAGTCACAAGGTGCTAGGTGTTGAGCCAGATATGGCTATATTTGCTAAGGCTATGACAAATGGATATCCAGTATCTGCTGTTATTGGCAGAGAAGAGGTTATGCAGTCTGCACAGGAAACCTTTATCAGCAGTACCTTTTGGACTGAGCGAATTGCATTGGCAGCGACATTGAAATCAATAGAATGTTATGAAAAATATCATGTTGATGCGCATCAAAAGTATGTAGGGACTAAGGTTAAGGAAATTTGGGAAGAGACTGCCAAGAAAAATGGTATCAAAATACATATTTTTGGTATTCTTCCATTAATTCATTTTGCCTTTGAATATGAGGATGGATTGGCCTTAAAGACATACTTTACCCAGGAAATGCTTAAAGAAGGCTTTTTGGCTGCAAATGGTGTATACGCTTCTTATGCTCATAATGATGAGGTATTGGAAAAATACAAAGAAGCCTGTGATGTAGTGTTCGGCAAGATTGCTGGAATTTTTGCGGCTGGTAAGGATATTAGAGATAGTTTAAATGGTCCAGTATGCCATTCAGGATTTGAAAGATTAAATTAATTTTATAGCAGGTGATTTAATGCTGGCGGTAATTAGGGCAGATGCTTCTACATCTATAGGTAGTGGCCATGTTATGCGTTGTTTGACCTTGGCACACAGGTTGAAAAAAGAAAAAAATGCCAAGATAGTTTTTGTGATGCGTGTTTTGCCAGGAAACCTAATAGGTGTGGTAGAAAAGCAGGACTTTGAGTTTTTGAAATTACCGCCAGCTAATCAAAAATATAGCCTGAGTGGATATGGCTTGTGGTTGACGGTGCCTATGGATGTAGATGCTCAGCAAACCATAGAGGTATTGCAACATTATTTGCAAGAACATGGCTGTGATGTTGTGGATAGGCTGATTGTTGATAGCTATGCTTTGGATGAGCAGTGGGAGTTAATGTTGCGTCCATATTGTAGGGAAATCATGGTTATAGATGATTTGGCTAACCGCAGGCATGATTGTGATATTTTGCTAGATCAGAATTTTTATTTAAATAAGGATGTTCGCTATGCAGGACTGGTTCCAGAACATTGCAAAATGCTTTTGGGACCAGAGCATGCACTGCTTCGAGAAGAGTTTCGCGAAGCAAAAAAACATCTCCGTAAGCGTGATGGTACAATCAAAAATATCTTAGTGTTTTATGGTGGCAGTGATTTGACCAATGAAACTGAAAAGGTTATCGAAGCATTAGTCCAGCTACATGATGAAGGCTATAATTTTACGGCAGATGTTATTACAGGTGTATCAAATTCTCGAAGAGAAAAAATAAAGAATCTATGCAGTAAATATAATTTTTTGCATTATTATTGCCAAATCAGCAATATGGCAGAGTTTATGAACAAGGCAGATTTGATGCTAGGAGCAGGAGGCTCTACAACATGGGAAAGGCTATATATGGAGCTGCCAGCCTTGGTAACTGCTGTGGCAGAAAATCAAGTAAAGTGCTGTGAAGAGTGTGGAAAAGCAGGGTTAATAGACTATGCTGGGCCTGCCAACTTTGTAGAGTCCGATAAAATAAAGGAGTATGTTCAATTACGATTAAAGTAGGTGTATGAGGATGATAGCTATTAATAAAAACTGTAGTATATACAGTGGACAAAAATCTTCGGGGGGGGGTACTGTTCCTATCTAACAATAATAATACGTTAGATTTATTTAATTGGATAAGTGCCAAAGAAAAGTGTGTGCTTTTTACGAAGCCTCTGAATATGGATATTATAAAGCTATATCGACCTGATTTTATTGTTAGTTACAATTATGGTTACATTGTACCTGCAGATGTTATTGATTATATGAAGGATAGAATTATAAATCTACATATATCGTATTTGCCATGGAATAGGGGAGCTAATCCAAATTTTTGGAGCTTTATAGATAATACTCCTAAAGGTGTAACCATTCATAAGATAAATAAAGGATTAGATACTGGTGATATTATAATACAAAGGTGTTTTGCTTTTGACGAAGCTAGAGAGAGCTTTGTTACAACTTATAATAGTTTGCACCAAAATATTTCCGAGTTATTAAAAAAATATTGGTTTGATATTTCAGCAGGCAGAATACATGGATATTCGCAGGACAGAATAGGTTCATATCACAATCAGCAAGATTTTGCAACATTTGTATCAAGTGTTGATTTTAATTGGAATATGAATATATTAGAATTTAAGCGGAGTCTAGATAACTGTTTATAATACACTAGCTTTTGTTTGGCAAGGTTTTTAGTGATTTTGCAAAACGGGAGTTAGTAATATGGGGAAGATTGTTGCTATTATGCAGCCAACATATATGCCTTGGCTGGGATATTTTTCTATGATAGATCAGGTTGATGAATTTATTTTTTTGGACAATGTACAGCTGGTAGATCGAAGCTGGCAAGTACGCAATAAAATAAAATTTAATGAAAAGGAAAAAATGCTTACCATACCAGTAGATCATTCGATAGATAGAAATCAACGATATATATGCGTAGCAAAATATGTAGATAATGATTGGAAAACTCGCCACTTAGCAACCATTAAACAGGCATATAGCAAAGCAAGATATTTTGATGAAGTTTTTACCTTTTTGAAGGAAATGTATGATAGGAAATACATATCACTAGGTGATTTTACCATAAATTTAATTATCGAGATTAGCAATAAAATAGGTATACAGACAGTTTTCCAAAGAAGCTCTCAATATGATATTTCTGGTCATAAAGATGAGTTATTAGCTAATATATGCAGAAAAGTAGATGCAGATGTGTATCTATCAGCACAAGGTTCAGCTGCCTATATTGAACAGGATATGCCAGGTGGGCAGATAGAGGCACATGGCATCAGCCTGTTATATCACAATTATAACCATCCTCGTTATACTCAGATGGGCAGTCAATTCATTTCACATCTAGGAATATATGATTTATTGTTCAATGAGGGGTGGAGTAGTGCCTTGAATATTATTAAACAGGGAAATTTGCCTAACTATACATATTTCGATTTTAGAAAAAATATTTTGGGATTGGAGTGATTATTATATGGCAAAGATAAAAATAGGTTATATTGGTAATTTATATAATATTCCAGAATATATTTATCATAGTGAGGATTTTTCATTAGAATATGTAATTATCGAACATAATAGAATTAATGACGATATGCTGACATTTTTGTTAGTTAACAATATAAAATGGTTGGAACTAAATAAAGAGGATTCCCTAGAAAATATTATCAATAACAGTGGTGTCAAACTGTGGTTAGTCTGCTCCTATGGACGAAAAATACGTGTGGATTCTGTAAATGATGCAAAATTGTACAATATACATTATGCTAAGTTGCCATATTATAAGGGGAGACATCCAACTTTTTGGGCTACCATGGCAGGAGAAAAAAATATTGGCATTTCTCTGCACAAGGTTGCAACTGAATTTGATAGTGGAGAAATTATTGCACAACAAACAGTTCCATATTATTTAAAAGATAATGAAAGTACTATATTTGAAAAGCTGACAGAAAAGGTACCTGAATTATTGAAAGATATGGTGGCATATCTAAAAGGTGATAGAACTAGTATAAAAAAGAATTCAGATGGTCATTATTATAGGCCTGTAATTGAGACGGATTATACAATAGATTTGAAAAATGATACCTATGCTGATATATATAACAAGGTTAGATGCCAGAGTAAATATAAAGGTGCAAGAATTTGTTTGGATGGCGAAATTTATTGGGTAAATGAAGTAGTATTTTCCCCAAAGCCTCAAGAAGGAGTTTTTAAATCTATAAAACTGGAAACGGGAATATATCTAAACATTAAATCTGGCGCAAAGGAGGACTGATTATTTTGCAGAGGAAGCCATTTATTATAGCGGAAATGAGTGGAAATCATAATCACTCATTAGAACGAGCTTTGCAGATAGTGGATGCAGCAGCGGAGTCTGGTGTAGATGCCTTGAAACTGCAAACATATACAGCTGATACTCTAACCATAGATAAAAGTGATGGAGAGTTTTTTATAAGTGATCCTAATAATTTGTGGAAAGGTGAATCTCTTTATAGCTTGTATCAGAAAGCCTATACACCTTGGGAATGGCATAAGGCTATTTTTGACAGGTGTAAGGAAAAAGGAATAATTTGCTTTAGCACACCATTTGATTTTACAGCAGTAGATTTTTTGGAGGAATTGGATTGTCCTATTTACAAAATAGCTTCCTTTGAAAATATTGATATTCCACTGATAAAGCGAGTAGCCCAGACCGGCAAGCCTATGATTGTATCAACTGGTATGGCAAGTCTTAGCGAATTAGACGATTTGGTTCGTACTGCCAAGGAAAATGGCTGTCAGGATCTGACCTTGCTGAAATGTACTAGCAGCTATCCAGCCAAACCAGAGGGAACGAATTTATTGACAATTCCTCATATGAAGGAGTTGTTTAAATGCAATGTGGGGTTATCTGACCATACTCTTGGTATAGGAGCTGCAGTGGCCAGCGTAGCATTAGGAGCAACCGTTATCGAAAAGCATTTTACTTTATCCAGAACAGATGGCGGAGTGGACGCAGCATTTTCCATGGAACCAGCAGAAATGGCACAACTCGTAAGAGAATGTAATACCGCCTGTGAGGCATTGGGAGAAGTTAGTTATGATATACAGGAACAAGAAAAGAAATCTATAGTATTTAGAAGAAGTCTGTATATTGTGGAAGATATGAAAGCCGGAGATGTAATAACGGAACAAAATATGCGGAGTATTAGGCCCGGGTTAGGTTTGCCACCTAAGTATTATGAAGAGATATTAGGAAGAAAAGTAGCAAAAGATATTTCTAAGGGAACCGCTATAAAATGGGATTTAATTACCTAACTAATATTTTCATTGAATTTTGTTAAAATAAAAACGGAACAGTTAAATTCGATTGTTTTAATCAAATTTAACTGTTCCATTTTTTATCCCTTTGGAGGGAATGGATCATTGCCATGAGAATCGCGTTGACTAATTTTTCCATCTAAATTATGGATAAATAATTCAGAATGTTGGTTACGAGATATCTCCCTTCCCTTTTTTATTGCCTCAGCTTTGGTATCAGCAGTAGCGGAAGCTCGTTTACTACCATTACGGCGAACAGCCCATCCATCTCCATTTGGAACTACATGATGTTGATCGTACATATGCATACATCTCCTTCAATGTTCTGTTATTTTCTTATATTATACCGCAGTGTAAAATATAAGTCAATAAATCAAAAAGGCTAATTGTCAAATACATGATTGTTAGTTTAGAATTATATTATTTGTGTTAATGTTAATATGTGTTTACCCAAACGAAATATTTAAATTGAATAATCCAAATTATTCTGCTATTATAGTAAATAGCAATTTGTCATTAATAGGAGTGTTGAGTAATATATGAAGAAGGCTTTGATTACTGGTGTGACTGGGCAGGATGGTTCTTATCTGGCGGAGCTTTTGCTGGATAAGGGATATGATGTGCATGGGGTGATTCGCCGCAGCTCGGTGGATTATCGTGAGCGGATTGCTCATTTGGAGGGGCAGGAGCGTTTTCATCTTCATTATGGTGATTTGGGAGACTCTATGAGTCTTATGGCGGTGATTGGTACTGTTCGTCCAGATGAAATTTACAACTTGGCTGCTCAGAGTCATGTGCAGGTTAGCTTTGATGTGCCGGAATTTACGGCGGATATTGATGCTACTGGTGTATTGAGAGTATTGGAGGCAGTACGGCTTTGTGGCTTGGCCAAAACCTGTCGTGTTTATCAGGCTTCTACCTCAGAGCTTTATGGCAAGGTGGAGGAGGTGCCTCAGAATGAAAATACCCCATTCCATCCATACAGCCCTTATGCTGTTGCCAAGCAATATGGTTTTTGGATTACCAAGGAATACCGGGAGGCTTATGGGATGTTTGCCTGCTCAGGTATTTTATTTAATCATGAGTCAGAGCGGCGGGGGGAGACCTTTGTTACCCGCAAGATTACCTTGGCAGCCAGTCGCATTGCTCAGGGCAAACAGGACAAGCTGTATCTAGGCAATTTGGATAGTCTGCGGGATTGGGGCTATGCCAAGGATTATGTGGAATGTATGTGGTTGATTCTCCAGCATCGCCAGCCGGAGGATTTTGTTATTGCTACTGGTGTGCAGCATAGTGTTCGAGAATTTTGTCAGCTGGCTTTCCACTATGCAGGTATTGAATTGACGTTTGAGGGAGAAGGCCTGAAAGAAAAGGGCATTGACAAGGCTACCGGCAAGGTATTGGTGGAAGTTAGTCCTGATTTTTATCGTCCTACAGATGTAGTAAATCTCTGGGGTGATCCTTCCAAGGCTCGCCAGGAGTTGGGCTGGAATCCTGTCAAAACTTCCTTTGAGGAATTAGTAAGGATTATGGTGGAGCACGATATGCAAAAGGTAGCTGTAGAGCGGGCAGAGGAGCATATTCGTACCAATCTTGAGGAATATTTGGAAAAGGGCGTTGTAAAATGATGGAGAAAAACGCAAAAATTTACGTGGCTGGTCATAGAGGCATGGTAGGTTCATCTATAGTGCGAGAGTTGCAGCGTCAGGGATATACCAATATTATTACCAGAACCCATAGTGAGTTGGATTTGTGCCGTCAGGATGCTGTGGAGCGTTTTTTTGCCCAGGAAAAGCCTGAGTATGTATTTTTGGCTGCTGCCAAGGTAGGAGGCATAGTAGCCAATGCAGAGGCTTTGGCGGATTTTATGTATGATAACATGCTCTTGGAGATGAATGTAATTCATGCAGCCTGGCGCAATGGCTGTCGCAAGCTGGAGTTTTTAGGCTCTTCCTGCATTTATCCTCGGATGGCCCCTCAGCCTATGCCGGAGAGCTGTCTTTTGACCAGTGAGTTGGAAAAAACCAATGAGGCTTATGCCTTGGCCAAAATCAGCGGCTTGAAGTATTGTGAATTTCTCAATCGTCAATATGGTACGGATTATATTTCTGTAATGCCTACTAATCTCTATGGCCCCAATGATAATTATCATCCTACTCATAGCCATGTGGTGCCTGCCTTGATTCGCAGGTTCCATGAAGCCAAGCTGGCTGGGGCTAAGTCTGTTACCTGCTGGGGAGATGGCAGTCCTCTCAGGGAATTCCTTTATGTGGATGATTTGGCTAATCTCTGTGTATTCCTTATGAATAATTATAGTGGCAATGAGACTGTGAATGCTGGTACAGGCAAAGAGCTTACCATTCGTCAGTTAACAGAGCTGGTGGCCTCTGTGGTAGGGTATCAGGGAGAAATCCATTGGGATATCTCCAAACCTAATGGTACACCAAGAAAGCTTTTGGATGTATCCAAGGCAAAGGGATTGGGGTGGACATACCGTACAGAATTAGAAGAAGGTCTAAAGCTAGCCTATAAGTATTTTCTAGAAAATACTATGCGCGCCGAGAGATAATAATCTTCACACTGCAAAGAAGAAGAATACTAAAAATGGTCACAACCTCGAATGATAGGCTGTGACCATTTTTTACAATCCATATTAACTTAAACAGTATAATAAAATTGAGATAAAAATATTAATATGCTATTATAGTAAATAACAAGGTATATACAACTTGTCTTATGATGATGGATAAAAAATAAAGAGAAGAGGAAATCAGACATATGCATATAGTTTTGCTTTCTGGAGGTTCAGGGAAAAGACTGTGACCTTTGTCCAATGATATTCGTTCCAAACAGTTTATAAAGATATTCAAGACGGATACAGGGGAGTATCAGTCTATGGTACAGCGGGTTTATGGGCAAATTCAGGCGGCTATGCCAGAGGCCAAGGTAACTATTGCCACCTCCAAATCTCAGGTGTCTTCTATTGTGAAGCAGCTGGGCAATCAGGTGGGAATTTCCGTGTAGCCATTTCGGCGGGATACCTTTCCTGCTATTGTGTTGGCGGCAGCTTATTTGGCTGATGTGGAAAAGCTGTCTTTGGAGGAACCAGTGGTAATTTGTCCTGTAGATCCCTATGTGGAGCAGGACTATTTTTCTGCTATTGGACAGCTGGCCAAACAAGCCACCAAAGGAGAGGCTAATCTAGTGCTTATGGGGATAGAGCCTACTTATCCTAGCGAAAAGTATGGCTATATTATTCCTGTTGATGCTAATGCTGTTAGCAAGGTACAAACTTTCAAGGAAAAGCCTTCTGAGGCGGTTGCTCAGGCCTATATTCAGCAGGGAGCTTTGTGGAATGGTGGTATTTTTGCTTTTCAGCTAAAATATTTGCTCAATCGTGGTCATGAGCTGATTGAATTTACAGATTATCAGGATTTATACAACAAATATGCCAAGCTGCCTAAAATCAGCTTTGATTATGCGGTGGTGGAAAAAGAACCTCTTATACAGGTTATGCGCTTCAAGGGCCAATGGAAGGATTTGGGGACTTGGAATACTCTGTCTGAGGCAATGGAGGAGTCTGCCATTGGCGATGCTACCTTGGAGGATACCTGCCAAAATGTTCATATTGTCAATGAGTTGGGGATTCCAGTTTTAGCGCTGGGCTTGCAGGATGTAATTATTTCAGCCAGTCCAGAAGGCATTTTGGTGTCTGATAAGGAGCGTTCCTCTCATATCAAACCATTTGTGGAAAAAATATCCAGTGGCATCAGATTTGCCGAAAAATCCTGGGGCAGTTATCGGGTATTGGATGCGGATGATCGAAGTATGACTATCAAGGTTACTCTCAATCCCGGCAAATCTATGAATTATCACAATCATCATCATCGAGATGAGGTATGGATTGTGGTATCTGGTCATGGTCGTACCCTGATTGAAGATAAGCTAAAAAATGTAAAGGCTGGGGATGTTATTACCATGCCAGCTGGTACACGTCATACGGTTTTTGCCGATACGGAGCTGAAACTGGTGGAGGTACAGCTTGGAGAGGATATTTCTGTCAAGGACAAGGAAAAGCACATTATTCAGAATATAGGCAAAGCTCTTGGCGGGGCTGATGTTCGCGGTGTTTATCCTGTTCAGGTAAATGAAAAGCTTGCCTATCGGATTGGCAGATATTTTCCCCAGATAATTCCTGATAAAGGCAGCCTGCAAAATGAGTCGCTAAGGATAGCAGTAGGTTGTGATGTTCGCTTGTCCAGTCCTAGCTTGAAAAAACAGCTGATAAATGGGTTGCTGGAAGCTGGCTGTCAGGTGGTGGATATTGGGCAATGCGGTACAGAAATGATGTACTTTGCTGTGGCCCATTTGGACTTGGCAGGTGGCATTATGGTAACAGCTAGTCATAATTCTGGTGAATACAATGGCTTTAAGCTGGTAGGGCCCAAAGCCAAGCCTATATCTGCTGTTTCCGGTCTTAAGGAGTTGGAAAAGCTGTGCCAGATGGAGCCTGAAACATATGGCAGTACAGAAAAAAATCATACAGGCAGTGTAGAAAAATATAATATTATGCCAGAATATATTGCCCATCTCTGCAGCTATGTGGATGTAGATAGCCTGCCACCTATGCGAATTGTGGTCAATGCCAGCAATGGCAGTGCTGGGGCTATAGTGGATGACTTGGAAAAAATCCTGCCCTTTGAATTTATACGCATAAATTGCCAGCCAGATGGCCATTTCCCTAATGGTGTGCCGAATCCTATGCTTAACGAAAATAGGGAGATTACCGCCCAGACAGTTCGCAAATATCATGGGGATTTGGGCGTAGCCTGGGATGGGGATTTTGATCGCTGTTTTCTCTTTGATGAAGATGGTATGATGATTGAGGGCTACTATATGGTAGGCCTGCTGGCTGAAGCCTTTTTGGCTAAGAGCTCTGGGGAACGCATCATTCATGATCCAAGAGTATATTGGAATACCCAGCATATTTGTGAAAAATATAAGGGAGAAGCCGTAATCTGCCGTTCTGGTCATTCCTTTATCAAGGAGAAAATGCGTCAAGTGGATGCAGTATATGGGGGAGAAATGAGTTCCCATCATTATTTCAGGGATTTTGGCTACTGTGATAGTGGCATGATTCCTTGGCTACTGGTAACGGAGCTGTTAGCTAGACGAAAAATGCCAGCTTCCTCTCTCGTTAATGAAGCTATGGCACAGTTTCCTTGCTCTGGCGAAATAAACACTCAGGTAGAAACTCAGGCCGTGGCAGAGGAGCTTATACAGCAGGTGAAGTCAATTTATGGTTCTATGGGGACTATTGATAATGTGGATGGTCTGTCTGTGGATTGTGGCAGATGGCGGTTTAATCTGCGCCATTCCAATACAGAGCCTGTACTGCGCCTCAATGTAGAAACCAGAGGAGATAGAGCCCTCCTCAAAGAAAAAACAGAAGAACTATTGTCTATTATTCGTGGAGAAAAAATTTAACAGGGCAATAATACAGTGATTGCATAGCATAATGCACCGACCCCAAAAGTTAGACCTAAAATCTAATTTTTGGAGGTTGGTTTTCTTTTAATTTGCTATCACTGGCCTTTATTTTAGTTATATCCGTAACACATTTAACAATTCATTTTTTGATGTTATTCTACAATATCTGTCCCAATATATTGACTTTTGTCCCAAGATGATATATGATATAACTATCATCAGTTCTGGAGGGGTTTCCATGAAAAAGAAAAACATTATAAATCTGATACGCTACCATTCTGATAGAAATGAAGCGGGGTTTCAAAGTGAAGCCTATGAGATCGCAAAAGAATTTGATAAATTGGGCGATTACCAATTAGCAGAGTATATTATGGCGCTGCTTTCAAATGCTAACACTTTTGTTCCTCAGACAAACGAATTGTCATCTTGTTTTTTTGAAAAAGTGACTGTTGGAAATGATCCCCTTCCTCTTCCTGAATTGATAGAACAAGATGTAATGGGGATGATCAATGCTATTAGCAGAAATCTCGGAATAAACAAATTCCTATTCCAAGGAGCTCCTGGAACAGGGAAAACGGAAACAGCCAAGCAAGTTGCACGTATACTGAACCGTGAATTATATACTGTAGATTTTTCTGCTGTTATTGATAGCAAGCTCGGACAAACACAGAAGAACATTGTCGCATTATTTCGTGAAATAACAGAGTTCGCTCATCCGGAAAAGGTGATTGTGCTATTTGACGAAATTGATTCCATAGCATTGGATAGGACAAATTCAAATGATTTACGTGAGATGGGGCGGGCTACATCTACATTACTAAAAGAATTTGATAGATTGGATGATCGTATTGTTTTGTTGGCAACAACAAATTTATTCGACCATTTTGACAAGGCTTTAATCCGTAGATTTGATTCTATTATTGACTTCAATAGATACTCACAGGAAGATTTGGCAGAAATTGCAGAAATCCTGCTTAATGATTTCCTGAACAAGTTTAAATGCGCAGGAAAAAATATCAGACTATTTCGTAAAATTGTTAGACTAATGTCTCCTATACCTTACCCTGGGGAACTAAAGAATGTCATTAGAGCGTCTGTTGCATTTTCTAATCCTTCAGATGAATTTGATTATCTTAAACGTTTTTATAAAGCCGTATATACTGAGCCCATGGATATTCATGTTATGCAATCGCAGGGACTTACGGTGCGAGAAATAGAAATTCTAACCGGAATATCAAAAAGTCAGGTGTCGCGAGAGTTGAGGGTGGAGTAAATGAATAACATATTGCAATTAAAGGGGCAGTTTGAACACAATAAAGGAAATTCTGGTGGTGGCAAACGTAATATTCCTGTTGGAAAGATGGTTGAGTCTGCCCATATTTTAAATTTAATTAATGACTTGCGTTCTTTGCAAACCTATTGGAATGAACATACTCTTATTAAAGGTGCACTTATTAGTGTGCATTACACCAGTGTGATTGCAAAAAGCAATCGAATCCGAGGACTTTTGTGTCGAGGATCTTCTAATCCCAACGACTCCATTCGTGGTGTTAAATTTACCGGAGAAATGCCATATATAAAGCATGTATTCACATATTATGTTGGATTAGACACTATAAAAGAGAGCCTCACACGATTGATAGCAGTCAAGGAAATTCTGGAATGCGATTATCATGGTAAAATTTCTCACGAAGATATTGAAAAGTTAAATGGAGATAAGGGAAATTATCAGCACTCTGCACGCTTGGCAAAGACAAACTTCATAAATATAGTTGTAGATGTTTTTTATATCCAGAAGTTCTCAGTCGATTTTGCGGAAGCAGGGGGTGATGAAGAGGCAATCATTACTCTCTACCGCACAGATGTAAAAACAGAGGATGTATTTCGCGCAATCGGCATAGATTATCTCAATGCAAAGCAAATTGATGAAAATACTGTACTTTTGCGTCCTGATGAAATTGCGCTTCTCAGAGAGAATGCCCCTTATCTCATAGCCATGAAAGTTCGTGATTTGAGAGAAGTACCTGTGGAGGAAAGTGTTGTAAGTGACTCTTGCATTGTTCAAATACCTGTACCAAAGCAAGAACCTGTTATTGGAGTAATTGATACCCCATTTTGTGAAGATGTCTATTTCAAAGATTGGGTTTCATATGAAAGTATGCTTGAAGACGATATAGAGCTGGATGCACGCGATTATGTGCATGGTACGGAAGTTACATCCATTATTGTGGATGGGCCAACAATTAACCCTAATTTGGATGATGGGTGTGGACGATTCAGAGTGAAACATTTTGGTGTTGCCAAAAGTGGTAGATTTAGCTCCTATACAATCCTCAAATCAATTCGTAAGGCAGTTTCCCAAAATAGAGATATCAAAGTATGGAATCTTTCATTAGGATCTGTATTACCCATAAAGAAGAACTTCATTTCTCCAGAAGCTGCTGAACTGGATAAGATTCAAAATGAATTTGATATTGTATTTGTGGTTGCAGGAACTAATGGCGCTCCGAATCAGAAGCCAATTCAAATAGGAGCACCGGCTGACTCGCTAAACTCGTTAGTTGTAAATTCTGTTACGCATGAGAAAAAACCGGCTTCATATCACCGTGTAGGTCCAGTACTTTCGTTTTTTCACAAGCCGGATGTTAGCTACTATGGTGGAGATATTGGTCAGCCTATGCGGGTATGTACACCAACAGGCGAGGGATTTGTAATGGGGACATCATTTTCAGCTCCCTGGATAACTCGTAAGATGGCCTATTTGATGTGCACATTGGGATTTTCGCGAGAGGTTGCAAAGGCATTACTAATTGATGCTGCAGCGGGATGGGAGCGAAAAGATAGTGCTTCGTGTTCTATCGGGTATGGTGTTGTTCCTCAACGAATTGAAAACATTGTCCAAACGTCAGATGACGAAATCCGTTTTGTGATGACAGGGACAACTGATGCATATGAAACTTATACATATAGAATACCTGTGCCTATTTATAAAGGCAAGCAACCATTCTATGCTCGAGCGACACTCTGTTACTTTCCAAAGTGTATGAGAGACCAAGGGGTTGATTATACAAGCACAGAAATGGATATTCATTTTGGTCGAGTTCGAGAAAAAGAGGGAAAGGCTTCTATCTCAAGCATCAACTCTAATTCTCAGGGCGATGAAGGTGGAAAACATCTTTATGAAACTGAAGCACGCAAATTATATCGAAAATGGGATAATGTAAAACTAATAAGTGAAGAATTGAAGGCTCGAGCCGTCCCACGAAAAGTATACGATGCAGGAATGTGGGGCTTAAGCATTAAGACTAAAGAACGTTTAATGGAAAAAAATGGGCGCGGTCTTTCATTTGGAGTAGTTGTTACGTTAAAAGAAATGCATGGTGTAAATCGTATTGACGATTTTATTAAACTCTGCATGATGCGAGGCTGGATAGTTAATCGCATTGACGTTGAAAATCGAATTGATATTTACAACAAAGCAGAAGAAGAAATTGAATTCTAAAAGATAACAATGACATTTGTATTTGCTATACCTTAAAAAGCCTGATTTCCACTCAAAAGACTGCTTTTGCAGGTAGTACCTATACAATGTTATTTCCAGGAATTCAAATATTCATGAAAAACTGAAAAAATAGGGGTATTGGAAAGATATTGTAAGATTATATAGGGAGGTAATGTTTTTGAGTAATATATTTATATCTGATGCTTGGAACATCAATCTTTTCGGACATAAAAATTTCGATTTCGTAGATGTTGCACTTAATAAAGACAATCTGTTGTTTATTGATCCTTGCTTGATAGAGAATTGGGATAATGCGTGGGCAAAAAAAGCTATGTGTACAATAAACTCTTTTTTCTCAGAATTTTATTCAGCATACCGAAATGATGATAGAGTACTAAAATGCAATTTGTTAAATCATGCCCGTGAACAAAATGCTACAAGATTGGGATATGGCCGTGGTGATAATGGAAAGGGAAATACACCAGAGGGCCTTATGAACGATTTTATGCCGTTAGAATCTCTTATACACAAAATTAATACAATAGGTATCCCACAAGATTTAACGGTTTTTATTCCAGGTTTTGCAGAAGATGGTTTTTCCGATTTGCTTACCAATATTATTCATTCTGAATTAAATGATTTTACGTTAATGCAGATGAAGAAGTATAACATTGCTCCTAATGGTACTACGGTATTTTACTATTGGGATTCTTCTCTAAGAAATTGGAAAAAATTAGAATCCCCATGCTATAGGTATGAAAATGGCGAATTATTATTGGTACCAAAACAGATTGTGAGAAAAAAATATTTATTTGGTATAGGGCAATATTTTTCGAGAATAATTCTTGAAAGAAAACAATCTGAAGATAATTGGATAGATAACAAAGGAAAACCAATTTCGAAAAGTGTAATTGCCAAAAATCTTCGAACAGATGATGAACACTGGAAGTATAAATGTGCTGTTGACTATACGCAAATCCATACGGATGCATTAGAGGAATATCACCATAATTTACCCTCATATTATGCTAAGTGTCGACAGATTTATGATGATGATTTACTAGATAAAATAATCTATAATAAAAAGGCTAATATTGACGATATCAATTCTATGGAAAATCTTATACGTGTCGAAAGATAATAATCTGAAAATAGCAAAAAAAGAATAATACTAAAAATGGTCACACCCCTGTATGAAAGGCTGTGACCATTTTTATATTATTTTACCAAAGTTGATTTGAAATGAAATTAAGCTGATTTTTGCATTTGGTAACAGATCTGTTAACACAAACTTTTACTCTATCAATGGTTTTGGTTTCGCCTTCCTGAAGTAACGCAATTGGTTTTGATTCTACAGAAGATATTCTGCCAGAACCAAGAAAATCATCCAGCATAAACAAGTGATTGTCTGGGTTATCTGTTGTAAGAAGGCTACGATGTTTGGAGAGAATATCATATATCTTTTTTAGATAGACCTTGGTTTGCTGATTAGGCTCATTTCTTGCACCGGCTACTGTGGACCATCCACAATGTGTCAGTACCACCATTTGGATTTTTGGTGTTTGCATATCACTAGGAATATATTTTCTAAACTCACTTTGTGGGCTGCTTAGAGTATTGATTAGCAATTCTAGTGAGTTAATAGATTGCTGGTCAGTACGTACAGGAATAATGAGCGCATCCGCTGCATACCATGCTAATTGTGTTGCTCCTGCAAAGAAAGGAGAAGTATCAATCAGACATTTATCAAGATTGTTTTCATCTAATTCTCTTAAAATTTCATTCTTTAATGAAAAAAGAATGCTTTGAAGTGCTTCATCACGCTGTTGATATTGCAGTGTTGATGTTTGATTTATAGCTGTTATAAGTTGAGATGGCAGTAAATATAATTCTTCTGAGGCGGGGATATAATAACTGTTTTTTTCGGAGAAATAATTATTGGTGGCACCAATGTAAGATGCAACATGACTTGCCTTTCCCAAGCCAGGAACCAGGTATGGCAATAAAATATCTTTTACATTTGTTTGTATGCCACTGTAATAATTATTGTCATAAAAAAATGATAGATTCCCCTGTGGACATGTATCTACAGCCAAAAGATTATCAGTAAGATAGCTAAGGTTAAATGTCAGTGTTGTTTTGCCAATGCCACCTCTAAGGTTGCACATAGCATAAATTTTTCGCTTAGGCAAAACTAAATCATATTGTTCATCATTGGCAATATTAATTTGGCACGTAATTACATCAGTTATAGACATAGTAAAAACCTCCAATTAGATTTACTTTTTTACGACGAATGTGCAAAACTAACTATATAACACTGGATAACACTGGAATAACATCATCAAGCTTCATGCTTTGCACAGTGCCACGAAATAGCAGCAAACTATATTCTGATTAACTTAAACAGTATAATAAAGCAGAGGAGCTTATATGGCAAGTAAAGTCCATTGTCTATTATTCGTGGAGAAAAAATTTAACAGGGCAATACTACTTATCACCATAGTGTCCTTTGCAGGCTGCTATATAGATAGTAGTTTCATCAAAGCGGTATATCAAGCGGTCTTTTTCGGAAATGCGGCGACTCCAGTAGCCGGACAGGTTGCCCTTTAAGGATTCAGGCTTGCCAAGTCCCTCATTGCCATTGCGTTCAATGTCAGCCAGAAGGGAAGCAATCTTCTTGGCAGTCTTGCGGTCTTCCCGCATCCAGAGAAGAAAATCCTGCCAGGCATTATCAGAAAACATTTTATTCATTCAGCATATCCTCCAGCTCAGTATCACTTACTTGATGGGAGCAGCCAGCTTCAAGCTGGCGGACTCCTTCCAATATATGCTGGTAGTTCTGGCGGTTGCTGACGATAAAAAGGTTTTCCATAAGATTGTTGTAGGCTTCTAGACTGAGCATAACAATATTCTTTTCGTTCTTGCGGGTTACTACTACAGTCTCCATATCATCGGTAGCAAGGTCGCAATACTGTTTGAGGTTATTTCTAAGAGTCGAATAATTTACAGCTAACATAATAACACATCCTTTTTAAGTATATTGTACAAAATATTGTGCAATATGTAAAGAGAGTAAAAAATAAGCCTGAAAGCTAGTCTGAAAAAGACAAAATAAAAAGCCTGCATGGTTTAAAATATTTATTTGGGAGATTTTAAGAAAAAATCTCATTTGCTATTGACAATGATTCTGATAAATATTATCATAATGAGGTACTTTGAGATTAGTTATCAATGTATTTTGAAATCATGTATCATTATCATTGGAGGTATTGGCTATGACATTGAAAGATGGCAAGACCGGTATGACTCTCCGTGTGGACAGCATTGGAGAATCCGGCCTCAAGGAAAGACTGATGACAATGGGTATGCTGCCAGGCACCAAAATTAAGGTGTTGCGTTCTGCACCCCTGGGAGATCCTATTGCAATTGGCCTGCGTTCTTACAATTTGGCTATTCGTCGTAAGGATGCAGAGCAGATTCAGGTAACAGCAATCTAATTGGGAAGGAGATTTAGCAAATGAGTGGAAGTTTATCCGTAGCCCTTACTGGTAATCCCAATACCGGTAAGTCTACTATTTTTAATGAGCTAACTGGTGCCCGTCAGAAGATTGGTAACTGGCCTGGCGTAACTGTTGATAAAAAGGTAGGTTATGTTCGTCATAATGACAAGGATATTATGATTGTGGACCTGCCAGGTACATATAGCGTTAATGCTCGTTCTCCAGAGGAAAGAATCGTTATTGATTACCTCATGGAAAACCACACCGACTTGGTTGTAGATGTGGTGGATTCCTCTAACATTGAGAGAAATCTCTTCCTGACCTTACAGCTGCTGGAAAAGGGTATTCCCCTGATTATTGACCTGAACATGCAGGATGAGGCCAAGAAGCGGGGCATCAAGATTGATGTCAAAAAGCTGGAGAAATTCTTGGGATTCCCTGTACTACTTACAGTGGCTAGAGATGGCAGCAGCCTGAAGAATATGCTGAATGTCTTTACTTCTATTTCCATGGAAGGTTATGGCCCTAGTGAGAAGCTGCAGGACCATATTGCTAAGGCCAAGGAGATTGAGTCCACTGTTACCGACGAAAAAGCTCGCCAGGAGCAGTTGATTGAGCTGCGTTATGCCTTTATTGATGAGATTCTTAGAGAGTCTGTTACTTTCTCCCATGTAGGTACTACCACCTCTGAGAAGATTGACCATGTACTGGCTAATGGTATTCTGGCTATTCCAGCTTTCCTGCTGATTATGTATGCTGTTTTCCAGATTACCTTTGAATGGATTGGTCAGCCTATTGCAGACTTCGTAGATGAGCTGGTCAATGACCAGTTCCTAGGCTGGGCTTCTGAGACTTTGGCAGATGCAGGGGTAGCTGATTGGATGCAGTCCCTTGTTTGCGATGGCATTATCGGTGGCGTTGGTTCCGTTATTACCTTTGTACCACTGATTTTCATTTTGTTCTTCTGCTTGAGCTTCTTGGATGGTACTGGTTATATGGCTCGTGTAGCCTTCATTATGGATCCTATTATGCGTCGCTGTGGTTTGACTGGTAAGGGTGTTATGCCTTTGATGATGGGCTTTGGCTGTGGCGTTCCTTCCATTATGGGTGCTCGTGCCTTGGATACAGAAAAGGATCGTATGCTGTCCATTATGGCTGCTCCTTTCCTGACCTGTGGTGCTAAGCTGCCAATTATGGCCCTTTTTGCTGCCATGTTCTTCCCTGATGATGCTGCTAATGTGGTATTTGCCATGTATGTAGTAGGTGTGGTTATGGCTATTGTTTCCACCAAGCTTTTGTCTCATACCACTTTCAAGGATGATAATTCCACTTTCCTGTTGGAGCTGCCTCCATATCGTATGCCAGATATGAAAACCGTTCTGCTGGAAACCTGGGATAAGGGCAAGGGATATCTGGTTAAGGCCGGTACTATTATCTTCCTGGGTTGTGTAATTCTCTGGTTCCTGTCTGCCTTTAATAGTGAGGGTATGGTTGAGGATCTGAACGACAGCTTCCTGGCTTCCATTGGTTCTGTTATTGGTTCCCTTTTTGTTTTCCAGGGCTTTGGCAACTGGGAGGCTGGTGCAGCCGTACTTTCCGGTGTTCTGGCCAAGGAGTCTGTAGTATCTACCATTGGTATTCTCTATGGTATGCCTGATATTTCTGCTGAGGCAGAGGATGCAGTAGAGACTGCCGAGGCTATGCTGGGGACTGGTATGGGCAGTGCCTTCACTCCTTTGTCCGCCATTGCCTTTATGGTATTCTCCCAGCTGTACACCCCATGTGTAACTGCCTTGGGTACTATCAAGAAAGAGGCTGGTGGCTTCAAGTGGATGGTATTTGCTGCAGTTTATATGTTTGTGCTGGCTTGGGTTGTTTCCCTGCTGGTATATCAGATTGGCAGCCTGTTAGGATTCTAAAATAATAAGTTAGCGTCCTATTATAATTGATACTTAGTTAAGTTATCTGATACAATAATAAGGATAGGAGGTCTATATAATGAATGCTCAGACTTTGGTTTTGTTAGTGATTATAGCTGCTTTACTGGCTTTTGCTCTCCGTCATGTATATCACAATTTCGTAGAGGGCAAGCATGATTGCTGTGGCTGTGATGCCTGCAGTGGACATCATGACAAGGGAAAAAATACTGGGGCGGAAGAAGGCTCCTGTCCGTATTGCAGTGGTCACAAATAATTTAATCTACTAAATGGGGACTGTTTTCCTGGTAATTTCCTAATGCTAATATTTGAATCGAATTTGCATTAGGAAAAGCTAGAAAGACAGTCCTTTTCTATTGTCTGGAAATAGGCAAATTACCCTTGAAAATGGCATGGTTTTAGGCTATTATAGGTAATAGGAATAGCTGAAGGGTTATTAATACATATCAGCAATAAATGTATAGTATGGTGACGGTAATGAGAGAAAAAAAGTCATTAAAAAGTCTGGATAAATTAGTATCCAGCTTGGAATTTTTGAATTTCGAGCAAGGTAAAAAGCGCTGTATGAACGACGAAGAGTTTTATCTGGAGCTTGTGAAAGAGTTTGCAGAGGAAAGCAAGCTGAAAACCTTGCAAGAGAACTATCAACGGCAGGACTGGCTCCAATATAGGATGAATGTGCATACTATTAAGAGTTCAGCGGCCTATATAGGGGCAGAGGAGCTTTCCCAGCAGGCTAGGCTTTTGGAAAATGCTGCCAAGCAGGGCAATCAGGCATATCTTGTGGCTAAACATATTGAATTTACTCAATATTACCAAAAGGTATTGCAAGGAATTAAGGACTTACTTGCTGAAATAGAGTCGGCAGGAGCATAAATTTAAAGCAGGGTTGGCGATATACATGGAAGAAAAGAAAATTTTGGTCGTGGATGATAGTGCCGTAAATCTCAAACTGGCAGGGAAAATCATAAAATCTCAGGAGGGATGGAAACCCATATTGGTACCATCTGGCCAGCGGGCTTTGAAGTATCTGGAGGAAAATCAGGCAAATTTGATTCTTTTGGATGTGATGATGCCGGAAATGGATGGCTTCCAACTGTTGCAAATACTGCAGGGAGATGAAAGGCTGGCCAAGATTCCTGTGGTAATGCTGACAGGAGATGAGGATGCAGAAACCAAGGAGCAAGGCCGACAGGCAGGCATAAAAGCTATGCTGCACAAGCCCTTTGATATATCACATCTGTTGGATACCATAACGAAGTATATAGACTGAGGAAGAGGTCATGGATGATAATATACGGGAAGAAATTCGCCAACTAAACCTGGAATTAAAAAAGGCCCATCGGGAGGTAAAGCGTCTCCATCGTGAGAATAATATCCTTTCTACCATGAACGAGCAGTCTAATAGATTCCGGGAGTTTAGTGAGGCCAAAAAAGGACGTCAGGAATACTATACACGAATGTTTGTGGAGAATTCTCCTAATATTTCCATTATGCTGGATAATCAGCTTAAGACACTTCTGGCTACAGAGAGATATTATCAGGTAGGTCAGTACACCACAGAGGAAATTAATAACGGATTGCCGATTGCTACCGTCTTTCATGGTGTCATGGAATATTCTGAGTGCAAGCATTTGGAGTCCGTGTGTCAGATAGCTTTGACAGAACAGCGGGAGATTCACTACATTGAGAAATTGCATGTGGGCAGGCAGGAATTGGTCTATGATGTCTATATTCACCCAGTAAAAGGCATGGAGGAAGGGGAAAACTGTCTCATGCTGATTATGGTGAATATTACAGATATCATTTCTGCCAAGGAAAAAGCTGAAACTGCTGATAAAGCAAAAAGCAGCTTTTTGGCCAATATGTCTCATGAAATAAGAACCCCTATGAATGCCATCCATGGCATGGCAGAGTTTATTATTCGAGATACTACAGATATATTTGCCAGGGAAAATGCCATTCTCATAAAGAATGCGTCTACCTCTCTTTTGACTATTATTAATGATATTTTGGATTTCTCCAAAATAGAAGCAGGCAAAATGGAATTGATAAATTCATCCTTCCAATTGGCTTCTCTTTTGGTAGATGTAGCTGCTATTATTCGCATTAAGCTAAAGGATAGCAAAGTCTCTTTTGTGTTACAGATTGATCCTGAAATGCCTCGTGGCCTGATTGGGGATGAAATACGCATCAAGCAGATAATGGTAAATCTTTTGAATAATGCGGTGAAATTTACCCAGGAGGGTACTATTACACTTCGCATGGGCTGTAGAAGGCTTGGGAATGACAATACAGTAAAGATATATGGCAGTGTGGCAGATACTGGCATTGGCATAAAACCCCAGGATTTGGACAAGTTGTTTTCCAGCTTTGAGCGAGTAGATACCCGAAGAAACAGGTCTATTGAGGGGACTGGCTTAGGCTTGGCCATCAGCCGTCGTCTATGTGAGTCTATGGGCGGTGCCTTAGGGGTAAAAAGTGTTTATGGCCAGGGCAGCGTATTTAGCTGGACTATAGTGAATCAGGTAGATGATTGGACTCCTATTGGCACCATCGGCAAGGGGGATATCCAAAATCAGGAAAAGCTTTTCCAATATACCTTTATTGCGGAAAAGGCCAAGGTGTTGGTGGTTGACGATAACAAGGTAAATCTCAAGGTGGCAGAGGGAATGCTGTCTCCGTATAGAATCCAGGTAGTAACTGCCGAAAGTGGGTATGAGGCTTTGGAACTGCTAAAACAGCAGCATTTTGACATTGTCTTTATGGACCATATGATGCCTATTATGGACGGGGTAGAAACCTTGCAAAAGCTTAGATTACTGCCTAACCATGAAAAGGACGTGGTGGTGGCTCTTACCGCCAATGCAGTAGCTGGTGTGCAGGATGAGTATCTCCAGCTAGGCTTTCAGGGATATTTGTCCAAGCCTCTAGGAGATAAAGAATTGGATGAATGTCTGCTTAGTTTTTTGCCTTCAGATACCATTTATAAGCTGGATAAACCTTTTACCAGCAGAATGGATGAGGTAGATCGGGATATTCTTATGCAGGTTTACACTGAGGGACACAAAAAGATTAAACTTTTTATGAATCTGCTGGAGGAAGAGGATTGGCCAAGATATACCATTGAGGTACATGCGCTCAAATCTGTAGCAGCTCATATTGGGCAAAAGCAGTTGGCGGAAATGGCCAAGGCTCATGAAAAAGCAGGGAAATCAGGAGATTATCAGTATATTTATCGAAATTTTGACAGGCTTTTAGCTCAGTATAGTGCCTTGTTGACCTACATTAGCGAAAAATTTGCTGAGGAAATCTTCAAGCCAAAACAGGAACAGAATCTATTGACTATATCTCCAGAAAAGTTGTTTGAGAAAACCACTCAATTGCAGGACGCATTGGGGGATTATGATCTTGATAGATTGGAAGAATTGCTGCAGGAATTGCTGGGATGCCAGCTTGACAGTGCTAGACAGAAGCTGTTGTCTCAAATGAAAGATGCCTGCGGGGAATTTGATTATGATACTCTGGAGAAACTTATGACACAATGGCAAAATGCCAGTAAATCATAATAGAGGTGAGAATTTTGAAATCAGTAGTATTATTTACTGAAGAAATAGATGATCTGGAAAGGGCTGTGGCAGAGCTGCAAAAGCAATGCCAGGGATTTGATTTTCAGCAGCATAGTGCAGGACTGCTTTTTGCCCATCCAGATACTGATTTGGAAGAATTAACGTCTTTGCTGACGGAGGCATTTGCTATACCGATTATAGGAGTTACTGCCTCCTTTATATTTACTATGAAAGGTGTAAAAAGAGAGGGTATTTCCCTGCATTTTTTCACAGCTGATGATTGCCGCTTTGCTGTGGATAGTACAGGAGAATTGAAGCCTGAGCATGTAAAGGAAGCTATGGGCCAGGTTTATCATAACTTGGTTAATCAGCTAGGTGAAAAGCCAAAGCTTCTTTTGACCTATGGCAACCCAAGCATTGACATGGTGGGAGACGATTTTGTAGATACTTTAGATACCCTGTCTGAAGGGGTGCCTGTATATGGCGCCATGGCCTCAGATGATTTTGCAATGGCGGACTGTTGCTTTGTGTGCAATGGTCAGGTATTTAAATATGGTGCAGCAGTTATAGCTATCAGTGGTAATATTAAGCCAGTTATGTCCAGTGGCTTTCACGTGGATACGGCTATTGATTACGAAGGCATTGTAACCCGTGCCGAAGGCAATCAGGTGATGGAGCTGGATGGTGTGCCTTTTGTTGAGGCTTTGACTAAAGCTGGCATGGTTTTTAATTTTGATAATGCTCAGGATTACATTAATACTCCTTTCAAGATTTCCTTTGCAACCGAAGCAGGAGAGGAAATACAATGCTTGCGACATCTTTTCCGTGTGGATAAGGAGAGGGGAACAGGCAAATTTCTTGGCAAAATACCTGTAGGAGCCAAACTGCAGGTAGGGATTCTGGATGTAGAGGGGATTCATGATTCAGTGGCAGGTGTAGTCCATGATTGCTTCGAAGGTATTGCAAAGAATAATCCTCAAAGCTATCATACTTTGATGGTTACCTCCTGTGCCACCAGGCTTATGAGCTATACCAATGCTATACATGATGAAAGCCTTGCCTATGTGGATATGATACCAGAGGGTATGGAGATGTCAGGCTTATATGCTTATGGCGAAGCCTGTCCTATAAAAACTAAAACTAGCAGCAAGGGAAGAAATACTTTTCACAATACCACATTTTCCTTGCTGGTAATGTAGCAATAGGGAGTGTTTGCAATATGGATTTTAGACAATTGGAGTATTTTTGTACTCTGAGCCGCCTGAAAAATTTTACCCGCACGGCAGAAGAGCTGCATGTTTCCCAGCCTTCCGTTACCAAGGCTATCAAGTCCTTGGAAACGGAGCTGAAGCTGACCTTGATAGATCGGCGGCAAAAGCATGTTACCCTTACCAATGAGGGCAAGGCCTTTCTGCTTCATGCGGAGCAAATTATGAAATCGGTAGAGGATACCTACAGGGATATGGAGCGCTTCCAGCTGGAAAAGCAGGGAACAGTACATTTTGGTATCCCCCCTATGGTGGAGGCCTATCTCTTCCCAGACCTTTTCACCAGCTTCAAGGCTATGTACCCTGATATGAATTTGGATGTGCGGGAATATGGAGATTCTACAGAGGTAATGGAAAAAGCTGATTCCGGTGAGCTGGACTTTGGCATTATCTTTTCCAGCCGAGGGGATACCAAGGATAATCAAATGTTGATTATGACAGATAATATGAGTCTCTGTGTCAGCCCTGAGCTGCCCTTGGCCCGCAAGGAAAATATCTGTTTTGATGATTTGAAGAATGAGCATTTTATCATGCAGCAATCCAATACCTATCAGTACCAGCATGTATATGAGCGGTGTGTGGAAAGGGGTTATATTCCCGATATTCTCCTGTGCACCACCCAGCTAAAAACCATAAAACAGCTGGTGGGCAATAGACTGGGTATCTCCGTGCTGCCAGATTTTGTTACCAATGAGGAAACCATCTTTGTCCGCCGACAGCTGACACCGCCTCTCAAGGTTAATATCTGCCTTTACTGGGGGCGCAATAAACAGCTCAGCGATATGGACAAAAGATTTTTGGATTTCATCAAGCACTATGTGGCTACTGAGGAATTTAAGAGCCATTTTACAAAAAATATAGAAAAATAAAGAATGAAATGTATGACGTCGGAGCTCCGGCGTCATTTTGTTTTAAAATCCCTGCTTGACAAGGTAATTCTTTTTTGGTATTATTTCTTAGGTTATATAAGCTCTTGATAAGGAAGGGCGTATCTACCAACTGCCGAGAACAGTTGTCTATGACCCGCTGGGTTGTAGTACACTTTTTAGGCGGTTTTTTTGTGTGCAAATTTAAATTACCCCTTTGACACAAGTTTTGTAGTGTACATTTTAGTTGTAGGATAAGGAGTGTTGACATGAAATACGATGTTATTATTATTGGTGCAGGCCCTGGTGGTATTTTTTCTGCCTATGAGCTGATTAAGGGAAATAAGGATATTAAAGTGGCTGTATTTGAGGCTGGCCGCCCCTTGGAGCAAAGAAAATGTCCTATTGACGGCAAAAAAATCAAAAGCTGTATCAATTGTCCATCCTGCGCTATTATGAATGGTTTCGGGGGAGCAGGCGCTTTTTCTGATGGCAAATACAATATTACCAATGATTTTGGCGGTACTCTTTATGAGCATATTGGCAAGGAGGCTGCTCTGGAGCTGATGTATTATGTGGATGAAATCAATGTCAGCCACGGTGGCCAGGGCACTAAAATGTATTCTACCACTGGTACCAGCCTGAAAAAAACCTGTATGCAGAACAAGTTGAAGCTGCTGGATGCTTCTGTACGCCATCTGGGTACAGACAAAAACTATATTGTCTTGGAAAATATCTACAATGAACTGCAGGAGAGAGTGGATTTCTTCTTTATGACTCCTGTGGAAAAGCTGGAGACTTTGGCTAATGGCTATCGGGTAATTACTGCCAAGGACAGCTATGAATGTGATAAATGTATTGTTTCTGTAGGCCGCAGTGGCAGTAAGTGGATGGAAAAAATCTGTCAGGAGCTGGAAATTCCTACCATGTCCAACCGTGTGGATTTAGGGGTAAGAGTTGAGCTGCCTGCAGAGGTATTTTCCCATCTTACCGATGAGCTGTACGAAAGCAAGATTGTTTACAGAACGGAAAAATTTGAGGATAAGGTGCGTACCTTCTGCATGAATCCTTATGGCAGCGTGGTAAGCGAGAATACCAACGGCATTATTACCGTAAATGGCCATAGCTATGAGGATAAGGCTCTCCAGACAGGCAATACTAATTTTGCCCTGCTGGTATCCAAGCATTTCTCTGAGCCTTTCAAGGATAGTAATGGCTACGGTGAAAGCATTGCCCGCCTTTCCAATATGCTGGGCGGTGGTGTGCTGGTACAACGCTTTGGGGATTTGGTGCGTGGTCGCCGCAGTACCCAGAAGCGCATGGATGAAGGCTTTGTTACTCCAACTCTGGCAGCAGCACCTGGTGATTTGAGCTTGGTATTGCCGAAGCGTATTCTGGATGGTATTATTGAGATGATCTATGCTCTGGATAAGATTGCTCCAGGCACAGCCAATGATGATACTTTGCTTTATGGTGTAGAAGTAAAATTCTACAATATGGAAGTAGAGCTGGATGATAATCTTGAATGTCATTACAAAGGACTGTACATTATTGGTGATGGCAGTGGTGTAACCCATTCTCTCTCTCATGCTTCTGCCAGCGGTGTCTTTGTGGCCAGAAAGATTCTTGCGGATATGTAAGTAAAATAAAATAGCCCTTTCTGACTTTTCCTGAATTATGTAGGGAGGAAAGCCGGAGAGGGCTATTTCTATCTAAGCCAAGCTGCTAAAAAGAGCATCTACAATTTGATGAATATCAGTGGAGGCAATGGAGGAATAATTTACCACAAAAGTATGCTCTGGAGCGGCCTGACGGTTTTGATAATAATGCTGTAACGGTTGCAGCATTAATCCCTTTTGCCGCAGTCTAGCCTGCAAATCCCTATCTGATAGACTAGTATCGATTTGCAAGAGAAAATACAAGCCAGAGGATTGCTGGAGAATTTTAATCCGCTCATGGTCAGGGTGGCTGGTTAAAGCTTTTAGAAGCTGTTGACGAAGTTTTTTATAATTGTTCCGCATACGGTTAATATGCCGCTCGAAATACCCCTGATTAATAAACTCTGCCAGAGTATATTGCTCAAAGGTGGATACCGTACAGCTAAGATAGTTTAATTTGCTGTTAAATTCCTCCATTAAAGGCTTAGGCAATACCATATAGCTGATACGAATAGTGGAGGCCAGACTCTTGGAGAAGGTATTCATATAAATAACCTTATTGCTCATATCTATGCTGAACAGGGAGGGGATAGGTCGACCTACTAAGCGGAACTCTGTATCATAATCATCCTCAATAATATATCTAGGGCCAGCTGCCACCCAGCCCAGTAGCTCATAGCGACGGCTAATGGGGGTAATAATACCTGTAGGAAAATGATGGGAAGGGCTGATATGAATAACATCACAGCTTACAGTGTTCAATGCTGTTACAGACATACCCTGCTGGTCAATAGGCAGGGCAATACAGCAAGCGCCGTTGTCTCGATAAATGCGCCGCAGCTTTTGATACCCCGGATCCTCCACGCAATAAATCTTGTCCCGGCCAATAAGCTTAATCAACAGCTCGTAAAGGTATTCTGTACCGGCGCCAATAACAATCTGCTCTGGGGAAATATCCATACCTCGGAAATGGTGCAGATGATTGGCTATGGCCTGTCGCAGAGGGGCCACACCTGCTGTAGGAGACTGAGTGAGAAGAAGCTGCTGTTTTTCACTGATGGTATGTCGGAGCAAACGACTCCAGATACTAAAGGGAAAATTTTCTGCCAGCAGGCTGTTGGAGGACAAATCCACTCTATGAGGGGCAGGGACTGTGGGTGAGTCATTCATCTCAGATTTTTTTGGGGAATCCTGTGGGGGAATGCTCCCTTCCCAGTCAGAAGAAGTATTCTTCTTTTGGGGATTGTTATTGTTTATTTGCTGTTGGTCAAGGAAATTCATGGATTGACGATAGTTTTCCACTGGGGAAACAAAATATCCTGATTTTAGGCGGGCATAGATATAACCCTCTGAAACCAGCTGACCATAGGCTCCCTCTACAGTTATGGTGCTGATGCCTAGCTGGGTGGCCAGGGAACGCTTGGAGGGCAGCTTGGTGCCTGGTGTTAGATGATGCAGAAGAATTTCGTTTTTGATGTATTGGTAAATCTGCATATAAATAGGCTGAGGCTTATTGGGTTCCAGATTCAAAGTCAGCATGTGGAGCCTCCTTTCTATGATAGATTGAAATAAGCTAAAATTGTGGTAAAATAAAAGCGGCAGAAGATGCCGCTTTAGCTTACAGAGAAATTTTCTGCAATGGCTTTACCAATATCAGGAAGATTATGGCATTGAGAAGTGCCTTTAGAGCCAGTCCCGGTGTGGAGCTAAGTCCAGCCTCAATACTGTCATAAAGCACAGAGCCAAAAATAGTATAAGCAGCCACCATCCAGACAAGGCCCAAGAAAATAGCTGTAAGATTGCCACCATTAATCACAAAACTGTTGAGATTGCTCTTGTAAAGTATGCCAAAAATCCAAGCCATAATATATTTGATAAGCAGTGTAGGCACAATCCAAAGGGCAAAGCCGCCAATCAAATCTGCCAGAGCAGAGCCAACTGCACCGGCAATGGCTCCCTGTTTACGGCCTAACAGTACCACCGCCAGCAAAACAGCTGCATCTCCTAAATGGGCATAGCCCAAGGGAATAGGAATCTTTGGCACAAAGGTCATAACAAAAACAATAGCGGTAAATAAAGCAGTAAGACACAAATCCTTAGTTGTTAATTTCATAATTGTCACTCCTGACTGTATTTTTGTTCAATATATTGAATATGGTACTTAGTATAATGCCACATTGGCTATATTGAAATAGTCAGAATGAGATAAAAATATAATATCAGATTTATGGTCAGATGGAAAGATATTTTTGTAAAGGATGAGGAAATGGAGCAGGAAAAAATATATGCCAAGCAAGCAGGATATAAGCATTTGAAGGCTTTGGGACAGTTTTTTACCCCCAAGGCTGTGGCAGAATTTATGTGTAACTGGGCTGGTAAAAATGCCAAAAATATGCTGGACCCTGCAGTTGGTAACAGTGTGTTTCTGTGGCAGATGAACAGGCTTTATCCTCAATGTCAGCTAAAGGGCTATGAAATTGACCTCGGGATTCTGGATTTTTTTGGCAATCCCTCTGGCGCAGAAATGATTTTGGGAGATTATCTGACTCTGGATTGGCAGGAAAAATACCAGGCCATTGTGGGGAACCCTCCCTATAATAAATTCCAGGCTGTAGACAATCGTCTGAATATATTTAACAAAGTTTATGCCGAAACCGGTATTCATTACAGTGGCAATAGCAATCTTTATGCCCTTTTTTTAATAAAAAGCATCTATCAGCTGGCACCACAGGGAAGGCTGGCCTATATTATTCCCAGTGAATTTCTCAATTCCGCCTACGGCACTCAGCTAAAGAAATTGCTGTTAAGGCAGGGATTATTGCGGTGCATTATCAATTTCCGTTACAATGAGGAGGTATTTCCTGAGGCTAATACTACCTGTTGTATTATTTTGCTGCAGCAGGATAACAAAAAATATGTGGATTTTTATAATCTATCCACCATAGAGGAGCTGGCTCAATTAGATGTGGATAAAGGCTTAGGGCCACATGGAATCAGGGTGGCCTATAACCATCTAAAGGCAGAGGAAAAATGGCGTCCTTATCTTCATCAGGAAAGTCAGCGTCAGTTGGCTCATCTAGTGCCTATAGGAAAGTATTGCCGGGTTGGCAGGGGGATTGCCACAGGAGCCAATGATTTCTTTTGCCTTAGCCGACAGCAGGCAGAGGCGTTGAAAATTGACGAGAAGTATCTTCAGCCCTGTCTTTGTCGCAGTAGGGATGTAAAAGGTAATATTTGGCAGCTAAGGGATTGGCAGACTCTGGCAGATAAGCAGGGTAAGGCTTATCTACTGAATATACAGGGTGAGCCAGATGGCAGGGTACTGAAATACCTTCGACAGGGACAGGTTCAGGGACTGGATAAGCGGTATCTTCTGTCCAAAAGACAGCCCTGGTATAGTATGGAGCAAAAGCCTGTGGCTCCTATTTTGATTTCTTCTGCCTATCGCAAAGAATATAAACTTTTGCGAAATTTGGCTAGAACAACTAATCTAACAGCCTTTCATGGTATTTTTATCCGCAAGGACTATGAGAAATTAACGGATATTATCTTTTGTTATTTTCTAACAGCCACTGCCAGAGAGCTTGTTAATCGCAATCGCAAGGAGCTGGGACGAGGACTGGAAAAACTGCAACCGGGGGACTTACAGCAGGCAGAAATGCTGGATATAGAAATCCTTGGTGAGCAAGCCAGGTCAAAAATATTGACTATTTATGACCAAATGGTGAAGCAGGAAGCTTCTCAGGTAAATCTGGTTAATGGACTGGAGGAAATTTTTTCTCCCTATTATTGTACAAATTTTGAAAAAGATGTTACAATAAACAAAGACGAATAAATTAGACAAAACGGGAGCTTGCAGAGGCAGGCTGAGAGTAGGCGTAGGCCTTGACCGTACCTGATGTGGATAATGCCACCGTAGGGAACCATATTGTGTAGATATAATGGTATACCAATGGCTGTGGCTGGGTATACCATTTTTGTGTATTAGGAAAGGATGTTATGTATGGCTAAAGAGTATAAAACTCAGATGGAAGCTGCCCGCAAAGGGATTGTTACTCCGGAAATTGAAAAGGTTGCTGCCAAGGAGCATATGTCTGTAGAGGAGCTGCTGCCGCTGGTAGCTTGTGGCAAGGTTGCTATTCCTGCCAATGTTAACCACAAATGTCTGGAGCCAGAGGGTATTGGCTCCATGCTGCGCACCAAGATTAATGTAAACCTTGGTGTGTCCAGAGATTGCAAGGACTATGATGTGGAAATGGAAAAGGTTATGTCTGCTGTAAATATGGGCGCAGAGGCTATTATGGACTTGTCCAGTCACGGCAATACTCAGCCTTTCCGTCGCAAGCTTACCAGTGAATGTCCTGTAATGATTGGTACTGTACCGGTTTATGACAGTGTTATTCACTATCAGAGAGATTTGGATACTCTGACTGCTAAGGATTTTATTGATGTTATCCGCCTTCATGCTGAGGATGGTGTGGATTTTGTTACCCTCCATTGTGGTATTACCCGCAAGACCATTGACCAGATTAAGAAGCACAAGAGAAAGATGAATATTGTTTCTCGGGGTGGTTCCTTGGTTTTTGCCTGGATGTCCATGACTGGCAATGAGAATCCTTTCTATGAATA